>Ga0105048_10012290_pt1 | contig 13447 bp, 7 predicted proteins | sample MAT05_FD_78382 | JGI IMG/M metagenome (GOLD analysis project Ga0105048, IMG submission 78382) | Freshwater microbial communities from Lake Fryxell liftoff mats and glacier meltwater in Antarctica - MAT-05 | ecosystem: Environmental > Aquatic > Freshwater > Ice > Liftoff microbial mat | place...
AGGTGAGGGCCAAAAAGGAAGAAGTAGTTCGGCAGGTCGGCCTGCGCTGTGCGAGCGAACGAATTGCGCCGCCGTCGCGCAAGGCCATCTTCAAGCTCCCGGCAGAGCAAGAGATCGATCCCGTCCTGGCCTGACACGGGCAAGGCCGAAGGCTGGTGACACGATGAAAGGGTCAGTGGTGCCAATTGAAGGATCAAAAGTCACAGCTTGAAGGGAAACCGACAACAGCGCCATGAGTGCAACCTCCAACGCGAAGGCGGGCTGATTCTTGACATGGTCGCGGGCGGCACGCACGAGCGTCTTCGGATCCACTGTGGCGCGGCGCGCAAGCGCCAGGGCCAGGTCGTATTGCTTGAGCGTCTTGGCGGTGGCGAACCACTTTCCCTCTTCGCCTGGTGTTGACGCGATCAAGTCGCCGATGATGCGGCCCGGCTCGATGCCTGGATACCGTTTAGCGATAGCCCGAAAGGTGGTGATGTTGGTGTTCGCCGACGTGGCCTGGATGCCGTACCGCGCATAGGCCTCATCGATGCGACCGGCGTCCAGAAGCAGCTGTTCGGCCACAGCCGACAGCGCCATGTCCGGCGCATACGGGCTGCGCAGCCCCTCCATCAGGTTGACGGCACCGTCCACGTCGCCGCGTGCGGCCAGGGCCTTCGCCGCCCATTGCTGGTCATGCCAGTACGGCTTGGGGTCGAGCGCCAGCACAGCCAGAAGGTCATCGAAACGGCCGGCATTGTCCCAGGCGCAATCTTTGTAATGGACTTCGGGGGGGGTTCTGGCCACTCGGGCATCGTCGAGCGCGTGGACTCCGGTTACATAACGACCATCGAAGGCAATTCATCCCAAAACGGAAGCCGAATAGCCGACGGTGTCTACCGACTAACGCGCAAACTGGTGATAGTTAACAGGGGCTATTTGGTGCTTCCTGCTCGGTAACAGCCTGGTGCCCACTATCCGAATCCAGTCAGCCGGTTTCTATTAGAAGTCAAGGCTTGGTACATATCAGTCTTCAATCTTCGACGATCATGGGCATGATGTCGCTTAAGCAAATCAATCCACATCGGCCCAGCGTTGGTCGGCAGCGCTCTCGTAGAGGGCTTGGAGCAACGGAGGTATTTCGTTCCAACCTTTGACCCAAAGCGGCCTTACGCCTATTACCTCCAGCAGGATGCTTGTGGCCGCGTCGAGTTCGGCATCGCGTCGCGCCATGATCGCCCAGTGGCGTGTCGAGCGAGTCCGAGCACGCTCCTCGCTCTCGCCTTCTGCGACGAGTTCCCGAATTCGTTCAGCGAAGGAGAGATGCAGCGCGCGGCGCAAGTTTGGATCGCGCATCGAGAGACCGATGAAGAGGAAGCGGTACTCCCGAAGCAGGTACAGCATCGTGTAGTTCACGAACCCATTCGCATTGGCTACGACGTCGAAATACTGCTGCTCGGTCAGGATAAGCCTGTCGTCGGCTTCCATCGCTCGAGGCGGACGAGTCGAGTTGCTGAACTCCCGCACGAGGTAGCCGTGCACGTGATACGAATGGATCTTGGTCGCGCTCGCGCTCGCTGCCGCACGCTCGACGGTGCGCAGGACCCGGCCGCGGAACCGGGCACGCGTGTACATCTCGAGGAGCGCATCGATGTTCAAGGTCATCAGGGCCCGAATGCGCGGATTGGATAGGAACTTCCGGGTATCGACGCGGATGCCGCACATGGTGCCCACGGCATGCAGCGTCGGGTTCGTGTCCCTGATGTGCTTGGCAAAGCGGCTGTGATTATCCTTTCCGACGGCTTCCTTGAACGGGAAGTCGCGATACAGCGACTGTCTGACGAGGTTGGCGAAGTCGGCATCGGCACCAACCTTTTCGCGCAGGATCGTCGCAAGTACCGTTGCGTCGTAGCCGGCGTCGAGCAGCGTCTGCGCGGAGCGTCGGCCGATTCGGGGCAGGGCCTCCGCAAGCCGACATACGAGTTCGTTCCACCCTGGAAGCGCCGAGCCCTGTGACACGCCGGCTCCCAGCCCGAGCGCAAGGTGCCCGTCTGTGTAGGCATCGCGCAAGTCGGCTGTCAAAGGGCTTCTGCGCTGGCTCCCCGGTGTTGGCATGCGTACTTCTTTTGGTCGGATGGTCGCATTGTGTGGTCTAGGTGTTGGCGCCGACAGAAATCTGGGCCAATTCGGAGGGTTGTGCCGACCCAAGACTGGGCCGCGCGAATAACCTAGCCGGCCGCTTCTTGTGCAAAAGTGGACGAGGAGTAACCGCGGCAGACATCATGGGCAAGATCCGGCGTTTTCATAGCCGGAAGAACGGGGCGTAGCGCGATATTGCTGGCATCGCGGGTCTGTTGCGCAACACGGGCGCAAAGTGGTTGCCCGGCGAAGTTGATGCGCCGCCGAAGTACCGGCGCAGCGAGCAGCCGAAAAATCTCACGGTCTTCCACCGCGCGCTCAATCAGGCCTTAAAGGCTGCCGACCGGCGGCCCAAACCGAGCGTCGTACGGCCAACTCGAGCATGCGCTTCCAGGAGCCGCGGCGGGCCAATTCGAGAGCCGGCAGTGCGTGCGGGCTCTCTGCCCGCGTATGGCCTTGGGGCGTCCGCAGATTAGGGGATGCGTGCCGCATAGGCCGCTTGCAGGTCGGTCGGGCAGTCGTTAGAGTCACAGGTCAATTGCCGGCCGCAAGTCGGAGTAGGAGTAGTGAATGGCCGCCCGAAAGCCCGTTTTGCCTTCCGACCTTGCCGAAGCTGCCGACCGTAAGCGCGTGCAGCAGTCCATTGCCTGGGCCGATGCCGCCGCTGGCGATAACGACGCCCAATTCGTGCAACTTCTCGAAAATCGCCTGCGCGGCGCGCCCGCATCGCGCTCGCGAGCGGTGATTCCCATCGTGCCGCAGCCTCTTCCGCAGCGCAGCTTCCAGGTGCACGGCGATCCGCGCTACTTGGCCAACGTGCGGCATTTGGCGCGCCGCACCGGCGGTGGTTTGCGTGTCATCGGCGGCGAGATCGTTCCTCCCGGCGATTTCCTGGACTGCGTGGCCGTAGGTAACGACAAGCAGTGGGGCTGCACCGGGACCCTCATTGCAGCCAACGTCGTCGTTACGGCCGGACATTGCGCCGACTTTGCAACGCGCATTTACGTGGGCCGGGATGTCAGCAAGAAGGGCAAGCAGGTGCGTGTGGCCAAGCGCGTACGCCACCCTGACTACAACCGTAAGGGTCACAACGACCTGATGGTGCTGCTGCTGGCCGATCCGGTCGCGGGCGTGGCGCCACGCGCGCTCGCGGGCAAGACGCTGATCGACAAAGCCAGCGATGGCCGTGTCGTTGGCTTCGGTGCCACAGACGGGGCGGGCATGCTGGGCTATGGCGTCAAACGTTTCGTCGATGTGCCCATCGTGTCCAATGCCTGCAAAGGCAGCGTGGGCGAGCAGCAGGACCGCTACATGTACGGCTGCGACCTAGGCCAGGAACTTGTCGCCGGCCGCCCGCTGACGGAACGCGACAGCTGCAAGGGCGACAGCGGCGGCCCTTTCTATGTGCCCGATGCCAAGGGCCGCTGGCTGCTGGCCGGCGCGACCTCACGCGCTACCGACAGCGCGATGAGCACCTGCGGTGACGGCGGCATCTACGTTCGCATCGACCGTTTCCGGGCCTGGGTGGCCTCGATTCCCGGTGTGGTCCTGCCTTGACCGCCAACCGCACGAAGCGCCCGATTCAAATGGCTACGAAAGCGGCTGATAGCCATCAGCCCCGAGCTCGACTGCAGGTTCGTGTAGTTTGGGGCGATCTGGCGCAGGCCGACGGTGGTGTATTGCTTGTCGGGCATTACGCGGGCGTACGCCCTGCGCGCGCGGAAGCCGCCTTGGACCGCTGGGTGTCTGGGGCCGCCGAAGGCGACGACACCCGGCTGCTCATCACCGAGCTGGCGCGGCGTGGCGTGCTGCGCGGCGAACTGGGTGAACTGCTGTTCTTCCCCGGCCCCAACGGGCGTCTGGCCGCGGTGGCCGGCATGGGGCAGCCCGGCACCTTCGCAGCGCCGCAAGCACGCCGGCTTGCGCGCACTGTGGCTCAGACCGCGGGCCTGCTGCCTTGGCACGAAACGTTGACCACGGTGGTCATCGGCTCGGGCGATGGCAACCTTCCCATCGAGCAGGCGGCGCGCGAGTTTCTGGTCTCGCTTGTCGAAGCGCTCGACGCCGACCCCTTACTCAGACTGAGAGAGCTGAATTTCGTCGAAAACTCGCTTGACCGCGCGCTGCGTATTTCCGAAGCGCTGGCGCTGGTGGCCGTCAAGCTGAAGCAGCGGCCCAACGCCACGCTCGATGTCGTCATCGATCCCCTGCTTGGCGAATGCCCAGGCGGCCGGGTGTCGCACGACTTCGGCTGTTCGATGCTGCTGGCCGCTCTTGGTGGCGACGACACCCTTGCGCGTGAACTTCTACCCAAGGCGCTGGACGCCTTGCCGCCGGAACTGCGCGAAGCCGTCGGAGCCTGGCTGCGCCAACGTGCGGCGCCCGGGGCCAGCAGCACGGAGCTGCGCCGTGCGGCGCTGCGCTTCAGACTGATGCCCGACGAAGAGCAGGCCGTGACGGGCGCGGTACCGGTGCGCATCACGGCGACACATGATGGTCTGGACCTGCGCGTGACCGCCATCACCGCCAGCACCACGGTCACCGAGCGTGTGCTGGTGCGCAAGCTGCCGCTGGCTCAGCGCGCTGCAGAGCGCACGCGCTACGCGCGCCCAGCCGAGCGCGCCGAGGCCGGCCGGCGACTGCGCCGGCACCTGCTGCACAGCGACTTTCGCGCCGTGCTCGAAGGCTTGGACCCACTAGTACTGGAGCTTGACGCGGAGACCGCCGCACTGCCGTGGGAAATGCTGCCGGCTGGCGAGGCCGACCTTGCGATCGCCCTTACCCGGCCGCTGGCGCGGCAACTGCGCACGCGCTACAGCCCACGGCCCTATGAGCTGCCGCGGCGCAGCGGATGGCGGGCATTGGTTGTAGGCGACCCGGCCAGCGGTGCCCTGGCTTTGCCGTCGACGCACCAGGAAGCCAAGGATGTAGCGAGCCTGCTCACGGACAGAGGGTTGCACTGCACGCTCATGCTCGGTGCGCCCGATCCCGGCACCGGGGCCGGCCCCGTCGAAGGCGTGGCGCCGGCAGACTATGCGGAGTTGGTTGACCTGCTGCTTTCCGGCGAGTTCGACCTGGTGCACTTCTGCGGCCATGCCGTTCATGAGCCTCAGCGCCCCGACCGCAGCGGCTGGGTGTTCGATGGCCCGCAATTACTCACTGGCGCCGACCTCGAAGGCGCAGAGCGTCCTCCGCGGCTGGTGTTCGCGAACGCCTGTGCGTCGGTGCAACTGCAGCAGTCCGCCAGCCACGGCATGCTCGAAGGATTGGTGGACAGCTACTTCCAGCAAGGGGTTCGACACTACATCGGCACCGCATGGTCGGTGCCATCGGAGGCAGCACGGCGCCTGGCACTTGCGTTTTACGCCGCCCTATTTGGCGACGAACGCTGCAGCGTTGGCGAAGCCCTACTCGCAGCGCGTCAAGCCGCAAGCGCCGATGAAGCACAGCTGCCCGAACAGTCAGAAGGTGCGCCAGCAGCGACCTGGGCTGCCTATCAGCACTACGGCGACCCGACCGAGCGCTTCGATCGACCGCTCGAGGCCGCATCCGTGACTCGGCCCACCCGACCATCTCAACCCGTTCCCAAGAGAGGCAGGAGATAACCCGGATGATCGTCACCCCAGAGTCCAGCACCCTTTTCATAGCGAAGTCCAAGCTGCCGAAAGCGCCTGCGGCGCCGCGGCGCGCGCGCAGTGTCACCACAGTGGCGGACAAGCCCCTTCTGGAGCTGCGGGCCAACGAAGCGCAGGCGCTCGTCGTGGGTAGCGGCCTGGTGGTCGCAGCCGACAAAGTACCGCTGCAGGTGCGCGAGGACGTCATCAACTGCGTGCTCTTTGCACAACTCGTGGCCACGGCAGAGGTGAGCGATCCCTCGCTCGTACAAGACTGGTATGCGGCCTATTTCCGCGCGCTGACGATGCTCGGCTGGGCGCAGAGCGACCAGCGCTTTGAGTCCTATGACTTCTCCGGCCAGGGCGTAGAGGCGCACAAGGCCGTGATCCCCGTGCTGACGGCCCTGCTTGGCCCGCAAGCCGCGGCGCTGACCGTGGTCAGCGCCATGCTCCAGGGCCTCCAGGAGATGCACGCCAATGCGCCCTGGCTCACGCTGTTCGAGAAGCAGGTGCGCAGCGAGCACTCGGCGGCCTTCCAAATTGCCACGGCCGAGGTCGACGCCGACGGGCTTTTGCAGGTCGCCCTGGTGGCATTCGACCTGAAGGCGCGGGCCAAGCTCGTGCAGTTGCTGTTCTTCAAGTACACCGGCACCAGCACGAAACTGCGCTTCTCGGCCGGCAAGGCAACGATCTTCGAAGCCGCACTGGCCCAGCAGCGCGCCGAACTGGCAGCGCGCATGGCACCGTACCGTACAAGCTATGTTGGCAACGTCAAGCTGCCGCCACTGCCGGCGCCGAGGGAATCCGGGGTGCGATCGGCACGCAAGGCCTGACTGGGGGTCCTGCGATGGCACTGTCCACCGAAGAGAAGGCCTGGCTGCAGCGCTGCAACGAGCAAGCCCTGGCCTTGATCGAGCGCCAGGGGCGCACCGTGCTGGGCTTGGTGCCCTTTGTCGGCGCGGGACTGTCAACGGCATTCGGGTTCAGTGACTGGCGCCATCTGCTCTTGGACAATGCGCCGCCGCCTGAACGCCCGCAGGTTCAGGTCCTACTGGACGCCAACGATTACGAAGGTGCTGCCGAGAAATTGTTGGTGACGCTGGGGCCAGACGGCTTTCAGAACATGGTCGCCGTCGCTGCCGGCGACCGGCCGTTCGACCCGGTCCAACTGCGCCATGGCACGATGGCGCTGCTGCCCTTGCTGGGTACGGGGCTGGTTATCACGACCAACTTCGACCGCCTCCTGGAGGCTGCCTTCTCGAGCAACGGCAAGCGCTTTTCCGCCGTGGTTTCGGGGCCGCGCCCGGATCTCATCATCGACGCGCTGCACGGCAACCGCCATGTCTTGGTCAAGCTGCACGGCGACTGGCAGGATCGCGTTGGCCGCACCTTCGCCCGCTCAGACTATGAAGCCAACTACGGCGACGCGCAGCCCGAGCTGAAGCGCACCCTGCTACAGAGCGTGCAGCGGCTGCTGTTCAGCAGTCGCTCCTTGCTTTTCGTGGGCGCGAGCCTGGGATCGGACCGAACGGTCGATGTGCTGCGGGTGGTGCAGCGCGAGGCCGCAGGTGTTCGCCACTTTGCGATCATGACCGCACCCACCGATTCAGCCGCGCTGCACGCCAAGGAGCAGCAGTTGCGCGACATCGGCGTGATGCCACTGTGGTACGAGGCACGGGACGCTGCGGAGCACGCAGCGTCGGTGCAGCATCTGCTGGGGGAAGTTGTGGAGCGCATCTCGGTGCGGCACATTCAGGTTCGTCCCAGTTCGCCAACCCTGACACCCAGGGCCCCGCCCCTGCAACGCCAGCCCCTGTCAGTGCAGGACGAAACGATTCCCGCTGAACTGAACGGGCACTTCAGCCGCATCGTCAACCTCCTGCAGGCGGGTCGACTGACGTTCTTTCTGGGCTCGGCGGTCCACTGGCCGACCAAGCTGATGGCCAAGAATTTCTATCACGAGCTGGCGCAGACCTTTGAATGCGAGGCCTTGGCCGACCAGCGCGCCGCCGTCACCCAGCACATTGCCGACAGGCACGGCCGCGACACCCTGGATGCTGAGATTGACAAGCTCCTCGAACGCTCAGAACTCCGGCCGCGCGAAGCCCACGAATTGCTAGCTGCTTGGCCTCGCTTGCGCCAAGCCAGCGGCGAGGCGCTGCCCTGGCCCTGGGTCTTCACAACCAACTACGACGATGTGCTTGAGCAAGTGCTGCGCGCCGAGGGTGTGCCGCACCATGTCTTCGTCCACCACGCACTTGGCGAGTGGCAAGGCCGCTTTTGCCACTTCACCCCTGACGGCCGGCTGCGTGTTATCGAGCGACCGGACAACCTGCTGACCCTAGAGCCTGGTCTCGTGCTGGTGAAGCTCAACGGCGGCGAAGTGCCTGGGCTGGCGCGCGGCTACGTCAGCACCACCGTGGACTACGTGCAGTTGGCTGCCCGGATTCCCGACGTGTTGCCGGCCGTCATGCGTCGGCGCCTGCGAGAATGTCCGCTGCTCTTCCTAGGCCACGGCCTGTCCGAACCGGACGTCGAAGCCCTGGTGCGATATGCACATCAGCACCACCGCGGCGTGCGTTCCTGGGCTGTAGTGCGGAACAAATCGGGCGTGGACTACTGGCGCCAGTGCGGAGTCGAAATCGTGAACCAACAGGTTGATGGGTACGTCCTGGAGCTGTACCGGCGTTTGGTGCAGATCGGTCGCACTGGGGCGGTGCCTGACTTGAAAGCAGGCTGAAGTCGCTACTGAATCGATGTCAAACCGCGCTCATCCCCCTTCCGCCGCCGATCCAGCATCTGCACCCTGCGCCGCGTCAGTTACCTCGGCATGGCGGGGTCTTGCGAGGCAAAGCGCACCGCCATCGGCCGGCGGGCCAGTTTTCCGCCCACCAGCTTCAGCGAGGCGACACTTCTGACGGTATCGAGAGCGGAGAACAGCCCATCGAACAGCCCCACTTTGAGGGGCGCCAAACACGAGTGCCAATTCCCAGCGCTGGCACTGGCCGCCTCACAATTCGTCGGGCCGACGTTCCCCAGCGCCAACCAGAGCTAATTCGGCGCGCGATTTCCGGAATGCTAGTCTGGAGATGTCCTTCGACTCGCTGTACAGAAATCTCGCTCAAACGATCGCCGGATAGCTTGCACTTGCTTCAATAAATCTGTCCACGATCACAGTGGCTGCACACCAGCACTGGCGTACGGCAGCGCGCGCATAGGAAGCGGCGGGCGATTGGCTCCAACATGGGCACCCCGGCAAGAAGCCGAGGGCGCTCTGCTGGACGGGATCGCCCACGGGTGCAACACTTGCGTCACACCCGTTGTCGCATGACACGGTGTAGGGCACGGTGATCGGATCGAACTGCCAGGTAAGGGCCGCCACCGTGCCCGCCTACCTCGGTGTGGGCCGATTACAGCGCGATGCCGGGCCCCGCCTTCACTGGCAGCACGCAGGCCAGCGCTGCTAACAGGACGGCGTTCACTGGCAAGCCAATGGCCGTGCAGAGCAATGACTTGCGCGCTAAGCTGTTACCACAACTGGTGGCCCTGGCCATCCCCACATGACCGCGCGCCCGTGCCTGGCCGCCCTCAGGGCGGCCAGGCACGAATACCAACGATCCACCCACCACCCAATCCTGAAACTGCGCTCTCACAGCCAAAAAACAGCGCTTCCTGGCAGCCATTCACACTTCAACCCCCCGTTCGTCGCTGTGCGACGCAAAAGCGGACACGGCGGATTGATGCAGGGGGATGACACGACGGCCAATGATTCATACAGTCCGCCCAGTTACGCTGCAACGAGGCGGCAGTCTTTGCCCACACCGCCCATCGACAGCTCTAGGAGATCAGGATCCGCTGAACGAAGGTCGTCATCGTCGGTACGGGTGCCCCGAACGGCCCGGTCCTTCGCGTCGTCGCCTGGCAGTTACTCCCGAGTGTCGTCGTCCGCCTTAGTCCCAGGTTGTAAATCCTCCAACTCGGACGCGATGAGCTTCAGCGCCCCTTCTTGACCAATCTCTGGATCTACATCCACGAGCAAGTTGGCGTAGTTACGTACAACGTCCTCGACGTTACTTCTGATCGCCAGCGCAGCGCGGTACTTTTCGCGAGCTTCGGAAAGGAGCCGTGTCCGCTTGCCCTCGTCGGATGTCGTTCTGCGCGCTTGGTCCGAAAGGCAGTTGCCCCAGTTGTTCAGTACGAGATTAAGTGTGGGCCGCAGGGCGTGTGCGGCGCGATACTTTTCACAGGCTGCATCGAACCATTCGTCGGCGTCTCCGCCCGGGAACGTCTTTGCATGATCAAGAAAGAGGTTTCCCCAGTTGTCCAGCGTCTCGGCAATATCGGGACGCAGTCCATGTGCTGTTCGGTACTTCTCCTGTGCTTGCTCGAACAATCGCGCCGCGTGCGTGCCCGTCTTTCTTTTGCGCCAGTCCAGCAGCAGATTGCCCCAGTTGGCCCATGCCTCATTGAAATCAGGCTTCATTACCGTCGCCTGACCGTATCGCCTCTGGGCCTGCTCGAAGAGGCCGTCGGCATCTTCGTCCTCCCCTGATTTCCCAAAGGCGACCAGAAGGCTCGCCCAGTTGTTCAGCGCCTCGTGCATCGAAGGTCGCACGAGAAGCGCTTGCTGATAGTTCTCGATCCCGGACTTGAACAAGCTGTTTCGATCCTGGCCTTGCGCGCGCTTGGCTCGATCCAGGAAAAGGTTGCCGAGTTGGTAGTACACCTCCGCCATCTCGGGGTTCAGCGCGATGGCTTTGCGATACTGTACTTCCGCCTTCGCGAAAAATGCGAGCGCCCCGTCCTTGGGCTTGGCCTTGCCCTGATCCAGTAAGAGATTTCCGAGGCTGTACCAGACGTTTGCAAGCTGGGGTTTGATGCGCAATGCGTGCCGGTATCGGGCTTCGGCTTGTGCAAACAGAGCAGATGCGTCATCCCCCGGGAGAGCAGACTTTGCCCGGTCCAACGCCAGATTGCCCCAATTGATGAGAATCTCTGGCTCCGTCGAATTGACGGCGTGTGCCGCCGCATAACGGGCATCCGCGTCGTCGAAGTACGAGCGTGCTACGGCAACATCTTGGCAAGCTTTTGCCAAATCCAGAAGGAAATTAGCCCAGTTGTGCAGCGCCTCATGACGGCCCGGCTGAATGGAAAGCGCTGCTTCGTACTGTTGCACCGCTTCCTCGAACAGCACGCGAGCCTGCTCGAACTTGGCTGTTTTGGCCCGGTCCAAGAGCCGATTGCCAAGCATCACGTAGGCCTTCGAAATCACGTCAGCGAGGACAACGTCCGCCGGGTCGCCGAGTTCGCTGCGCAACGCCACCACCCGTTCGTAGTCTCCCTTCATTGAGAAGTAGTGGGCAGCGTTCTGCACAACGGAGAGGTTAGGTAACCCGGCTTCAAGGTCACTTCCACGCGTGATCAGGTTCCATGCGGGCGTCTCGAACTGCTGCATGGCGCTTTCGATCCACTTGTTCGGCGCGTAGAGCACATCCTCATGTACTGACTGGCCAGGTTGAAGAAACGGCGTTAGTTGCTCCAGCGTCCGACGAACATAGGTGAAGGGCCGGGCCACGACATCGGGCGGGAATATCTCCAACTCGCGGGTCAAATTGACGAAGAAAGAATCTGCATCATGACCGGCTGTGAAGGACGCGTCCTTGTCGCAGTCCAGAAGCCGATCTCGAACATGCGCCGCCGGCTCGACGTCCTTGTAGCCGACCCAGATTAGCCCGCTGTCGAACTTCACCTGCCGCGCCAAGTGCTCAAAAACCGGGTCCGTCTCGCCGCTGTAGCCGACCACGATCCAGGTTCGGCCACTGCCTGCGTCGTCAAATAGCGGGCCCAGCCTCTCAGAGTGTTTTAGCAGGTCCGTAAAGGTGTTCATGAGCACGAATCCGGTGCGTTGTCCATGCAGGTGAAACACGGCTAGATCGGGGATATCGGCATTTTTCAGCAACTGCGAGGTCGCGAAGTCATAGACTGCCGGGAAGACGCCGAGCATCGCGCACGCCCTCATAACCAGAGGATCGAAGTTCGTCGTCAGCACTCTGTCAACGAACCCTTCCTTCATCAGTAAGGCAATGCCGATGTGGGCCCAGTTGATCTTGGCTTTGTCCACGAACTCGGCAATTAGGTCACGCTGATGGTCCTGCCCCAGCTGAGCCATGCACCGGGGATAAGTCTTTTCGTTGGCGCGTCCATAGGCCAGAGGTTCGCGTTGTTTGATGATCTCGACAAACTGCGCCGCGGTTGGGATGCCGGCGGTTGCAGATACACCTGCTCCAATGAGCAGACTGCATTTACGCTTCCGTGCCTTTCTTCCTCTGAGGGTTTCTGCAATCTCCTCGACCGACCGATACTGAATTGAACCCATATATTTAGTTTCTCCGAGGCCAGTCGGCAACGAATCAGAAGAGTCGCCATGCAAACGAAAGGACCGATGTCGTTATGGACGGCGAAATAGAACATTTATGTAGATCTGACGTCCGCGCAGCAAGAATGAAAGGGCCACTACCCTGTCACCTCCGTGGGGCGGCGCTGCCAAGCGCCCTTAGCGCCGGGCCAACACCCGCGCCCTCTCAATGAGTGCCGCCAAGTCGTTATAGCGCTTCTCCCGCCTGAAGATGAAGATGCGACACCTGCATCATCGTGAGGTGCCGCTTCACGACACTACTTTCGCACGCTGCATCGTTCATGTCACTACCCTTTTAAGGACTTTTATCGCTGCGCATACCTGCTGTGCGGAGGGACACCGGGGAACCCAAATCGTTGCACGGACGATGGCTTAGGGACCAATACTGTTCGCTTTGAGCACGAAGCGATGATTTTCCTTGGGCACTCAAGCCGCCATTTCTGGTATCGAAGGACCTGATTCGAAACGAAGCTAAGCATGTCGAATAACGCGCTCTGGTGTGGCCAGGCCGCGACTGACATCCACGACGAGCCGCACGACCAAGTCGGCGAGGTCGAAGCGACGGCAACGCGTAGCACTGCGTCGACGAGATTGCGGCTGGAGATCGATGCCATGTGCTGGTTCTGCGTTGCCATACCGCGTCTATTTTCGCCAGAAGGCCTCGACGGCCTTCATCCGCCGGCGCTTCTCGGTCGTGACGTAGACCGTGGTGGTGGCCAGCGACGCATGCCCCAGGTTTTGCTGCGCGATCTCGATGGGCATCCCGCTGGCAATGGCATGGCTGGCGTGCGAGTGCCGCATCCAGTGCGTGCTGGCCCGTTGGAAGCGATCTGCCCCTTTCGCATCGCCCTGCCCTTGCAGCACGCTGGCGCAGTCCGCGAAAAATGCCTTGATCTGGTCGTAAAACGTCGTCGCCGCGATCCCCTGCCGAGGGTCGAGCACCTGGCCGTTGCTCAGCCCCGGTGCGCGCACTGCAGCGTCGCTGGCCTTGCCCAGCAGGAATGCCCCCTGGTTGCTGATGTCCTCGGGGTCCGCGTCCAGCCCACGCGACACCATGTACTTGGCCAGCTCGCCCACCACGTCAGTCGGCAGCGGCACCTCCCGCTCCTTCTGCCCCTTTCCGATCACCCGCAACATCCAGCCCTCCATCGCCTGGTCGTCCGACGCATCGGCGGGATACTCCACCCACTGCAGGTCGTCGACGGTGGCCGCCACCACTTCCGACAGCCGAAGCCCGGTCGCATAGAGCAGGTGCAGTCCGAAGGTCAGCCGCTGGTTCGCTGAAGTGCTGGTCAGCATC
>Ga0105048_10012292_pt1 | contig 13445 bp, 13 predicted proteins | sample MAT05_FD_78382 | JGI IMG/M metagenome (GOLD analysis project Ga0105048, IMG submission 78382) | Freshwater microbial communities from Lake Fryxell liftoff mats and glacier meltwater in Antarctica - MAT-05 | ecosystem: Environmental > Aquatic > Freshwater > Ice > Liftoff microbial mat | place...
CCCGGAACTGTCGGCGTTGGCACAGTACGCAACATGGATGTCCCTGTTTCCATCGAGGTTCTCGACAACGCTCCGCCGCTTGAGTTAGAGCAGTGGGATCAAGTGGTCGAGTGCACTATCCTGGTTCAAGGAAGTCGCATTGTCGTTGCGGGCTGCACTGACTATTTTCCCGATGCGGCTCGTATTCAATTAACTCCCGGAACGTATCGTGTACGTGTTGGCTATGAAGGATTAGCTTCAATATCTGAGGATGGTCTGAGTGGAAATGACAGCTACAAACTTCAGCTTTGGCAGGCGGCAGAGATTGAACCTACAGTCCTCAAGCAGCGTGTGGGCTAACGTGTTGTTCGTCACAGAAAAGCAGCACCAGGATGCCGCTGCGCGGCTTATCCTGCCCGCCGTACAACGCCAACGTTAAAACAGCAAATCAGGCGATTTGAACGACTGCTATCTGGAAATCTGTACGTCAGCTATGTGTCTTAAGCGGAAGTTAAATTTGGAGCTTCAACCAACCCAAGGCGGGTGGTGAGGTTTGCGGGCGCAGGCCGCATTCGCGGTTGCCACAGAGCCAGCATTGCAGCCCATGCCTTAAAGCAGCAGCGTCAGCGCACCAACCCAGTCGCCCGCGAGGCGAGCCGGAGAACGCAAGCCACGCCGCCCGCCGTGCGCGTGCCTACTAGCCAGCGCGTTATAAGCAAAATAGGCCTATAGCCCCCTAGAAATATAGACATACCGCTATATAAATAGTAGCAAACCCAGTCAAACCGACAATTTGCGCCTGACCCCCATCGAATACCCCGGCGACTCACGATCCGCTGCACTACCCTGCTCCGCAAGGGTTTGCAGGTGGCGCAGCAAGTGCGCCTTGCTGCCCCGGTCCAATTCGGTCTGCAGCACTGCCGCAGTCTTCATGGATTCCAAGGCATGGGCCAGGTCTCCGGACTTTTCGGCAATAAGCGCGTTCTCGCGTTCTATCCGCAAGGCGATATGGTGTGCGTTGGCTTGCTTGGCAGCCTGCCGCGCCGACGCAATGGACACACTGGCCTGCGCCAATTGCCCCAATGCGGACTGGCACTGTGCGCGCAACAAAAACAAGGTGGCCAGGCCCCAGACGTGCGAACAGGCCTTGAGCGCGCGTTGCGCGGGCACCAGCAATTCCAGCGCCTGGGCTGTGTCGCCCTGCAGCGCCGAGATTTCGGCGATACGCACCAGGCATTCACTGGCAATGTCTTCCATTTTCTGCGCCTGGGCCATGGCCTGCCCTTGGCGCAGGCTGGCCAGCGCCGCGTCATACTGGCCCAAGTGCATCTGGTTGACGCCCAGGTTCACGGTATTAACCGCCTTGAGCTCGCGCAGACGCAGGTCAAAGCGCGCCCATTGGGTCAGCGGCAGGCGCTGGGTGGAGCTGTCCAGTTTGGCCAGGTTGGCCCCCAGATCCGAAAACACCTTGACCGCCATGGCCGATGCATCCAGCGCATCACAAATCTGGCCGATGCCCAGCTTGCACCAGCTCCAACTGATGCGGTCGCCGTCGCGCTTGGCAACGTCCAGTCCCTCGGTCCAATATCCCAAAGCAGCCCCGTATTCGGCACGTGAATAGTAAGCGCGTCCCACCAAATACAGCATGTGGGACTGCTCACCAAATTCCCCGCAACGCTTGGCGCATTCAACCGCCTCCAGCAACCAAGCAATAGAGGCATCCGAGTAGCCGTCTTGGTCCATGACCAGGCCAAAGGTTTGCGCAATCAGCACCAGAGCCGCGTCGTCCCCCATGGCACGCGCCTGCTCCAAGGCTGCCAGGCATTGGTTGTAGAGCTCTGCGCCTCGGCCGCTTCGGCCGGCTTGCTGGAGTTGGGCGACAACGGGTCTGAGGGTGCGGTGGGTGGCGTCAAATAACAGCATGGGGCGTGCGAGCATCTGGCTCGTTTGGACTGGAAACCAAGTATCGCACCCCGCCCACGAACTAACCCATCAGCATCGAGCCTGACACGACAAACAAGTGCAACAGCTGAGTACAACAGCCGGGCGACATTGCTGATAGTGCGTGCTAGCATGATTGAATGAACTGCAAAGCCATGAAACTCCTCCGTTGGGCCGTCGCCGTGCCGTGGCTTGCCGCCCTGCTGACAACCAGTGCTTGGGGTCAAGGCTCTGCGACCCTGCACAAAGTGGAGCAGACCGGCATCATCACCTTGGGTTACAGGGTTGGCTCAGTGCCTTTTTCCTATCTGGACGAGAAGCTCAACCCCATTGGCTACTCGATGGACCTTTGCTACCGAATCGTCGATGCCGTCAGGGTGCGACTGAAAATGCGCGATCTGGGGGTCAAGCTGATTCCGGTGACGTCTGCGACGCGCATACCGATGGTGGTCAACGGAACGGTTGACCTGGAGTGTGGCGTCACCACCAACACGCTGGAGCGCCAGAGGAGCCAGGCCTTTTCGGTAACCACTTTTATAGCGGTCAGCCGCCTGCTGTCCAAAAAAACCTCTGACATTCAGACGCTAGGCGATTTGCAGGGCAAGCCCGTGGTGTCCACCGTGGGGACCACCAGCATACGTTACCTGCATGACGCAAACCTGGTGCAAAAGCTCGACATGAAAATCCTGGCGGGGCTGGACGATGCCGATGCATTCCAATTGGTGCAGACCGACCGTGCAGTTGCCTATGTGATGGACGATGTATTGCTGCGCAGCCTGCTGGCCGGCTCAAAAAACCCTGCTGATTTCAGCATTTCCTCCGCGAGCCTTTCCATTGAACCCTACGGCATCGCGATGATGAAGGACGATGCCACGTTCAAACAACTGGTCGACGATGTGCTGGTCGGCACCTACCGCAGTGGAGAGATTCACACCATCTACAACAAATGGTTTCAGTCGCCGATCCCACCAAAAGGTATCAATCTGCAGCTTCCTATGAGCGCAGCTTTGAAGCGCGCCATTGCCGCACCCAGCGACAACGGCGACCCCAAACATTACGAGTAGAGCCGGCTGTTACCACTGCGGAAATAGCCTTCCCTATCGATAGCTGTCTATCGACAGTGCATGCCGGTGCAATTTATCGTAGAGCGTTTTCTTGGCAATGCCCAGAGCCTGCGCCACGGCAACAGGACGACCCTTATGCTCTTTGAGCGCCTGCTCAATCAGCACCTTCTCCACCACGTCCATTTGCTGCACCAGGCTCGACGCCGCGACCTCGCCGGACGCTGATCCATCGACCTCGCCAGCCTGCGGTAACTCCAGTACAAAGCGGTCGGCCACATTGCGGACTTCGCGCACATTGCCAGGCCAGTCGTGGCCCATCAGGTCCTGCATCCGCATGCCGGCTATTTGAGGAACCGCACAGCCATAGCGCTGGGCGGCCTGGGCTACAAAATGTTCAAACAACAGCGGCACATCTTCCTTGCGCTCGCGCAGGGGTGGCAATTGCAACACCGCCACATTGAGCCGGTAGTAGAGGTCGCTGCGAAATTTCTGCTCGCGGCTGAGCGCCAACAAATCGCTTTTGGTAGCAGCCACCACACGAATATCAACTTTGACCTCTTCGTTGGAGCCCAGCCGCTCGACCTTGCGCTCCTGCAACACACGCAACAGCTTGACTTGAAACAGCAGCGGCATACTTTCAATTTCGTCGAGCAGCAAGGTTCCACCATTGGCGTATTCGATTTTTCCGATGCGCCGTTTGCTGGCGGTTGTGAAGGCACCGGCCTCGTGCCCAAATAGCTCACTCTCAAACAGGGTCTCGGGTAGCCCGCCACAGTTGAGCGCAACGAAATGGCGATCCCTGCGTTTGCTATGGTCGTGCAGGCAGCGGGCGACCAGCTCTTTGCCGGTTCCGGTTTCTCCCACAATCATCACATCTGCAGATGTGCTGGCCAGCCTTAGCACCTGCTCCCGCACCCGGACCATGGCCGCAGAGTTACCCAACAAGGCGACTTCAATCCCGATTTTTTGTTGCAACTGGGCACGCAAGTCATCTACTGCCAGGCGCAGCACGCGTTTCTCCATCGCGCGCTGAGCGGTCTCAATGAAACGTTCAGGAGAAAAAGGTTTCTCAATAAAGTCATACGCACCCGCGCGCATGGCCTGCACTGCCAGAGCCACATCACCGTGCGCAGTGATCAAGATGACAGGAATGGCTGGGTTGACCGTGCCAATGTGCTCCAGCAGCTTCAAGCCATCCATGCCGGGGAGTTGTATATCGCTGATCACTATGCCTTGCAGGCCCGCCCACAGGTGCGGCAGCGCGGCTTCGGCCGATGCGCAGGCCAACACTTCTATGCCTGCGAGCTCCAGCGATTGGGTCAGGCTGCGCCGTACCGTAGCGTCATCCTCGACAAAGATGACCTTGAATCCTTCAAACATGGTGTTCCCCTTGCGCCAACTCCAGATCAAACTCAAACGCCAGACCTTGCTGGCCTTTGTGAACCCGCAACGTGCCGCCAAACTCGCGCACGATGTGGGATGAAATCACCAAGCCCAAACCCAGCCCTTCGCCGCTGGCCTTGGTGGTGAAGAAAGGTTCGAATAAACGTGCCATCAAATCGTCTGACAGACCCGCCCCGGTGTCTTCAACGCGTACCCGAACGCGCTGTCCGCCTTCGGGCGAGCTGGTAATAGTGAGCACCTTCACCGCTTGGTCTTGCATAGCGTCTAGCGCGTTGGTGGCCAAATTCACCAGCACCTGCTCCAGGCGATTCAGGTCACCACAGACCCATAGTTGCGCGGGTATGTTCACATCCAGCCGCACCTGCTCGGCACGAAACCTGTGCTCCAACAGGCGCTGCATATAAAGTACTGCGCTTAGCAGTGACACCGGCTGGTGTACGCCGTTGGACTTGCGGGCAAATGACTTAAGCTGCGCCGTAATGCTGCCCATGCGCTCCGTGACCTCGCTGATGGCATTCAGATTTTCGTGCGCATCTGCCATGCGCCCTGCAGTTAGCAGCATGGACGTGTTTTTGGCCAGTGCAAGCAAAGCCGTTAGAGGCTGGTTGATTTCGTGGGAAATACCGGCCGACATCTGTCCCAAGACGGCCAACTTGCCAGTCTGCACGAGTTCATCCTGCGCCAGCTGCTTCTGCTGCATCTCGTGGACCAGTTCGGCATTGGCCAAACGCAACTCGTCCGTGCGCTGGACAACCCGGGTTTCAAGTTGGGCATTCGCCTGCTGGAGTTCGTTGCGGGCAAACGAAATTTGGCGCAGGGCTCGGCGGCGCTGCCAAAGATACAGCGCCAGCAAACCCAAGAACGCCGCGAAGGCGCCACCACCCCACGCAGCGTAGCGGGCGTTGCGCCACACGCCCTGCGGATCGGACAAGATCATGACCTGCCAGCCCAACAAAGGAATACCCCGCTCCTGCGCCATTTGCAAGGTAAATGTACCGTCCGGCTCGGTGATGCGAACCAGACGGGCGCCTCTGACGCCAGTCTGTTCGACCACCATGTTCAAAGGCCGAATGGCTTGGCGCGGGTATTTTTCCGAATACCGCAGCATCACCCCTGGCTCAACCCCGTCGACACCGACGGACTTGTATTTCCATTGCGGAACCGACGACATGACCGCAACGCCCTCTTCGTCCAAGACCAATAACTTCTCACTGTCGGACCGAATGCCCAGGTCGATCCAGGTGGCCTCTAGCGGGTCGAGGCTCACCTTGACACCAACAATGCCCACAGTGAGTGCATCGCGGCGCACAGGCTGCGCAAAATAATATTCAGATGCCCCACTGTCCTGGTTGGCCACAAACACCTGGGATCGTTGCGCCTGCAGTGTGCGGGACAGCAATGACGGCAGAGCCGCCGGGCCATCATCCCCAGCAGCAGCCCGGTAACCGTCACTGGACGCCAGCAGCGTCCCTGCAGGGTTCAGCGCAAAGGTGGTGATGGCGCCGGATCTGACCTTGAAGCTGGCCAACTTTCGGGCTGCATTGGCGCGGGCCACGGCTTGATCAGGGGTTTTAAACAAGGTCTGGATGTCCGGGTCCATTTCGATCAGGCTTGGCAAGTAAGCGTGTTTGCCCAATTCGCTCTCCAAGGTGGGAGCATAGAGGTCCAAATGGCGGTTCGCTATGTCGTCGAGTTGCTCAAACCCTGAGCGCTCGCTCCAGCGGTACGCCATGCCCATGCTCGCTGCGACTGCCACCATGAGCCCCAGCCACGCAAATGCGGTACCTAGCCATCGGGGTTGAACCGGGCTGCGTTTCAGGGGAGGTGGACCGTGCATATCGACGACAAATGGCCGCAGTATCACCCCAAAAAGGGCACCAACACCGCTCGAACGCCGGGTGCGCAACAATTAAATGCGCAAAGCATTTATGGTCTGTGTAGAAGTCCGCGCACGCTAGCGCATGCTTGTGCAGTTTTCCACACACGCGCAAAAACTTCGGCGGCCTGATGGGCGATATTTACTTACAAATCAAGAGCTTAAAAGGGACTCCTCGACTTTCAGGCTGGCATGGTCCGTGCTAACTGGACTCCCAATGCCCAACCGAATGTCCGTAGTCTTGGCCACCCGAGACAGGGTTCGGTCACATCCAACCAGAAGGAAATACGTCGTGGAATCAATGGACACCCCTACGCAGCGAGCGCCAATACTGGCACCCAAACCACGACGCCCGGCAGGCAAGTCCCAAGGCACCACGCCTGAGCTTGCCTATGTATCTATCGACCTGGATACAAACTGGGATTCAAAAGCACTGGCCCAGTTGGACGCAGACCTGCGCACCCTGGAGGTCAACAACAGGTTTTCCAGCATCGTCAGAGCCCATGCAGCCCTGCAGAAAAAGATAACGCAACTTAGTTTCTCTGACTCATTGACGGGCCTAAAAAATCGCCCTGCGCTGCTCATCAGCCTGCAACGCGCCATTGACAAAAGCCGCGAGCAGCAATGCTATTCGGCCGTTTTACTGGTCGACATTGATGACTTCAAAAGTCACAATGTGCAACTGGGCCACCTGGCGGGAGACATGTTGCTGCAACAGTCTGCACGGCGCCTGTCTCTGGCCCTTGGGCCTGATGTTGCCATTGCCAGGCTCTTTGCTGACAAGTTTGTAGTTGTGCTGGAAGAACTGGGTGCCACATTGGAAGAAGCGGGTATCAACGCACAGCGGATCGCAACACGCGTGAGCAACTGCTTCGCAAACCCATTCGATATCAACGCAACGGCAGTACCCCTTTGCGTCAGCATGGGCCTGTGCCTCATTGGTATGCAGGACATCATCAGCACCGACGTCTTGATTGACCGCGCTGAACTGATGACCTACAACTCCAAAAAGGCCGGTGGCGACTGCATGTTCTCTTTCGAATTCGGCGCTATGGAGCACGGGGTCTAAGCAAAATCTAGCCGCCGCAGGCACCGCAACACCGGTCCTTGCCATGCTTGCCTTTAAGTTTGGTTAACTCCACGCGCCACAACTCAGGGCCACTCTCCAGATATTCCCAAGTGAATAAATCGGGCTTCTCCAGCTCAAACTGGCTGCGCAGCGTCACGGGGTCGTGGTCGCTGAGCAGTTCCATCGTCGCATCAACATCGAGTTGGTCAAACGACCCGAAAACCAATGCGCGACGATCTTTTGATGCCATGGGTCGGGTATCGACTTGAAAAGCTTGGGTGGTCTGTGTCATGGAGCATCTCCGTAAATAATTTAAAAACACATTATAAGATTCATATAAAATGTATCTTACAGAAAATTTACGGAACGCACCATGTCCATTCCTCCCGTTCGCGCTGCCGCCAGCGTTATCCAGCCACAAGAGCCAGCCGCGCAGGCTTCGGTTGCCCCCAGCATGAAGGCTTTTTTAGAGCTGGCCTTTCGGCCGCTGTACCTGGCGGGCATAGGCTGGGCGTTGATCGCCATCGCCCTTTGGATTTACGCGCCATTTCTATTGACTGCTCCGCTTGGAGGTATTGCCTGGCATGCGCACGAAATGTTGTGGGGTTTCATCGCCACCATCGCGCTGGCATTTTTAATGACCGCAGGTGCGAGCTGGACGGGCATTACGCCCATGACCGGCAAGCTGCTGGCCTTGGCCTGCTCGCTATGGGCGGTGGCACGTGTCGGCTTTCTGGTGCCATTGGAAGCGGCCTTCTGGGTCGCCATGGCATCAGAACTGGCGTTCTTTTTGCTGGGCGCCGGTGCCATGCTGCGTGCCGTGGTGGTGTCTAAAAACAGCCGCAACTACGCCGTTCCGGGCCTGTTGGCCGGGTTGGGCGCAACCGATGCGCTCTACCTGCTGACCGCACGTGGTGGTGACTACTTGTTGCTGATGCAACGCTTCAACGCGGGCCTGCTGGTGATGGCGCTGATTGCTTTGTTGATTGGCCGCCGTGTCATCCCCTTCTTTGCCATGCGTGCAGTGCACGGTTTGACGTTACCCAAGCAAATGAAGTCCGGCTGGGTACAGCTGGGCGCATGTGCCGTGGCCGTGATTAGCCTGCTGGCCGGTACCAACTTGCTAAGTGCGGCTGTGTTGGGCCTTGCCGGCCTGCTGGCGCTAGTGCAGCTCATCAGCTGGAAGCCACTGGCGGTGCGGGGCAATGCCTTGTTGTGGATTTTGTATGTGGGGTACGCCGGTATCGGTATAGGACTGCTGTTGGCGGCCTTGCAATATGCCGGGGTAGATTTGCCGCGCGTGCTACCGGTGCACACCATCGCTATGGCGGGCTTCTCGGTGCTCATCATCGGCATGGTCACCCGCACGGCGCTGGGCCACACCGGCCGCCCCTTGGCCACAGACCGCACCATCCGAACCAGCTACTGGCTTATGTTGCTCGCTGTGGCGTTGCGCCTGGCCTCTGTTGCCAACACACCCGCTACTGCCACACTGCTCTACCTGGCGGGCGCTGCGTGGATTGCTTCTCTCGCCTTGTACCTATGGCAATTCGCCCCAATTTTGATTCGCTCCCGCAAGTAAAACCCCATAACCTCATTCCCCATTCAAAGGCATCCCATGACCCAGCGCCCCATCGACCTGACCCAAGACAAGGCGGTTACACCAACATCGTTACCCATGCCAAGGCTTAGACCGGAGCGGAAATGCTGGCGCAGGCCCCGCAGCTCGCGGCCACCTCACGCGGCACCGTTGTCAATATCGACGCGCAATACCTGAGCACGTTCGAAAACCTGGGTTACGTGGTGATCGGTGTGGACAGCGCCGCCAGCCAGTCTGCGCTAAACCAGCTACGCCGCGTGCCTGGAACCATCCGCTGCCGCATCTTGTACTGAGCTCTGCCCTCTTGAACCCCACTATTTCATCGACCTGAAAGGAAACGCACCATGTCCCACGCCTGCAACCACACCACCGCAGAAGCGGTTTACCCCTTTGACGCACGGGGTGTCGCCAAGCGCTTCCGCCATGCCGCAATCTTTGGCGCGCTGGATTCGCTGACCCCCGGCGAGACCATGCGCTTTGTAAATGATCACGACCCCCTGCCCTTGCTCAACCAGTTGCAAGCACGGTACGGCGCTGCTATCGCTATCAGCTACCAACAGCGCGAACCTGGGCAAATCGTGATCGATTTCGCGCGGGTCTGAGCGGCTGCGATGGGGCAATGACGCTGACCATATCTTTGATCGTGGTGTTTTCCCTTTGCGAGACCGCATATCAACATTGGTTATACCCACGGATGCATTGGAAACCCGGTAACAAGGTGCTATGTCAAGTAGGTTGGCGCGCCTATTTAAGGTTATTGAATTCGCTTGACCCGGCACCCAGGTACTAGGTTTAGCATGGGCACCGACCTTATGAAAAACAACCTACTGAACTCCACGCTTCGCCATCGCAAGCTGGCTTATTCGGCATGCGCACTCCTAGTTGGCGCTGCTGCACTCGGGTTTCCTGGCGCGCGCGCGCACGCACCTGAGCAACTGGTGGCTGCTTTGGCATCGCCAACCCCCGAATCGCTGGAAGTAGATGCCGCACTCTTCACCGCCCAAAGCTTCGATTGGTTTGACAGCCAGCGCCAACGCCAGGTGCCCGCAAAACTGTATCTGCCTGCCACCCAGCCGGTAGTGGGATCGTTGCCACTGGTCGTTTTCTCACACGGCATTGGTGGCTCCAGAGACGGATACAGCTACCTTGGCCGCTACTTTGCCGCTCACGGCTATGCCAGCCTGCATGTTCAGCATGTGGGTAGCGACCGGCAGCTTTGGTTTGGCAACCCGTTTTCGTTAGTGACACGTTTGAGTGATGCTGCCAAAAACTCAGAGGCGCTCAATCGGGTGCAAGACCTGAGGTACTCACTAGACCAGGTTCTTGCCAGCGAACAGGGCGCACTGTTCGATGCCCAGCGAATCGTCGCGGCCGGTCACTCTTATGGCGCCAACACCACCATGCTGATTGCTGGTGCCTTGGTGCAGCAACAAGGGCAACAGGTGTCACTGCGTGACCCGCGAATCAGCGCGGCCATCCTCATATCGGCGCCTCCGTTTTATGGCATGGGCGATCCTGCAAAAATACTCTCCAGCATTGACATACCAACGCTGCACATTACGGCCACAGAAGATGTGATTCAGATTCCGGGCTACGCCTCAGGCTTGCAAGATCGGGTGGACATCTTCAAGGCTACGGGCAGCGACAGAACCGCGCCCAAGGTACTCGCCGTATTTAAAGACGGCTCGCACAGCATCTTTACCGACCGCGCGGGCACCGGTGGCGCAAGCTTGAATCCCAGAGTAAAAATTGCCACCCGCCAATTGGCTCTGGCTTTTTTAGACGGGGTGCAAGCCAGCAACTACATGGCGATCGACGCATGGCCAGTGAGCAACGCAGAGATTGTTGCCAGCTTTCAAAAAATCAATTACCGTGAATAGCCTCTTACGTTAAAAAATGCGCTTGTAGAAAGGCGACGAATGCAGTCGTCTTGCGTGCCAGCCACTTGCGAGCCGGGTAAACCGCATAGATAGATGGGCCAGAATTCAAACGGTAGTCGGGCATCACCTCCACCAGGGCCCCGCTGGCTAATTCCGGCTCCACCATCAGCCGATCCAGCACGGTGATTCCCGCTCCAGTGCATGCGCTAGCAGCCAATGCCATGCCGTCGTTCATGCGTGTATTTCCCCGCGCGCTGATTGCAAAGCTGCTGGTGCCGTCACTAAAAACCCAGTCGCTCCAAACCGTGTTGCCGCTGATAAAAAGCAGGCAGTTGTGCTGTGCCAAGTCTTCCGGCGTCTGGGGTGTGCCTGCGCGCTTGAGATAGCTCGGCGCTGCCACCAGCACGCGTGGGTTATTGGCCAATTTGAGCGCAACCAGAGTCGAATCTTCCATGTGCGCAACCCGAATGGCAACATCAATCTGCTCGGCAACCAAGTCGGTGATGCGGTCCTCGACCACCAGCGTAATTTCAACCAATGGATGTAAAAGCATGAATTCCGTCAGCAGTAGCGACAGATAGCGCTGCCCTAACGGCCGCGGGCAAGCCACGCGAAGCCGACCTCGCACGTCTTGCTGAAACTGGCCCGTAATCTGCTCCACATTGGCCAGCGACCTGTCGATCTGTTGGGCCTCTTGCAGCACCACTTCACCCACCTCGGTCAGCGTCAGTCGCCGTGTGGTGCGCTGGACCAAGCGTGTGCCTAAATCGGCTTCCAGCTTGGTCAACTGACGCGAGATTACAGATTTGCTGCAACCCAACCGTGTTGCGGCTTTGCTGATGCTGCCCGCGCTGACGATGGCGGAAAAAGTTGCCAGGTGTTGTGGATTGAGCATAGTTGTAACGTGATTGTTGCTTAAATGGCAACTCAATTGTGTCTTATTAACTCTATGCACAATGTTAATAGAGGTCTACAGTCCAGCCCAACGACGACCAAGTTGTATTTCTTTCACTGATTTCCCCAGGAGGACCGCCATGAGCGACACCCAGACCACCGACACCAGCTTTCCCCTGATCGACAAACTTCAATGGCGTTACGCTGCCAAAGCCCTGAACCCCAGCAAGGTAGTTCCCACCGACAAGCTGGAGCGCATTCTGGAGGCCGCGCGCCTTGCGCCCACGTCTAGCGGCCTGCAGCCGTTCGAGATCATCGTGGTGAGCAACACCGCAGTGCGCGAGCAGATCAAACCCATCGCCTGGAACCAAGCCCAGGTCACCGATGGATCGCACCTGCTGGTCTTTGCGGCATGGGATAACTACACGGCCGATCGCATCAACATGATGTTTGACCTGACCAATGAGATCCGTGGATTCAAAAACGAGGGCTGGGAAAACTACCGCCAAATGCTGTTGGGCATGTACCCCCAGCGTGATGCCGAGGTGAACTACCAGCACGCTGCCCGCCAAGCCTACATTGGCCTGGGTGCCTCACTGATTGCTGCCGCATTTGAAGAGGTAGATGCCACCCCAATGGAAGGGTTTGACGCAGACGCCCTGGACAAAATTTTGAGCCTGCGCGAGCGTGGTCTGCGCAGCGTGGCCATCATGCCAATCGGCTACCGTCAAGAAGAACGTGACTGGCTTGTCAAACTGAAGAAGGTGCGTCGTCCACGTGCGCAGTTTGTGACTGAAGTTTAAAAAGTTGGGCGATGTGCGACATGTGGTTGTAAAACTGTGCAGCGACCATGGTCAACGCCAACTGACAGAACACCTGCTGGTTTGGAGGTTAGGCCATGAATATTTTGTCGTCGCTGCGCTACCTGGTGGCGCTCAATGAACACAAACACTTTGGGCGTGCGGCATTGGCGTGCCACATCACCCAGCCAGCGCTGTCAAACGCTTTACGCGCGCTGGAAGCTGAATTTGATGTCGTAATCGTTCACCGTGGGCGCACTTTTGCCGGGCTCACTCCCGAGGGTGAGCGGGTGCTGTCGTCGGCCCAGCGCATGCTGCATGAGCACCAGCTATTGCAGCAATCCCTCAAAAGTACGGCAGACCGCCTCGCTGGAGAAATTTCTATTGGCGCAGTGCCCACGGCCGTGCCTATTGCCGCGCGCTTTGCCGCCATGTTGCAAGCCCGCCACCCCTGCAACCTGATGGTGCGCCCATTCGGCGGTTGTCAAGGTAGTTGTCGTATAAAGGTGCTGAGTTGGCCGCAGAGAAGCAGCTCGCCCACGAGCGCGCTGTCGCGTCCGAAGTGGGCAGCAGTACCGGCGGATCAGACGCCATATCCGCTTGGGTAGTGGGTTTCGCCTGGTTGGCAGTGGGTTTGCCCTTGGCGTGGGGCGTATACCGCACCTTGTTGAGCGTCGCCAAGTTCTTCGCTTAACTCTTACCAAAACAACAGGAACGCCATGACAGCACCCAACCTCGCTCCGCAGAACACTACCGCAGCATTTGCTACCGTCGACGACATGCGGGAACGTATCCGCCGCAAAAGCAAGCTCAAAGGCCGCCAAGCCGATGACAAGTCGATCGCAGAGGTACGGGCGTTAATTGGCGCTGCGCCGCACCGACGTGACCTGTTGATTGAACTCCTGCACAAGCTCAACGATGCTTACCGATGCCTGCAC
>Ga0105048_10012293_pt1 | contig 13444 bp, 13 predicted proteins | sample MAT05_FD_78382 | JGI IMG/M metagenome (GOLD analysis project Ga0105048, IMG submission 78382) | Freshwater microbial communities from Lake Fryxell liftoff mats and glacier meltwater in Antarctica - MAT-05 | ecosystem: Environmental > Aquatic > Freshwater > Ice > Liftoff microbial mat | place...
ACCTCGAAGTTCATTAGCTATTGATGAATCAATTACAAAAGAGGATAACCTATATTCTAATCCTGAAGAAATATTAATAACCCCGATAACTGTTAATAAAGAATTTAGTCTTACAGATACAGAAGGGTATAAAGGAATTTATTACTATACTGTCGATAGGCTTGGATTTGCTGACATGCCTTATCATTATATTGTTACCGAGTCAGGGAATATATTTAAAGGGAATAGATTTGGAGACGAAAAACAAATAACACTGTCTGATTTTAATTCAAATACTATTATTATTGGGTATGTTAATAAAGGCAACAGTACTAGCATTGACCCTAGAGCTGAGCAAGTTTTAAAGGACTTAATTCTCCAAGTGGGTAATTATAATAATATTAACCCCAGCAAAACTTCAATTAGAAATCTTAGATTTAAAAGAGATATAGATCAAAAAACTATCGAAGTAAAAGTAGAAAAAACTTTTGGAAATTGGGAGAGTAGCGTTTCAAAACTTGTAGGATCTATTACAGGATTTGCACCAACCTCTAAAGAATATTCTGCTAATTTAGTTGAAACAATTATTCCTCCACAAGAAGTAGAGCCTGGAGAAGAAATTTTAGTTTCAGTAAGGTTAAAAAATACTAGTATAAACGGAAACTACGCCGACTCAAATTCTGAATTAATACTAACAAAAGCAGGGTCAGGGTCAAGTATTTTTTATATTAACAATGAATGGATTAGTCAGACTCAAACGCCCATTATGGTTCAAGGGCAGACATTTCTTCCTAACCAAGAATCTAAATTTGATTTCAAAGTTAAAGCACCATTATATATTGGCGAAGTTTCTGAAAGTTTTGAGCTTAGAACTTTTTCTGGTGGAAAAATTCAAATGAACAATATTGATGTAAAAATAAATGTCAAAAGAACAAATAGAAAAATTGTAGAAATTAAAAATAACCCAACTGGATTTTCTGATATATATAACCAAGCATATGCATCTTCTGGAACTGCACTTAGAGCAACAGTTGGCGAGAGATTCTTTTTAATAGAGGAGAATTTACAAACTTTGTGGGCAAAAGTGGATATAGGAAATGGCAATTCAGGGTATATTGCAATTTGGAAGATTAATTATCTCTAAATTCCTGTACAATATTTGAATGAACAAATTTCGATTTAAATTTCCAATATTTCTTCTATTTGGTCTATGCATTGCTATTATTACTGGCTTATACATACATACCTCCTCTGAAACATTTAAAGTAAGATTTTCAGCACTTAAAGGTTATCAAAATCCAACTGAAGATACAGTGCAACAATATTTTAGAGTTGTTTCAAGTGCTTTACAAAATAATTCACGCTTGCTAAACACACAATCAGATCTAACAATAAATGATTTTACTTTAGCTAAAATATATCAAGAGAAACTTTCTGATAGATTAAATATATTTGACCCAACAATATTAAAGGTTGAGGAAAATTCAATTATCGATAAGATTGATTATGCATTCACTCAACAAAAAGATGCATATTTCCCATCAGGATACTCTTATTTAAAACAAGGCAAACTAGGAGCTGACATATTAAATGTTTGGAAAGTATCAATCATTTCAGAAAATTTAAATTTAGAAAAAAATAAGCCAGTTTTACAAATTTATATTGAACCAATTTCAGAAGATATTTTCTTCGGAGTAAAAGAGAAAATGGAAGTAGAATCTCTGATCAAGTCCAATTTTGATAATTTCTTAAACAATTCTACTAAGAAAGCCCCCGAATATCTGAAATTAGCATATCCTGAAGATAACACAAAATTAGAAAATATTTTACTAAAAGAAATCAAATGGAAAGATACTGAAAATAAGATATTGAGCCTTAATGAGTCATTTAATATTGGCTCAATCAACATTAATCTAGGTAATTGCAGCAAGATGAGAACGCTGAATTTTTCATATACACCGAGTAGTAATCAATATTTATTTGTACAACCTCAAGAATTTTTAGATAATCTTTGTATTAAACAATTTATTGAAGCTAATGGGTATTTTATTGGAACCTGTGTCGATTGTACTTTTTATCCAGCCAACAAAGCCTATGCACTTCGCCCTGATTATACTCCGGAAGTATTGCCAATCGATTTTGCCCCTGGCTTTCAACGTATTAGCAAAGCCGCTTATGATAATTTTCGAGAGCTGTACAAAGCTGCTAAAGAAGATGGGGTAGATCTTTTATTGGCCTCTGGTTATAGATCTTATGCAGATCAAGTGAGTACATTCAATTATTGGGTTTCTACTGAGTTATTAAAGGGCTATTCACAATATCAGGCGGAGATAAATGCAAATACTTATTCTGCGAGACCAGGGTTTTCTGAACATCAACTTGGTACTGCTTTAGATTTAAATGGAGCAGGGTGCGACTCTTTTAGTAATTGTACTGGCAATCAACAAGCATGGGATTGGTTGGCAAATAATGCTTATAAATTTGGGTTTGTAATCTCTTACCCTGCAGGAAAAGAAAACGAAACTGGTTATATTTATGAGCCTTGGCATTACAGGTGGATTGGGAAAGAATTGGCCGCAGAGTATAAAAAAGTTGAGGCTGATACTTATCTTCAAAAATGGTTATTTGAATTGGGTAAGTACTAGCTCAAGTCTCTACACCGCAAAATAAAAAGCGATATAGTAATGAGTTGCTTTGGTTAAGATTCTTGTTTAGAATCAGGATTAATGTCCACAGTCCACACTGAACCCAATCGGGCAATAAACAATTTGTGTATTTTTTTAATTAAATTAGGATTTATTGCTCGGTTTTCTTCCAAAACTTCCCTTGGTACACCGTATGTTTCAAGTTCATCAATCATCTTTTTTAAAGTCTCATCAGTCGGTTCTATTTCAGCATCATTATCTTCTAGGGCCATAATATATTGTTAAGTTTTATATCAAAATTATACAATGTATTTGTATTCTATATCAACTTTGCCCAATACCTATACATGGCAGAGTATCAATACCCCTTAAGTTAAGATTTTTTGTCTAACTAAAATCAATTTGAGTTGAAGATTTTCTATTAAATAATTAAAATCTTGGTATATCTTTTATTAAAACTAATGAAAACAATAAGCACTTTAGATTTACATTATATCCAGCTAGAGATTTTAAAACGTTTATCTGGAGAGAGCGGCTTGAGATTTAATCAACTAATAGTTGAGGGGTTAGAAAGTGAACACATAAATTACCATGTAAAAAAATTAATTGAAAGAAAACTAATCATAAAAAATTCTGAAATATATCTACTAACAGACTTAGGAAAGGATTATATAAATTCTTTAGACGACCAAACAATGTCTATTGAAAAACAACCAAAAACTTCTATTATTATTAATGGCAGGAGATTAAGCAAAAATGGCATAGTAGAACACTTATTATCTAGAAGGTTAAAGCAACCCTATTTCAATAAGATTGGAAGATTAGGAGGAAAAGTAAGATTTGGCGAAACTCTTGAACATGCAGCAAAAAGAGAATTATTCGAGGAAACAGGACTATTAGCTAAGAATTTCACACTTGAAACTATTTATCATAAATTAAGGCATAGAGAAGATGGTGAATACATTCAAGATGTAATATTTTATGTATTCTTTGTTACCGATTTTGAGGGGGAATTTATTGATAAAATTGAATTTCAGGAAAATTTATGGATTTCAAATAAAAATATTACCAAATACGAAAATGATTTTTATACTGATCTCAAATTGGATGAAAGAATGAAGCCTCACTCAACAATTAAATTTGTAGAGATTGATGGGGTAGCAGAAGGGTATTAGATAAATTTAATTAAAAACTTTCATAGAATACCAGAGTGCACTAAAAGAGGAGCATTTAAGTTCTATATCTGATCATCTCCTAATTTTTTGAGCTAATTTTAATGCTTTATAAACTAGTGGGTCAAACACAATATCAACAGTATCTGCATGTTTTATTATATCTCCACCAAAACCTACTTTAAACCTTGAAAAACTATCATAAGTAGGTTCAACATCTAAAATAGCTTGACCTATTGGCTTTACACCCCACATGTCAAACCACTGATATCCTTTAGCTTTGCCCCATTCAACAATTGCCCACACTAAAGCATATGGAGCCATGATACTCTTCATTTCAGCACTTGAGCCACCATATGGGTAATAAATTGTATCTCCATAAATAAATAACATCCAACTTGCTAAAGGTTTATTTTCAAAATATGCTGTAGCAATTTGCACATCGCATTTATCTGCTCCTTTAAATTCTTTAATTGTTTTCCAGACAGTATAAATATATTCCGCCGATCTTCCGTTATATTCTTTTCGGTCAACCGTCTCTTGATAGAGTTGTAAAAATTCCTCTAACATCTCCTTTGAATCAGATATATCAACTTCAACACCTTTCTTAGCAGCTAATTTGAGATTATATCTATGTTTTTGCTTCATCAAAGAGAGTAGCTCTTCGGAAGGCTTAGATAAATTAAGCAACATATTATCTTTTAAATGAACTGGTTTACCAGCAACAACTTGAATTTTAGGATTTATTAGCAATAGTTTCTTTTGAATATAATCAATAGAACTTGGGATTTCAGTAGCAATATTCTCAGGGTCAATTGTCATGTATACGACCTTTGCTTCTATTGCTTTCTGAATAAGTTCTGCCCAGTCAACAGACCTTAAATTCGGTCTGGGCATATATCCAACTGTTTTTGGAATTACAGGTAACCTAGTTGTATGGAAAAAATACTGACCTACATCAAATATTTGATTTCCTAGATTTTTTTTACTCTCTTTCCAAATTTGTGATTGTAAGAAGTGCATAGTTAGTCTTTTAAAAATTCTAATAATTTCAAAATTTCATAGTGAGTTAAATCTTGGTCAAAATTCATGAGGTCTTTTATAATTACTTTAATCTTTTTATCAATAATATCATACCTAGCTAGCTCTTCATTCAAGTCTTCTTTTAAGTATTTAACTTCATAAAGTTCATTATTGTTGCGAAAGTCTATTTCGGTATTATTTATTACATCATAGTATATATCAGGCAACTCGGAGTGTAACTCTTTTCTTAATAACTTTAAAGACATTACATTTTCTATTAAATGCCCTATCCTTCCTCTAATAGAGCACATATGCTATGGCATTGTATTAACAGCTTAGAAAGATTACCTATTGAATTTATATTGTAATATTTACTAAACCTTTAGTGTAGGTTTTAATTAATACCTATCTTTTCGATATACCCACCAATCAATTAAACGATGTAAAGTGTACTTTAACTTATCATTATACACCTCTATTGGTCCAATATAATTAACCTCATGACCTCCAAAACTTCTCTTGTATTCACTTACTCCTGAGATTGACCCCTTGATTCCTTCTGGTAATATTCCCCACATATTATACAGTTTAAATTTTTCAACTTTAAGTTTTAAAATCAAATTCCACTGTAAAAAGTAAGGAGCACGTAATCTTGCTAGATTTCGATTAGAAGTAGAGCAACCATGAGTATAGTATGCAGTCTCTCCATTATAGTTAATTAATGCTCCCGCTAAATATTTATCATCTTTTTTTACTAAAAATATATCCATCCTCTTTTTATCATTTAATTTTTCAAATTGCTTTTTAAAATAGGTGTAGTCATAATTACCAAAGCCTTTTCTACCTGTTGTTTCAAGCATTAATTCAGAAAAGGCTTTGATATGCTCATCATTTGAAGCATGAATAAACTCGAAACCCTCTCGTGATGTTTTATTAATATTATATCGAGTAGATTTACTCATCCTACTTCTTAAATCCTCTTCTGTTTGCTCCAAATTTATCTCCCATGTGTCTTTAGCCTGTCCAGGAGCGAGAGCTTGTTTGAAGCCCGAATTGAGAAGATTTTGAAGGTAATTTATAGACAGTAACGGATCAAATCTAAAAAGGGTTAGATTTTGTTCTTTTATAAAGTTTTCTGAAAATGTTTTAAAGCTACTCCAAAATGTCACTAATTCCTTACCACTTCCAATCATTTCTGGGCTAAGTATGGGGTTATAAGGTGCATAAGCAAACTTCTGAAACCTTCTTCTGTAAACTTCTATATATACTAACCCTTCATATCTTCTATCTTTGGTAATTAAGTATTGATAAATTTCTTTGCCTTGAGACTTTTGAAATTCAATCCATTCAGATGAGGTTAAAAATGAGGAGTGGTCGGCTAGGTTATTTATCTTATCCCAAACTTCGTAGTTATTATTTAAAAGAGTAAAAGTGAACATATTTACCAATATACCATTTATTTACTTACTTTTAGAAGGGGGATTGATTTTGATATAACTACCAAGTGTTTCACGGAGTATATTTTAGATAGAGTTTGATAATTTGGGTTAAGTTATCCAATCTCTAGGGTAAATGTTATGATTCCGATTTCGAGCCAATATAATTAACTACATAAATCTATATTTGATACGAGAAAGCCCTTCGGAAATATAAGTTGCAAGTTCTGAAAATATTAGTGTGCGAGATTAATCATATTAAGTTGAGAATGTTATGTTATTTTAATTAGTGGTAATACACTCATAATTTCATCTAATATTCTCTTTTTGCTTGAAGATATCGTGTATAAATCTTTATTTACCACGTCAGAAACATACCAACTAACCCCTACAAAAGGAATTTCTAACATAATTATTTGTCTTAAGAAGTTATTAGATAATGATTCAATTAAATATTTCAATTTATTCTTCATAGTATCTAAAACTTTAGTATCACTTATTAAATTATTATTGACTGAATATGTAACGCTTTGATATCTATACAACATTTTTTTATATTGAGTATACAAACTCATATCATCTGTAGGACTGGGAGGTGAACTCATTCCTAATCTAGTTAAAGCTAGTCGCTTGGCTTCAATGTTTGAAATAAATCTTTCCTTTACAGCCTGTACTTCATTCTTCATTTGTCCCAACCATAATCTAAAAGATTGAAACTCAGGGGAATTATCGATAGTATTTTCAACAATCTCTAGATCGTGTGATAAGAAGGTATTATAAAAGTTAAGTACGAAGCTTTGAATAGCTGGATCAATATTGCTAATTTGCCCTAAAGAATCCTCTTTAGGAGTTACGTAAATACTGCCCTGAGGCCGAGTTAATTTAGATGAAGGTCCTGTTTTAATTGCTCTAAGAATATTATTAATCTCTTCTATGAGAATTTCATTATTTGAGTACAATACTAGCCCTGCCATAAACCTTACTTCTTGGGGTATCGTAAAATCTTTGAATATTTTACGAGCTTCTTCTAACAGTGGAACGTTTTGATTCGAAATAGCAGTTTCAATTGCGTGAGTATCCAGCATACTCATATAATAATTCACTTGCTTCAAATAATATTAATATCAAAGTATATCACTATCCTAAAGAACATTATTACAAACTTACTCATTTTCTTGTTTTACAACTATTTTCATTAGCTCATCCCTTAAATTATTATTCTCATATACTTTATTAAATAAAGTAGCAAGATCTTTTATTAGATACCTAATTGAATTTTCTTCAAATATTGACGCTGCTTCCGATATCATTCCATCTATTACTAATAAATCACCACTAAATAATGTTTCATAATTTTTTAAATCTACTTCTTTCGCTTCTAACTTGTCCTCAAGATTTTCTATTCCTTCTCTTTTCTCTTTTAACTGCTTCTCAAGATTTTCTATTCCTTCTCTTATCTTTTGGTTATTAGATTTATTTCCAAAATTTACAGCCCCGTTTCTATTTATTTTTGAAAGTGCATAAAATCCGTAAGCGAGGTATGAAAAATACCTTTGTAGAATTTCTGCATTATAAATTATAACTTGTTTGTTATCATTCTCCATTTTGCATTCTATAATTGCTCCTAAAGCTTTTTTGATGATGACTATAACGTTTTCAATGCTTTCAATAGTAAATTCCCCTAAAAACCTTGCCCCTACATAAGGATTTTCAACAATGCCTTGAAAATCATACTCTTGGGGAGAAATGCCGTAATTTAGCTTAAAACTACCTTTTTGCATTTCTACAAGCCTATCTAAATTATTAATATCTTTCATACATTTACTACTTAAGGTAAGCGATTCATCAACAAAATTACCAGCCAAATCCTTTGTATGGTTTGTATCTGGTTTATTAATTCTAGCCTCTGCAGCCTCTCTAGCAGTATTGATTTCTGCCATGATTGAATCATATTTTCCTCTTTCTAAAGGATGCATGTCAGGATGGTATCTCCTAGCGAGTTCTCTATAGATTTTTTTTAACTCATCCATAGAATTCGCTGCAATTAATAGATCCAGATATTTTTGTGTTTCGGAACCTTCTTTTTTAGTCTCCATTATTCCCTCCTTAAAGGCATTAATAAATGTAAAAATCTTGCATCAGACTTATCTTTGAAAACAGATGCTGCAAGTGGGCCTTTACTTTCAAAGATAATTGTATCTCCTTTAATATGAGAAACTACATCTTGAATATATTTTAAGTTATACGAAGTATTTAAATCACTATCACCAACAACTTCTGAAATAGAAACTACAGATTCATTTTCACCAACCTCAGCGACTATAGATTTAAGCCGAATCACTGAATTTTCTAAATCTAAATCGAATAATGTTTTATAACCTAAATTACTCCTAGCAAAAGTATTCACTACTTTAATTGCTTCCTCTAAATCACCCCTCTTAACTTCAAAACTGAAAGAAGCAGAGTCAGGTAATATTCTTTTATAATCAGGATATGGACCTTCAATTAATCTAATACTAAACTCAATTTCTTCAAATTTAAATATTATTTGAGATTTGTTCTTACTTAAATACACTTCAATTTCATCTAAATCAACAAAATCGGAAGCAATCTTTGATAACTCACATAAATATCTTGCTGGAACAATAATTTGTTCTTGGGGTAAGGTTTCGGTTAACTCTTTAATTTTTGCATTTCTTTTAGACAGTCTAAAACCATCTAACCCTGCATATATAACTTCAGAGTCCTCTTTATTAAATTCAAATAAAATACCGCTTTGTTGAATCTTTCCAATACTCATGTCAGTAGAGGAGGCAAAGATTACTTTGTCCATTGAAACCATAAATTCTTTTGCAGAGATTTTAAATAAAGGAGTTTCTGCTATTTCTGGTAATATTGGGAATTCAACTGCTGAAATTGTATTAAAGTTTGCTTTTGATTTATCTGTTTTTACAGTAATTACGCTACCATCCAATTTGATTTCTACATTATCTCCACTAGAAGCTGTAACAAAGTCTGATATGAATTTAGCTGATACAGTAATCTTTCCCTCTTTATCTACAAGTCCAGGTATCCACACAGTTATCCCCATGTCTAAGTTTGTAGCTGAGAGTTTTAATCCATTTTTAGTGATGTCTAATAGTACATTACTAAGTACAGGTATATTAGGCTTGGCGTTTACAGCCCTACTTGTATATTGCAATGATTTCGCTAAGTTTAAATGATTTAATTTGATTTCCATAACTAATATTATTTATTAATAAGTAGAAATATATAGATATAGAGCATGTTGATATGTGTATATGTTCTCTAATAGACTTATTATATCAGCAATATTCATATTTAGCATATGTGGAAGATTGGAGTGGATGAATAATGTAGTAAACATGAGTATACCCTTAACAGATAAAGGATTACACATCTGTGCCATGTGGAATCTCTAATGATTATCTCAAGGATATCTTACAAAATCCTTACAACTGGAAAGAATTATAGAGGGTGGATAGTTGGAAATGAGTAAAAAAGCCTTACTATACTTGACCGGTACCCTGTAAATAAGACAAAATTCTGCGAAAATATATTAAAACAAACATATTTCACAAAAAGATCTTTGTCTTCATACACCAAGATAGTCTCCTCAACTAGTAAAAGAAGAATTAGAATTGATTGAGGAGGTATTCAATAATTAAGAAAGTAATAAGCGGTTGTCTAGCATTTACTCAGCATCCTCTGTCACTGCTGCAGTATCTTGAATATTAGTAATAATCTGAGCAACTTGCCTATTAAAGCCATCCTGAACCATCATCTTGCTTTTAACTTTATCAATAGCATGAATAACAGTAGTATGATCTTCTCGATTTAAGAATTTAGCAACTTCATCAAGTTTGTAATTAAATTCTTCTCTTAAAATATACATAGCTACTTGCCTAGCGAGCGCTAAATCTTTAGTTCGCCTAGGACCTTTTAAATCTTTAATACTAACATTAAACCCTTTTCCCACCTCTTTTATTACTTGAGGGACTTTAATTTGTAATCGCTTACTCTGAACATCCTTACCAATCATATGTGCAACTTCGTCTAAAGTCAGGTCACCCGAAGGTTTCATTTGATTAAATAAAGAGACTTTTTGAAGAGCACCCTCCAATTCTCGAATATTTTCAGTAACAGATCTTGCAATGAACTCTATAACATGTGGTTTTAAATTTACACCCGAAGATTCTGCCTTCTTTTGAAGAATAGCTAATCTCATCTCGTAATCTGGCATACCTATATCAGCAACCATACCACCCTTCATTCTTGATTTTAATCTAGCCTCAATATTTTGAAATTCTTCAGGTCTTCGATCTGCAATTAAGATAATTTGCTTACCTGCGTTGTACAATTCATTAAAAGTATTAAAGAATTCTTCTTGAGTATGAACCCATTTTGAGATTAATTGCATGTCATCGATAATTAAAACGTCAATAGACCTATACTTTGTTCTGTTTCTATCATTCTGACCACTTCTAATACCTTTTACCATATCATTCATAAAACCTTCGGATGAAGTATAGACAACCTTCTTTTTAGGATCTCTCTCAATAATAGATCGACCAATGGCCTGGGCTAAATGAGTTTTACCTAAACCAGTCTTGCCGTGAATAAACAAAGGATTGTAAGTTGTACCGGGGACATCAATAATTGCAAGGGCTGCAGCATACGCTACTGCATTATGATTACCAACAACATAGTTAGAAACGGTATATTTAGGATTTAAACCAGATCTTCTAACTGCCTCAATCACATTCCCCATAATCCCATTTTCCATTGATAATAGTGGTTGTTTCTCATCAATAATATCTTCAGCTGATACCATATCGCTATCAGTTTTTTGAAGAATCTCGAAAACAGGGTTTAAGGTATCACCGTAGACATAGGATATAGTATCTTTAATTAATCTCTCATATTTATTCTTTAACCATTCAGCAGTATATGGATTAGGCACTCCAATACGAGCAGTGGAGCCATCTATACCAACGAGCTTAGTTTCTTGAAAAAATGTTCTAAAAGTAGTTGGCGCATCAAGTTTAATCTCAATTTGTGCTAATGCAGTTTTCCAAAGTTGTTTTTCGTCTTTTATTTTCATCTTATTTAATTTATTTATGAATTAAACGCTATAACTAGCGCAAAGCTTGGTATCAAACCTTATGTCTACAATAAGTAGTGTCGCATTAGTAATTAGTATTATACATGAAAAATTATTTATGTGGATAACTTATAGTATAGAATATAACTAAAACTTATAAATTGGTAAAACTTGAATCTAGAACTCTGTTAAGTAATAACAAATTCTCGATAAAAAGATATATATAATGCTAAGAGAATAATATGGATAATATAATAATTCCTATCCCTTTGGGGATATTTCAACTTAAATCCAGGCAAATTTTCTCATAATATATACAATAGTGCTAATCCGTAAAACTTTACGATAAAGCAACTTACTAACATCTTGCCATGGTATTTTTAGCAGATTGGTTAGAAGCTTCTATTGTTAGAGCCTCTAATAAAAAGCACATATTTGTGTATTAAATGTGTATTTTTTGTGCTTTTTATCAGAGTACTTAGCCGGGACTAGTTAGATTATGTTAAAAGCTAGATCAAATTAGTTGCCAAAAAGTATAACGTGTTGCCTAATAAGAATTTAATTAATTATTTATTATAAGTATAGTAAAATGTTTGCAATACAGCATGTTTATAAACAAAGCTAGTGTCGCCAGTGTATTAAATTTCACTTCATATTTTAATTCTAAAATTAATGCTTAAAATAATTTTTAATTTACCAAAGAACATAGCAAAACTGATGATTAAGGTTTATCAAAAAACATTATCATTTGATCACTCATTTTGGGCACCGTATATAAATATGAGAGTCTGTATTCATTACCCTAGTTGTTCGGAGTACACTTATCAAGCTATTGATAAATATGGAATAATTAAAGGTTCGTGGATGGGCTTTAAACGTATTTTAAGATGTAATCCTTTTAGCAAAGGTGGCTACGATCCTGTGGTTTAATTTATTTCTGTAAAATAATCTCTACATTATTCTCTTCAGAAAATTTAGTTAAGTCAGTAATTGTATTAACATAATTAATCTGAGGCGTTAAAATTTTCAAACTACCTAAATCTTCACCAATAACAAAAGCCGGCGAAGGTTGTAAATCATTGTCAATTGCCCCAAATTTATGACTCTTGAAACCTGATGGGTCATAACGAAAATTTATAGCACTAGCGTTAATTAAGTTATATTGTAGACCTTCATTTCGTATTAACCATCCTTTTTCACCTTGCGCTATATAATTTTCATCAAGTTCAATTAAGAACTCGTTAATTACTGCTTCCCTTAAATACTCTGAAATATATTCCATAATAAAAATATTCCGAAAATACGAAGTATCAAATTCAAAATCAATATTCTTAACTATCATTTTCTCATCTTCATCAATTTCTATCTGTCCCTCAGATAATGCACTAACACTAAATGGATTAAAGGTATCAGGATAAGATTTAAATAGAGTATACACAAAGTTAAAATATTGAATAAATTCTGGTTGAAAATAAATTCCAATCTGAGCTTGTCCAGTATTAAATCTCCATGCTGAAGAATCAGTAATATGGTGGTTTAATTCTATAGAAAAAGTCTCAATTAGAAACTCTAAATCTTCTATATCTTTTTTAGACAATTCTTTTAGAGTAGTTAGGAATAAAGATTGATTTCCTAATGGAAAATTTATTTTAGAAACCATTTTTCAAATGCATTTAAATAGGTGATAGAATGATTAAGTTGTATAACTATTTTACTAGTCTCTAATTGAGACTGTAAAATTATATAACTACTTATAATACTCTAAATTAAAGGTTATAGTATTAGTGGTAGACTTAATTTAAAGAATATAAATGGAAAAAAAGAGAAATTTTAATTTATTAAAACCTTTACAACCACCATCAACTGCTTGGGATAGAGTTTACGAGTGGCTTATCGGGAAGGCTCGAGTCGTTATTCTTGTTACGGAGCTAATTGTTGCCACTACATTCATTTTTAAAGTTGTGGCTGATACTACTGCAAAAAATAAAGATAAAGAAATTGACAGACTTACACAGGAATTAAGTTTTTACGTATCTGACTTAGAACCCAAATTTAGACAATTAG
>Ga0105048_10012294_pt1 | contig 13443 bp, 12 predicted proteins | sample MAT05_FD_78382 | JGI IMG/M metagenome (GOLD analysis project Ga0105048, IMG submission 78382) | Freshwater microbial communities from Lake Fryxell liftoff mats and glacier meltwater in Antarctica - MAT-05 | ecosystem: Environmental > Aquatic > Freshwater > Ice > Liftoff microbial mat | place...
AGCTTAGCTTGATTGCGGCCGTGTTGGCTTTGCTTCAATGTGACAAGTCTCTCTTTGACGCTCTTTCTGTCAACACTCCCTTTCGCTTGGATGCCTCGTTAGCAAATGTGTCCTGACATCAGCCCTTCACGCTAAAGTTTCTAAAAATGACAACAGCACAAGACTTAATCGCACACTTCCACCTGCGGCCACTCGCCGTTGAAGGCGGCTTATTTGTGCGCACCTACGCGTCCGACGATGTGATCGATGTGGAGGCACTGCCGGATCGCTATGAGAGCGAGCATGTGTTCGGCACGGCCATTCTGGTATTGTTCACCGATGCGGCCGACAGCTTCTCGGCCCTACACAAGTTACCCACCGACGAGATTTATCACTTCTATCTCGGCGACCCAATGGAGTTAACGGTGTTGCACCCCGATGGCCACGCAGAATTTGTGGTGTTGGGGCAGGATGTGTTGCGCGGCCAACACGTGCAGCATGTAGTGCCGCGAGATGCATGGCAAGGATCGCGCCTACTCCCCGGTGGCCACTACGCCCTGTTTGGCACCACCATGGCCCCCGGCTACCACCACACCGACTACATCGGCGGCGACCGCGATGAACTGATCGCGAACTATCCAACGGCGGCCGAAGCCATTCGCCGGCTCACTCGACCCGAAGCGCCCCTGAAAGTTGATCGGCCACAGGAAGCCGATGAAAAGATGTCTGACATCTAAGCTCACACCGAATGTCACTACAACGCTTTGCGCGCAACGCCTGGGTGCCGGTCGCATCGGTGCTGATGGGCCTGATTCTGGCTGGCATCATCATCTTCATCACCGGCTCAAATCCCCTCGAAGCCTATCGCGCCCTGGCCGAAGGGGCCTTCCTGCGGCCCGCCACCGAGACTCGGCCGTGGGCTTTTACGGATACGCTGGTCGCCACGATCCCGTTTTTGTTGTTGGCGTTGGGCATCTCGCTCAGCTTCACGGCTGGCTTGTTCAACATCGGCGGCGAGGGCCAGTTTTACATGGGCGCGCTGGTGTCGGTGACTTTGGGCTTCAAGCTGACCGGATTGCCCGCGTTCATCCATTTGCCGCTGGTGTTGATCGGTGGCGCGCTGGCCGGTGCCATCTGGGCCGGCATCGCCGGTGTGCTCAAGGCCAAACGCGGGGCCAGCGAGGTCATCACCACCATCATGCTGAACTACGTGGCCTACTCAGTGGTGGACTATCTGGTGAACGGCCCGATTCGCAGCGCCGGCAGCGCGCCGCGCACACCAGATGTGCTGGACACGGCCGCGATCCCGAGCATCTTTGCTGCGCCGGATAAATTGCACTACGGCTTCGTGCTCGCCATCGTCATCGCGGTCGTGTATTGGTTTGTGATGCAGCGCACGCCGCTCGGCTTTCGTATTCGCACGGTGGGCCTGAATGCCAACGCGGCGCGCTATGCCGGTATGAACGTGGACAACACCACCATTGCCGCCATGTCGCTGAGTGGCGCCATTTGCGGGCTGGCGGGCGCGGTCGAAGTGCTGTCGCTGTATCGCTATCTGCCCAGCGCGTTCACCAGCGGCTATGGCTTCGACAGCATCGCCGTGGCCTTGTTGGGCCAGGGCCATCCCGTCGGCATCGCGCTCTCGGCCCTGTTGTTTGGTGCCTTGCAAAATGGCAGCACCTATATGCAGTTTGCCGCTGGCGTCAGCAACTACATCATCGCCGTGCTACAAGCGTTCATCATTATTTTTGTGGCCGCGCCGGGCATCATCACCGGGTTATTTAAGCGGAGAAGGAAGGGCAAGCAGCCGATAGCGGTGAGTGTGGAGCGGTGAGCAGATCGTGTAGGCCGTCATTCCCGCGCAGGCGGGAATCTAGGCGTGACCCCCACGCGACCGTAATTGGGAGTTCTGGATTCCCGCCTGCGCGGGAATGACGTGGTCACTGAATAGCTTCCCTTCGATCGATTATGCGATAGTCAAAACCAACTTCATGGACTTCTTCCAAAACCTTCTCCAACTGGACTGGGTCAGCATGCTGCAAGCGGCCCTGCGCACGGCCACGCCCATCGTGCTGGCTGCGCTCGGCGGCATCTTGTGCGAGCGCAGCGGCATCATCAACGTGGGCCTGGAGGGCGTAATGCTGGTGGCGGCCTATGTGGGCTATGCCATTGGCGTGCTGACCGGCTCGGTGGCGTTAGGCCTGATGGCAGCGGTGCTGGCCGGTGGGCTCATTTCAGCCCTACACGCGCTGTTGTCGATCAAATACAAGACCAATCAAGTGATCAGCGGCACGGTGATTAACATCTTTGCGGCCGGCCTCACCGGCTATTTCTATCGCGCCTTCGATACCAATGTCGATCTGCCCACGCTGGCCGAAATCCGCATTCCGGTGTTGGCCGATATTCCCGTGCTCGGCCCCATTTTGTTTCAACAACGGCCGTTCACCTATGCCATGATTATTCTGGCGGTGCTGCTTCAAATCGCGCTGTTTCGCACCGTGTGGGGACTGCGCACGCGCGCCGTCGGCGAATACCCACGCGCGGCCGATACCGTCGGCATCAAGGTGAATCGTCTGCGCTACCTGAATGTGATTCTGGGCGGGATGCTGGCCGGCCTCGGCGGTGTGTATCTCACCCTCGGCTCGGTGGGTCGCTTCACACCGAATATTACGGGGGGCCGTGGCTTCATCGGTCTGGCCGCGATGATCTTCGGCGGTTGGAACCCCATCGGCGCGCTCGGTGCCTCGCTGCTCTTCACCATCCCCGATGCCATCGCCGTCAAGCTGCAAATTATTAACATCGCCATCCCTTCACAGATTGTGTCGCTGTTGCCGTATGTGCTGACGATTGTGGTGCTGGCCGGATTTGGCCGGCGCAACAACGCGCCGGCCGCCAATTGCCCATCCCCAATCTCACTTTCCTCAAACGAAAGCGACATACAATTTCCCCAACGGCCCGTGCCAGGATGCGCTGGCCGACAAGGAGGGCGATCGGTATGTCGATTGATAAGTTACAACCCAATGGTGCCCCTTCACCTCAAAAAGCATTGCAGCCCAGGACGGCTGCCAATGGCAATGGCAACTCCAAAATAAATCTTGTTGCCAAACCCGTTGAGCTTCGTGAACAGGACGCCTACACCACTGCGCTGGCCCAGTTCGACAAGGCCGCGCACATTCTCAACCTCGACCCCGGCATGGCCGAGCATTTGCGCAGTTGCAAGCGCGAGCTCACAGTCCACTTCCCGGTGAAGATGGACAACGGCGAGATTCAGACGTTCACCGGCTATCGCATTCACCACAACACGGCGCGCGGGCCGACCAAAGGCGGCATCCGCTATTCGCCGTTTGTCTCGCTGGATGAAGTTCGCGCGCTGGCCATGTGGATGACCTGGAAGTGCGCCATCGTGAACATCCCGTATGGCGGCGCAAAAGGTGGCGTGATCTGTGATCCCAAGCAACTCTCATTGCGCGAGCTGGAAGGGTTGACCCGCCGCTTCACCACCGAGCTCACGCCGTTCATCAGCCCCGAGAGTGATATCCCCGCGCCGGATATGGGCACCAATCCGCAGGTGATGGCGTGGATGATGGACACGTATTCCATGCATCGCGGCTATTCCGTTCCCGCCATCGTGACCGGCAAACCCTTGAATCTGGATGGCTCGGCCGGCCGTTTGGAAGCCACTGGCCGCGGCGTCATGTTTGTGATCCGCGAGGCGTTTCGCACATTGGGCTGGCCGTTCGAGGGCGCGCGCATCGCGGTGCAGGGCTTTGGCAATGTCGGCTCAAATGCCGCACTCAGCGCGCATCAGTTGGGCTGCAAAGTTGTGGCCGTCAGCGATGTCGAAGGCGGCATCTACAACCCCAACGGCATCGACATTCCACGGCTGCCCGGTTACATCAAAGAGCACGGTAACTTCTTTGGGTTCGATGGTGCCGGGCAAATCACGAATGCTGAGCTGCTGGCGCTGACGTGCGATGTGCTGGTTCCGGCCGCGATGGAGGGCCAGCTTACCCATGCCACGGCCCATGGGGTGAAGGCGCGCATGGTGGCCGAGGGTGCCAACGGGCCGACCACACCCGACGGCGATGCCATCCTGAACGACAACGGCATCGTCGTCATCCCCGATGTGCTGTGCAATGCCGGCGGCGTCATCGTGTCGTACTTCGAGTGGGTGCAGAGTCTGCAACAGTTGTTCTGGGATGAGGGCGAGGTGGACAGCCGGCTCGAAAAGATCATCGTTCGCAGCTTTCATGATGTCCACCACCAGGCCGAGAAACTAAACCTGGACCTGCGCACGGCCGCGCAAGTGCTGGGCATTGGCCGGGTGGCCGAGGCGACCCAGACCCGCGGCTTGTATCCGTAGGACATTGCAGCGGTCGGAGCGCTTTGTGCTGTCCTCAGCGCCGCGCTCCGACCGCTAGTGGTATCACATGCCCTATACTCGCCGCCGATGAACGAACCTCAAGCGAGCAATCACGTCGAAGATATCGTCGTCAGTGGCTATGCCATCGACGAAAAACTGCTGGAAAAGAAGGCCATTACGCGCTGCCAGATCGCGGGTTGCAAGGCCGGCTGCTGCGCCGACGGCGTGTGGTTGGACGTGGGCCAGGCCGATGCCATCCTGCGCAATGCCGGGATGATTCAGCCGTTTATGCCCGAAGCCCGCCGCGATACCGCGCAGTGGTTTGCCGAGTTGCACAACGACGATCCGGCCTTTCCCTCCGGCCAATACACCGGCACCACCACCGTGGACGATGCCAGCCATCCCAGCGGCACCACCTGCATCTTCCTGCGCCCCGAGGATCGCTACTGCGCCATTCAGGTCGCCAGTGTGGCGAATGGCCGCTCGTCGTGGGAGCTCAAGCCGTTCTATTGCTGTCTGTTTCCGGTGGTCGATGAGTATGTCGATGCCAACGACGAGCCATTGCCATTGCGCCGACTAACCATGGACGACACCAACTCCCTGTTCGAGCGCGGCGGCGGCTGCCACGATGTGTGCGCGTGCGAACCACAATCTGTGTTCCAGATCTACGCTGAGGAAGTCTCACTGGCGCTGGGCGTGGAAGGCTATCGCGAGCTATGCGAGAAAGTGGGTGAGCCGGCCAGACTATAAGAAGTCAGACGTCAGATATCAGAGGTTATAGACTCGACATCTGACTTCTGATATCTGACTTCTGAACTAGTAGCTCTGCCCCACCGGCTTCGCCAGCACAATCACCCGATGGGTGTTGCTCGTCTCGGGCCAGCACGACACCAGCGTGAGCCGGTCTTCGGTCACCAGCGGGCTGATATAGGCCGCGTTGGCCTGTAGCACCTCATACGGCTCACCTCGCTCTTTCACAATGAGTACATCACTGACCACATAGGTGCGCCAATAGGAAGGGCTGGAGACGGTGATGAGGTCGCCGGCCTTCAACGTATATAGCTTGCGAAAGATGCTGCCGTAGATGTTGTTGTGGCCGTTCATCACCATGTTGCCGCTTTGGCCCAGTTGCCTGGAGTAGTTGTGCCAGCCGATATTGCGATTCCTGGGTGATTGCCATTCCAGGCCAAGATTGCTGACTGTTTTACCAGGGCCGACTGGCTGCACTTTGGCCTTCACCCGGATGGCCGGTATTTCGAGCAAGGTGGGAATTTCCGGCAGGATGAAAACCGGCGTCGGTGGCGGCACCGGGGTCGGCATCATGGTGGCCTCCTGCTGCGGTTGCCTCATATGTGGTCGGGCTACAGGCGCGTAAACCAGGGCCGGGCTGTGCGCGATGATGGGCGCTTCGGCCTCAATTTGGCCATGGCTTGTTGCGATTGCGGCGTTGTCAGACAAGCCGGGCAAAATTGTGGCCGACGTCAGCGCCAGCAAGCCCATGCCCAGGGCCATCAGGATTTTTGCAAGTCTTTTTTGTGCAACCATGTGTTTACGTGCTCGATCATGCTGAGGGTCACTTGATCTATCGCCGGCGTGCCATCAATGATCTGCCATCGATTGGGCTCGGCCGCGATCAAAGCCTGATAGCCCTGTGCCACGCGGCCATGAAATTCCAGCGATTCAGCATCCAGCCGGTTCCACTCGCCGCCTGCAGACCGGCGCTTCAACCCCACCGCCAGCGACACGTCAAAGTAAAGCGAAAGATCGGGTCGAATTGTACGCGTGGCGAACTGCAATAGCATCCGCAAAAAGGCCAGATCGAGCCCACGGCCAAAGCCCTGATACGCCAGTGTGCTGTCGGCAAATCGGTCGCACAACACCACGCCGCCCTTATCCAGATGCGGTTTGATGCGTTGGGCTGTCAGTTGGGCCCGTGAAGCGCAATACAGCAGCAACTCGGCCCGCGCGTCCATCTCGGCGTGCGCATGGTCGTGCACAATGTCGCGCACGGCCTCGCCAATGGGGGTGCCGCCGGGCTCACGCAGGGCCAGCACATCAAAATCCTGCTCGCGCAGCCAACTGGCGAGCCGGTGAAACTGGGTGGTTTTGCCGCTGCCGTCTAGGCCTTCGAAGGTAATAAACATGTGCGGAATTTATTCATTTGGTCACTTGTCCATTTGCTCACTTGCTCATTTCAGAAATGAACAAGTGAATAAATGAATAAATGATCAAATTCCGATCATTCTCTGAAGATTCTAACGTGCCGCAGCGGCTCTTTGCCGTAGCTGTGCGACACCAGATTGCTCACCCGCGCGCGCTCATGTTGTTGCCGGCGAATGAACGTGTTCTGCGGCGATAGATTCACCAGCCGGTCGCCCGCCAGCACGCGCCGGATGGCTTCCTCGGTCTCTTCCATCGCCCGCTCATAGGGCACGGTTTCCTCGCTGCTGATGCTGAAGAGGTCGGCCAGGCAGCTTTCCATCTGCGCGCTGCTATTGCTGCGCAACACATAGATCGGCACGTTGTTGTGCTCGGCATCGGTGATGGCGCGTGGCCGGGTGCGGTAGTACGCCTTCGACGTGATCAGCACATCGGCATCGTCCAGGCTATCCACGATCTCGACCGGCACCGACATGTTGCGCACGGCTTGCTTCAGGCGGTGCTTGGGCACGCCGAATGCAAACAGGCGCATCTGCTTGCCTTTCAAATCACTTGGCAGTTCGTCGAAGGCATCGTCCTCTTCCACCTCGGCCGTGGCCGTCTGTGTGATGCGGCTCAGTTTGGCTGGGGCTGTGACCGGGGCCACTGATGCAACCGTAAACCCATCTCGCGGTTGCGGCACCGCAGCGGTCACGCCTTCCAGTGGCGTCATCAGATTGGGCTTCTCCAGCTTAAATGCCTGCTCCACAGTCGGCACACTGTCGCTCGCGGCCGACAACGACCGGCGTGGCCGTCGCGGTTGCGGGTTCGCTTGGTCAGGCTCTGGATCGGTGCGGGTCAGGCGCACGGCGGTGCGCTTCAATTCGCCATTTACCAGCTCGCGCACCTCGGCCAGCGGCATTTTGTTGCGCAACAGGTTGTCCACGGCTTCTGCCACGTCGTAGTGCACCAGCAGCTTGTAGCGCTCGCGAATCTCGACCAGCACATCGAACGTGGGCGGCGCGCGGCGTTCCAGCACCGTCTTTTGGGTGCCGCGTCGGCGCGCTTCTTCGTCGCTCAAGGTCACGCTCTCGATTCCGCCGATGAGGTCGCTCAGCGTCGGGTTCATCATCAGGTTCTCGATCGTCTGACCGTGCGCGGTGCCGATGAGTTGCACGCCGCGCTCGGCAATCGTGCGGGCGGCCTCAGCCTCCTGCTCGCGGCCGATCTCGTCGATCACGATCACCTGCGGGTTGTGATTCTCCACCGCCTCGATCATGACCTCGTGTTGCAGGCTGGGCGTGCTGACCTGCATGCGGCGCGCGCGGCCCACAGCGGGGTGGGGGATGTCGCCATCGCCGCCAATCTCGTTACTGGTGTCCACGATCACCACGCGGGTGTTCTCGGCCATCACCCGCGCCGCCTCGCGTAGTAGAGTGGTTTTGCCCACACCAGGCCGGCCCAGTAACAAAATGCTCTTGCCGCTGGTGATGATGTCTTCGATGATTTCGAGCGTGCCGTAAACCGCGCGACCCACCCGGCAGGTCAAACCCACCACGGTGCCCCGTCGGTTGCGGATGCCGCTGATGCGGTGCAGGGTGCGAGTGATGCCGGCGCGGTTGTCGTCATCAAACTCGCCGATGCGCTCGATCAGATAATCGATGTCTTCGACGGAGATCTCGCTCTCGCGCAGGATGAGCTCTTCGCCGCCCAGTTCATTGCTGACGTAACGGGCTTCGGGTCGCCGGCCCAGGTCCATCACGATTTCGATCAGCTCATTAAACTTTCCAATTCTCTGAAGTGCGTCCACAAGGCTGGGTGGCAAGACGGCCAGCAGGACATCCAAATCGTCTGTGATTCTAAGTTCTTGCATAGTTCGTTTACTTACGGTTAGGTCGTTGTTTACGGCCAAGACAAGCCATTTTTAGACCTGTCAAGTTGAATCACCCAAAGTAGTGGGGGAGTTCGCGTTCGTGCGTAGCATGGCGTTGTAATTTCGGCGCGCCTGACGTTTAAGCGCATTCAGGCGGGTTCGGGTAATGGTGCGTTTGATGGCTTTGGCGGTCAGGGCCGATTCGCGCACGCCGGTCCAAACCGGTGAGTGCACGCGTGCCGCTGTATGCCGCACCATCAACATGGTCGAAGTAATGTGGTTAAAACCCAACTCGTCCAGAATCGGCAACAGCCAGCTCTGATATGCGCGCACCGTGCAATACACCGGCCCGCGTCGGCGCCGGCGAATGCGTTGCAGTACGTGTAATAGCATGGGTCTGGCCATATCCTCGGCTTTGGGCCGAAACATTAGTTGCAAACCATGGCCGCGTCGGCCCTCTCGAATACACACATAGCCCACCACCTCGCTCTCGTGCTCCAACAGCCAACCCTCATCAGATGGCGTGGTTGCACGCAGCAAATCACTTGTAATTTCAGCCTGATACGTAATTTTGGGCGCACTGCGCATGTGCAGGATACGAATCAGCGGCTCGTCGGCTTTGGTCGCCTCGCGCAAGCCTGGCAGTTTGTCCACAGCAATATCATCGCCAATGGTCGCCAGTTTCAACACATCTTGATGGATCAACGGCACAAACCCTGCTCCATATAGTGCCTCGGCCTCACCGCCATACTCGGCTGGCTCGGCCACGATGTGGTGGATGCCGTGCGATGCCGCGTAGGCCGCGAATTCCTGCGCCAGGTACATCCACGACTCGACCAACTCATCGGTGTCCGGCCCTGGAGACATGAGGATCAGCGCAGCGCGCCGCTGGCGGTCCTGGTCATGGGAGTGGTTGTCAGCGTCAGAAGCGTGGGGGGTGTCGAGCAGTTGCATGAGGCCGAATGCCTCCGCGCTGTCTCGTCCGTCTTCGCCGGCAGACCGATTGACCAGTACGACATTGTTGTCACGTCCGCCGGTCACATAGGATGTGACAGCGTCGCGCAGCAAGTTAATACCGTCTACCGCCATGAACTCATACGCGAGTGCGCGAGCCACGGGGCGCAGCCGTTGAATAACGTTTACATCTCGAATGTCGAAAGGGCGAATCATGAACTAGAGCTGTGTACTGCGTAATGCGTAATCTTCCCTTCAGCGAAGTTTGTATCCTACTATGAAATTGTTAGCAGAATATGTGACCTGATATGGGGAAAGAATGGCGTTTTGCTTAGAAACGGAGAGGGCTAAAAGCGATCAGGGGGAGGGGTTTTGAGCTTTTCTGAAAGCTCAAGGCCCCAGTTTCGCTCAACCCTCATTTCTTTCGACGACCTGTTTGGCGAATGCACCCGCTTGTCAGTCATCGAACGACTTCTGGATGGGTGAGATGTTCAGCGTGCTCGGCCAGACGCCCAGGCGCTATCCCCACCGCGGCGTCGCATCCAGATTGATGCCTAGGGCCAGCTTGCCTACCAATTCCCGGCTCAGCAAGGAGTTGGCTGGATGCAGGCGGCCGAGGCGTGCATCGCGGAACAGCCGTTCTAACTCATTCTTCTTGAAGATGCCGAAGCCACCGCTCAATTCAAAGGCCGTGTCCACCACCCGCCAGGCGCCTTCAACTGCCTTGTATTTGGTGGTAATCAGCTTCACCAGCCAATCTGGATGGGCGACGCCGTTGGACCAGTCCTGCGCCGTTCGCTCTAACAAGGGCTCGATGGTTTCGAGTTCCATCACCATATCTGAAATGGCAAACTGGACGCCGGCGTGGTAATCCATTGTGCGCGACATGCCGAGCGAGGTCTTGCGCTTCACACTGTCCAAAGTCAGATCAAGTGCCCGACGGGCCAGACCGTAATAAATATTGCCAAAGCCGAGCAGCACCCAGGCATATAGGGTGACTATAAACATATCGGCACCGGCAAAGCCAGCTGGCAGAACCCGAACGATGTATTGGTCGGGCACAAAGACGCCATCCAGGATTGTGTCATCACTGCGCGTCGCTCGCATACCCAGGGTGTCCCAGGTTTCTTTGACGGTAAATCCTGAAGATGTCCGCGGCACGAATGCATGGATGATCTGTGCACCGCCTGTCCCGTTCGCGCCAGCCTCCATGCCATGCAGGCCCAGATAGGTCCACACTGGTGTCAGACTGCCGAATGATTTGTGACCGGTAAAGCGGTACCCGCCGTCCACCCGCTCGGCTTTGGTGGTCGAGTAGATGAGTGGAACATCATTGCCGCTTTCCGCATGCCCAGCCGCGAATACTTCACCCTGCGCGGCCGCTTTAAGGACCCATTCCATCGACTTATCGCCGCCGCGCCACAGATCGGCCGCGATCCCGATCCAATAGTTGTGCATGTTGAGGGCGAGGGCCGTGGCTGGCGCATGGTAGGCCAGGCGGCGTTGTTCGCGGCTGACTTCGGCCAGGGTCAGGCCGCCGCCGCCCAGTTCGGTTGGCACGGCCATGATCAGATAGCCGGCATTACGCAGCTCTTCAAAATCCTCGAAGAAGAAACGGTTTTCGCGGTCATAGATCGGGGCGCGTTCGTGGCAGCGGGCCAGGAGCGCATCGGACAAAATGGAGGTCTTGCTGGTTGTAGTCGTAGTTGTATTTGACATGGCGTTTTTGTTTTGAGGATGGATCGAGGATTTAAGCTCAATTCGAGATGGTTATCTCAAACCATGAGTGATTTGGCGTACAGGCCTCAGATCATCGCTAGCGGATTGGCGGCGGTGTCAACATTGTCGGACATGCAAAGTATCGATGTTTTCGAAATTCACGCTGGCGAATGGGTTTTGTTCGTAGAAACGGACTCGAACTGCATCGGATACTTGGATACATCAAAGTGGTGTTTGAGCCTTCCAAATCTACAAACTCAGATGAGTTTGATCTCGGATGGGAAGGCTCAATTTCCTTATTTCGCTGTAATTCTCTACCAATCTCTACAAGGTTTGATCGGGTGGTTTGATCGGGTGATCGAAGCAACACCCGCTCTAAAACCGAGAACTGGTTAGCGTGACATCGGCAAACTGCCAGGCCGCCTCGAACATTTTCTGTGCTTCGGCCGCTTCCTGGTCCTTGCCCTGCGCCTTCAAACTCTGTGCCAGACCCAGCAACGACCAGCCATTTTGTGGATATTGTTTGAGATCGGCCTGATACACCGCTTCAGCCTCTGCGGCACGATTACCCTTCAAGAGTGCTGCGCCCAGCATCTGCCGAGTTGGGGCATACCAGGCGGGCGGCTCGAAGTAGGGCAATGTATCCTGCACCTGCACGGCCTGCTGCAAATGCTCGACTTGATGATCGATATTGCCCTGTGCACCCGCGAGTTCCCCTTCCAGGGTGTTCCAGGCAATTGTCAGCAATTGGGAGGCTGTGGCGAAGTTTGCCAGACCCAGTTCCTGCATGGCTTTGCTTTGCGCCAATTCCTTGAGCGGCATAAGTTCCTTCTCAGCCTCAGCCAGTTTGTTTTGCCGCACAAACGCCATGCCCCGAGCATAGTGCCAGATGCCGTTCACATAGCGCAGCGTTTCAGGGGGCTGGGGAAATTTGAGGATGTCGTCCCACTTGCCGAACCGCACCATGGCCAGCAATGTCGACGATGGCAACCCTTCAAATGAAGGTATGGCGGTAAACGTCTCCAGCGGGATGGAGGCATCGAGCTTGCGCGCCGCGTCCAAAGCGATCGTACTCTCCCCAATCATGCTCGCTGCCGAATACAAGAACTGGATATTGTGCGGATAGTAACCCATGGAATAAGTGGTGCCGCCGCCCTGATCGGGTGTGAAGTTATGCCCCTCGTCCGTATGAATGGCATGCTGGTTCATTTCCATGGCGTCGTGATAGCGACCCACCCGCCAGAAGGTGTGCGCGGGCATGTGGACCAGATGCCCCGCATCCGGCACCAGCGTCATCAATAGCATGGCCGACGGAAGCGCGCGCTCCGGGTTGAACGATGCCTCAGTGGCGTGAATGTAATAGTGGTTTGCCCCTGGATGATTGGGTGCACGCTTGAGCACCGACTCCAGTGTGGTGATGATCTCTTCGGTATATGTGGTCGGCTGGCCGTCCTTGGTCCAGAAGTTCCACGGCATCAGATCCATCAGTGATTCGGCAAAAAAGGTATTCACATCCGCATCTTCTGGATATTTCTTGGCCAGCACGCGCATGGTATCGGCATAGGCTTTGTCGAGCGGAGCGCGATCCTTTACGGGTTCTTTGACATAGCGTGAGGCCAATGCGGCGATGAGGTCTTGCTCCACCGGGCTGACCACATCCGCTAACTCGTGCGCCTTTTGGAGCGCAGCGAAGGCATCGGGCACGGCCGCATCACCCATCGGTGCGTTGATATTGGGTCCCAGTGCGTAGGCGATGCCCCAGTAGCACATCGCGCAGGCGGGATCGAGTCGGGCGGCTTCCTTGAACATTTTGATCGCCTCAGCGTGATTAAAGGCGTAGGTCAATGTGAGCGCCTGATCAAAATATTGTTGTGCGAGCGGTGAACTGATTGTGACCTTTCGGATATGCGCGCCCAGGTTTTTATATAACGGAATGGCAGAAGCGGGTTCGACCGCGGCAGGGAGTGCGACTGGAGCCTTGACGGCAACTGGCGGCGCGGGCAGCACACAAGCCGAGAGGGTCAATGCCAACAGTCCAACCAGTGCAATCGGTTTGATCGTCCATAACGCGATACTCATCTGTAACCTCCATAGAAAGAAATGGCACTTTGACAGGGCTTTTTTGAACAAAAAAATGAAAATGGCTCTCCCAACTTTGGCGGGAAATCATGGTTTTTGCAGGGGCAAAGCAGCGGGCTCATGTATGGGTCTGATCTGCGATGAGCCCGCTGCTTTGCCCCTGCACTGCGATTCCCGTTTAATTCGGGAGAGCCACAATTCTTCGATCTCGGATGTTCTAAAGACCTCCTGCAAAATAGGGTCACACCTGTTGTCGTAGGGGCGACCGGCGGTCGCCCCATAGGCACGAAAATAAGGATTTCTCAACGTCTCTTCCAGCAAAAGAACTCGGTTTTGG
>Ga0105048_10012297_pt1 | contig 13437 bp, 14 predicted proteins | sample MAT05_FD_78382 | JGI IMG/M metagenome (GOLD analysis project Ga0105048, IMG submission 78382) | Freshwater microbial communities from Lake Fryxell liftoff mats and glacier meltwater in Antarctica - MAT-05 | ecosystem: Environmental > Aquatic > Freshwater > Ice > Liftoff microbial mat | place...
CGTTACAACCATCGGGATGACAGGATTCGAACCTGCGACCCCCTGAACCCCATTCAGGTGCGCTACCGGGCTGCGCCACATCCCGTCGCGGAAAGCAAACCCGCGAACAGACTGAAGAACATAATCCTCGCCACCGCCTCAAACCAGTGGGCGGCTGCCGGTTTCCGCTTTCTCGAACGCGCGAGGCCGCGCCCGCGTACGACATGGGACTATCGTCCGCCCGCCCCTATTGAGTTCGCGTGATCTGTTCGGGCCTGCTCACGCTGCGACCATCACCGCGCGTGTCGTTCTCGGCCGAACCGACGTTCTCGTCTGGGGTCGATCCACGACAGTATGTCACGAGTATCCCGGGTGGCACACGCACCTACGGTAGTCGCTACGTCTTCGCCTTCATCGATCGCACCACGATCTCCACCAAGCTCCGCGCCAACGACGCCTTCTCGCCCAATCTGTCACTCGAGGGCTACGCCGAGCCGTTCGTGGCCAGCGGGCGCTACTCGCGCTTTGGTGAGTTGTCGGCCCCGCGCAGCCGCGTACTTCGGGAATACGGTTCCGATGGCACCACGATAGCCGTTGACTCCGTCCGTAAGCTGACGATCATCGAAGGCTCGAGTACGTTCACGCTCGGCGATCGCGACTTCAACGTGCTCTCGTTCCGATGCAAGATCGTGATGCGGTGGGAACGGACACCCGGCAGCACGTTCTTCCTGGTGTGGCAACGAAACCGCCGGGCGGCCGAGGCCTTCGGCGATCCGGCGCGAGCGAGCGATCTGTTCCGCACCACCCGCGCCAGCGAGGACAATTTTCTCGCCATCAAAGTGAGCCACTGGCTGCCTGTTCGTCTTGGCGGGCGCAGCTGAACGCGTAACTGCGCGCGCCGATACGCGACGACCTATTCGAACCCCGCCGCCGCCGCCCGCACGGCCTCGTCCATCGGCGGAAACGTCGACTTCGTGGATTCGAGCGTTTCCACGAGCATCTGCGCAATGAGATAATTGCGCACGGCCTTGTCGTCGGAGGGCACGACGTACCACGGTGCCCAGGGCGTGCTGCAACGTTCAAGCACCTCCCGATAGGCGTCGGTGTAGGCGTCCCAACGGTCGCGGTCCTTTAGATCGTCGAGACGGAACTTCCAGTTCTTCGTGGGATCGTCGAGTCTCGCCTGCAATCGCTCGTGCTGCTTTTCGCGCGACACATGGAGCATGCACTTGCGAACGATCACGCCGCTGTCGGTCAGCATGCGTTCGAACGTGTTGATGTGGTCATAGCGCGGCCGCCACACGGGTTCCGGCGCCAGTTCTCGCACGCGCACCGCGAGCACGTCTTCGTAGTGCGACCGATTGAACACGCCGACCATACCGCGGGGCGGCACCACCTGATGCACGCGCCAGAGAAAGTCGTGACGTAGTTCGAGCGGTGTGGGCGGACCGAAAGCGGCGACGTGCACGCCGATGGGATTGAACGCGCCATACACCGTCTTGATCACCCCGTCTTTGCCTGAGGCATCGCGCCCCTGCAGTATCAGCAAGAGGGCGTGCCGTCCGTCGGCGTAGAATGCTTCCTGCAGTTCGTACAGACGCGCCAGCAAGGTGCTGGTGGCCGCCTCGAGCGCGGTCTTGTCGACCGAACCTTCGATGCTGGCGGCCTTGCTCCCCAGCTTGATCTTCTCACTGAGATCGACCGGCGCGAGGTGCAGAGAGGAGAGACCGTTCGCCATCACTCGCTTCCGCCGTTCGTGGCGGCGCGGCCCGTCACTTCCAACACCGTGATGACGAACGCGAGCTCACGCGCGGGGGTGGGATCGTCGTCGGTGAACGCGGACGGCACGAGTGCGCGAAACATCTCGACGGCGTGCAGGAACTGTTCGACGTCAGGTGGCGAGCCATCAGGATCGGGGAACACGATGCGCCCGTGCACGACCACGCTGCGCCACTCGAACATCGCCTTGATCTCATCGACCTCGAAGGCGACCCACGGATGATGCGCGAGCACGTGCACCTTGGTGCCGTGTTGCGTGCGGCCATAGATGTGCCCGTTGGCGTACACGTAGTGAATCGGTTCAATATCGACGCGGTCACGAAAGGTGAACGCCAAGCGGCCGACATGCTGCGACGTCAGCAGCGCGTCGCATTCCGCGCGATCGAGCACCTGAAAGACAGGCTGGTTCGTCATATCCCCTCCGCCGGCTCGAACGGCTCCATGTGGATCAGAACTCCCATGGCCGCCGGCACCCGCTGCCGGATCGCGGTTTTCACCATACCTGAAAGAATGTGCGCGTCGTGCAGCGAAAGCGCAGGGTCGGCTTGTACGTGAATGTCCACATAAAAGGCGGTCCCGGATTTCCGGATCTTCAACTTCTCGATCGCCAGCACGCCAGGGGTCGTGAGTGCCGCGTTGGATACGGTGTCCAGTACCGCCGGCTCCGGCGCGCGATCCATGAGATCGCGCAGGGCAGTGCGCAGCAAGAGACTACCGTTGACCAGAATGACGCCGGCCGCCACGAGCGCGGCCCAGTCGTCCGCCGGCTCCCAGCCTGGGCCACCGATGAGGGCCATGGTGATCCCGATGAACGCGGCTCCCGAACTGATGGCGTCGGCGCGATGATGCCAGGCATCGGCCGCAACCGCGACGCTCCCGGACGCCTTACCAACCTTCATCACGCGCTTGGCGAGGACTTCCTTGACGACGATGACCATCGCCAGCACCAAAAGCGTCCACCAGGCCGGCCCATGGTGTGGTGTCCGAATCTCGGCGATGGCCTCGATCGCGATCCCGATGGCCGCTCCCAGCATGATCGCCGAGACCGTGGCCGCCGCCAGCGGTTCCGCACGGCCGTAGCCGAACGGATACAGATCGTCGGGGTCACGGCTGGCGATGCGGAGCCCGCTCCAGACGACGAGCGAACCGATCGTGTCAGTTGAACTCTCTACCGCGTCGGCGACCAAGGCGTACGAGTTTCCGACAAGCCCGGCCACCAATTTGATCACCGCCAACCCCGCATTGATCACGAGTCCGAGCTGCGCGAGGCGCTGGGACTGGGGTACGGGTGAACGGGCGGCGGGATCCGAACTCATCTATACCGAGGGTCGTGTTGAACTGTGATGGATGGCCTTTCCCGGTCGTCATTCACAAAGACGTCGTGCTCGGGACGCTCTTGGCATACTTTGTGTGATGGAGTCACTATTGCCGAGAGTCTCTGGCGACATAAGTTACTGAAAGGTGCGCTCGGTCACAGTTCCAACTTCTTTCGTCGCAATTCGTTGTCGGAAGATGGTGACTGAACGCATCAAAGCTCACCTATTCGGGAGGGATATGCGTACCCTACACACGTTCATCATCGGTGCCGCGCTCAGCGTCGCACTTCCGGCGTCCGCCTTCGCGCAGCGTCAAGGCGCCATCGAAATAGGCGGATTCGGCCGTCTCACAAAGTTTGCTGATACACTGAAGCTCGACACCGGTCTCGGCCTTGGTGGTCGCGCCGGCATCTACGTGTACAAGAACTGGCTCCTGGAAATGGAGCTCAGCTACGCCGACGTGGACGTGAATCTGCCGCTCAGTGGAGTTCCCGCCCGAGACACGCTCAACACCGTGTCTCACGCGTTGTGGGCGTACCGTCTGACGTACAACCACCCGCTCTCGGACCGCATCAAGCTGCTGGCTGGTGCCGGTTATGGGTATGACTCCTATGGTCGTGTGCGCCGCGTGGCGCCCCGTGGCGGTGGCCCCCAGGGCCTGCTCGGTCTACGTTTCGTCCTCAACGATCGCCTCTCGGCTCGTGTCGAAGGCACCGGCACGTACGTTTTGCCGGCCGATGAGAATGCGAGGCCGATGGGCCGTGCAGCTGCCCTCAACCTTGGCGCCCAAGCGGGCTTGAGTCTGTCGTTCTTCACGAACGACCCGAAGCCACGTATCGTACGGGATACCCTACGGATCGCGACGCGGGACACCGTCTATGTGAATCGTATCGATACGGTGCGGATCGCCGGACCTGCTGCCCGTCCGATCGTGATCGGGGCGATCAACTTCTCGTTCAACAAGAGCGACATCACGGCCGAAGCCAAGACGATTCTGGATGTCATTGCGGCGTCGCTGGTCGAGCCGACGAACTCTTCGCGCACGATCACCGTAACGGGTAACACCGACGCGATCGGTTCCGAGCGGTACAACGAAACACTGGGCCAGGCCCGCGCCGATCAGGCCAAGGCGTACCTCGTGTCCAAGGGTGTGGCGGAATCGCGTGTCGTGGCGCGTACGCAGGGCGAGACGGACCCGGTGGCTCCGAACACGACCGACAACGGCCGTGCCACGAACCGCCGCGTGCTGGTGATGTTGACGAACTAAGGCGCGTCCTTGGTTTCCAAGTACGCCGAACGCCGCGTCGATCTTGTGATCGACGCGGCGTTCGATTTTCGGCCCGTTAGATTGTGTGACGCATGCACAGCCCGATCCGTACGCCGCCAGCGAAACCCACGATCAAGCCCGCGACCCTGTCGCACCAGCTGGAATATGCCGGTACGCGCATTGCCGTGTTCGCTTTGCGGCTCCTTGGATGGCGCGGTGCAAGCTGGGTGGGCGGTCTGCTTGGCCGGGTCGTGTACAACCCGATCGGCATTCGCGCCGGCGTCGTGGAACGGCAGATCGCGGCGGCATTTCCCGAGTATTCACGTGAACGCGTGGTTGAAGTCGCCCGCCGCTCCTACGACAGCCTCGGTCGCACGTCGATCGAAACAGCTGTGCTTCCCGGCACCTCGTCGCAGGGCGTGCTCGATCGCGTGGAGCGCGTGGAGGGGTGGGAGCTGGTCGAGGCGGCGCTGGCGAAAGGCAACGGCCTGTTGATCGTGACCGGCCACCTGGGTAACTGGGAATTCGGCGGAGCGTATTTCGCCGCCCGTGGCGTCCCTATCGACGTAGTGGCCCGCGGCATGGCCAACCCGATCTTCGACGCGTATCTCACACGCACGCGCCGCGAGATCGGCATGGAAGTGATCCACGACAAGGACGCCGTGCGGCGCACCCCGCGATCGTTGCGGGAGAATCGCGCGATCGCCTTCGTCAGCGATCACGACGCGCTGGGGCTGGCCAGCACCTTCGTGCCATTCTTCGGTCGCCCCGCCAAGACGCCACGCGGCCCGGCCGTGTTTGCGCTGCGCTTCGACGTGCCGACCGTCTTCGTAGGGGTCGTACGACAGCCCAGCGGCCGCTATGCGATTCTCATCGAGCCAGTGGTCGTCGAGCGCACCGGTGATCGTGAGATCGACATCGACGCAATCGTGCTGCGCTACACGCAGATCCTTGAGCGCCTCGTCCGGGAATACCCCGAACAGTACTTCTGGCAGCATCGTCGCTGGCGTCGTCAGCCGCCCGATACGCCGCCGCATCTACGCGAGCCGTGACCCGGTGAACGCTACGAAGAAGAAGACCGTGAAGAAGTCGGTGAAGCGCCTGGCCTTGATCGTGTTGATCCTGATGGCGCTGCCCGTGCCGTTCATTCTGCTCTTCGCCGTGGTGCAGCCGCCGATTACGTCAGTCATGCTGCAACATGTGGTGTCGCGCACCGTGAACGGCGAACGGCCGATCTGGCCGGCGCACACCACGGTGTCGCGCGGCGACCTGTCGCCGTATCTCCGGCGGGCCGTGCTCGCGTCCGAGGATGACCGGTTTTATCTCCACTTCGGCATCGATACGGTGGAGATCAACAACGCCCTCGAGCGGCGACGCCGCGGCGGCAAGCTGCGCGGTGCATCCACGCTGACACAGCAAGTGGCAAAGAATCTTTTCCTCTGGAACGGGCGGTCGTTCGTGCGGAAAGGCATCGAAGCTTACATCGCTCTGCTGCTCGAGCTCCTGCTCTCGAAGGAGCGAATCCTCGATCTGTATCTCAATCTGGCCGAATGGGGTCCCAACACGTTCGGCGCCGAGGCAGCCGCACGGCTGCATTTCGGCAAAAGTGCAGCCAAGCTGACGCGGGATGAGGCGGCACGATTAGCCGCCATCCTTCCGGCTCCACGGCGTTGGTCACCCAAGGGATCGATCGCGACGCGACGCGCAGCGACCATTCTGGTCCGTATGCAGTACGCCGCCCCCAAATCCGAACCGCCGGCGCCCGCGAACAAACGGCGGCGGTCGTAGTCGCGCTGGTAGGCGCGACCGTCGTTACGTGCCGACGACCAATCCGCCGTCGACGGCGAGCACGGCGCCGTTGATGAATGCGGCGTAGTCGGACGCCAAGAAGCAGTAGGCGTTGGCCACATCGTCCGGTGTGCCGACCCGACCAGCAGGCGTGTGTGATTGCATGGCGTCGAGCGCTGATGCCGGCATCCTGGCGGTCATGTCGGTGGCAATAAAGCCGGGCGCGATCGCATTGACGGTGATACGGTGCTTGCCGAGTTCACGGGCCCACACGTGCGTCATGCCGATCACGCCGGCCTTCGTGGCGACGTAGTTCGTCTGCCCGAAGTTTCCGTTGCGTGCGACCACCGACGCGGCGTTGACGATCCGTCCGCCACCGCGTTTCAGCAGTTCGGGGACCACCGCCTGCGTACACGTGTAGACTCCCTTGAGGTTCACGGCCACGACGACATCGAATTCCTCGTCTGTCATGTTCCCCACTATCGATCCATCCGTGATCTTCACCAACTGCGCGTCGCGAGTGATCCCGGCGTTGTTGATGAGGATGTCGATACCGCCGAAACGAGACACGGTGGCAGCCACCGCCGCCTTCACGCTGGTGCGTGCGGTCACGTCGGTCTCGACGAAATACACCTCGAGTCCCTCTGCGGCGAGTGCGGCGGCCGTTGCCTCACCGGTCTCCGCCATCCGATCCCAGATGGCCACGCGAGCGCCACTTTGTGCAAGGCGGCGCGCCGTCGCGCGGCCTATACCGTTCGCGCCGCCGGTCACGACGGCAACGCGCTGTGTGAGATCGATAAGCATGCGCGCCAAGCTATCGTGCGGACTCAGCCGTGCAAGTGCCGAGAGTGCGATATTATTCAGACATGAAGCATACTGACCTCATGTGGGGGATGGCTCTGCTCTCGTCGTGCGCACTGAGTGCGTGTCGCAGCGAGTCACTCACGCCGTCCGCCCCCACGTCGCGTCCGGGTCAGCGCAAGATTCCGGAGCTGCCCTCGGTACCCGTCTCGATTGTGGACGCGCCGATCAGCTACGCGCTCGAGCCCGCGCTCACAGCACTCGAGCAGGCGGTGCCGAAGCGGTTCGGCAATCTCGACCAGCGCATGCAGATCGCGTCGAACAAACGGCAGCAGGTGGCGTTCTCCGCCACTCGCACCCCGTTCATGGTGAAGTTCGACGGCGAAAAGCTCACCCTCACCACCACCGTATCGTATACCGGCCGAGGATGGTACAAGCCCGTGATCGGACCAACGCTCAGCGCATCGTGTGGTAACGATGATTCGCCGCCCCGACTCCACGTGGTGTTGACCACCGATATCGGACTCAATCCGGCGTGGATCCTGGAATCGCGCACGCGTGTGACATCGTTGCGCCCGGCCTCGAACGCAGAGCGGGATGCTTGTCGCGTGACGTTCCTCAAGCTCGACGTCACTGACCAAGTCGTGCGCGCCGTCCGCCCCCTGCTGGCGTCGAAGCTGCCCGCGCTCGATCGAAAGATCACCGCGTTCGACGTGCGCAAGCGTGTCGGAAAATGGTACGGCATCATGCAACGTCCTATCCGCGTGCGCGACAGTCTCTGGCTCGACCTCGCTCCCGAGCAGCTGCGACTCGGCAACTTTTCCCTGCGTGACAGCGCACTCGTGGCGACCGTGCGCTTGTACGCGCACCCCCGTCTCATTGCGGGACCGCAGCCGCTCGACCCGAAGACGCCGCTGCCACCGCTGTCACCGGCGCTCAAGGAAGTCGGCGACAGTGCCCGCATCCGGATCGAAGGATTGCTGCCGTACGACGTCGCATCGGCGACGCTCTCGCGTGAAGTCATTGGACGGAAGTTCCGTCGGTTCGGCCGTTCGGTGCGCATCGACTCGCTGGTGGTGTCGCCGCTCGACGACGGACGGGTCGTGATGGCGGTCCGTGTGAGCGGCGACATCAGCGGCACTGCTTATCTCGTGGGCACACCGCAACTGGATCAGGCCACGCGCGCGCTGGTGGTACCCGATCTCGATTTCGATGTGTCCACCAGCAACGCGCTCGTGCAGGGACTGGCGTGGCTTCGCAAAGGTGACATGGTTACGCAGCTGCGCCAACAGGCCCGTTTCCCGCTCGACACCATTCTCGAGGAGACGCGCGCTAAGGTGGAGGACGCACTGAATCGGGATCTCACCGACGGGGTGCAACTGTCGGGCACGGTACGCACCGGCAAGCTGATCGATGTTCTGGTGCATCCGCGGTGGCTCGTCGTACAGGCCGAGGTGGCGGGAACGCTGGCTCTCGACGTCGACCGCGCCATCACGGTAAAGCGAAAGGTCAATGTGACGCGCTGAGTGCTGCACAGCGCGACCGTCCTTGGTTCACTACGAAATCGCCGTTACACTGTGTTACCTGGCCCTGTCCGGTGCCGCTTACGCCCAATCATCACGCCTCCGTGCCGACTCGCTCCGTATTCATGCGCTCCCGTCGATCGTTCTCGCTCCTGCTCGGCGCGACCGTCGCCGCCGGCACCTTACTGGCACCGTTGGCGGCATCGGCCCAAACGCAGGTCAAGCCGAAGACGAAACCGGCAACGACCTCGACAGCGAAGCCGAAAGCCACCAAACCGCAGGGGGCGCTCGGTCCGCAGTCAGGTGACCGACACCTTGCCTTCAAGGGCGCCGGCAGCGATCTCGATTCGTTGTGGCCCGTGAAGACCGTCGCTCCGCTTCCGGGATCCATTCTTCCGGCGAAACGCGTGCTGGCGTACTACGGCAACCCGCTCTCGACACGCATGGGGATTCTCGGCGAGTTCGAGACCAGCGTCATGCTCGCCAAGCTCGAGGCCGATGCGGCGGAATGGACCCGCCTCGATCCGGCGCATCCCGTGCAGCCGGCGCTGCACCTGATCGCCATGGTGGCCAACCCTGACCCGGGACCGAGCGGCAAGTATCGCACGCGCATGGACAGCGCGCTGATCGAGAAAGTGTACGGCTGGGCGAAGTCGAAGAACGCGCTCCTTTTCGTCGATTTGCAGATCGGCCAGAGCACGTTGCAGCAGGAGCTTCCGTGGATCGAGAAGTTTCTCATGCGCCCCGACGTGCATCTGGGGATCGATCCGGAATTCTCGATGAAGTCGAGCGGCGGGATCCCGGGGCGACGCATCGGCACGTACGACGCCGCCGACATCAACTACGCCATCACGTTTCTCGCCAATCTGGTGGACAAGCACAAGCTGCCCCCCAAGATGCTGGTGGTGCATCGCTTCACGCCGAAGGGCGTGACGAACGCCCGCAACATCAAGCTCGATCCCAAGGTGCAAGTGGTGATGCACATGGACGGATTCGGCGCCCCGTGGCTCAAGCGCGACACGTACTATCGCGACATCAAGCGGGAGCCCGTGCAGTTCACCGGGTGGAAGCAGTTCAGCAAGTTGAAGAATGACAAGCCGCCGACGACGCGCGAGGCGATCTTGCGCCTCTGGCCCACCCCGCTGTACATCCAATTGCAGTAGCAGCTCCCGCGGCCGCCGGACCGCAGTCGGGGAGCGCGTTCCCCTCCTCGACTGCCAATGCAGGTTGTGTATGCAACGACGTGAACTTCTGAAGGTCGCGGCCGCCGCAGCCGCCCTTACACTGCTCCCCCGTGAGGCTCGAGCGGCGTGGTCGCGAGCCGCGACCATTGCGCGTGAACCAAACGCCCTGCAGCCCGCCTCGCTCACGACCGTGCAAAGGGCGACGCTCGCCGTGCTGGCCGATGCGATCATCCCGCGCACCGATACGCCGAGTGCCATCGACGTGGGCGTGCTGGCTTGGATCGATGTGATCGTGGCCGATTACTACACCGACGCCGACCGGCGCGCGTTGAGCACCGGCCTTGACGCGATCGAAGCGCAAGCACAGGCGATCAGCGGACAGTCGCTGTCGGTGGTTACCGGCGACACGTTCACGCTTGTGATGAATGCGCTCGACACGCCATACGACCGCAACGCGCCGGCCGCGCGTGGCTACTCGCGTGTGAAGGGGCTGGTGGTTCACGGCTACTTTACCAGCGAGCGCGTGCAGCGCGACGTGCTGAAAACCGACATCATGCCGGGTCGCTTCGACGGTGCCGCCAACATGCCCGCCCGCAATGGAGGTCGCGATGAGTGAAGACTTGTACGCGGATGCACAACCGCAGCGTCGGGTGTACGACGCGATCGTGGTCGGTTCCGGCATCAGTGGTGGATGGGCAGCCAAGGAACTCACTGAGCGCGGACTTGCCACACTGGTGCTGGAAGCGGGTGGCCCCGTGGACTTCGGCGGCAAGGATTTCGTAGAGCACATTCAGCCGTACGACATGAAGTACCGCGGCTGGGGCGACCGCAACGCGCTGGAGAAAGAGCAGCCGGTGCAGCGGCAGTGCTACGCCTGCGACGAAACCGGACGCAAGTTCTTCGTGAACGACAACGACAACCCGTACGTCTCACCTGACGACGCGCCGTTCAAGTGGTTTCGTGGACGACAGGTTGGCGGACGGTCGATCATGTGGGGCCGTCAGGTCTATCGGTGGAGTGATCTCGACTTCCAGGCGAACGCGAAAGACGGGCACGGCACCGACTGGCCGATCCGCTACAAGGACATCGCGCCGTGGTATTCGCACGTGGAGCGATTCGTCGGCGTGACCGGTGCGAAGGAGGGGCTCGCGCACCTACCCGATGGTGAGTTCCTGCCGCCGATGCAAATGACGGTGGTCGAGCAGGTGGCGCGCGAGCGCATTATGAAAGCGTTCAACGGCGAGCGAGTGATGACGATCGGTCGCGCGGCGATTCTCACGCAGAACCACAATGGACGCGCGGCGTGCCACTACTGTGGCCCCTGCGAACGCGGCTGCGTGACGCACTCGTACTTCAACAGCATCGGGAGCACCCTGCCCGCCGCGTTGAAAACGGGACGCATGACGTTACGTCCGCACAGCGTGGTGGCCGAGGTGCTGTACGATGCGAAACGATCGCGCGCGCGCGGCGTACGTGTGATCGACGCCCGCACGCAGCAGGAAACAGTATACGAGGCCAAGGTCGTGTTTCTCTGCGCCTCGACCATCGAGTCGGTGCGGCTGTTGCTCAACTCCAGCAGCACGCGCTGGCCGGAGGGTTTGGCCAACTCCAGTGGCACGCTCGGGCGCTACGTGATGGACCATCACTACGGCTCCGGCGCTGGCGGTACGATGCCCGGCTATCTCGACAAGCGTACCATCGGCCGTCGTCCGAATGGCATCTATGTGGCGCGCTTCCGCAACGTGAACACCACGAGCCCCGATTTCCTACGCGGCTACGGCATGCAGGGCGGCTCCAGTCGCTCAGGCTGGGGACGCGGCAGTGGTATGACCGGCTACGGCGCGGCGTTCAAGCAGTCACTCATCGACGACCTGGGGCCGTGGGGCATCAGCATCGGTGGCTGGGGCGAGACCCTACCGCACGCCGACAACCGCATCACGCTCGATGGCGCCACCAAGGACAAGTGGGGTATTCCCGCCGCGAGCATCGACGTGCGCTGGCGCGAGAACGAGATCGCGATGAACAAGGACGTCTCAGCCAGCGCCGTCGAGATTCTCGAAGCCGCCGGCGCGATCAACGTGCGCCCCAATCGCACGATGCATCCACCGGGTCACTGCATCCACGAGATGGGTGGCGCGCGCATGTCCACAACCGCGAAGGACGGAGTGCTCAACGGCTGGAATCAAGCGTGGGACGTTCCCAATCTCTTTATCACCGACGGCGCCGCGATGTCGAGCAGCGCCTGCCAGAACCCGTCGATCACGTACATGGCGCTTACCGCGCGCGCCGTGGCGCACGCCGTTGGTGAACTCAAGCGGAGAAACCTGTGACGCCGGATCGCTCCGAACACCGCGACGTGTCACGTCGCGAGGCGCTGCTCGCGCTGGGCGCGGTCGCTGTTACCGCGTCGGCCTCACCACTCGGTGCCGCCTCGTCCGGAGTCGTACGCGTTGGCCGGCTCAATCAGTCAGTCGCACGTTGGTGCTTTTCGCGCACACCGATCAACGACCTGTGCGCGTCGGCGAAGAGCATGGGACTGATGGGCATCGACTTACTCGGCGACACCGAATGGGAGGTCCCGAAGCAGTACGGCTTGCAGTGCACGATGGGCAACAGTTTCGGGTCGATACCAGTGGGCTTCAATCGGCTCGATCAGCACGACAAGCTGGTGGCCGATGGCGAAGCGATGATTCCGCGGGCGGCGGCGGCCGGCGTGCAGAAGATCGTGGTGTTCAGCGGCAATCGTGGTGGGATGTCGGACGGTGAAGGGATCGCCAACTGTATTGCGGGTCTCAAGCGATTGATGCCGACGGCCGAGCAGAATGGGGTGGTGCTGTGCATGGAGATGCTGAACAGCAAAGTCGATCACAAGGACTATCATGCCGATCATACGGCGTGGGCGGTCGAGGTGGCGAAAGGGGTGAACTCACCGAGCTTCCGCTTGCTGTATGACATCTATCACATGCAGGTGATGGAAGGCGACGTGATCGCGACGATCAAAGCGAATTTGCCGTGGATCGCACATTTCCATACGGCGGGAGTGCCGGGGAGGAATGAGATCGATGGCGGGCAAGAGCTCAATTATCGCGGGATCGCGGAGTTTGTCGCGGGCACAGGATATCGTGGGGTGTTTGCGCACGAGTTTTTGCCGAGGAGGGAGGGGATGACGTCGTTGAGGGAGGCAGTGGAGGTTTGTACGGTTTAAGGGGCTGTGGGCTGTGGGCTTTGGGCTTTGGGCTGTTGGCTGGGGGCTGTTGGCTGGGGGTGTTGGGTTTTGGGTAATGGGTTTTGGGTGACTGCGAACGGCGCGAAGGGATGAGTATGCGTGCGACGATTCGATGACATGGTTTTCGGGGTCGCGTGTACACTCGACGCCATGCAAGACTTCCAGAACCTTCGAGTGTGGCACGAGGCGCACGCCTACGCGGTGGCAGTCGATCGCGCGTCAAAACAGGCGGCCAGAGGTCGCTCGGAGCTGATCAATCAGCTACGACGTGCCGCGGATTCAATCCCGGCTAATATTGCCGAAGGGTCGGGTCAGCTGACCGACCCGCAGTTCGTGCGTTTTCTCGCGATCGCATTGGGCTCTGCGACCGAGTCCGCGAATCACCTCATGCTCGCGCGCGACACGCAGGCGCTCCCGCCGTCCGTCGCCGATGATCTTCTCGCGCAAATCGGACGGATACGCCGAATGCTCATAAACCTCGTGAAACGCGTCAATCCGGTGGCATCCTAGCCCGCAGTCACCCAAAACCCATCACCCAAAACCCATCACCCCCAGCCAACAGCCCACAACGACA
>Ga0105048_10012298_pt1 | contig 13437 bp, 12 predicted proteins | sample MAT05_FD_78382 | JGI IMG/M metagenome (GOLD analysis project Ga0105048, IMG submission 78382) | Freshwater microbial communities from Lake Fryxell liftoff mats and glacier meltwater in Antarctica - MAT-05 | ecosystem: Environmental > Aquatic > Freshwater > Ice > Liftoff microbial mat | place...
CCCAGGACTTTGCCTTTCATTTCGCGGCCAAGAAACTGCGCGCGGTCCCAGCGTCCTTCCTGCATGCTGCGCGCAGCCAATGGCAGTTGTCGCAGCAGGCCAATCACCGCGCCGAAAAACAACTCCACGACGGCAATAGTGTTGCCGGCTGGTGCGTTGATAACCGCGATACCGAGTGCGGTCGCGGTGTCGAGGTCGACATTGTCGACGCCGACGCCGGCGCGACCAACCACTCGCAACTTCGTGGCGGTGCGCAGCAGTTCTTCCGAAATGCGTGTCGCGCTGCGACCAACGATTGCGTCATAATCGACGATGCGCGCGAGCAATTCTGCTTTCGGCAGTGTGGGCACCACATCCACCTGCAACTCAGTTTCCGCTACAAGCAAGGCAACGCCTTCGGCGTCAACATCATCGGTCACCAGCACGCGATATGTCATGAACAGAATCTGTTGTTGATCGGTATTGTACTGCGGCCGCGAAAGGTTAGCCGCGCATGTCCGAGCGGCCCAGCGCTGCGCGGACGGCTTCGCGAATGGCAAGCATCAGCTCATCACCGGCGCCCGGTGAATCATCGCGCACGTGCACTTCGACGCCGTCCGCAACGGGGACGCGGCGCCAGCTGGCCATACTTTCTTCCGGTCGTACCGACGCGGGATCGGACTGCAGGAACAAGGCCGGCGCGAGTGACTGCGCTACGCGGCGTTCGAGTGAATCGCCGGTGACCTCGCGCATTTCTTTCTTGATGGCGTCGAGGGTTTGCCCTTCGCGCTGCCGAATCTTGATCGACAGCAGTTGCAACAAATGTCGATACCCGTACGTCGCGGCCGTGCCAGCGCCTTCGGGGCGATCAAGCAAGTTGTTCGCGACGTAGAACCGCACGGCGCGCGCGCTGGGCATGGCACGTGCTGATGCGTTGGTGGGTTTCATGCCGGCGGCGTCCACCAATGCGGCGGCATGCGCGGCCAAACCCCGAGCGTTCCAGGGTGCGTGGCGCGCATGAGCGCGGAGAAGTGGTACAGGGGACTCGGCCATGGGACGCGGAATATACGGACAAGACACGAACGAGCGAGGGGCGCGGCGATGATAGCCGCGCCCCTCGACTGGAGCGGGTGAAGCTTAATGCGTCAGCGCTTCCTGCCGACCTTCTTGGCCGCCTTTTTTGGGGCGACTTTTTTGGCGGGCGCTTTTTTGGCCGGAGGCGCCTTCCTGGCGGGGGCGGCCTTCACCGGCGCTTTTTTGGCGGGTGCCTTTTTGGCGGCCGGTTTCGCGGCCGCTGGCTTGGCGGGTGCCTTGAGCGGAGCCTTGGCAGGCGCCTTCGCAGCAGGTTTGGCTGGAGCCTTGGCCGCAGGCTTCGCTGGCGCCTTGGCTGCGGTTTTAACCGGCGCCTTCACCGGAGCCTTGGCCGCTGGCTTGGCCGGCGGTGGGGGTGGCGGAGGTGTTTTTGTCGCAGGCGCGGACTTGGTGGTTGACACCGCCTTTGGGGTGGCCTGCTTGATCGCGACCTTCGAACCTGGCTTGGATGCTGCTTCGACCTTGGTCGATGCGGCCGTCTTTGCTGGGGCGGTTGGTGCCGGTGCTGGTTTGACGGCGGCAGCCGCCTTCGGTACCGCTGGGGCCTTCGGTGCCGCTGGAGCCTTCGGCGTCGGTGGGGCCTTCGGCGTCGGTGGGGCCTTGGCCGCCGGAGGGGTCTTGGCTGCTGGAGGGGCCTTGGCTGCTGGAGCGGCCTTGGCTGCTGGAGCGGCCTTGGCAGCAGGAGCTGGTTTTTCGGCAGCCGGTTTTGCCGCTTTGGCCGCAGATTTTTTGGCTACGGGAGGTGCATCGCCGATGTCGTCGCCGTCGTCGATATCGAGATCGTCGGCGCCATCATCCGCATCGTCCTCTGCGTCGTCGAAGTCGTCGTCCAGTCCAAGATCGTCGTCGTCGTCGAGACCGGCGTCGTCATCATCGTCCAGAACAGGCGCGACCGGCTTTGCGGCCGGCACTGCTGGCTTGGATTTGGGCGCGGGACGTGGAGCGCCCGGATTCTTGGGGGGACGGCCTGGCCCGCGACGGGGACCACCGCCGCCAAACATGTCCTCCTCTTCTTCTTCCTCGTCGACTTCCTCTTCGAAGTTGTCCGTGTCGGCGTCTTCGTCGTCGTCATCGTCGGAATCGTCGGCGCTATCCCACAGGCTGTCGCTGTCGTCGGACGGCGCGCTGTATCCATCCTCGTCCTCATCCTCGTCGTACGACGAGCCACCGTACGCCATGGCGCTCAGCCCAACGCCTCGGATGTTCGGGAGTTCTTCTGGTACTTCGTCACTACGCGGCATGGCCGCCTCCTTTCGATGAATCGTCTGCGCCGACAGGGTGCACGCGGGCTTGTTTTTTATGTTGCACAAACTGGAATGCACCCTAGTACATAGTAGAGCAACCGCAGTCAAGTCCTGCGTGGTAACTCGGGACGCCTGGCCGTAAATTTTTGGTTAGCGAGCCACTTCTCGCGCTGATCAGCTCGCTGGGCTGAGCTCAAGCGGATTCAACTGACGGGTCTGAGATCGGAGAATAGTTCGCTGCGCGAGCCGCGCTCAATCACCGCCACGAGCGCCGCGTACACCGCCGGTTGCAGAAGGCGCCCGACCTGCGTGCGCAGATAATGCAGCGTCTCTGACGAACTCATCGGTTCGCGGTACGCACGTTTGGACGTCAGGGCATCAAACGCATCGGCCGCGGTCAACAAACGCCCGCCCAGCGAGATGCCTTCGCCGGAGAGGCCGCGGGGGTACCCCTGTCCATTCCAGTGTTCGTGGTGATCGTGGATAAAGCGCAAGGCGATGCCGAGGTGGCCCAGGGGCGCCAGAATTTCCATGCCAATGCGCACGTGATTCTTGACGTGCTCGAATTCCTCCGTGGTTAACGGGCCCGGTTTGTTGAGCACTTCTTCGCGAATGCCGATTTTGCCAACATCGTGCAGCCGCCCGGCCAGATGCACGTGTTCTTCCATCTCGCGCCCCAGCTTCAATTCTGCCGCCAACGCGGTCGCCAACTCGGCGACGCGCTGAGAGTGCCCGCGCAGGTAGACATCTTTGGCTTCCATGGCGTTGATCAACGTCTCCGCGATGTTCACCGTCATCTCCCGCAACGCACCCTTCTCGCGCTCGAGTTCGACGGTGCGCAGCGCGACTTCCTCGCGAATGAGACGATCAACAGCGCGCCGCTCCATGCCACGCGCGCGACGATGCAGCGCCTGATCGACGGCTCGCTCAAGATTCGGGAGTTCTACCGGCTTCGTGAGGTAGTCCATCGCGCCCGCGGATAACGCCAGTGTGGCGCTCGAGGCATCGTTGTCCGCCGTCAGCATGAGGACGCCGAGGTCACCGTCAGTCGCCAGTGCGTGCGGGAGCAGTTCGATGCCCGTCATGCCAGGCATGCGCAAGTCACACACCATCAGCGCGAATTTTCGGCGCGACAGCGCATCCAGTGCGGCGGCGCCTGATTCCGCCATTTCCACTTCGTACCCGCGCAGCTTGAGGAACCGGCTGAGTGCGAGGCGAATGGTTTCCTCGTCATCGACCACCAGCACGCGTTTCAACTCATCGGGCGCGGCGGTACAGGCGGCTTGAATCGCGCGCAGCGGATCACTCGGCGTTTCGCGCCGGGCGCCGGCCCAGCGTGCGTCGACGCGAGATTCATTGTGCGGATCACTCATAAATGGCTTCTTTCGTCGCTGAATCGGTAAAAAGGCTTAATCGGGGAGCTAACGGTAGCACGATCGAGATGGTCGTCCCTACGCCAGGTTCGGAATGGGCTTCAATCGTGCCGTCATGCTGCTGGATGATACCGTAACTCACACTCATGCCAAGACCCGTCCCAACAGCTGGCGGTTTCGTCGTGTAAAACGGTTCGAACACGCGGCGCCGCACTTCCGGGGGCATGCCAATGCCACTGTCCGTGGCGTCCACGATCACACGATCGCCCTCGCGCGCAGAGCGCAGCAGCAATCGTGCGTGCGGTTTCGCTTCCATCGCGTGTTCGGCATTCACGATGACGTTCAACAACACCTGCTGCAATTTTTGTCGATCGCCCTGCACGTGCGGATTGCTGGGATCGAGCAACAGCGTGACCTCGACGTTGGCGTTCCGCAGCTGATAGGCGCGCAAGCGTACCGTTTGTTCAAGCAGCGCGTTGATATCCACCGGACCCGCGCCCGCGCCTTCCTTGCGCGAGAACAGCAGAAGATCGCGAATCACTGTCGTGGCGCGATCACTCTCGCGCTTGATCATCTGCACGGCCTCGCGTTGTTCGGGCTCCAGCTTTTCTTCCAGCAGGAGTTGAGCAAAGGCGGAAATACCGGTGAGCGGATTGTTGATTTCGTGGGCCACGCCAGCCACGAGTTCACCCAGTGCCACCATTTTTTCCGTGTGGCGCAGTTGCGCGGCGACTTCGTGCTCGGCGGTCATGTTGCGGACGCTCACGACCTGTCCCACCTGCGTCCCATCATCGGCCGTAATCGCATTTTGCGTCATGGAAGCCGGAAATTCCGAGCCATCGCGACGGCGATGTTTGAGTTTGACCGATGACAAGTCGCGCACCAAACCGGGCACGCTCATCGCCGCTTCCATTTCGTCCGCGGCGGCGTTGTGGCCCAGCGTGATTTCGTCCAGCGAGCGGCCAATCAGTTCGGAAAGCGACCACCCGTATTCGCGTACGGCCGCCGGATTCGCGTACCGAACCACGCGACGATCCAGGATGAACACCGGTTGATCCATCGTCGTGAGCGCCGTCGCGAGCATGCGTTCCCGTTCGCGCCCAAATCGTTCTTCTTCGTCCAACAGCAGCGCATCGAACGCCAGCGACAGCGATGCGGATAATCGTTCCAGCGTGGTGCGTCCCGTGACATCCAGGCGTCTGCCTTCCGGCATACTCACCAGCATCAATCCCAGCGTGCGCTCACGCGCGATGAGCGGAATCAACAGGCCCCACTCGTTGGGCACTTTGTCGAACAATCCGGTGGGGGCCAGGTCGCGTAGCGATGCAACTTCGACCGGGCGACCATCCGGTGAGGCAGCATTGACACCGCCGGTCCCGGCAGGCCGATGGCCCAGCAACGCCCCGAGTGTGCCACTGGCGGCGACGTACTCAATGCGACCGTCGCGTGCGCGCGCCACTCCCACGGCCTTGCCGGCCGTTGGTACCACCCGATCCAACACTTCCAGCAGACGCGCGGCGCCTTCGTGAATGCGCTCGGATCGCAACGCGGCGCGCGCGATATCGGCGGCGGCTTCGGCGCGTTGTCGCTCGATGTCCTGCGTGCCAAACAGACGCGATGTTTCCAGAGCCGAGCCCGCATGGCGCGCGAGGATACTGACCAGGTCGAGATCCTGCAGGTTGAATGTGCCGTGATCGGCCGTCGTAAGGCGCAACACGCCAATGGAACGTTCGCCAAATCGAACAGGCGCACACAGCTCAACCGAATGACCGCGTTGCGCACCGGGACTCGCGCTCAGCATGCCAATGCGCGGAATGCCGGAGACGTAGGTGGCACGCACGAGGTCGAGGGTATCCGGCGAACCGTGTTCGATCGGCATACTGACGCCATCCACCGTTGCGTACGCACACTTGAGCGCGCCCGCGCTGTGAAAAAACAGATCGCATCGCGACGCCGGCACGACTTGCGCTACGGCGGCAACAATCGCGGGCATGAGAGTGTCTCGCGAAACCAATCGCGTGAGTTGCTGCTGCGCCTGCGCCAGTGCGGCCAGCCGTTCGGCACGCACTTCCAAATCGGCGATGTACCCCACGTGCCGCAGGGCGACGGCCACCTGCGTTGCAAAACTCGCCAGCAATTCACATGCGCGCTCGTCAAAAGTTCGAGCCCCGCGAAACCGAATGGCCAGCACACCACGCACGCGATCGCCCCACAGTAACGGCAGCGCTGCCACGGCCCCAACACCTTCGCGCCGCAGCGGTTCGTTCAACTGTAACTCAGCCTCGCTTGAACTGCGCGAGATGTCATCAACAAACAGCGGCAGTCTGCTGTCGACAACGTGTCCCATGCGCGTGTCCCAGAAATGCTGCGACACCATACTCGCGTGCACTTTGCCAACGCCGGTCTGGAATTCGAGCCGAGCGGTGTGTCGCAGCGCGTCTGTGTCGTAAATGCTGCAACCAACGCCGCCGAGTTCTTCTTCGATGATGCGTGTGAGTCCGCCGTACAATTCGTCCCGAGTCACGGCGTTGGCCAATACCTGTCCCGTACGGGCCAGCACGCGTAACTGCACGCCTTCACGCGCAACGGTGGCCGCGTGCGAATGCGCGTGCTGCGCGGCCTCCTCGGCACTGCGTACGAGGCGCGCCGAGTGCAGTGCCAACGCGGTGTGATCGGCCAGACGTTGCAGCGACGCCATGTCTTCGACAGTAAACCCACCACGGCCGGAATTCAGGCACACCAACAAACCGGTCACGGCGCCATCGATGAGGATGGGCGCCACCGCGGCGTGTTGAATGTTCAGTGGATCACGAAAACGCGGGTCAACGCGAATATCGGTTTGGCCTTCGTTCGTGAAGACCGGGCGCCGCTGGTTGATTGCCTCGCGAAACAGCGACGGCGCCGGCATCATTTCGAACTGCAAATCACGAAACGCAGCCGCAATACCGCTGGTGGCCGCGACGTGAATTGTTTCGCCACGAATTTCCAGCACGCAAGTGGAGTTGGCCAGCGCGATCCGTTGCGCTGCAGCCGCCAGGCGCTGCAATACCGCGCGTGGCGACGCCGAAAACCCCGTGAGGTCGCGGACCATTTGCGTGAGTATCTCACGCTCCAGGCTATCGTGTTCCGCAGCCGTCAGGGTAGGCACTGGATGGATGGCGATGAAACCGACTATTCCGCGAACTCGACGGTGACGGGGCGCGTAATGAGCCCGGCATCTACACCACGCTTCAGAAACAAGCGTACGGCTTCGCGACCGCGCTCGCCGTAATCCAGCGTCCAGTCGTTCACATACATGCCGACAAATTCGTCCGCTTTTTTTGGATCGAGGCCGCGCGCGTACTGCATGGCGTGTGCGAGTGCCGGGGCACGGTGATCGAGTGCGTATTTGATGCTCGCGCGCAGCGTGCGCGACACTTTGCGTAACAGGTCGGGCCCCAGGTCTTTCCGAATGACGTTTCCGCCAAGTGGCAGCGGCAAACCGGTTTCACTGAACCACCACGCGCCCATGTCCACGACGAGGTGCAGTCCTACGTCCTGATACGTCAACTGACCTTCGTGAATGAGGAGGCCCATGTCGACCGCGCCGCTGATAACGGCTTCCTCGATTTCATCGAAGGGCGTGAACACGGCTTCGAAATCGGGTTCGTACAGTTGCAACGCCAGGTACGCGCTGGTCAGTGGTCCCGGAATCGCAATGCGCTTGCCTTTCACGTCGGCGCGCGTGCCAGGCGTGCGTGAGACGAGGCGTGGTCCGTACTGATCACCCATGGATGCGCCATGCGGCAACAATGCATACTGCTCGCTGATGTACGCGTAGGCGTGAATCGACACTGCGGTTACTTCGAGTTCGGCGCGACGCGCGCGCTGATTGAGCGTTTCGATATCCTGCAATTCGTGCACGTACGTGAGCCCTTCAGTATCAATCTTGTTCTCGGCCAACGCGTAAAACATGAACGCGTCGTCGGAGTCCGGGCTGTGCGCGACGTGAATCGTGCGAATCTCGTTCGGTGTTGCGGTATCGGTCATCAACGTCACTTGTTTTTGCGAGCGTCAGCTGCCGCACGATCGATTTCGTTGCGGTGCAACTGATAGTCTTCGGTGTTTTTAGCCAGTTCGGCGTCGAGCACTTTCAGTAACTGCTGGTCGTACTTCTTGGCCTTGGCGCCGTTGCCGTTCATCAGCGCGGCGCGACTGCCCATGAGGAGGCCAAGCAGTGAATTCGGCTCCTTCTGCAGAATCGTGTCGGATTCCGCGCGGGCGATTGTGCTGTCGTTTGCGACTTCTGCCAGACGGGCGAGGTGGAAACGTTCATCGTTGCTGGGATTCTCGATCGCCTGGTGCGCGGGGATCCCCATTTGTGTGAACATCACGGCCGAGTCCATCATGTTGTTTTCGGCATACGCCATGATGCGATTATACAAGCGGCTCGCCCGTTCGCTGGGCGGCATGCTTGAGATATCCGGCGCGCGCGCGGGGCCTGCTGCGGGTCCATCAACTGCGGCGGTCGCGATGGCGTTGGCCGAACCATCAACCGACGAACCCTTTGCTTTTCCGAAGTTCTTGCCTGCAAAATTGGCGACCAGTGCGAGCACCGCTACAAAGGCGACGGCCCAGGGCAGGATGCTGGCGCTATTGTTGGCGCGAGGGGCGGCGGCTGGGGTGATGGACGGGGCGCCCTGACCAAGCGGGGTTCCACAACGGTGGCAAAAACGGGCGCCGGTGCTGAGGACAGCACCACAGGCAGAGCAGAAGCCCCCCCCAGGAGGGCCGCTCGCAGTCGTAGTATTAGCAGAAGGTGTCATGTGCTCGGAAAAGTACCGGAGAGACGTGCAGCGATCCACTTCTCCGGGCGATCCATCTCCTACCTCAACTCGTGACCACTACCACGCGTTCCCTCATTCCCGCCGATCTCACCGGCGTGACTGCGTCCGACCTGCTTGAGCTGGCCGAAGCGCACCAGGTGCGCTTTCTGCGCCTGCAGTTCACTGACATCCTGGGTGTCATCAAGAACGTCGAGCTGCCGGCGTCGCAATTTCGGAAGGCGCTGAACGGCGACATCATGTTTGATGGGTCATCGATTGAGGGTTTTGTGCGCGTGGAGGAGTCGGACATGTTGCTTGCGCCCGATCTCTCGACGTTTCAGATCTTTCCTTGGGGTGACCCTTCGGCTCGCGTGGCGCGGCTGATCTGCGACGTGAATATGCCCGATGGCACCGCGTTCACTGGCGATCCCCGCGGAGTGCTGAAACGGCAATTGGCCAAGGCCGCCGCCCTCGGCTACACGATGAACGCGGGAATGGAGGCGGAGTTCTTCCTGTTCAAGCCCAGCGTTGACGGGCGGCCTAGCACCGAAACCCACGACGTAGGCGGATATTTCGACCTTGCGCCGGTCGATCAAGGCGAGGAAGCTCGGCGCGCGATGGTTGATGTTTTGGAACAGTTAGGCTACGAAGTAGAGGCGGCGCATCACGAGGTGGCGCACGGCCAGCATGAGATTGACTTTCGCTATGCCGACGCGCTGCGCACGGCGGACAACATTTCAACCTTCCGTTTTGTTGTCAAACAGGTGGCCAGAAGGTTTGGTTTGGAAGCATCGTTCATGCCCAAACCAGTTTTTGGACAGAATGGGAGCGGAATGCACACCCACCAGTCTCTCTTTCGCTTGGGGCAAAACTCCTTCTGGGATCCCAAGGCAGAATGGGAGCTTTCCCGAGTGGCGCTTCATTACATAGGCGGTCTGTTGCGACACGCGCGCGGTATGTGCGCGGTGACCAACCCGCTCGTGAATTCGTACAAACGACTGGTGCCCGGATTCGAAGCGCCGGTGAATGTTGCCTGGAGCATGCGCAATCGTTCGCCCATGATCCGTGTGCCAGAGCGACGTGGCGCTGGCACGCGCGTTGAGCTTCGGACACCGGACCCGAGTGCGAATCCGTACCTCGCCTTGACAGTGATGTTGGCGGCCGGGATGGACGGACTGGCAACTGATGCCGATTGGCGCGAACCGATCAACACCAACATTTATGAGATGTCGCACCGCGAGCGCCGGCGTCTCCGCGTGGATGACCTGCCGCACGATCTTAATGAAGCGTGCGATGAATTGGAGAAGAATGAGATCCTGACCGCGGCCCTGGGGGAGCATATCACGCAGCATTTCCTGACCGCCAAACGCGAGGAATGGCGGGATTACAATGCACAGGTGACTCGCTGGGAGTTGGAACGGTATCTCGGGAGGTACTAGAGGAGTGACGCTAAAGTGTCCGAATTGCGGCGCAATAATGCCCGTGCAGTTGGATTGCCCAGTCGGTTCTTGATGCCGTCCCTGGGAGTGTTGGCACTGGTTGCGACCCCTGCTGCGCGGTTCGCCGTAGCCGCGGTTGCGTGCGGTGAGGGGATTGGTTGCTTCTGGTTCCGGCTGATGGTGTACAAATTCGGAGTCACGAACGGAGCCAAGCTCTCGCCAGACTGAGGCGATGAGGGTGAGGGCTAATGATGGGTAACACTTCAATGGCGATTGGAAACGGAAGACCGCGCTTCAGGAAAAAGATGGGGTTTGCAATCGCAGGCAAGGCAAACGTATGTCCCAATCAGCGACGCGATTCCTCCGCATGCGCACCACACCTGCAGGCCGCGCGCCGTGAAACGCAGTCGCTTTGAAGTGTATTGAGCGCGCTTCGTGAAGAAGGAAAAAAAACACGTCAGGACCGGATGTGCTCGGAGGCTTCTTTTTCGTGCTCGCGAACGACTTTCAAATTGGAGGTGTGTGTCGATTCAGGCGTTGAGAGATTCGGCGTCGGTTCCGGCGAGACGTCGCGCTGCTGGCCGAACCCGCGATTGCGTTTGGGGAATGCAACTCCATCTCCTTCGTCGTTCGCGGCAAATTCTGAGTCGCGCACCGAGCCGAGTTCGGGCCATACGGATGCAACGGCGATGAGCGCGGGCAGCGGATAAATGGTGGATCCAATTGATATACCAGTACCTGCAGTGATGAATTTCTTGACCACAGGAGCGCCGAATGTGAACGCCGCCAGATAGCCCGCCCAACGTTGTCGCAGCAATAGTCCGCGACCGATTTGATAAAACGAAATAGCACTGAGCGCCACGTACAGGACCAAGAGGGGAAGCGGGAGCGGCAATATATAATTGCCCTCTTTGTCGAAGAACTTTGCGATGACGATTCCGACAACCACTGTTCCGGTTAAAAGTCCGGACAGCTGAAAATAGCCCGCCACAAGATTCAGTCGAGGGGAGGGCAGTCGTGAACGCTTGGTGAAGAATGGAAACGCCATCAGGAGCGGCGCTCGCTGGTTACCTGTTCGCGATCGGTTAGTGGAGCGGAATTGACTGCTGACAACTCCGACTCCGCTTGCAATGGGAGTGCGCGTTGCTCGCCGAAGCCGCGATTGCGTGCTGGCAGTTCGTTGTCGTCAGCATCGTCAGATTGGCTGAATTCCGCATCGCGCTCGCTGCCGAGTTCATCCCACACCGTGACGATGGAGCCGAGTGCGAGCGTCGTGAAAATAATTTCCGGAATGGAAAGAATGGCGGCGTTGGGCATAACGAATTGCCTGAGAAGCGGCACGCCCAGCGTAACGCCCGCGAGGTACGCGCCCCATCTCTGCCGGCGCATCAGCGCTCGGCCAATCAGGAACATGGATGCACCGGCCAGCACACCGTACAGCGACAGCGGCGTAAACATCCATCGGTACATGCGTACGGGCTGCTTCATGAATGGCAGAGTAACCGTCCAGAACGCGACGATGGTCCACACAAAAATGCCGGAGAACTGAAATCCACGTGCGACCAGACGCAGACGCGTGGAGATTTCGGTGGAGCGTTTGGTGAAGAAGGAGAAAAACGGCATAACAATGGCACTCCCAGTAGCGATTCGGTGACGATCCAGCGAACAGCGCAGGCAATCATGCAGCATGTCAATTCATGGTACGGGCGAAATCGGCTTGATTCGATTCGATCACAATCTCGAATCATGCAGATGCCGGGAGCCAATCGGGCGGTTGTGGACGCCTCGAAAGTGCGGCACTACTTACTGTGCGCCGCACACCCTGTGGGCCAGTCGAAGGCCGCGTATTTTTCATTCGAGGGCCGACCAGCAAGCTGGGAACGGACGATCTGGATGCTTGCCAGCAAGAGTGTGGTACCGCGCCTGATCACTGTTGTTCTGAGGATGCCGCTGTGACCAATTCGTTCGCGATCTGAATTCGGTGGTACTGTTGCGGGACATTCCCGACGAGCATTTGTGCGCGGGTGATCTGGGCGCCATCATGTTGACGTATCAGCCCGACGTGTACGAAGTCGAATTTGTGACGGTGTCCGGGGGTACTCAGGCCATCGTTACGCTCAATGGTTCGGACTTGCGACGGGTGCGCGACAGTGATGTGTTGTCGGTACGGCCGCGCGAGGTCTGAGGTCGCGAACAGATTTCAACGACAGTAATACACCACAGCCGGTCGATATACGGACGTTTCCGCAGAACTTCGTGTTCGTAAACATGATGGGCGAGGTCATCCTCCACCATAAGAGTCGGTGGCGGAATCCGTGCCATCAATTCAATTACACCCGTCTCAAAACGTTTCGCGAGGTGCGCCAACGCACCACGCGCCCGTCGTTCACTCCCGCGTCGTTCCCGCACCCCGCATCTCCGCCGCGCTAATGGCCATCGGATGCACATCCAACGCGTCCAGCTCGAGAATTGGTTTTGAATCACCAGCGCCGAGTGTTTGAAATTTGCGCGCCGCCGGCAACACGCGTTTTTCGAGTGAACTCACCGCACGATTGTACGCGCCCACCGATTTTGCGAGATGCTCGCCGACATTCTCGAAGTGTTCGCCGAGCGTACGGATGCGATCGTAGAGGTCGCGCCCGAGTGCGCTGATTTCCTGCGCGTTTTGCGCGATGGATTCCTGGCGCCAGCCGAATGCAACAGCCTTGAGCAGCGCGACCAGTGTTGTTGGAGTCGCGATGATCACTTTCTGCTCGAACGAGTGCTCGAATAAGGTCGGATCGAATTCGAGTGCGACGGAAAAGAACGCTTCGCTGGGGAGAAACAACACGACGAATTCCGGCGCGTGTTCGAACTGTTCCCAGTAGGCCTTTTTGCTGAGTGCGTTGATGTGCGCGCGTACACCAATCACGTGTTGTTCGCACAGGTGTTTGCGCCGCGCGTCGTCGGGGCAATTCACGGCTTCGAGTACGGCGGTGGCGGGTGTTTTTGCATCAACGACAATACTCTTGTTACCCGGCAGATGTACCACCATGTCGGGACGCAACGTGCTGTCATCCGTGCCTACGCTGTGTTGCGTGGTGAAATCGCAGTGTTCCAGCATTCCGGCAAGTTCGACCGCGCGTTTCAACTGCAATTCGCCCCACGCGCCGCGCACGTTGGAACTGCGCAGGGCCTTTGCGAGATTCGCCGTTTCGCCGCGCAGAATGTCGGAGGCATTCGACATCGTTTCGAGTCGTTCCGTGAGCGACGCGAACGACTGGGCGCGTGAGAGTTCGATTTCGTGCAGTTTGCGATCGTATTTCTCCAGTCCTTCGCGAATGGGCGTGAGCATCCCCGAGATCGCCGTTTCCTTTTCGTCCAGCTCGGCCTTTGCGGTGATGCGGATGCGTTCGAGTTCGGTGCGTGCGAGTTGCAGGAAGGTTTCGTTGTTCGATTTGAGCGCATCACCCGACAGCGACTGGAAGGATTCCTTGAGCGCGGTATGCGTGGCGCGGAGTTCGTC
>Ga0105048_10012299_pt1 | contig 13435 bp, 13 predicted proteins | sample MAT05_FD_78382 | JGI IMG/M metagenome (GOLD analysis project Ga0105048, IMG submission 78382) | Freshwater microbial communities from Lake Fryxell liftoff mats and glacier meltwater in Antarctica - MAT-05 | ecosystem: Environmental > Aquatic > Freshwater > Ice > Liftoff microbial mat | place...
TCGAATCCCGACGATTCTTACATTACAAAGAAATGTTAGAATGTCGTGGACCCACGATATTCTAATTCGCAAAATGCGAATAAGAATCATCGGGGCCTGCATGTCCTTTCGAACGTTGATAAGGAAATCGAATTGTGAATGTAAACGAACCCGATGAAGCTCCTGTAGGTCGCTTATCGAGGTCAATTGCCATTAAATATTTGCCAAAATGCAAATCACAAATGGCGCTAAGTAAACCCCGTTTCCGAGAGTTGTGCCCAGTACTGGAGTCGAACCAGCACGTCCTTTCGAACACCACCCCCTCAAGGTGGCGCGTCTGCCAATTTCGCCAACTGGGCAATTTGATTGTTACAACCTAAATATTCTGAGAATTACCGCGGAATATTCCAGCTGCCACTGGTTTTTTCAAAATCTTAGATTTTGGGGTCACAAATATACAAATTATCTGAAATTAACTTCCTATAGTAAATTTATTCTCAAGTCTTTGAGGAAATTACCGATTGTGTTTATAGAGCAAATTGGGCGCAATTGCTTTAATCGAGCCAAAAAGCACTATGGGCAGCAAGCCACCTGCAATGAAAAATAGATTTTCTGGAACTGAAAAATCTACCAAGCCGGCAGAAAGGACAATGATGCCGCCAATAAGTGCACCACCCAAGTGCCCCTCATGCGAAATTCTGGCTTCGCCCCCTAATTTTAATTGGGTTAACAATATAGAAGACAGGGTAAAAATAATGCCAAATAGCCAGGCCGGAATGCGAATGGGTAGTATCATTAAAGACAACGTTGCAAAAGGTTCCAACAAAACAAATCCAAAAATTACGCCCAAAACACCCCCAGAGGCCCCCAATGCAGAGTAACCTGCATCCTCTTTTCGCATGAGCATGCAATATAAATTGCCACCTATGATGGAGGCCAAATATAAAATGAGAAACAAGGTACGGCCAATCATGATTTCAAGTGTGGGTCCAAAAAAATACAAGGTCATACAATTGAAACCCAAATGTAAAATTCCCGCATGAATAAAGCCAGAAAGAAACAAACGATCGTATTCCTTAAATATGCGTACCCGTTCGTTTACAAACAGCATCCGTTGCATTTTGGCCGCGTCGTTCTGCACCACAAAAAATACAATTACATTGATAACAATCAAAATTACAGAAATGCTTAAATTGTGTATGCCCATATTATTTTTTAATTACCCTTCCATTTCCTTTTTCTTCTTTTATAAAAATGGCCGTCGGTTCCAAATTGTAATAAATATTTCCATTTCCATAAACATGGGGTTTGAAAATATTTTTTGGACTAACAAAAATATCCCGGTCTGTATAATGAAAGACGTACGCGTCATCCATAGTCATTTTTTTAGCATCAAACCAACTTCCATTTTCACAGCTAAAAGCCAGAATATCGCAATTCCCTTCGAATTCAATATTGCCAGTGTTTTCGCAAGCCCCGGAGAGAATCCCAACATTCATTTTTAAAAACTGATGCTCCACACTGTTCATATTCAATTCTATTTTAGGAGATGAAATGCTGTCCAAACAAATTACAGATGCTGCTCCGTCTATATTTAACCGATTTATGGATTTTATGTTTAAAGTACATCGCGGGTTTACATTTAATTTTCTAACCCAATTGAACTTGTTTTTGTCGCGTATTCTTAATTCGCCATCGGCAATTTTGGTTTCAATTTTGTCTATTAGATTCTCTCCGTATTGAATTGTTATTTGCTCTGGCAATGCGGTGTCTGAGGTTATGTATAGTATAAATTTTTGACCCACTTGCAGTTTTGAGAATGACGGTAAAATAGCAGTTTTAGAAATTTCGTTGCCATAAGATTTGAAAAAGTCAGGTCCTTTGGAACAGCCAACCGCAAGGAGACAAATCAGAAAAATAGTATGAATGTTAGTTTGGCGCAATTTTTGGCAAAGTTATAACGTTTAAAATTGCAAATATATCACATAGAACCAACTCAAATATGAAAAAATACATTTCCGTGGCATTGTGCATTTTCCTTTCCTTTTCACTTTCGGCGCAAGAAATCGACGAATCAGGAGGTCCTTTACATGATGCTGCAAGAGCTATGAGAGATCGAAGATATAGGGAAGCAGAAGAAATATACAGGTCTATTTTGCGTCAAACTCCGGGCGATGTTTCAGTCAATCAAATGCTTTGCCATGCCCTAATTTGTGAAAATAAATTTTTAGAGGCAGATAGTTCCCTGCGCAGAATGGTTGAAGCGGATTCTAACAATATAGGAAATTATTGGTACATGGGTTTAAGCGCTGGCACCCAAAATATTGATTCTGTGGCTATTGTCTGTTATAAAACGTACCTCCGAAAATCAGAGAACAATCCAAATCAAAAAGTAAAAGCATGGCTTTATGTGGGTTCATCATTTCGCAGAATCATGCACAAACAAGGCTTAAGTAGAACTCAATTCGACGATATGTTGTTTTACTACAAAAGGTATTTAAAACTCAATCCAAACGATGTTTATGCGGGTGAGGTTCAGAAGTTTATAGATTCAGTTTCTCCAAAAAGGCCCGAGGAAGGCGCAATTTTGATGTGGGATGAAACAAACTGATTGCCTCAGCGTAACTTTGCCCCAGCAAAATGGTGGGATTTAATAAGAATAAAATTATCAATGATCCAGTTTATGGTTTTCTTACAATCCCTTCTGCACTGGTATTTGATATTATTCAACATCCTTATTTTCAGCGTCTTCGTCGTATTCGGCAATTGGGACTCACTGAATTGGTATACCCTGGGGCCACCCATACGCGTTTTCACCACGCTTTGGGCGCATTAAATTTAATGGTGCGCGCCATTGATGTTCTGAAATCGAAAGGGGTTGAAATTACAGAAGCCGAAGCGGAAGCAGCATATTTAGCCATTTTGTTGCACGATGTGGGACATGGGCCATTCAGTCACACCCTAGAACATACCCTTATTAAAGGTGTGAATCACGAGAAGATTAGTGGTTGGATGATGCAGAAGTTGAATCGAGAAACCGGTGGAAAGTTGGATCTGGCCATCGAGATTTTTAACGGTACCTATTTGCAAAAACCATTTTTGGGTCAATTGATTTCAGGTGAGTTGGACATGGATAGGCTGGATTATTTGCTTCGTGATAGTTTTTATACAGGCGTTAGCGAAGGTGTTGTTGGTGCTGAAAGGATTATACACATGCTAAATGTGCAAGACGGCAATTTGGTGGTGGAAGAAAAAGGAATTTACAGTGTCGAAAAATTTCTAATTGCCCGCCGGTTAATGTATTGGCAAGTGTACTTGCATAAAACGGCCGTGGCTGCAGATGAACTGTTACTTTCCATATTAAAGAGAGCCAGGGTATTGGCCGCGGATGGCCACCATTTAGGGAGTTATCATCCATTGGTTCATTTTTTAGGCAATGAAATAGGTGAGAAGGATTTTGATGACGAGGCTCTGGATTTGTATGCAGAATTAGACGACAATGATATCATGAATGCGTTAAAAACTTGGAAATGCCATGAAGATGTAGTGTTGTCAAAGCTTTCCCAGTGCATGTTGGAACGCAGACTGCCAAAAATATTTATTAAATCTACCCCGTTTTCAGAAGATGAAATTACGGAACAAGAAACCATAGCCAAAGATCGGTTTGACATAGCGGATGAGGGCCTTGCCTCTTATTTTGTGCGCACGGGAATTTTAGAGAACCATACCTACAAATCGGAAAGTGGAGGGATATGGATTTTAAGAAAAAATGGTTCTGTGCAGGATGTGACAGAAGCCTCTGACAATTATAATTTGGCGGCATTGAAAGAAACAGTTACCAAATATTATTTAACCTATTGGAAATAAGCCCTTGGAAAAAGTAAAAGCCAAAAAACACCTCGGGCAACATTTTCTAACAGATAAAAATGTTACGGAAAAAATTTCCCAAATTTTGGATGGAGTTTTAGCAGATAAATTAATAGAAGTAGGCCCAGGTATGGGAGTTTTAACGCAACTTTTATTCCCCCTTTGGCAAGAAAAGCTGGAGTGTATAGAGATAGATAAAGAAGCTGTAAATTATTTAAGAAAAGCGCCTTGGGCCTCAGGTTTGAATGTAATTGAAGCAGATTTTTTAGCCATGACAGCGGGTGAATTATACAACAAAGAAAGTGTAGCTGTAATAGGAAACTATCCTTACAATATTTCAACGCAGATTGCATTTAAAGTAATGGAACATAGCGAAAGCGTTGTCTTTTTTGGCGGTATGTTTCAAAAAGAAGTGGCCAAGCGTTTTTGTGCCATCCACGGAAATAAAGAATATGGTATTACCTCAGTATTGTTGCAAGCATTGTACAATTGCAAATTTTTGTTTACTGTAAATGAGGGTGCATTTTCCCCACCCCCGAGGGTTAAAAGTGGCGTAATGGCTTGCCATAGGCGAAATGAGCAGCTGCCTTGCGGTTTTTCAAGTTTGTTGGTAGTAGTTAAAACCGCATTTAGCCAGCGAAGAAAAACCATGAACAATGCTATGCGTCCTCTATTAAGCAGCCGTCCCAATTTTCAGTTGCCAGAAAACTGGGGAGGGATGCGTGCTGAACAGCTTTCTGTAGAAAATTTTATCCATTTGGGTGAATTATGGGAAAAGTCTAAATAAAAAGGTCCGCTTTTTGCGTTAGTATTGAAAACCATGGTTAGGTATATTGTCTTCACTCTATTTATGTTTAATTTTGTTTTCATTTCTGCGCAAGTGCCGCAGTTTGAAGACCAAACTTGGAATTTTGGGGAGGTTGCCCACTGGAAAAATGATACTGCATTTTTCAAAGTAAGAAATGGCACTAGCCGTAACCTTATTTTTTTACCTACTTATTACAACCAGGATTTTATTATTATGTTTAGCAGCAGAGCTGCTGAGCCTGGAGAAACCATTCTGGTTGGAATTGTGTATTTTACAGAGCACAAAGGCAAATTTGACGTAGAAGTGCCGCTTTATGTAAACTTGAAACCCGACCCCATTCATTATAGACTTAAAGGGAACATTAAAGGCTTTGACCCAGCTGCTTTCCTGAGATGCCCTGCAGTAAATGAGGGTCCGAGTCCAACGCATTTAGAAAAAGTAGTGACCCTAGAGGTTAGAGACAGAGAAACAGATATATTGTTAAAGCCAGATCGAATTGCCGTAAGAACCAATGAAAACAAAAAGATTGAATTAACCCGATTGGAATTAGAATATGAAATGAGTATTTTACCAGGTGGCTACACCATCACAGCCGAAAAAAAGGGGTACGACAATTATTTTGCTTTGGTTAGATTGGAGCCATATCAGAATAAATTTGTGATATACTTGGACAAATCGATAGTTGTAGAAGATTTTTCTTCCCCGTTATTGACGGTGGTTAATTCAGATTCTATCAGAAAAGCAGAGAGTCGCAAATCTAGGGATGTGGTTTCAACAGATACTTTTCGAAGCAAGGAGATTGTTGATGAAACGGATTTTCATAGTCATTCAGATACTTTGGCAAAAAATGAAGTGGAAAATGGGCTTTCATTAGCTTCTTATAAATTCAACAACATTGTTTTTATTGTTGATGTATCCGCATCTATGAATCGGAATGGGAAGTTGGATTTGCTAAAAACATCTTACAATACTTTGATAGATGCCCTGCGTGAAAACGACAAAGTAGGGGTGATAACGATGGCAAGTATAGCTAGCATTGTGCAGGCGCCAACAGGTGTAATTGAAAAAGACAGTTTAAAAAGCAGAGTGGGTAATATGAAAGCGGCAGGAAGTACAAATGCTGGAGCAGCTTTAGAATTGGCTTATAAATTGGCTACTGAAAATTTTATTGAGGGTGGAAATAATCAAATTATCATAGCAACAGATGGAGTTTTCTTTGGAGGAAGCCTATCTAGGAAGCAAATGGAAAGCCTAATTGCCCTATCAGCAGCAAAAGGCGTTCATTTAAGCACGGTAGGCATCGGTACAGATCCCAAAGCGATGCAATTTTTGCAAATGTTATCTACAACTGGTGCTGGGTCTTTTGTGCAAATAGCAGACATGTTAACAGATAAGGCTGCCATTTTGGAAATGATTAAACTGCAAAGCCAGCGAAACCTGCATTAATAGGGTGTTTTATTTCTTTTTTTTAAAAAAACACGAAACAAACTTTTTTTCATGTCTCAATCTATTAAATTTGCACCTTAATTTCAATAGGGTATAGATGAAAAAACTTTTTCCATCCGGTCTACTAAATAAAGGCCTAAAACAAACGATTGCTGCTCTTGCATTCGCTGCCGTTCCTTTATTGGCATTTGCCCAAGAAGCAGCTGATGTAATTGAACCACCCAAAGAATTTGATCCTGTGGGTTGGGATTGGATGTTTATTGCATCCGTTGTGCTAACCATTTTGGTTCTGCTGGTTATTATTCGCACCTTTGACATCGGTAGCTTAACGGAAACGATAACAGGTAAAAAGGTAATTAAATGGGATAAGGTTAATGGATTGGTAGGAATCATATTTTTAGTGGCAGCAGTTATTGGTGTAGCTTATGAAATGGTTTACCATGGTAAATATGTGCTTTTAGGCAATGCAAGTTCGGCCCACGGAAAAGCATTGGACAGCATGTTTATGTGGACTTTTGTTACAACTTTTATCGTGTTTTGTATCACAGAAATATTGTTGTTTTATTTCATGTTTCGTTACAGTTATAATGAAAACAGAAAAGCCCACTATTTTTTCCATAACAACAAATTAGAGCTTATTTGGACTGTAGTTCCAGCAATTGTGCTTACTTTCTTGGTTTTGCGCGGTTTTAATACCTGGAGCAGAATAACGGATGTTTCAAAATTGGATAAAAATACAGAAACTATAGAAGTATTCGCTTACCAGTTTGGCTGGAAGGCTCGCTACAATGGAGAGGACAAACAATTTGGTGAAAGTAGTTTTACTTTTATTTCTGGAAAAAATCCACTTGGATTGGCTGTAAATGGGTATGTCGATTCGCTTTCTGCTGAATTAAATGCTGATTTAAAAAGTATCAGCACGTTAATAGGCAGCGTTGAAGATTCTACCATTGCTTGGAACAAAGAGTTGCAGGATTTGGAGTCTAAACAGAATACAACTGCATACCCCGCAATATATAAGGATATTAAACAAAAAGCAAATGATGCTAGCAGCGGTGCTTATTTGACCAAACTTGAAAGAGACAAACGCCGCAAAACATTAAACCTGCAAAGAATCGCATCCTACCGCAAGAATAAAGAGTATTTTAACAACAGTGCAAATGATGATAAAATTACCACTGAAATCGTTATTGTAAAAAACCGTTCGTACTTATTTAAGTTCAGGGCGCGCGATGTAATTCATTCTGCTTGGATGCCAGAGTTTAGGGCACAAATGAATGTTGTGCCGGGCATGGGTACGCATTTTGCCTTTATTCCAGTAAAAACTACCGAAGAAGCAAGAAAAGAGAAAAATGATTCTGCATTCGATTATTACTTGTATTGCAACAAAATTTGTGGTGCTGCGCATTACAATATGAAAATTAAGATAACTGTGGTTGAAACAATGGCTGATTTCAATACTTGGATAGCGGCACAAGCACCAGTGGTAGCCCTGCCAATGCCAGTATCGCCTGGAGGAGAAATGAAAAAATCCGATTCTGCCGCCGCAATCAAACCTACAGTTGCTTCTAAATAAAACCAAAAACTAAAAAAAAAAATTAAGTGAATCTATGAGCACAGCCGCACTACACGCAGAGCACACAGAACATCACCATCACAAGGAGAGTTTCATATCTAAGTATGTATTCTCTATGGATCATAAGATGATTTCTAAACAATTTCTGATTACAGGAATTATTATGGGAGTTATTGGGATGAGTATGTCATTGCTATTTCGCCTTCAACTTGCATGGCCCGATGAGAAATTTGGCATTCTTGAAACGCTATTGGGAAAATGGGGGGCTGGTGGAAAATTAGACCCTAATTTTTATATGGGCCTAGTTACGCTGCATGGCACCATCATGGTATTTTATGTTTTAACAGCGGGCCTAAGCGGTACCTTTAGTAATCTGTTAATTCCATTGCAAGTAGGCGCTAGGGATATGGCGAGCCCATTCCTAAATATGCTTAGTTATTGGTTCTTTTTTGTTTCATCCGTCGTGCTGCTTATTTCTATGTTTGTTGAAACTGGACCAGCATCGGCAGGTTGGACGGTATATCCTCCTTTAAGTGCTTTAGAAAAGGCAGTACCAGGTTCTGGATTAGGTATGACACTTTGGTTAGTCGCAATAGCTTTGTTTATTATTTCGGCCCTCCTAGGTGGTATTAATTATATCAGTACAGTTTTGAACATGCGCACCAAAGGAATGAGTATGAATCGCATGCCATTAACCATTTGGGCATTTTTCTTTACAGCTGTTTTAGGTTTACTTAGTTTTCCAGTGCTTTTAGGTGCCGCGTTATTTCTAATTTTTGATAGAAGTTTTGGCACTTCATTCTACCTCTCCGATATTTATTTGGAAGGTGTAGGTGCTTTAGAAAACATTGGTGGAAGTCCAGTTTTGTACCAACATTTATTTTGGTTCTTGGGTCACCCCGAGGTATATATTATTCTAATGCCTGCACTTGGTATTACGTCGGAAGTTATTTCTACCAATGCTAGGAAACCCATCTTTGGGTATTCTGCAATGGTAATTTCTTTGGGTAGCATATCCTTTTTATCTTTCATTGTTTGGGGGCATCATATGTTTATTACGGGCATGAATCCTTTTCTAGGCAGTGTGTTTATGATTTTAACCTTAATTATTGCTGTGCCATCTGCTGTAAAAGTATTTAATTATCTAACAACATTGTGGCGTGGAAATTTAAGATTTACACCGGGCATGTTGTTTTCCATTGGCTTGGTTTCTTTCTTTATTTCTGGTGGACTTACTGGAATTTATTTGGGAAACGCGGCATTGGATATTCAAATGCACGACAGTTATTTTGTGGTTGCGCATTTTCACTTGGTTATGGGTAGTTCTGCTATATTTGGAATGTTTGCAGGTATTTACCATTGGTTTCCTAAAATGTATGGTAAAATGATGAACAATACATTGGGATATTTCCATTTTTGGTTAACCTTTATTTGTGCATATTTGGTATTCTTTCCAATGCATTTTATGGGCTTAGCTGGTGTGCCAAGGAGGTATTATCAATTTACACTTCTTAAAGATTTTGATGTTTGGACCGATGTAAATAAAATGATTACAGTTGCCGCAATTATTGGTGGTGCTGCACAATTGTTGTTTTTATACAATTTCTTCAACAGTATTTTCAGGGGTAAAAAATCAGCGCAAAATCCATGGCAAAGTAATTCTCTAGAATGGAGCACTCCAGTGAAACATTTGCACGGCAACTGGCCAGGCGAACTTCCTACAGTTTATAGAGGTCCTTATGAGTATAGTCGTCCAGATCGAGAAGAAGACTTCTTCCCACAATACATCCCAGACGAAACTGCGCCAGAAACTGGCCTGCAAGAAGGAACAGAGCCTATTCTAGATATTAAAGATCCAGAAACTGCGCCTGTAAATAGTGTATTTTTTGCTGCAATCAAACGTGTTTTTGGCTGGAGTTAAGACCCCTGTCGCGTTACGGACAATCATTTAATACATAATAAAACATTTAGACGAACAGGTATACTTGCCTGTTCGTTTGTTTTTTTATTATTTCTGCTTGGTGGGCTTGTACGTGTAACTGGCAGTGGTATGGGTTGTCCAGACTGGCCAAAATGTTTTGGTTTGCTTGCTCCGCCCACCTGTGCTTGCCAACTCCCCGCAAATTACCAAGATGTTTTTTTGCAGATGCGTATTGCCAAAGTTGAAAGATTTGCCAATATGCTTTCAAAAATTGGTTTGGATGAAAAGGCCAAAATGATTCGCACTGATCGAACTATTTATAGACCAGAGGAATTTAATGTTGCAAAGGCTTGGATAGAATATATAAACCGAATTTTTGGCATATTTGCAGGCTTGGCAATGTTCTGGTTTGCCATCCAAGCTTTTCGTTTAAGAAAAATAAAAAATGTATTTTTATTTGCAATCTTAGCCTTAATTATGTTGGTTTTAAATGCTTGGCTTGGAAGCATTGTGGTTGCTACCAATTTGTTATCCGGTATAGTAACTATTCATTTTTTATTGAGTTTTATGTGCATTTTCTTCCTGCTCCTTTCCTTAAATAGTCTAGCTCCTTTTCAACAAAAAAACTTCGGTAAGTCTGAAAAGCAGCTCATGATTGTCTTTTTTATACTCATTATGATTGAGTTGGTTTTAGGCACTTTTGCCCGCGAACGCATCGATTTGTTGAAACAATCGTCTGTGCTTTTGGCAGCTAACGCAGAAATGAACCTCGATGCCATGGGAATTCAGTTTGCAATTCACCGCTATTTGCCAGGACTGATATTTTTATTTTCCATGTTTGCCTACTTTAAGTTTAAAAAACAAAATAGTGGAAATCCATTTAAGGTACTCGCTGCTATTGTGTTTTTACAAATCTGTTTTGGTGCTATTAATATTGTATATCTCTTGCCGCCTTGGTCGCAAGTATTCCATATAGTCTTTGGTAGCTTTTTGCCCTGTTATGCGTTTTACTATTGTTTAACCTCTGTCAAAATAATTAACCTTAATTAAATATTGTGAAACAAATCCTTCTTAATTATTTTCAACTGGTAAAATTTAGACTTACCTCTACAGTAGCAGCCACTTCTGCGTTTGGCTATATTTTGGGTTGTAAAATCAACAACCCAAATGATTGGACAGGAGTATTTAGAGGTATTGAATTTGCTGCAGTAATTGTAGGTGGGATGTTGGTAATTTTTGCATCCAATGGTTTAAACCAGGTTGTAGAAAAAGAGAACGACGGCAAAATGGCCAGAACCAGCAACCGACCCGTGGTAGAAGGTCGAATTTCAATAAACAATGCACGTATCTTTTGTTTAATTTGTGGAACGTTAGGAATAGCTATCCTTGGATTTTACACGAACTATTTAACTTCAATGTTGGGTTTGATTTCCCTTTTGATTTATGTTTTTATCTATACGCCCATGAAACAGGTTAGCCCATTGGCAGTTTTAGTAGGGGCTATTCCAGGCGCTTTGCCACCTTTAATTGGCTACACGGCAGTGGTGGGTAGAATCGACGAACCGGGAATTATACTGTTTTTGGTTCAATTCTTTTGGCAATTTCCCCATTTTTGGGCAATAGCATGGTTGCTGCACGACGATTACCAAAAAGCAGGATATTGGCTGCTACCTAGCAAGGGCGGGAGAGATAAAAAGAGTGCTTATCAAATTTTAATATATACGGTAATCCTGGCATTGGTAAGTTTAATGCCAGTTTATTATAAGTTGGCAGGCATATATTCCATAGCTATGTTATTGCCAATAAGTGCCTATTTTTGCTACCGATCTTATAAACTTTTTCAGTCACTCGAAATCAGCGATGCGCGCAAGCTTTTATATGCCTCATTCCTATACACACCACTCGTATTTTTAGCCTATATAATATTCTAACTCATGAAAAAAACAATTTCACAGTCACCCCTAAAATCCCCCAAGGAAAACTTTAGAATTGCCCCTGCAAAATTCAACATTTGGTTGTTTATGCTTGCAAGTTCTATGCTATTTGCTGCATTTGTTAGCGCCTTCATTGTGCATAAACCCGATGCAGAAGCCAAGAATTTATGGACATCTTTTGACTTACCTGTATATTTCTTGTACAGTTTTATCATTGCCATATTAAGCAGCGGTTCGGTTTTTCTTGCTTATAAAGCAGCGAAGGAAGATGAATTGCGACTGAACAGAATTTTTTTAGGAATTACACTCTTTTTGGGAATCCTTTTTTGTGTTTCACAGTTTTTAGGGTGGAAACAATTGGCAAGTGTAGGGTTAACTTTTGTAAATTCTCGACCCGAAGATATATCTGCCAGTTATTTTTGGGTAATAACGGTATTTCATGCACTGCATGTATTGGGTGGGATAATATTATTAAGCGTAGCTCTGGCAAGGGCTTTCGCATTTAAAGTGCATAAAAAGCAACTCACTTTAATGTCCGTTGTGCATACTTATTGGCATTTTGTTGGATTTCTGTGGGTTTATTTATATTTATTCCTTTATTTTGCAAGGTAATTTTAGCAAATGGCTAACCACTCAGAAATAAATTTTGAAAACCAACCAGCATGGGCTGGCGGACGTTCCCCCTTTAACGTGAGTTATGGAAAACTTATGATGTGGCTGTTGCTGCTATCGGATGCATTTACCTTTTCCAGCTTATTGGTTCAGTATGGGGCGCAAAGATTTAGCAACGTTCAATCCCCAATTGTAACCCAATGGCCCGAACCGGCTGCCATTTTTAACCATTTCCCATTCTTGCACGGATTGCATTTGCCATTGCTTTTTGTAAGTGTAATGACTTTTATTTTAATTACCAGTTCCGTAACTATGGTGCTTGCTGTTGAAGCCGGCCATCGGAAAAATAAAAGCGATGTTGTTAAATTTATGTTCTATACCGTACTTGGTGGTGTTGCCTTCTTGGGCTGCCAAGCTTGGGAATGGACCATGTTTATTAAAGAGGGGGCTACGTTATATGGCAATAACTTTGGCATTACCCCAGAAGGGCATGAAGTTTTTAGTAAATTGAATTTTGGCAGTCATTTCGAATGGGAGCCAGCTATGAGAACCGCAGGGCCTGTTCCTTTTGCTGCATTGTTCTTTATTGTAACTGGTTTTCACGGGTTTCACGTATTTACAGGTGTGGTAGCCAATATTATTATTACCATTATGGCTGCACGTGGCGTTTTTGAAAGACGTGGACATTATGAAATGATTGAAAAAACAGGTCTATATTGGCACTTTGTAGATCTTGTTTGGGTATTTGTATTTACATTTTTCTATCTAATCTAATTCAAACTAACTATATAACATGGAATTTTATAGCAAACCGGGCGAGTACGACGCAATCAATTACATACCCCATACCCACAGTCATGGAACCAAAGAGTTATGGAAAACGTTTTGGATACTGCTTGCAATCACCATTTTAGATTTCATACTCTATTTTTCAATGACGGCACCTTCAATCCATATGCTTCGGAATGTGATTTTTATTTTTATGGGTATTGTAAAAGCCTATTTTATAGTAGGTGCATTTATGCACATGAAGTACGAGAAAATAAATCTTGCGTTGATCATTTTAGTGCCAACAATTTTTATCATTGGTTTGGTTTCAGGTCTTCTTTATGAAGGGCATGCCATTACCTTGACCAGATAATCCATGTCTTCAAACCGTAAATTTATAAAAGTGGCCGCTATTGCGGCCCTTATTGTTATACCCGTTTCATTCGTTGTAATGATAGCCCGCGCTAAATGGGTACATAAGCCCCTGCAATACATAAGTCAGGAGTATACCGGTGCGGATAAAA
>Ga0105048_10012300_pt1 | contig 13435 bp, 8 predicted proteins | sample MAT05_FD_78382 | JGI IMG/M metagenome (GOLD analysis project Ga0105048, IMG submission 78382) | Freshwater microbial communities from Lake Fryxell liftoff mats and glacier meltwater in Antarctica - MAT-05 | ecosystem: Environmental > Aquatic > Freshwater > Ice > Liftoff microbial mat | place...
CAGCAGATCGGTACCAATCCGGTGACTACGTACAGCTACGCCGCGCAGAACCATCGATTGAGCCAAGTGGGCGCCACCGCGCGCAGTTTTGGTGCGGCAATACGCAGAGCGGTGTGCCTGGTTTGGAAACCGATAGCGCCAGCTTTGATGTGCGCGACCGACTGACCCAGGTGGCGACCGGAAGCAGCGCGCAGCTAAGCAGCAACTACAACGGCCGCGGCGAGCGCGTGCTGGCCAGCCAAGGCGCCCCAGCGCCAAGCTTGCCGGCCACCTCGGCGGCATGGACCACGTCGGGTGTGCGCGGCTATGTCTACGACGAAGCCGGGCAGGTGATCAGCACGCTGATCGCCGGCGATCGCTGCGTTATGAGGAGATTGTGCGGCTGGACCACACCCCGATCGGTCGCGTGGAGAGCGGCACGAGTGCCGTCAACGCGGTCCACGTGATCCACAGCGATCACCTCAACACCCCGCGCGCGCTGGCCAATGCGCAAACGCAGGGCGGTCAGGCGGCGGGCACCGTGGTGTGGCGCTGGAAGCTCAATCAACAAACCGCGACTGGATCCAATGCGTTTGGCCCGCAGCCTGCCGACGAGAATCCGGATGGCAATGCGAGCTCAGTAAGATTTGACTTGCGATTTCCAGGACTGCAATGGGATGCGGCGGTGGGATTGAATTACAACTAACTACTTCCGAGATTATGAGCCGGGCACGGGGAGGTATGTGGAGAGTGATCCGATCGGGTTGAGGGGTGGGGTTAGTACGTATGGGTATGTTGGGGGAAGTCCGCTGGCCTTTTCGGATGCTTTGGGCCTTTTGTTTACCGTGACTTTGAACCCATTCACTCGAAACCCTCTCCACTTTGAAGATGCGCAGCAAATAAGTAATGCCGGCAATGGTGCGGCCTTAGCGGGCGGCATGGGAGCGACATTGGCAGGCGCGGGCATACTACTTCCGCCGGCCGTTGTTACCACCGCGAGAATATGCTATCAAGTTGCCCAATCAGATCCGTGCCGTTACGCTGTGTTTGTTACGATTCTGGGGATTACTGGGTGCGTGGAGGGAAAATCACCTAGCCGTATTTTCCGAGATCGTGAGAATATTCAGCAGATGCAGCGAGACAGTGCGAGGTCACCCAGAAGAAATAATGGCGAAGGTCCTCCTGCCGACTAATGGGAGAACAAAGTAACAATGAGCTTTACTCCCGAGGTTTCAACGAACTTCGCAACGGGCGCGTGCTTGATGCAGTGCAAATTGCACGTGGCTTGATTTCGAATGATTGGATGAATGGATGGGTACTACTGGGGGGGTGCTTCGAGACGGGATCGAGCGATTTCCCGAGGGATCTATTGCGGGCAATGGACTGCTACGAACGGGCATGTCACGAAGTGGACACCATTGAAGCGAGCTTGGGTGTGGGTCGTATTGCAATGCAGCTAGGTACACCTGAGGCGTATCGGCGTGCGTTCAGTGCCTACGAGGATTTGGTCGCGAATGGCCGCAATCGAATTGCTGTAGCGAATCTCGGTCGCCTTAAATGCTCAGGCAAAGGAACTGCTCAAGACGTAGCGTCCGGCAGGGATCTCCTTTTAGAAGCTACAGAAGCGGGTCTTATATCGGCACGGCGTTGGCTGTCAGGCGCTTACTATTTCGAAAGACGGTATTCTTGCTTTGCTTATCACGCGTTAATCTATGTTGGCATGCGCCTCTTTTATTCGATATTGGATCGGTATTCACCGAAGCTCCGAGAATACTAACTCGCGAATGACGACAAAATCGCCAGGACCCGAACAACACAGGACAGTCTGTTTTTGATGCTCCCACCGCCCGGGCTCGCGCCGGACACTTCGTTTCCGGCTTGAGCGCTACCGCGCGATCTCGATCAGTTCGAGATCTCGTGCTAACCGGCGGCCTGGCGATCGAAGGCAAAACCAAGGGCGCGCAGTCGTTGCACGATGTCGCGATAGTGGAACCCGGCGAGGCGTCCCATGTTCAGCCGAGCAGCAGTGGATAGTCGAAGGTGTCCTCAAGATCGGCGAGACGCACGCTGCCGGCGCGCTCGGTCTGCGCCTCGATCAGCTTGCGGGCGACATCGCGGGCGATCTCGAGCGTCTCGGTGACGGTGCGTCCCTGGGCGATGAGTCCGGGGATGTCGTCGCTGGTGGCGAGATAGACGCCTTCGGACAGGCGTTCGATATGCAGTTGGGCGATGCGTTCCATCGGCGGGGTCCTGTGTGATCGGTGAGGTCAGCGGGCTTGCGCGAGTATGGAATCGAGCACTGCATGACTGCGCGTTGCTTGGCCTTGGGCAGGCGGCCGATTTGTTCGAGTTGTTGCTGGATCTTGGGAGCGGGGCCGCGCTTCTTCGGCGTTGCCGCGGGCAGCGGAGCGGCATCGACGATCAGTCTGGCGAACCTGGAGCGGTGGAGCACGTCGGTGAGTTCGGCTAGCAGGGCCGGGCTGGTGAAAAGTTCGATATCGCCGGCGTCGGCCGCGTCGATGAGCTTCCCCGGCGGGCCACCCAAACGAATGCGTGTCTGTGGCCTGACCGCGGTTGCTAGAATGTCGCGGACCTCGGCTTCGGTACTGCGCCCGTGTTGGGCAGCCCTTACTCGTAACGCGCGGTGCACTTCATCGGGCAGATTGCGCGCTGTCAGCATGGCAAAAGCATCACCTCATACAAATGCATTCTACGCATTCAGTTTAGGTATTTGACTGCATTGCCGCAAGGCGTATCACGCCAAGCGCCGTCTTAATCCACCGTTGCGTACGCTCAGGCTGGCTAATGCGGTGGCTAAACTGGCTGCGCTGGACCAAATTTCTAGGCTGCGTTTGGCGCGCGATACGCCGGTGTAGAGTAATTGCCGGGATAGTATTCTGTGGTCGGCGTCTGGTGGTAATAGGACGGCAACATGGCCGTATTCAGAGCCTTGGCTTTTGTGGATGGTGAGCGCGTAAGCTACGTCGTGTTCGGGTAATTCGCGGGGTAGTAAATAACGATATTCGATCTGGCCGTTTGCCGTGGTGCTTTCAAAACAGACGCGCAATTGATCGCCGCAGCGCAGCGTCAGGCCAATATCGCCATTGAATAAACGTCGACTATAGTCATTATGGCGAATCATCACTGGTCGACCGGGGTACCAGCTGGCTTCGCCAAACCGACTGCGACGCTGTAAGTCCAGCCATGCATTGATGTCTTGCGCGCCAAAATAACCACCGCGCAGCGCGGTTAATAATTGCAGCGCACGCAATGCGGCGAAGGCCTGCATTGGATTGGCGTCTGCTTGGGTGACGATATCTAGTTGCGCCCATTCTGGTCTAGCCAACCAAACGCGCAAACGCCGCCCCAGAGCGACGCGATCGGCCACCGAATGCAGCGTGGCGCCTAACTCGGCGGCCAGCAACACCTGCAATAGCTGTGCATTGCCCAGCCGCACGGCCTCATAAACCTCGGCTAGACGCCCCTGTGTGCGCCAAACGTGGCGCAAACGCACATGCTGATGCCTTAGCGGGCCGTTTTCAGCGGCTGCGACGATGTCCGCCAGCACCGAGCCGGCCGAGACCGACACCAACTGATCCGGATCGCCGATCAGGATCAAACGTGCAGTGGGGCGCAAGGCATCCAGCAGCGCACGCATCAGGGCCAAATCGACCATCGAGGCCTCGTCGACCACCACCAAATCGAAGGGCAGGGGACTATTGGCGTCGTGACTGAATTGATCGTCCTGCGGGCGTGCACCCAGCAAGCGGTGCAGGGTACTGGCGCTCTCTGGCAAACTGGCCAGCGCCGATTCCCAGTCGGCCAAATCCTGTTGTTCTGACGCGGATTGCTGCGCAGTGCCGCCAGCCAAGCCCAGCGCGAAGCGCATCGCACTGGCGCCGTCCCGCAAGGATTGCGATAAACGCTGCGCGGCTTTGCCGGTCGGCGCCGCCAGCGCGATCGCCAGCATGCCGGTAGTGCGCTGCGCAATACGCTGTAATAACAACAGCATGCGTAATACGGTGGTGGTTTTGCCAGTACCGGGGCCGCCGCTCAGCACAAACAAGCGCTGGCCGACCACGCCGGCTACGGCGGCACGCTGCAATTGGCCTTTGAGCGTTTCCACATTGACAAATAAACGGGCTAAATCAGCCTGATCTGCGGCGCTAGGCGCTGCTCTGCCGGCACTCATGCGTGCGCGTAAGGCCGCGGCAATCTGCGCCTCATGCTGCCAATTGCGCCACAGATAAAACTCGCCGTGTTCAGTGAGCACCGCCGGGGTGAGCGCTGCGCCGTTGCCCACCCACGGATGCGCACGCACCGCGTCAAACTCCCGCGCATCGAGCGTGGCGCAGGCGTGACCTTGGGCTTCCGCCGCCGCCGCCTGACCGAGCGCGCGCGCCAAAGGCGCGCAATCGGTGCGTTGTTTGGCCCACCGTTCCAGCGCGATGGCGGTACTGGTGGGATCACGATCGGAATTCGATAGGCTATTGGTGATCATCAAACAGCCTGTCCAATTGTTGAATGAGGGAAATCGGAAATGCTTTACGCCAAACGCCGGCAGCGGGCGCTAATCCGAGTGCACGCACAAATAGATACCAGGATTCGCCTAAATGGCGCGTCGCTTCATAATCGGGCAGTCGCTGGCCCAGATAACGGTGTAAAGCAACCGTGTAAATCAAGGCTTGAATGCCATAATGATGCGCTTGCATGGCTAGCTGCAAACTGGCGGGTGCGTAATCGGATAAGCGTCCTTCACCCAACCAGTTTGTTTTGTAATCCAGCACGTGGTAACGGCCGTCCCATGCGAATACCAAATCGATGAAACCCTTCATTAAACCGCGCAGGATGCGCTCTTGATCATTGGCCGGCCACCAATCGCCCAAGCCATGCGCGGCCAGTAATTCGTGCAATTGCGACCAGCGCGCTTGATGCAGCGCAAAGGCGAACTCAAACTCGGGGCGCGTTTGATTCGCGGCCAGCGTGGCCAAACGCAATCCCGGTGCCAATTCACTATCGAGCGTGCGATCCAACAAATCGCCCACCGCTGCCAATTGCGCCGCCTCTTTGCCCTTTTCCAAGCTCACCGATTGTTGATCGAGCGCTAGGGCAATGCGCTGCGCTTGCAGCGCGTAGCGTGCGCGCGCAGCTTTGGGCACTTCTGGCAGCGCGCGACCGGCTTCCAATAGACCGTGCATGGCATCGCCAAAACGCGGTCCTTTGAGCAACTCCAGCGCCAGCAGTTGCGGATGCAAACCATCACTGGCCAAGCGTTCCGGCAGCGCTTCTGGCGCCTGATCAAGTTCGTCCTCGGCCCCGCGCGCGACCTCCACTGAGCCGGGCCCGAACCGCAATAACGCGGTAAAACTGTACAAACCGATGCGTGGCCGCGGCGCCGGCAACGGCGCCCGGGCCAGCCGTTGCAGCGGGGCTAGCGCTGCCGGTTGGTAGCGCTGCGCGGCGCTCGGTGAGCGATCAATACACAACGCCGGCACGGCCGCGGCTAATGCGTCCCACGACGAATCAGGCCCAGCGCCGGCCAGCGCGCCGCCCAACAGCACATCCAGCGCACCGCGCTGCGGATTGCCGATGCTCGGTAATGCTGCAGTGGATTCAAAGCCATACACCACACATTGCTGCTCCGCGCGGGTCAGCGCGACGTACAAAGCGCGCAGGCGTTCTTGCAGATCCTCAATGCGGTCGATGAGTTTGTGCGCATCGAATTGATCAGAGGCGAGGTCCAAGTACAGACGATGCTGATCATCGTGATATCGCGCCACATCTGCACGCACATCAAAGCGTGCATCACTTCTGGGTCGCCAGGCCATCGGCACGAAGACCACCGGGTACTGCAGGCCTTTGCTGGCGTGGATGGTAAGCAATTGCACCCGACCCATTTCACTCTCGATACGCAGTTGCTGCTCACGACTGGCCTCTTCGCCGCTGGAGCCCACGTCACGCTCGGCGATCAACCACGCGTAGAGTTCCTCGGGGCCATAACAATGGCTGGCCGCGTCTTGCAAGAGTTCGCCCAAGTGCCGCAAATCGGTCAGCGCGCGCTCGCCATCGGCAGCAGCCAGCAAACGCTGCGCGTGCTCAGCGATCACCGTTTCAAGCACCGCCAATACGCCGCGGCGTTCCCACAAGCGACGCCACTGCGAAAAACGCTCCAGTTGCGCGTCCCAGGCGTGCGGGTCGGCTGCCCATTGCGCCAAATCACGCGCCGTGGCGCCCAATAAGCGCGTGGCTAGGGCGCCGCGCACCGCGTAGTCGTCATTGACCTGCAAAAGCGCAAACAGCAACAGTTGCACATCCAAACACCAGGGACTATCGAGCACACTGGCGCGGCCGGCGCCGACCACCGGCACGCCGCGTTCGATTAACTTTTCACGCAGCGCACGAATGCGCGGGTTACTGTCCAACAACACCGCAATATCACCGGGAGAAACGGCCGCATTGGGATCTGCCAATAGTCCAACGATATCGTTGGCACATGCGTCCAGCACGATCGAATCGCGCACGCCTACGCTCGGATTGTCAGATTGCAACAAGCGCAGCCGCAAGGCTTGACTCCTTTTGGACCATTTGCCCGGCTCACCTGGCGTTACGCTGACATAATCAATCTGCGCTTCGCCAAAACTGAGCGTGCCGGCCAGCCCGTAAACGCCATTTAATGCATTGATCAGCGCTGGGTGTGATCGGTAATTATCGCGTATCGAAAATTGGCGATCCAAGGGTACGCTATCGCGTGCCGCCAGATAAGCATGAATATCGCCGCCGCGAAAAGCGTAAATCGATTGTTTGGGATCACCAATCAAAATTAGCGCGCTTTGCGTGCTTTCTGCCTGGTGTATGCGTTGGAAAATGGACCATTGACGCGCATCGGTGTCTTGAAATTCGTCGATTAACGCCACCGGCCACGCCTGGCCTAAACGCTCGGCTAGGCTTGCGCCAAATGGACCGGACAGCCGTTGGTGCACCTCGAAAATCAACTGCGTAAAGGTGGTCTGCCCGCGCATTTGCAAACGCGTCGCCAAGGCTTGCCGCACAAACTGCGCACCTAGGCGCGCAACATCGCTGGCAATCAACTGATCGGCGCGTCGCAATGAGACGCTGATCGCGCTCCACGGCTGCAATAATGGGTGTTGATCCAGCGGCGTCGTTAATCGTGAGTTTCCATAGTCGCGCAATTTTTCACTGTCCAATGCCGCTGCTAATCGGCCCCAATCAAGCTTACTAGGATCGCCCAGTTGCGCGCATTTTAATAATTTAGTTAACTGCGTGCGCAAAGCAGAATTGGAGCGGGCAAACGATGCCGCATGGTCTACTAAGCGCTGCAATGCATCGATTTGCGAATCACATAAGGTCTGCCACCAATCGCGCAACAGCGATGCGTCACCGAATTGGCATGCATCTTCTGGAACTTCTAGCAGCAGGGTGACCCGTCTGGCGAGGCCGCCCACACCGCCCGGAACCACGAAGGCCAATTCCAGGGGATCGAGTGTTTCGCGCAAAAAACGCATACGCCAGAAATCTTCAACGCATTCGCGAATGACCGCCTTTTCATCGACAAACTCGCCCAGCGTAAATGGCACACCGGTGTCAAACGGGAATTCAGCGAGTATGCGTCGACAGAAGCTGTGAATCGTGGAGATTGGCGCTAAATCAATCTCCGCCAAGGCTAAACGCAAGCGCGCCAGTACTTGGTCTGTCGAATCGGCAGCGCAACAATCAGCCAATAATTCTGAAATAGTCGTGGGCGCGACATTTGCGCCCAGCGCTAAACTCACTTCGCGCTCCGCATCAATCAATCGCAGGCGAATACGGGCGCGCAACTCTTGCGCTGCGGCATCAGTAAAGGTGGCAACCACAATTTGCCGCGCATTGAGCTTGCGTTCTAGTACCAAGCGCAGATACAACAGCGCGATATTGTAGGTTTTACCGGTGCCGGCACTGGCTTCGATTAAACTAGTGCCAATTAGCGGCAGCGTGCGCCAATCTAAATTTGCTCGCACACTCATGGCGTTGGCGCCGCGCCGGTCATTGCTTGCAATAGCTCTGTTGCAATGGCGGTGAAGCGCGCATTTTCTTCAGTGCCAAATTGAATGAAGGATTCGTCGCCGGCCAACATCAAATTATAATACGGCGCGTAATCGCGTTCACCGGGCGTATCCGTCACCGTGGGTCCAAACCAACGGCGGCTCGCGTGGACAGGCGCTTTTTGGAATTGTCCATCATGCATCGTCAAGGCATAGGCGTAGCTGCTTTTGGCGTAATAGGTGCCAGCGGTTTTTTCGGCTTGGCGATAACGCGTCATCAAGGTCAATAATCCGTTCTGCAGCTGGGCCAAATCCTCACTGAAGGTGATGGCCGGCTCCATTGCAGCCTCGCCTTTGTTGTTTTTGTGAATCAATGCGTAGCGGCAGACTTGGTTTGGCAAGGACAAGCGCAATGCGGCCCATTGTAAAAACAAGGCAGTCAATGGTTTGAAACTCATGCCGCTGCTGATCATCGCGACCAGCCAGAGTTCGTCGCCGGCGCGATACACGCGGCCGATGCTGCCGAGCAAGCGTAGGTCGTCTATGTGCAAATCGATGGCGACCGGCGTGGCGATCGCCGAGCCGCCCGAAAAAGGCGGTAGAGTGATGGCTAAATCTAGAAAGGCCTGTGCTTCAATGCGCAAGTGTTGCCAAGTGCGGCGGCCGAGTTCACCACTGGCATAACGGCCAGAACGACGGATATAAACCGGGGGTTCTACAGGCAGTTGCTGTGCACCGTTTTGCAGCGCCGTCCAGACCAAATCCGTGCGCAGCGTGTCGAAGTAATGAATATCGGTGCCCAGTGGCTCGCTATCATTGGGTGCTTGGTTTTCTAGCGCGTCACGTGACAATCGCAGCGCGTTTTTGCACAACCAGCGCGCTGGATCGCCAAAAAAGGCAATCACATTGCGCAATTCCACATTCGCGCTGCTGGCGCGTTCCAACGCGGGCGCATTGCGCATGAAACGCCACTCGCTTGCATTTGGATCGCTGTGCACATGGGCAAAACTTGCCGAATAGGAAAACATCCGCGGATTAGCGGCGTCTGAGTTGCCGCGGTTGGCGTTATGCGGGTCAAAATAACGCGCGTCAAAGGGTTGCAAGGCGTGGCGCACGCGCCAGGGCGGATCATAATCGGATGCCGCCGAATTCAACTCATGTTGCTGATCCAAAAATCCCAATAATTCGGCCAAGGGCAGGGCCGGATTGCGTGGTTTACCGTCTTGCGCGCCTTCACCCAGATAACTTAAATGCAAGGCGCTGCGCGCACTCATCAGCGCTTCCAAGAACAAATAACGATCGTCGGAGCGATTATCACGATCGCCCAATCGCGGTTTGCTCTGCATTAAATCCAAGCCGGTATCTGGCCGTGGTCGTGGATAATCACCATCGTTGAGGCCCAATAGGGCAATCACCGCAAAGGGAATGGCCCGTTGTGGCACCATGCCGCAAAAGGTAATGCCACCGGCAAGAAACACTTGGCGCTCGGGAATACCGTCTAAACCTTGTTTTAAGACCTCGCGCACCACCGTCCAATCCACATCTACATCCACACCGGCCGCGCGGCTTTCGTCGGCCAAGCGTGCCGCCAGTTTCATCACCGCGGTATGCGCTTCCCGTTCGGCTTCGTCATTACTATCGATGCTAAACAAACGCTCGAACCAATCGCGTATTTGCGCCGACCATTGTGTCAATGACTGCACTTGCTGCGCTTGGCCGCGCCACTCGCGCAAGATCGCCAGCAAAGCCCACAGCGCACCTAGGCATTCCACATCCGGGCCGGCGACCGGGTTGGCCGGCAAGATGCGCTCGTCGATCAGCGTGTGCGCATCGCTGCGGCCCAACAGAAAGCCCGCCATCATGCGATCCACACCGAAGGCAAAACTGTGGTCGTCCACCGGCGCCGCGCCGAAATCGGCCTTCATCTCGCCATCCAGACCCCAGGCCACGTGGCTACGATCCAACCAGCGCTGCAGCGCAGCGTGGCGTTGCTCGCTCAGCGCAAAACGCCGCGCCACTGCCGGCAGTGCCAACAGCGCCAGCACTTGCGATCGGCTGATGCGCTGCGTGGGCAGATCCAATAACTCACGCACCGCGCTGAGCAAGGGGTGGGTGCGCACCAGCGCCACGTCGGCCAGTTGATAGGGCAATAACGCGGCGGTGGCCGGATCGGCGAAAACCACCGGCAACAAGGGCGCGTACAAGGCCATATTGGGCGCCATCACGACGATGTGCCGCGGATGCAAACTAGGATCGGCGGCCAGTTGATCGAGCAAGGCGTCTTTGAGCACTTCCAGCTCGCGCAAGCGCGTGTGGCAGGCGTGCACGCGTAGCGTGGCATCAAGACGCGGATCGCGCGCATCCAGCGGATTGCGCGCCAGCCAATCGGGCCTTCTAGTGCGCACGCTGTGTTGCAAACGCTGCAATAACGAGGCCGTCGGCGGTAACAGATCGTTGGCCATTTCGTCGTACTGATCGCGCAGATCGCAGCCCGAATCCAAGCCGTTCAATAGCAGACAAAAATGCTGACCCATGCGCCCCAGCGCCGCTAACAAGGGATGGCCGATGCTCAAGAAGGCGCCGCCATCCAGTTGTTCCTGGTAAATGCTGCGCTGATCGCGCAAATCGTCCCACAACTCGCGACACGGATCGGGGAAATACAGACACACTGTGCGCGTTTGCGACAAGGCCTCCAAGGCATACAGCGCATCCGGCGGCAGGTGGGAGACGCCAAACACATGCAAGGCGGGTTGTTCGGGATCGGTCAGCAGTGCCGGCAGGCGCGCGGCCAATTCGCGCATGCGTTGGCCGCGGTGCGCCAAACCGATATCTGCGACCAAGCGGCGCCACAGTTCGCCCTGCCAATGTTCGTCCGGACTTTTGCCCTGCTCCCAGTCGCGCAGCCAATCACATCGATAAACCAAATATTGGCCATACAAACCAGCCAATCGATCAGCCAGTTGGTAACGCCGCCGCGGCGCATCGGCCCCGTGCAGATAACGCTGCACCTGCGGCGCCGGCAGATCAGCTAACAGTTGATAAATGCGCCAACGCAAAGCGGTGCGCCGATACGGCGCAATCGCGATCGCCTCGCTGCCCAACACCTGCTGTGCCAAACCATCCAACCATTCACTGGGCAGCAGCATGTCCAAATTCGCCGCGACGCGTGGCAATCCCGGCAAACGCATTTGTGCCAAATACTGCGTCAACCAGCGTTTCATGCCCAAGTGACCCACAATCACCCGCTGCGGCGTCAACACCGAAAGCGGCAGCGCCGCACGCATCTGCACCGCCAACAAATCCGCCAGCGTCTCGATACGGCTGCTGCGATAGATTTCGATCACGCGCTGTTACCACCAATAACGGTCATTGGTCATGCTAGCCATGGATTGATCGTCTGAATTCCCGACTGCTGGAAATCCTTCGTATTGCGCGTAGCCAGCGGACTTGCCTGGGACTGTGCGATCGCGGCAATCATGCCGTCCTGTGCTGACATCGGTCGACCGGATCGCGCGGCCTCGCCCATCAGACTTCCATACGCCATCGCGGCGTCTTCGGTGAATGCGAATACTCGACCTGCAAAGCGCTGCCGCCATGCATCGAGTCCTGATGCCAGACGACGCGCACGCTGATCGGGTCGGATCTTCTCGATGCCGTAGGCCAACTCGGCGATCACCACCGTGCTGAGAGCCAGCTCCGCATCGTGCCGCTCAAGCCAGTGCAGCACATTCTCATCCGGCTGCAGACGGAGCGTCTCTGATACCACGTTGGTGTCGAGGAAGATCACAATTCCGGCCCGCTATGGGCAAGGCGCTCGGCTTTCAGTAGTGCCTCAAGGTCGATATCAGTAGCGCAGTCGGCCACAAGGCGGGCATAGAACTGGCACGCGGGCTCTCTTCCGGTTTGGGCAGTCTCGTAGGCTTCCAATGCCCGCTCAACTACCTCGGCGACGGTGCGCCGCTCACGCCGTGCAAGACGATGCGCCAGCTCACGCGCACGGGCGCTGCGGACGGACAACTGTGGTTCGCTCATGTTGTGCTCCAGACTCGGCGAAACAAGAGCATGCGCCGAGTTCCGTCGGATGCCAAGATGGCAAAAGCCACCAAGATGGCCGGCGATCCTTCAAGGAAGAACTCTAAGCGATCACCCGCAATCGGCTTTTCCCTGCGCCTAGTGCTTCTACGCGGATTTGCACGCCGATGCGTTCGGCCATTTCGACTACGTGGGAGATTACGCCGATGCGGCGGCCTTGGGCTTGCAGGCGGTCGAGGGCTTCCATTGCGGTGTTGAGGGTATCGGCGTCTAAACTACCAAAACCCTCGTCAATAAATAGCGATTCGACCCGCAAGCGTTGCGCCGATAACGAGGCCAAGCCCAATGCCAGCGCCAGCGATACCAGAAAGGTCTCGCCGCCCGATAGCGAATGCACGCTGCGCACTTCGTCGCCGAGATCGCTGTCGATCACAAACAGACTCAGGGGCTCGTTGCCGCGGCGCAGACGATAACGGCGCGCCAGGTGCACGATGTGTTCGTTGGCGTAGTCGATCAGCACTTCCAGCGTGAATTGCTGTGCGTAGCGTTTGAACTTGCTGCCGTCGCCAGCGCCGATCAGTTCATCCAGTAAGGCCCAGGGCTGAGCGATTAACCGCTGCGCTTGCAAGGTGGCCATTTGCTGCACGCCGTCCAGACGCCGCCGATCATCCTGTTGCAGTTCAAAGCGCAATGCGCCGATCTGCTGATCCAAATCCTGTAGCCGCGTTTGACTGGCGATCAGCGCTGCGTTGCATTGCGCCAGTTGCTGCGCAAGTGAATCGGTCAGCGCCTTTGCTTCCTCCCCGAGCTTGGGCAGGGCAGGGCAGGGCAGCTGTGACCGCTGCCAAGCGGTAATTTGTGCATGCAGATCGTCGATCAGCGTTTCTAGCTGGCGTGCCGCGTTTTCTTCGTGCTGCCAAGCCGCCAAGCGCTGTTTCAAATCGGCTGGAGTGGCTTGCAGCCAGGCATGCAAATCCGCCAGGCCTGCTTCCATGCCTAACTCGGCGCGGCGTTCGGACAGTGCTGCTGCCAGTTGCAGCTGCAGATCGTCTATTTGCAATTGCAGGCTGGCTTGCTCGCGTTGCGCCTGTAGTTGCGCGCTGCCGGCCGCGTTGTGCGCGTGTTCGGCGGCGTGGCGGCGCGTCTGGGTGTGGGCGAGCTGCCGCTGCGCTTCGTCTAATGCGGTGGCCAAGCGCTGCGCGAAAACCTCCACGTCAGGTTCGGACAACCACAGCACTCGCTGCTCGCGTGTTTGGCGAAGCGCCGCCTGTGCGCCGCTGAGCAGCAGTTGCAGGCCTTCGATGTCCCCTACGACAGCGCTAAGCTGCGCGCTGATGCTCAGCTGTTCGGCCGCGCTGCGTTGTAAGCCTATCGCTGCTAATTCG
>Ga0105048_10012303_pt1 | contig 13434 bp, 4 predicted proteins | sample MAT05_FD_78382 | JGI IMG/M metagenome (GOLD analysis project Ga0105048, IMG submission 78382) | Freshwater microbial communities from Lake Fryxell liftoff mats and glacier meltwater in Antarctica - MAT-05 | ecosystem: Environmental > Aquatic > Freshwater > Ice > Liftoff microbial mat | place...
ATAGAATTTAAACGAAACACCATTATATTTCCTGAACGGGCTGTTTTGCTTATCACTGCAAACAGAAGCCAGTTGATTGAGTTAATGCTACAAAGTGATTTATTGGTAGAGTTCAGAGCAGGACAAGAGCCCGCAGGTTTTTGGGTAAATGAAAGTGCCAATTAACAACAGGCGTGGGTTGACGATTTATTACAAAGAATAGAACAAATAGAAAGTAATATTAAGGTTTGTGTTTTGGATTCAGGCGTTAATAATGGTCATCAGTTATTACAGCCTTTAATTGACAATGCGAACACATTAACCGTTGATAATGCTTGGGGAACAAATGACCATGAAACTGGTTCTGGCCATGGCACACTAATGGCAGGTATTGCGGGTTACGGAAATATTGAAACGATACTTTTATCCAATTCCAATGTTCCTATCACACATAGAATTTGTTCAGTAAAAATTTTACCTCCGCCAACACAAGAAGCCACTCCTACAGAATTATGGGGAGATGTAACAGCACAAGGTATAGCAAGGGCTGAGATTCAGAATCCTGAAATTGTATTGATTTATTGCATGTCTGTGACTTCGAAGCAAGATGCAGAACAAGGAAGACCTTCTTCATGGTCAGGAGCAATAGACAATCTTGCTTATGGTGATGGAGAGAATCAAAGACTTATAATTATTTCAGCCGGAAATATCAGGGATGAGGAGTCTTGGAAAAATTATCCTCATTCAAACTATCTAACCACTATTGAAAACCCCGCACAATCTTGGAATTCTGTTGTTGTAGGTGCATACACAGAAAAGAATCCAGTTAAAGATGATAAATTTAAAGATTATACTCTTGTTGCAAATCAAGGAGAATTATCTCCCTATAGTTCAACCTCATTAGTTTGGGAGAAAAAATGGCCTATAAAACCTGATGTAGTTTTTGAAGGGGGAAATCTTTTAAAAGCACCTGACAATAGTGTAACAACACATGAAGATTTAGAATTACTTTCTACATCAAAGCGATTTAACATTAAGCCATTCGACACAATTCACGCCACAAGTGCGGCAGCCGCACAGGCATCTTGGTTTGCAGCAAAAATTACGTTTGAATATCCAAATGCTTGGCCTGAAACTGTTAGAGCGCTTATGGTTCATTCCGCATTTTGGAATGATGCAATGAAACAACAGCAAGATGTAAAATCAGGAAATAGAAGTGATTATAGAAAACTTTTAAGAGTGTATGGCTTTGGTGTTCCTGAATTAGAAAGGGCTTTGTATAGTCAAGAAAGTGCTTTGACTTTTATTGCCCAAGAGGCAATTCAACCATTTAAATATAAAGAAAGTAGCAAAAGTGAAGCTGAAACAAATGAAATTCATTTTTTCAATCTTCCTTGGCCCAAAGAAATATTATTGGAAATGGGAAATATTCCGGTTAGGTTGCGAATAACGCTTTCATATTTTATTGAGCCTGGTGCAGGGGAAATCGGGTGGAAGGATAAATACCGCTATCAATCGCATGGATTAAGATTTGATATTAACAACGTTGGAGAGGAGGAAGATGAATTTAGAAAACGAATAAATGTTGAGGCTCGCGAAGAAAACGAAGAAATTAATAGAAATTCAGGAAGTATCAGATGGGTTATAGGTGCTAATAATAGAAGTAATGGCTCCATTCATTCTGATTATTGGGAAGCAACAGCAGCTGATTTAGCAACTTGTAATTTGATTGCCGTATTCCCTATAATTGGGTGGTGGCGCGAAAGAAAGCATCTTGGAAAAGTTGAAAATTTAACACGCTATTCTCTCATCATTTCCTTGGAGACTCCAGCACAAGACGTAGAACTATATACGATAATAAAAAATATGATTGAAGTGCCAATTGAAATAATGACTCAATAATCATTCGAATTATTTCCATATGAATGAATAGAAAAGCAAACTTGACGGAAGGTCAACTTGTAACATACTTTCGGCATCATGTAGGGCAAAGTGGTTAAATTCTAGTTCAGTTTTTCAAAACCTTTTTTATTCTCAGTTGACATTAATACTTCCAAATCCTGGTCGAACGCCATGTGCTAAACTCTTGCTAATAGTTTCCGGGACTGTCAGCCGTACTTTCTACTGTAGTTTCTATGGCTTTATTCCTCCACCGTTCAGCGAAACCAGCATTTCAAACTCCAATCAGTTCATTTCAAACAAACCATTTATTTTTTCAAAGGCGATTGAGTAGTTTTAGGGCTCAATTCAAGATCATGTTAAAGGCACTATTGGTAGATGACGAACAGAATAATCTCGACAACCTCGAGTTTATGCTCATGCACGATTGCCAGGATGTGGTCGTGAGCGGGAAAGTGCATAATGCACCTGAAGCCCGCGAATGGCTTAGCCGTAACACCGTCGATATTCTTTTCCTTGATATCAATATGCCTGGAGAGACAGGATTTGATCTGCTCAAAAGTTTACCCAGCCATAATTTTAAAGTGATTTTTGTAACGGCCTATTCAGAATATTCCTTACAAGCCATCAAAGCCAGCGCGGTAGATTATATCTTAAAGCCGGTGAAAATTGAAGACCTGCAATTTGCGTTGGAGCGTGTCAAAAAAATGTTCACCAGTTCGATGGCCATTGAGCAAAGTCAACAATTGCTTCGACAACTTTTGCAGACCGCCAATTACAATACGCTTCCGAAAAAAATTGCCTTGCCGCAGTTAGGTGGTATTAATTATGTCGATGTGGAAAGTATCTCGTCGTTGGAAGCCGATGGCAACTATACCATTATTCATAAAACCGATTTGCAGAAATTGGTCATCAGCAAGTCGCTCAAGGAATTTGATGATCTTCTTGATCCGAATATTTTTGTCCGTATCCATAAATCGTATATCATCAATATTCATTATGTCAAGGAATATAGTACCATTGAAGGGGGTGTGGTGAAAATGACTGATGGGAATGAATGGAGTATCAGCCGCAGGCAAATTGATCTGTTTCTCGAAAAAATGAATCATCATAGTTTGTCATTTAAAAAACATTAAATTTAGCCTTCATACTATTGAAAAACGGATGCGAAGTCTGGCCCAGTGTTTATTGATTTGTTTGCTTTCTTGTCGATGTCTCGGACAGGGTGCCGTGATGTCTATATTCACAACAGAACATGGATTACCGAGTAATGTCGTGTACCAAACCCTTGAAGACGATCTTGGTTTTTTATGGGTTGCAACCGACCAGGGCGTAGCGCGTTTTGATGGGAAAGAATTTAGCATTTTTGCCAAAGATCAGGGAGTGCCTGATACGGAAGTATTGCAACTGGCGAAAGAGAAAAATGGACGTATTTGGATTCGTTGTTATAATTCAGGTATTGCGTATTTTGACCCTGTTCGAAATCGTTTTATTGATGTCACACCCATTGCCAATCTGTTACATATAAATGGAATCAAGAAGATCTTATCTATCCTTGAAGGCGGTATGCGTTTTGATAATGAGGAAGGTTCCTGGCTATTACAACAAAAGGATAATCATACCTATTCGTTACGTCCTCCTGTAGATTCTACCTATCTACTTGCTGTGTCAAACGATGGTTCAGAATTCCGATACGGTTACAATGAAAAGAATAAAATAGATTCGGCGGTGTATGTCTATCATGTAAAAGGAAATACTATTCTTGAAAAACGGTCACTCGGATTTCTGGGTAAAGATTTGGTGTTTGATATTGACGAAGATCGCTTGTTAATTTTCATTCGTAATTCAACAGATTTTTTTGTAGCTGATCATTTTTCCAACACATTGGAAACGGTTAGAATTCAGAAGAATCAATTGTTACATCAGTATTATATTCATAACAGAACAGATAAATTTATCAATATTCTTTCGCGGTCAAAAGACAGCACAAGCGGAAAAGATATTATTGCAGTGAATACGTACGATAAAAAAAGTATCCAGTATTTGTTCACCTTAAGTGGTGATTTTATTGCCTTTCACATGCTGAATGATGCCAAAGAGAATTTGTGGGTGAGCACCGTACATAGTGGTTTGTTTGTATATAGAAAGGCATCGCTCGTTACACAAAATATGAAACCGCCTTATAACAACGTCAATTTTTACAGTTTGATGAAAACGGATGATGGCACGCTCTATGCAGGAAACGAACGTGGCGAGATTGTGACGATCGGAGCGAATGGAACACAGGATATACATACTGTTTTTACGACAGGAAAAATAGAATGGCAAAGGAATATCATTCGTTCGCAGAATAAGATCTTTACGTTTTCAGACGGAGGTATTTTCGTCAATTATATCCGCGAACTGAAGCCTGTTTCCGCAGACGAACATCAGGAATCGAAAGTAGTGCTTGAACTGAATGATAGTATCGTAATCAGCGGGTCAAATACAGGATTATGTATGCTCAATACCATCAGCGAAAAACTCAGGCCTTTATACTCTTCACTTAAAGTAGTTACCGGTCTTGCGAGTATAAACAATCGGCAATTGTATGTTGGTTCTACAGATGGTCTGCATCGGTTTGATCTGGACGATTTGGCTTTGCATGATAAAGGTTTAAGCGATCCTTTTTTGAAGGAACGAGTGGTTGGTCTTTGTTCTACGCCCGACAGTTTGATCTGGATTGCGACAGCAACGAATGGTGTGTTGGTTATGAAGAATGAAAAGATTATTGCACATATTCGTGAAAGTGACGGACTCGCATCAACAAATTCCTTGACCATTGCAAAAGGTAGAAATGGAGATGTTTGGATAGGTACGAATGCTGGTGTTTCAAAGATTAGTTATGTGTGGGAGAATAATAAACTGACTACCTCTATACGGAATGTTTCGGTGATTGATGGTCTTGCTTCGCCCATTACTAATCAATTAGTGTACGATCGAGGAAACTTGTATGCAGCCACAGAAAAAGGTGTATGTATGATCCCGGATTCTATACTCGTTCCTTCTATCAAGGTATCGTTGGTGAATGTGCAGATCAACCAGCGAGATGCCACTATTTCGAATACATATTCATTAAATGCAGATCAGAAAAGTGTACGATTGAAATTTGCCGGTGTAGATTTAAGAGGGTATTTTAAACATGTCGATTATTCAAAAGATCAGGGTGCTACATGGATACAATTAGAAGGAAGCGATCTTCCGTTTGAGTTTGATAATGGCGAACATAGTATCTGGGTAAGAGCGGTAGATGTGAATAAAAACATTGGGAAAGACATCCTGAAATTGCGTTTTGATATTGCCACACCTTACTGGAAGACCTGGTGGTTCTGGACACTGATCGCTTTGTTGATACAAATCGCAGTCGGGTATATATTTTACCGAAGGCATCAGCAAAAAGAACTGGAAAAGAAAAGGATAGAACTGGCGAAAGCTCATCTTGCTTCACTGGAACAACAGGCATTTGTGTCGTTGATGAATCCACATTTTATGTTCAACGCATTGAATAGTATACAGCATTATATCAATAACCAAGACAGGCAGAATGCGAACCGTTATCTCAGTGATTTTGCTTCATTGATTCGAAAGAATTTTGAGGCCGCGCAACAGGCCTTTATTCCATTGGAACAGGAAATAGAAAATATCAGTTTGTATATCCGATTGGAGAGAATGCGCTTTAATGATAAGTTCAGTTTTGAGATGGAGTACGAAGACGATCTAGATCCGGAAGATTGGATGATGCCTACGATGATTTTGCAGCCGTTGATTGAGAATTCGATTCTTCATGGTATTATGCCTTCGGGTATACCAGGGCAATTGGTTCTGCAACTTTCACTTCGTGGCAATGATCTGTTGATTGAAGTGATTGATAACGGGATTGGTGTAGAGAATAGTCGCGCGATGAAACAGGGCAGTAAACATCGCAGTCGTGGTATGGAATTGATTTATAAACGTCTGACCGCGTTAAGTTTTTTCAGTTCGCAAAAACTGGAACTACATTATTCCGTTCCTTTTGAAGATACTAGTAATCCGGGGAATAAAATTAGTCTGCTGATACCCGGTGATCTGTATCAGGCCTGGAGGAAGGCACAGAAAAATATGGAGTGAGATCGTGTTTAGAAGTTTTCAGGGTACAGAAACTAACTGGGTAATTCAAAATAAGTTGGGTAAGTTTGTTTTACATCTATCGGTTGGTGTCTCCACCGACCGAAGTACATTCATCAATAAAGTGTCTTGAAACCATATACTGCATGTGTTATGAATAGACCGAATGATTTGAAATGCTGCCTCACAATCTCGATTGATTACTTTTTGGCTGGTAGCGATAAACAAATTTTCGGTCAGTGGAGACACCAACCGATAGAAGGATGGCTCCAGATTCCACCTAATTCATCCATTATGAATTTGCCGAAAGAATTTGATCCATCTCTCGATCTCGATTTTTCGGCCGCAGGAGAAATGAATATTTTCGGTCGGCAGGGACACCAACCGATAGAAGAGTATGGCTCCACGAACTTGAAGGAATAAACTTTCTGATGTCAGTGAAGCCGAGCGATAAACAAATTTTCGGTCGGTGGAGACACCAACCGATAGAAGAATTGATCTTGATTGAATAGACTTTCAGTTGACAGCAGTAAAACAATTTTTCGGTCGGTGTCTTCACCAACCGATGGAAGAAAAAAACCATCGCCTTAATGACGATGGTTTTAAAATATAAGATCCTTAACTCCTACGGATGATGTGAGAAAATATAATTCGTAATATTTGTTTCAACAATAGGAATATCTAAGAGGTCGACACTTCCATCACCATTAATATCGGTTTTTATATAACCAAATTCGTAATTGACAATATCTGTCTCGATGGCACCAATATCTACCAAATCAATATTTTCATCTGTGTTGATATCACCATTATAAAAAGCCCATACGCCAGGACTAACCTGAACCTGGTTCTCTCCATAGGCCTGATTAATACCTGTTGTGAAATTATAGAGTACAGGGTTGCCGCCAATAAAAACCGGTGTCGAAGACCATGTTTGTATCGTATTCCTATGTCTGACAACAATATAATAATTGCCGAATAACGGCGCGAAGCTGCAGTTTGCAAATCCATTTCTAGTGAGTACAAGTTTCTGATTATATAGCATTGCATACGGAGGATTAGGGCTATGAAGTTCTACACGAATAGTATCGCAAGCCTGCGGAGTGCTTGGTTGAAACTGATTGGCAAGAACAGGTTTCATCATCGACGGCCCTTCCATATAACCTTCAATAAAACAGCGAACAGTCAAGGTACTTGTTGCCTGATTAATCGTCAGATTCAAGGTTAGAATACTATCGCATCCTGCTGCATTGGGTAATGTTGTCGTGTAGTTGCCACTCACTGTATACGTCGTATTATTGGCCGTCCATTGATAACCGTTATTCGCAGTAACCGTTGTGGTGGAAGTGGTTGATGGATGAATAGTTAGTAGTAATGTGGATGTATGAACACAACCTGATGCATTCAAGGAAGTGACGGTATACGTTCCAGAAACTGTATATGGATTTGCAGCGCCAGTTACGGTCCAATTATACGAATTACATGCCACTATAGTTTGTGTTGTATTGGTGCTGTTATTGATCGTTAAATTTAATGTTGATGTACTAAGACAGCCCGCAGCATTTATCGACGTGGCTGTATAAATTCCTGAAACCGTATATGGATTCGAAGCTCCGGCAGCGGGCCAGTTATACGAATTACATGCAACAACAGTTTGTGAACTGCTAGTACTTTGATTGATCGTCAGTAATAAAGTGGCGGTATGAAGACAGCCCGCAGCGTTGATCGATGTGGCGGTATATGTTCCAGAAACGGAATAAGGATTTGCAGCACCAGCAGCGGTCCAGTTATAAGAATTACATGCTACAATAGTTTGTGTACTACTCGTATTTTGATTGATCGTTAGTAATAAAGTGGCGGTATGAAGACAACCTGATGCGTTGATCGATGTGGCGGTATACGTTCCTGAAACGGTATAAGGATTTGAAGCTCCGGCAGCGGGCCAATTATACGAATTACATGCAACAACAGTTTGTGAACTATTGGTGCTATTATTAATCGTTAGATACAATGTGTCGGTACGGAGACATCCGGCGGCATTCAACGAAGTAGCAGTATACGTTCCTGAAATTGTATAAGGATTTGATGCGCCAACAGCCGACCAGTTGTATGTGTTACAAGCGACCGCCGTTTTATAACCAACAGTGCTTTGATTCATCGTCAGATTGAGTGTGGTGGTATGTAAACAACCTTGTGCATTGAGTGAGGTTGCAGTATAGTTTCCAGATAGGGTATAGGTTTGACTATTGATCGGCCATGTATATGAGTTACATGCCGAGAGAGAAACAGTAGATGAAGTAGCATTATTTATCGTGAGATCGAGCAGACTGATAATAGTACAATTATTCAATGTAGTTAATACAGATACATAATAACCGCTTTGTGTGTAGGTGCTTGCATTCATTGACCAATAATAGGAATTACAGGCTGTAGCACTCATGGTAGTGGAGAGTGGTGCAGGCTGGCCATAATCAATAATGGTTGTAGCCGTGCAACCTTTTGCGTCTGTCGCTTTAATGGTATAGGTTCCTGCTGGATAAGCAGTAGCAAGCGGATTGTTGAACATTGTATAGATGTAAGGTGCTTTGCCACCGATTGCGCTTGGTATAATCGGTGTGGTACCGCCATTACAAAGAATAGGTGCTGCAGTGGCCGTCACGCTTAACGGAGTCATAGGGGTTAATACAAACTGCATCATAGACATACAACCTCTATCGTCGACGACAAAGAATTTATAAAGTCCCGGTGGTCTGTTGGTCAATGTATATGAAGTGCTGATAGTCAGATTCGCAGCGTTGGTCCAGTGAACATCATAAGGAGGTGTTCCCCCAGATACAGAGGCCGTTAGACCGCCATCATTACCAAGACAAGAAACCAACGAGTCGGCATTGATTGTGACCACAAGTTGTGGTGGACTAATAAGCGTAATTGTTTTACAAACCGCAGGTGAACCGCTGCCATTCGACACACAGATAGTATAAGTACCAGGCGCTAACCCTCCGAAGAATCCATTATTATTGATCTGTATGCCGCCATCTAAAAAATAAATATAACTGCTTGATGGAGGAAATGCCGTCGCCTGCACCGAGCCATCATTATTTCCGAAACAGGAAATAGGTTGGTCGGTTACCAGATTCATGTTGAAGGGGGAATTAATAATGGTCAGATTCAGCACAGAAAAGGTAGTGCAACCGGGAGAAGTCACTGAGTTATTGAGATAAGTTCCAGACTGAGTATAGGTTTGACCATTGACCGGCCAGATATAAAAATTGTAGGAAGTAACATTCGTATTGCTGGAGGTTGTATTCGATAGGTTCAATATCAAGGTGTCTTGTTTTGGACAAGCGGCTGTTGTTATGGTATTGAAAAAATAGGTACCTGAAACATTGTAGTTGATGCCGCTGACGGCCCAGTTGTAGACCCCGCAACTACTGACTATAAAACTTGATCCTGAAGAGGCAGGTTGTGGTAGGGTTATAAAAGTGTCGCAACTGTTTGCAAAGCTATCGGTATAATTAACTGTATAGGTTCCTGCCGTTAAACCACTGAACGTATTGTTCAATGTTGGCGTACTGTTGTTCAATGAGAATGTATAATAATTCAGGGGATTTGCATTGACCTTGATGACGCCATTGGAACCACCATAGCAGGAGACCGGTTGTAAAATTGTTGCTTCTACAGGATGAGCATCGAATGTAGTATCGGAAGGTGTATCAAGACCGGAGTTATCGCCATTCCATTGACGCCCCGGAAAGTTTTCATAATGACAAGGCATACCGTTGTACCAACGATGAAAAATATTATAGACATAGACGGCCACATTATCCGGTTGAAAGAGATTGGATTTATAGCCAACCCAATGATAGTTGGTAGATGCGCCACCACCGCCTAATTCGGTCTGTGCTCTTAAGGCTGCTTCGGAGCTGGTATCGAACATGATTACTGACCCATTAATGATCAATGTATTTCCCAACAGATCAAAGATCTCGGCCGTATCAGGATCGGGAAAGGAATTTGGAACCAATACCGCATTTAATAATCTTCGCGGAGTAGCCGGGCCACCTGATGAAGGTGAGGGACCTGGAGTATCATCTGTTTCCATTTGATTGGTGGTGCCGTCTGTTTTAGCAGTACTTTTTGATGGCCAGCAAACCGTTTTCAGTTCATCTTTCTTATCAAGGATCTCAAAGATAGTTTCGGTCTGAGCGAAAACCTGCGTTGGACATTGAACAATAAGAAAAAGGAAGAAGCATTTTAGCAACGCTACAGACAGTCTGCCTGATAGAAATTTAATCGTATACACGAAATGCGTGTATGTAGAAAAGAGCATATTTTTCATAAAAAGGAAATTTAAATTTTTCAATTAGTAGCAAACATGATTGAATAATTTAAAAAAGGATCGGGTGTAAAATTATACATTAAATCCAAAAAGAAGCGAATAATAAAATAAATAACTGAAAAAATATTTCAGGGTTTTTCAGTCTACTGTCTTTTCACCAGAGGAATGTCGTTTGCGTGAAGGATAGTAACGAAAATCCTTTTTGCCCTGTCAGCTGAGCTTGTCGAAGCACAGGAAAAAAGATTGGAGTGAATAGCCTGACCCCGTCTCGTCCTGAAGACGAGATGAGAGGGACACGCCCAATGACAATTTTGAATTGACACGACACTACATAATTTTTTGATTTCCTTTTCTACCGAACTCGCGCTTCGTTCAAAAGAGCAGTTTTTCGTTTAATCAGTCAAACCTGCATTTCATACATCCAAACCTACATCTTATACAGTTGCCCAGAACCTGAAAAGGGTCAGAATTAGGTTTACAGTACAATTAGTAGCAAAAAGGGGGAAGCCGAAAACCCTGAACAGAGTAGGCTCACACAAAAACAAAAACGTTATGAAAACAAATCTTAACAATGCAAGAAGACTCTTACCCTGTTGGCTTCGGGTACTATGCGTCTGTATATTCAGTTTCCTGAGTATAGAAGCCAATAGCCAGTGTTCCACCCCAAATCCGGGGAACACGCTTTCGTCGGCAGCGATCGTCTGTGCCGGTACGTCTGTAACATTATCTGTTCAAAATCCGACACCAGGTGTCGGTGTAACCTATCAATGGGAACAGGCAGATGATTCGGCGTTTACGATTAACGTCATTACATTAGGAACAGCTCCTGTTCAAACTACTTCCGCGAATGCTGCGGCTTATTACCGTTGTCAGGTAACCTGTTCTGCGGGGCCTTCTACGGTTATTTCAGATCCTGTGCTTGTAGATGTGTATGATCCTGTGCTTGTGTATGCCGCCGGGTTAGATCTACATTGCCATGGCGATAATTTAGGTGAAGTATATCTGAGCGTTTCGGGTGGTACAGGAACCTATACCTACAACTGGAACGGTGGTTTATATACCACTCAGAATATTTCTACGCTTCCTCCAGGCACCTATAGTGTAGTAGTGACTGACGGGAATGGTTGTTCTGCCAATACTTCCACGATTGTATCCGAACCTCCGTCACTTGTAGCAAGCAGTATTGTTTCGAATGTATCAGCGTTTGGAATGAATGATGGTTCTATCACGCTGAATGCAATTGGTGGAACCACTCCTTATACGTATTCGATCAATGCGGGATTGACCTATGTAAATCCTAATGTTTTTAACGGACTCAGTGCGACCATGTATACAGCGTATGTAAAAGATGCGGCGAACTGTATCAGTAGTTTAGAAGTTCCTGTATTGTTTCCGACAACAATAGTTGTTGACCCCGGAATTTATATTAATGTCTCAGATGATAGAGATTCAATAGCGCATATAGTTTGGGGAGTTCCATCCTCTTTCCCTGCCTATACATATGTCCTTGAACGAAGTAATGACAATGTGAATTTTGTTGGGATCGAATCAATCAATACCCCTAACCTTGTCGACATCATGTCTTTACCAGCTTCAGCCGTAAACCCTTTTGGCGGAATTTTGTTTACAACAGAAATGCAGCCCCGTCTCATGTATAATCAGGTTATACCAAATCTCACACCAGATACAAGAGTCTACTATCGTGTCAAAATCTCGAATCAATCTCAGACTATGGTTGTTTACTCGACGACACAACAATTTTTACCGGCGCCTATTCTTATTCAACCCTGGCCTGTGCTCAATCCCATTCCTTGTCCGCCTATTGGATTTGTGCCTCCCGGATACACACCGACACCATTTATGTCTACACAATTAATAGGTTGTTGTTTGATTACAAAACGACTTTACGTAAAGTATGGTTGCATGCCTGTGGTATTATGCAAAGATTGTGTACCTGCCTGTAACTGTACATCGGATCCTTGTTGTGTACACAATTGTACACAATATGGAATATGTGGTTGTACTCCATGGCCATCATGTGGAACACAGACCTTGTATGCTTGGGTTGTGATAGGATCTGTTTACCAGGCACCTTTGATTAATACAACCCAAACGAATGTATCGTGCCATGGTGGAAGCAATGGCAGTATCATTATTCAGGGGCCTGTTCAGTTCTGTAAACGAAATAAGATCATTGCAGGGCCACCATGCTTTACTGCGACACATCCTCTTCCATGGCCAAATGCATTGGGACAAATTTCCAATGTTTTTAACGGTTTATGTGCAGGATGCTATGTGGTAATGGTGACTGATTGCAATGGTTGTACTAAAACCAAAGTGGTTTGTATCACGCAGCGACCAGCCATTAATCTGACAGCTACCGTAGTTAATTCGTGTATATGCGCCGGAAGTATTACCGTGAATGCAACAGGAGGAACTCCATGTGCGGGCGGTGCATATACTTACCAGAAATTACCTTCAGGTCTACCTCAGGCTTCAAATGTATTTACTAATTTATGTGTAGGTTGTTATACTATTAAGGTTACTGATTGTAATGGTTGCACTAAGACTATTATTAAATGTGTGGCAGCTTCAGGTGCGCTTCCCGGACTTACTGCTGTGACAACGAATGTGCTTTGTAATAGTGGGAACACGGGTAGTATTTGTATTATCAATGCTGCAGGAGGTAATAATCCTTGCTTGAAGTATGCATTGGTCAATCCGTCATGTATAGTCACGCCAGCGAACCTTTTTACAACAAATCCATGCTTTACCGGATTAACTGCAGGAGCATATTGTGTGAAAGTCAAAGACACATGTACGGGTTGTGAAACTTGTATTTGTGTATCGATCTCACAACCTCCTCCGATTAATTTAACTGCAACGTCTGTAAACACTTGTTCTTGTACAGGTTCTATTACAGTGAATGCAATTGGTGGTACACCTTGTCCTCCTCCGGGTGGCTATACGTACCAACTATTACCGGGTGGTCCTATTCAATTCTCAAACACATTTAATAATTTATGTGTAGGATGTTATACGATTAAAGTAACAGATTGTAATGGTTGTACATC
>Ga0105048_10012305_pt1 | contig 13434 bp, 17 predicted proteins | sample MAT05_FD_78382 | JGI IMG/M metagenome (GOLD analysis project Ga0105048, IMG submission 78382) | Freshwater microbial communities from Lake Fryxell liftoff mats and glacier meltwater in Antarctica - MAT-05 | ecosystem: Environmental > Aquatic > Freshwater > Ice > Liftoff microbial mat | place...
AATCTCGCAGAACTATACAGATCGCAAGGACGCTACAGCGAAGCCGAACCTCTCTATCTGCGATCGCTAGAAATCAAGGAAAGGCAACTAGGAGCAGACCATCCCTCTGTCGCAACCAGTCTCAACAATCTCGCATTACTATACGAATCGCAAGGACGCTACAGCGAAGCCGAACCTCTCTATCTGCGATCGCTAGAAATCAGGGAAAGGCAACTAGGAGCAGACCATCCCGATGTCGCCTCCAGTCTCAACAATCTCGCATCACTATACGAATCGCAAGGACGCTACAGCGAAGCCGAACCTCTCTATGTGAAAGCTTTGGAGATTCTAAATGTTTCGCTTGGCACGGAGCATCCAACGACAAAAATAATACGCAATAATCTCAAGTTTCTACGCGATCTACAAAACTAATGAATATGAATCCAAAGATTATGGTGACAATTTATGATAAACAAGGGCGTGATTACCAAATTGAAGTTAATGAGCATGAGTCCATTCTTTCGCTCAAAGTTTATCGTTCACTGAATGGACTGAGGGATATGGTCGGTCATATCAACTGCGTTTTTGAGTCTCCTAACGAAATGCTTCTAGGAGATATTTACTTTGAAGACAACATAGCCCGTAAACCACTAGGACGCATTTATGCATTTTTTCACAAAGAACCGAAATGTTACCAACGGTTAGGACTAGGAACTGCCACACTAAAATTTCTTACCCAATATGTTAACGAGAAGGGAATCAAAAAGCTTCATGGGTCAATAACTCAAAACGATCATATTGCTAATCCTAAGTTAATCAAATGGTATCAAGACAACGGGTTTACAGTAGAAGCTATAACTGCTCAAGAAACAGAAAATAGTGTAGCTAGAATCTATTTTTACCCTCAAAATCAAGGAAAAAGTTGAAAGGAAATGGCAAAAGATTTATTTCATGATGCAGTAAAAAATGCCCTAATCAAAGATGGTTGGCAGATTACTGATGACCCATTCTTCTTGAAAGTTGGAGGTCTTGAATTTTATATCGATCTTGGAGCCGAAAAACTCATTGCTGCCGAACGCAATAATGAAAAAATCGCCGTAGAGATCAAAAGTTTTATCAATCCTTCATCGCTAACGGACTTTCATCTAGCGATCGGACAATTTCTTAACTATCGTGTAGCATTAAAAGCAAGAGAGCCAAAACGCAAACTATTTTTAGCAGTCCCAAATACTGCCTACGCAGGCTTTTTCCAAAAAGAGTTTGCCTATATGGTTATTGCTGAATATCAATTGGAAATCTTTGTTTACGATATCGAAAACGAGGTAATTATCACATGGAAGATCTAGAAAAAATCGCCAAGTATCGCACCATCATCAAAGAGATTTTGGGACACTATGCCTCTTACAAACCCTCTCATGGCAAGATCGAGATCCAGTTTCTATCGGATACAGAACACGATCACTATCAAGTATTAGGTGTGGGATGGGATCAAAAAACACGAGTTTACGGTTGTTCCATGCACTTAGATATTAAAAATGGCAAAATTTGGATTCAAATCAACAATACTGAACTTGATATTGGTCAAGCCTTAGTCGAAAAGGGTGTGCCAAAAGAAGATATTGTCATCGGTTTTCAGCCCATTTTTATTCGCCAAGTTTCAGGCTATGCGATCGCTTAATCACCGCAAAAAGACATCCGTAATTTTTAACGCAGCTAAGGGATCGCAGGTTTAGATGCTACTACATTAACATTGACCAACAAAATAAAGGAGAACAATCATGAATCGTAACTAGAGCATCTCTATCCAATGGTCAGAAGAAGACTGCAAATTTATCGCTCACCCACCCGAATTTGATCCCTACGCTCACACTCACGGCGACACCTACACTCACGACGACACCTACACTCACGCCCTAGAAAATGCCCTAGAAGTTTTGGAATTACTAATCGAAGATTACACTGCACGTCACAAACCCTTACCAACACCACACATAATTAAAAAATCTGACTTCATTGCTGCTTGATAGCATTAGACTGCCCCTCTGTCCGCCACCAGTCTCAACAATCTTGCAGCACTTTATAGATCGCAAGGACGCTACAGCGAAGCCGAACCTCTCTATGTGCGATCTCTTTCAATTAGGGAAAGGCAACTTGGAGCAGATCATCCCGATGTTGCCAATAGTTTGTTGAACTTAGCTGCTCTCTATCAAAACACGCAACGCCATACCGAAGCCCTGCAATCCATCCAACGCGCCGTACAAATTTATACTCAAAAGCTAGGCACTGAACATCCTGAGACTCAAAACGCCCTCAGTTGGCTCCAGACTATCTGCGATGCTATGTAAAATCAATAGAAATATCTCAGGCTCAACAACCAGAGTAGGGTAGGGGCATAGCATTGCTGTCACAATTAATCAATTTACAGACACCCTCAAATCGGGAATGCTTTGCCCTTAACCTTGCATATCCACCAACAAATTCCAAACCGCAAGGATAATTTCTCGACAAATCGCAGACAGGGTTAAGCATTTGTGAATAAAGATTGGAGCGATAATTTCGATGTATTGGCGCAAATGCTTAACCCCTACAAATCCATACTGGCAAATGTTTTGCATTCATAACGAAAACTATCCATCTTCTAGAAATAGGTTTTGAAATGGTTCGGTATTTTTCCAGCGATAGGTATTGAAATCTCGATAATCAATAGAGAGAATCCGACCATGACCTACTCCCTTCCCAGCGAAAGATTAGACGTTGCGGCGCAGAGCGCCGCAACGCTAATTCTTGGTTTTTAATGTCTATTTTTATACTGGGAAGGGAGTAGCTCTTCAGCTAAGATAACCAACGAAGCATCAGCTAAGTCCATTGGCAAATCTCTATATTTCTCCATAAGTTGCTCTATACGCAGACAATGAACCTGCTGAAGATCGAATATTTTTACCATTCCTGCTGTGATTTTGCGGATAAAAAGCTTAGGTGCATCTACGCCGACCCTTTTTTGCATCAGATAGCAAGTTTCCGTAACAACACACCAAGTTGTAATAAATTCTTCACCCTCCAATCTTTGAAATAATTTTGTAGCTGCTTGATGAGAAATATCTTTCCTATTCGCAAGAGCAGGCCAAAAGCCAGTATCAACGATGATCATATTTTGCATCCAATTCATCGCCTAAATATGTTTTGTAATTCCTTGATAAATCTGGTTCAGCATCCATACAGCCAATGAAGTCTGACCAGTCCTGTGCTTTTCTTGCTGGATGTTTTTGTAAATAGCGTTTTTTAAGAACATCTACCAGATCAAAGATTATTTGCTGAGCATCAGGGGGCAATTCAGCGATATCTTTTTGAATAGTATCTAGCTTTAGCATAGGTATTTCCCTTTTAATATTGCATTCTATCCAATGTTTCTAAGCCGAGTGCCTGAATTTTTATAAAACCAGAAAAACTATGCAATTTATTCTTTGCATTCATGACGAAAACTATCCTACATCCCTTACCTGAAAAGTCATAATCGCTATTGCTCTGCTCCCAAAACAGATGTCCGCAAATCTTGTCAATAAGCTGAATTTACTGGTTCCGCTTCTGAATCTAAACCTTCTTGCAACAAACTCGTTAACTTTGCTTGAGATTCCTTTCGCTGACGATCCTTTTGCAACAAAGCTAGAAAATAATCCGTAATAGATGCATAATCCCCAGACCGAAGTTGAACTTCAACATAAGACTCAAGTTCTTTTGGAATTGGAAAATTTACATTCATGTCTTTACATAAAACAAACGAAAACTTCATAAATCATTGTAGCCTTTTTTATAAGGTTAGTTTCCGTCAATTGTTAGAACAAGTAACCGTCTTGGCATTAAGTAACATAAAAATGCGATCTAACTCCAAAATCCCTGATAACTCTGCCTGCTCATCTGCTGGCAAATCACTGGTTTTGAGCATCTCGTTCAACTCATCGAGACGATTTTGTAAAATTTCTGAGAACTTAAATAAATAGCGATCGCGCACCTTCGAGACCACCACACCAGTTGACACCCAAGAAGAAGGCTTAACCATCATTTGCGTCATCATTTCAATCACCTTTTGCAAAGCTAATTACCTACGATTATCATCTATATACACAAAAAAAGCAGCAAATTATTAACAATGTTATCTTAGGGATTAGGATTAGGCGAAAAACAATATGTATCAAGTCACAGTTGATTATGCCAAAGCAAACCTTGACGAATTATGCGGCGGTACGCATCCTGAAAGGAATCGCGCAGGGCAAGAACCCGAAGGAGTAGCGATCGTGCGTGAAAATCGCAGTTATATTCTGATTACTCAAGAAGAATGGGAATCTCTAATCGAAACTGCGGAATTAATGCAAATACCTAATCTGCTAAAACAAGTTGCACCCGCCCGTCAAGAATATCAAGCAGGAGGAGCACTCTCTATGGAGCAAATCTTTAGCTAAAAACTAACTTCTCATCCTCCACCGTGATATTAATCGTATGCCCTTCCGCAAAAGTCCCTTCAAGGATTTTGGTAGCGATCGGGTTTTCGATTTCTCGTTGAATTGCTCGTTTGAGTGGACGCGCACCATAGGAAGGATCGTAACCAACGGCGGCGATATAGTCTTTAGCCTCTTCGCTCAGTTTTAGCGAAATTTTACGATCGCTAAGTCTATTTTCAATGCGTTTAATTTGTAACGTGGCGATCGCGCGAATCTCATTTCTGCGTAGGGCATGGAAGATCACGGTTTCATCAATGCGATTGAGAAATTCAGGACGGAAGTGAGTGCGAAGAACATCAAGAACGCGATCGCGCATTTCGTCATACTTAGAGTCACCATCAAGATCACTGGGCAAATCCTTTGATACTTCTAATATCCGATCGCTACCAATGTTACTGGTCATAATGATCACTGTGTTTTTGCAATCAACCAAACGCCCTTGGCTATCGGTTATGCGTCCATCATCAAGAACTTGCAAGAGAATATTGAATACATCAGGGTGAGCCTTTTCGACCTCATCAAATAGCACTACCGAGTAAGGATGACGACGCACTGCTTCCGAAAACTGTCCACCTTCCTCATAGCCGACATACCCAGGAGGCGCACCAATCAACCGCGAAATGGAGTGCTTTTCCATATACTCAGACATATCGATGCGAACCATCGAAGCATCAGAATCAAAGAGAAATTCGGCAAGCGCCCTTGCGAGTTCGGTTTTGCCAACTCCTGTTGGCCCTAAGAATAGGAATGAACCGATCGGACGATTGGGATCGTTCATTCCTGCACGAGCGCGCCGAATTGCTGAAGCAACCGAAGTTACCGCTTCTTCTTGCCCAATCACGCGATCATGAAGATGTTTCTCTAAGGTGAGCAGTTTTTGACGTTCAGATAGCAGCAGCTTTTTAAGGGGAATCCCTGTCCAACGGGATACAATTTCAGCAATATCATCTTCGGTGACTTGTTCACGGAAGAGAATTGAGCCATCGGCGCGGGCCCGATTAAGCTCCAGTTCTGCTTCATCAAGATTTTTTTCTAGTTCGGTTAACTTGCCATATTTCAATTCTGCGGCACGATTGAGATTAAACTCACGCTCAGACTGTTCAATTTGCAACTTGGTTTGATCGATCTGCTCTTTTAGCGATCGCAGATTATCGATAGTATCTTTTTCTTGTTGCCAGCGATCATCGAGACTGATTTGGCGATCGCGCAATTCGTTCATTTCTTTATCAAGGCGATCAACGCGATCTTGAACAGCTTTACTACTCTTTGTTTTATAAATTACCTTACCTTCTGTTTCCACCCGTTCTACAGGCGTAAAATCTCCTTCCCTTTGCAATGACAATCTTTCCATTTCCAATTGCATCAAGCGACGATCAATTTCATCTAATTCCAAAGGCTTAGAAGTGATTTCCATTTTCAGCTTTGCCGCCGATTCATCTACCAAATCAATCGCCTTATCTGGCAAGAAGCGATCAGTAATATAACGATTAGAAAGTGTCGCCGCCGCTACCAGTGCCGAATCAGAAATATTTACACCATGATGCACTTCATAACGTTCCTTCAATCCACGTAAAATCGAAATTGTATCTTCTACTGTCGGCTGATTGACGACAACTTGCTGAAAACGCCTTTCTAAAGCCGCATCTTTCTCAATATACTGACGATATTCATCTATGGTTGTTGCGCCAATACAGCGCAGTTCACCCCGCGCTAACATTGGTTTGAGGATATTTCCTGCATCCATTGCGCCTTGCTGCGTTGCCCCAGCTCCAACGACTGTATGCAGTTCATCAATAAACAGTACAATCTTGCCATCAGAATTAAGTACTTCTTTCAGGACTGCCTTAAGCCGATCTTCAAATTCACCACGGTATTTTGCGCCCGCAATTAGCGAACCCATATCAAGGCTAATAATCGTGCGGTCTTTTAATGATTCTGGAACATCACCGCGAATAATTCTCTGAGCTAACCCTTCCGCGATCGCGGTTTTGCCTACTCCTGGTTCACCAATCAGTACAGGATTATTTTTAGTCCGCCGCGATAATACTTGCACCACGCGCCGAATTTCATCGTCACGTCCAATCACAGGATCGAGCTTGCCTTCCTTGGCTTGTTCAGTCAGATCGCGCCCATATTTCTCCAAAGCCGCATACTTGGCTTCAGGATTTTGATCCGTGATCGTCTGGCTGCCTCGCTGCGCTTTAATTGCTTCTTCTAACCGCTTGCGATCAATGCTCAGATCGCGAAATAACCGCTTACCGAAGCGATCGTCATCGACTAAGCCCAACAGCAGATGTTCAACCGCCATAAAGTCATCGCCAAAGCCCTTGCGGCTTTCTTCAGCACGATCAAGCCATATTTCTAAATTGCGCCCCAAATACAACTGTTCTGGACTAGCCACACGCGGCTGTCTCCGCAAAAATTCTTCCACCTGTCGCCGCGCCCTTGCCATCGGTACTGACAACGCCGCAAATATGGTCGTAGTCAAACCGTCTTCCTGCTCCAACATTGCCATCAACAAATGCTCGACTTCGAGTTGCTGATGTTGCGATCGCCTAGCGACCTCCTGCGACTTGACGATCGCTTCCCATGCTTTCTCGGTAAATTTTTTCGGATCGGTTGGTTGCATTAGACTAATTGCATTCGAGTGAGTAATAATCAATAGGAGTTAAGCATAGTCTAAAATACTATCCCTTGGAATGGGGGCTTTGAGACTATTTCATTTTGAATTTGATTTCCTGCATTAGATCTGCATTAGATCTGCTCTGGCTTCGAGCGCTATTGTTACTAATTTCTCTACTTCTCTTACTTTTTTGTCCTGCAATTAGAAATTTTATACTAATGTCAAAATCATTATCAAAATCATTGAAAAAGTCTACTTTTATCGCTTCTATCGTACTAAGTACATTCGCGATCGCTGATATTGCGATCGCCCAAAGCTCGATCCCTAGAACACCAGATCGGGTCGAAGATTGCGAAATTTTGATTGTTGGCGGTGGTGTGGCAGGTACAGCGACTGCATATGAAGGTTTGCTAGCTGGTCGCACTGTCTGCATGACCGAGATTACTGATTGGATTGGTGGACAGCTTACATCTCAGGGCACATCAGCATTGGATGAAGCCAAAAAACAACGCAATCTTTGGTTCTTTCCACAAGGTTATATCGAATTTCGGAAACGGATTGAGCAGAAATATGGAAAACTGAACGCAGGAGATTGTTGGGTTAGTGTTTCTTGTTTTATTCCCAATACCGCACAGCAAATACTTGTGGAGATGTTGCAAGACGCTGCCCAAAAAGGAAATGGCAAGCTGAAGTGGTTTCCGAATACGGTAATTAAAAAGTTGGAAATGAGTGCTGATGGTAAATTGATCGATGGAGCGATCGCCATTCAACATCGCCCCGCCGCCAATACCGCACCGCTAAATACTGAGCCACTTTCACAAATCATTGAAGATGCTTATCGCTACGAAAATTCGCCACGATTGCAGAAGCAATTAATTCGGTTTATTCCGCTAGCAAATATGAATCCGCAGCAAAAACGCCCAACCGATTGGTTTGTGATTGACTCCACGGAAACAGGCGAAATCATTGCTCTAGCTGATGTGCCCTATCGAGTTGGTATCGATCCGCGATCGCATCTCAATCCTTCTTCGCCAGTAACTACCAATGATGCTTATTGTACGCAAGGTTTTACATATACCTTTGCAATGGAGCAAACTCAGGATGCTCAACCGCAGCAGAAACCAACTTTTTATGATCGCTATCTGCCCTATTACGGCTCCGATCCAAAGCCAAATTTAGCTAATTTTGACACCATCTTCACCTATCGCCGCATCTTGAGTGCAGAAACTGAATCTCCTCAGAAAAATGCTTTTGGAGTTTCATCCATGAAAGCGGGTGATATCTCAATGCAAAACTGGGTTTGGGGCAACGATTATCGGGCAGGGACAGCTCAAGATAATCTTATATATTCTAGAGAGCAATTGCAGCGATCGGGACAGCTAGAGTCAAATGGATGGATGGGTGGATTGCGAACCGAAACCCTTAAAAGTGGTGAAGAAATTGCTCTAGGTTTTTATTACTGGCTAGTGGCAGGAACCACCGATTCGCAACAAAAAACTAATTGGAAAAAACCTTTCCTAAACCATCGTTTACTAACTGGTTTGGATTCGCCAATGGGAACTCTGCATGGACTTTCCAAATATCCCTATATTCGCGAATCAAGGCGGATTATCGGTCGTCCTTCCTATGGCTATCCTGAAGGCTTTAGCATGTCAGAGATTGATGTCTCGCAAGTAGATTTTAGTACTGAAATTTACCGCAAAAATCTATCTGAGCAAACCTATCGCAATCTATGGAATGCTTTGGCTGGTTTAGAGACAACCAGCGCGATTAGAAATAATACTGATCCTAATCAAATTCCACGCCGCACCCGTTCAACTATTTATCCAGACGCGATCGGTATCGCTCAATATTATCTTGATTTCCATCCTTGCTTGAGCGAGTATCCAGTCGAAAAAGCTGGCAATACAGAACGAGCAGGAGTGCGAAATGGTCATGGAGCCGCCTATCCTGGGCAGATCCCCCTGCGATCGCTGATCCCTCAAAAAATCGACAATCTACTCGTGTCTGGCAAAAATATCGCCTATAGCTACATCGTCGCCGCAGGTTATCGCGTCCATTCCTACGAGTGGTCAGTGGGAGCCGCAGCCGCGACAACAGCAACGTTTGCACTGTCTGAAGGAATTTTGCCCTATCAATTAGTCGAAAGTTTGCCGAGAGTTAGCCCCCAACTTTCACAATTACAGCAAAAGCTGGTACAGAACAATAATGCGATCGCTTTCCCTGATACTTCTATTTTTAAGCTCAATTGGAGTGATTGGAAAATTTGGTAATTAAGTTCTCATGAATTAAGTTCTCATGAATTGCCCTTACGATTTACGCATACTCCCTTCCCAGTATAAAAATAGACATTAAAAACCAAGAATTAGCGTTGCGGCGCAGAGCGCCGCAACGTCTAATCTTTCGCTGGGAAGGGAGTAGATGGTTTCATCTTCCTTACGCCAAGCAGGATCGACGATACAAATGAATACAATTGGCTCATCACCAATGTTGCGAAGAAATTGTTTAGCATCTGGCGGAATATAGACAGTATCACCTGCTTCAATCTCGTGACTCTCATCATTGATGTGCATTTCACCGCTTCCACTGATGATATAATATACTTCAGAAGTAGTCAGAGAATGCGGTTGAGATGTTTCACCTACTGGCAAAATTGCATGGGCAAGGCTATAGCGTAAGTTGATCGCCTGTTTATCAGGATGCAATAGTTCACGCAATATGGTCGAGTCCCCAGCGATAAACTCTGGACAATCAAGTAATTTTTGGATCAGCATAGATAGATTCCTGTTCTAGCATTAAAAATCGGAGCATCAAAAATCGACGCACTAGACTTATTTAATTGCTTGGACATCCTTTGAGGCAAAACCATGAGCACTTAGTTCTTTGTTTAAAGCGATCGCATTTTTGACGCGATCAACAAATAGAACTCCATTCAAATGATCCATTTCATGTTGAATCACTCTTGCTAGCAAACCCTCAGCAATGAGGTGCTTAGGTCTACCATCTTCATCGCGATATGACACTTCGACACGATTAGGACGCACGACATCAAGAAATACCTCAGGAACACTCAGACATCCCTCTTCGCCAGTAACCAAGTCTCCGCCCGAAGTCTTTACTTCAGGGTTGATCATCACTAAAGGTAGCTTGCTTTCATCTTTGAGTTCAAGATCGATGACAAGTAATTGTTTGTTATATCCCACTTGCGGCGCAGCCAGACCGATCCCGTCGTTGCTATACATGGTTTGCAACATCTCGACAATAATCTGACGAATTTCGTCATTTACTTTGCTAATGCGCTTAGCTGGCTGACGTAAAACGCGATCGCCTAGAGTATGAACTTGCAGTGGAGGATTTTTGAGTTTTTGCTTGGGGACTTTTATTGAAATTGCAGACATTGCCAATTAGCTTGTAAAAATAACTATTGTAGATAACTATTTATATCTTGACACAGTTTCATACATCATGGGTCAGGATGATTGGAGCTAATTTCACGCGAGAGCATTTCTTCCAAGCGCTGAATCGTTTGATTCTGAATACTAAGCATACGGCTAAGCTCAGCTATCTCTTTATCTCTTAAACAATCAATTTTCTGATGTAAAGACTCAATCTCTATCTCTGCTTTTACATTAATATCAAGATCCTGCTTTGCTTTATCTCGATCAATTCCAGACTGACGATTTTGACTCATCAAAATAAATGGAGTTGCATAAGCAGCTTGAAAACTAAGCGCAAGATTTAGAAGGATAAAAGGATATTCATCCCAATGTTTAATCGAGCTAGTAACATTAAAAAGAATCCACATTCCCAGTAGAGAACTTTGAATAAGAATAAATCTCCATGACCCTACCGTTGATGTCACAACATCAGAGATGCTTTCTCCTCTGGTCAGTTGAGAGCCTTTTAGTTTATCTGGATTTTTCATGTTTTAAGGAGTGTGCGCTTTACCTGTACTTAGATTAATCCTAAAACTCTAAAAAAGGATAAGGGGCGCAAAGCGCCCCTTATCCTTTTTTTTTGGTGATATCGGCTATTTAGCTGATGTAAAAAAGAATTTAATTTGAGAAGCTAAATTCAGCAACATAGATGTTTCGTTAAGCCCATTGATAGCGAGATTCAAACCAGTCAGTTTGAATCTCGCTATTTTTGTTTATTTATATTTTACGTTAGGACTTATGCAAAAACGCCTGAAAGCCTTAATTATTCGTAGGGGCAATTCATGAATTGCCCCTACATTTCGTAGCTGATGCGTAAGTCCTATACGTAATGAAAAGCTTATTTTTTACAGACTGGTACAATACCATAGACTGAAAGATTCGATCAAAAAATTTTGCTCTTAAATTTTGCTTTTATGGATGCTACTCTCATTCGCCAACTTGTATGGCTAGACTATCGATTGGCTCTGCTATTTATTGTTATCATTCCTTTCGGATTGTTGTGCTGGGCTTTTCAAAATAAAAATGTAGCTATCAAGCGATCGCTGCTTCTATATTGGCGCGTAGCAAGTCTGGTACTTATTACTATTTATTTAGCAATTGGTAGCTTAGCGATCGCTTTTATATCGGGCATCGTTGCTGAGATTTTAATTATTCTTGCTCTCTGGTTTTGGCAAGATCTGAATGAAGATATTGAAGCCTCGCGCAAAAGCCTTAAGCCAATTTATTTAGGATGGCGCTGGGCGACCACTGTTTATTGCTTTCTCAGTGTTGGATTTCGACTATTCTTTGCCAATTGTGCATTTGCAAAAGCCGAGCAGCTTAGTGATATTTGCAAAATTTGGTTTGAGCCACCTCTAAATTTTAGTAACGTATTTCATAACGGTGTACCAGTAGAGAACTTAGTATTTGTCGGCGCAGTCGGTGGAATTGTTTATGGTTTATACTTCTTTTCCTTTTTAGCTTTTAGCTTGCCTAAAACGGGCCGAATCGCATTTCGCGACTAGGTATTATAACTTTTAGATTCACAAACAAAAAAACCTCGCTTTGCGAGGTTTTTTGTTTATAAGGGTCGATATTGATTTGGATAGCGTACCCTAGCGCCTGTCCATAAAAGCTTTTGACGTAATGCTTGATAGTAAGAATAGCCTTCTGTCAATACAATAAATTGTGCTTGATATTCTGACATCCGAATATCTACTCTCTGCCCTGGAAAAATTGAAGTCGCGATTACACCATCTGTCCATAACTTTAAACTGAAATCTTCAGTAGAAAGCGGCCAAATGCTAACCGTTAATTTGGGCGGAATCACGATCGCGCGACTCGATAGACTTAATGGACAAATCGGCGTAATCGCGATCGCGTGCATCCCTGGATGCACAATGGGTCCATTTGCGGCAACAGTGTAAGAAGTTGAACCTGTGGGAGTAGCAACAATCAGCCCATCGCCATGATATTGATCGACAACTTCTCCATCAATCTCTAGTTCTAAAGCTGCTGTAACCATGCGATCGGGAGATGCAGGTTTTACACACATCTCGTTGAGACATATAAACGGTCCACTGGGCTGTCCTAAATTATTACCTAAGCCTTGATCGACATTAATAATTTTCGCTTCCAGCATCATCCGTCGTTCGATCGCAAAACGATCTGACAATAAGCGTTCCCATATCTCGCTTGTATTTTCACATTGCTCGATAGAGTGAGTTAAAAAACCTAGATGTCCCCCAACATTAATCGCTAAAATTGGCACTTCGAGTTTTGCCAAATATCTTGCTGCTCCCAACGTTGCGCCATCGCCACCCAATACAATAGCCAGATCGATTTCTTGGTGCATCGATTCCAGAAAAACAGGATAGGGATTGTCGGTTGCTCCTGTTGGGCCGATTAATACCTTGACTCCAAGGGCTTCTAACTCACAGCTACATCGCTCAGCCCATATTTTACCAATTTGACTGCCCGACTTATACGCAATTATTGCTTTACGAATTTTCACGAAGCCCTCTCAAGCTGGGATTTAATGACTAGTCGAAGAGGTCACACTTGAGATCGTATTTTACGCTACCTCTCCTAATCTCTAGATCGAATGCATTAATGTTATAGCAATTGCTATGACGTAGAAAGTAAAGAAAGTGGCGATCGCTATTATCGTTGAAATGTAAAAGCCAAAAAAAAGCCAAAAAAAAGACAAAAAAAAACCAAAAAAAAAACAAAAAAAAAACAAAAAAAAAACAAAAAAAAACCAAAAAAAAAAAAAAAAAAAAAACAAAATTAATTAATTTTTATCTGTTGCCTAGGTGGAGTATGCTCACCTGGAGCTTTAATTAAGTTCAAAGATGTTTCAGTAACAGTAATCAACACGACTTTTTATCTTAATTTGGGCAGCTGGGGTGGAGGTTTAGTG
>Ga0105048_10012306_pt1 | contig 13431 bp, 9 predicted proteins | sample MAT05_FD_78382 | JGI IMG/M metagenome (GOLD analysis project Ga0105048, IMG submission 78382) | Freshwater microbial communities from Lake Fryxell liftoff mats and glacier meltwater in Antarctica - MAT-05 | ecosystem: Environmental > Aquatic > Freshwater > Ice > Liftoff microbial mat | place...
AGCCCGAGGGAACGCGACGCGCGCCCTCGCCCTGCTGACCCTGGCCGCCCTCGCCCTCCCCGTGCCCCAATTCGGCCTCCCTATCCTCGCGGCCCTCGCCCTGCGGAGCGCTTGGCGCGCCCGCTGGAAAACCCACGATAGGCGGTCCCTGCTTTGCTATGGCGTGCATTCCCATCTGCAACAGATTCCGATCTTCGCTGGCCAGATCTCGTTCTGGTTCGACGTCGCCCAGAATCGCCGCCGCGGCCTGATCGAGTACAAGTAACCATGAAACGCATCCTCTACCTACCCGCCTTTCTGCTCGCCCGGCTTATGCCGCTCTTCGGAAAACTGCGCCAAGCGTGGGCCTTCACCTGCCTCCAGGCCCAAGTTGGCACACGGGTACCTACGTCCGTCGTCGCCCTAGGGGCACCGGAAATACACGGCACCGCCCGCATCGAATTCGGCGAATCGCTCTACCTCTATCGCGACCTGCACCTGGAAACGCAAGGCCCGGGGACCATTCATATTGGGGATCGCGTCGTAATCTCGCGCGGGGTCCATCTGGTATCTTTCGCGGATATCCGAATCGGCGCAGGTTCCATGATCGGCGAATACGCGAGCATCCGCGACGCGAATCATCACTACGGCGGCCAACAAGATCTTCGCCACTCCGGCCACTCCGCCAAACCGATCACCATCGGTCGCAACGTCTGGATCGGCCGCGGCGTGATGGTGCTGCCAGGCATCACGATCGGTGACAACGCTGTGATCGGCGCCAACGCCGTAGTCACCCATGACGTACCTGCCGCCGCCATCGTAGCTGGCGTTCCGGCAAAACCCATTCCATCAAGGAGGGCCGCATGAAGCCCCGCATTCTTTTGAGCGCTTACCAGTGCGCACCCGGCCAAGGCAGCGTCTCGCAGATTGGCTGGGAGTGGTATTCCCGCATGGCCAGCCGATGCCCGGTCACCCTGGTCACCCACATTCGCAACCGCCCCGCGCTCGAAGCCGCCGGAGCGCCGCTGCACGGCGGTGAGGTCATCTATATCGATACGGAATGGTTCGCCGGCCCGCTCTATTCCGTTTCGAAACGCCTCTTCCCCCGCAGCGAGCATTCCGTGTTTCTGTTCTCGTCGCTGGACTTCTTCGTGTTTGATCGCCAGGCGCTGCGCGTCCTGATGCCACGCCGCCAGGAGTTCGACGTGGTCCACGTTGTCACGCCGGTCTCCCCCTCGGCCCATAGCCGCCTCGCGCAACTCGGCCTTCCCGTGGTTCGCGGCCCGCTCAACGGCGGCCTCACCACGCCCCCAAATTTCCCCGAGTTTATGAGCGCTGACAGTGCCTGGCTCTACTCCGTACGCGATCTCTCCAAACCCCTGCGTCGGTTGCTCGGGGCGACCGATCCCGCTGTCGCCTTTTCCGCCAACCGCTCGACCGATCAGGCCTTGCAGGGCTCGACGCAGTCCCCCGCTTTCCGGATGTCCGAAATTGCCGTAGAACCCGCGCTGTATCAGCCTGCCGAATGGCCGGCGCCTCCTACCAAAACCAACCCGGTTCGGGTCCTTTTTGTCGGCCGCCTCGTCCCTTTTAAAGCTCTGCCCTTGCTGCTGCGAGCCATGCGGCAGGTGCAGGCAGTGCAGCCGGTGGAACTGACTGTAATCGGTGACGGCCCGATGCGCCGGGAGTGGGAACAGGCCGCCGATGGGCTATCTGTCCGGTTCCTCGGTGCCTGTCCACCCAACCGCATCAACGAAGAGCTAGCTCAGGCCCACGCCTTTTGCCTGCCCAGCGTGCGGGAGTCGGGCGGTGCCGTGCTCTTAGAGGCGATGAGCGCCGCGCGTCCCGTCATCGCCGTCAACTACGGCGGACCAGCGGAATTGGTCAACGAGCGTGTCGGTACCCTGGTTCCGGCCGACAGTCCCAACGCGGTCGTGAATGGCATTGCAAATGCACTGCTCGATGTAGCTCGAAACCCTCATAGGTGGCAAGAAAAGGGCCTCGCCGGACGCCGACTGGCACTCGACACCCATAGCTGGGATTGCCGCATTCAGACCGGGTTCGACACGTACTCAAAACTCCTGGGCAACCGCCCCGTCAAAGTAGCCGCATGAACACCTCTTTCCGATATCTCCTGGTGACGCACATCCCGTTCTCGCGCAATGCGCAGGGAGTGCCCGTCGTCGATGGCCTCTGGGCCAGAGACCTCATGGGCCTCGCCCAAGCCATGGGCCCCATCCGCGTCGTCGCGCCAGATACTACCGCTCTAGGGGCTACCTGCACCTGGGGACCCAACGCGGAAGAGCTTCCCGCCAGTTCCGGCGTCACGTTTCGCGGGTTTCCGCCCATGCGTTCCGCCCGATCGTTCGCCGCGCGCATCGCCATTCGGCACATCTTGCGCGAGGAGATCCAAAACGCTGACCTCGTCCATACCTCCAACCTCTTCGAACCCTACACCTGCCTCTCGTACGCCCACGACTTTGCCGTGAAGCTGGGCAAGAAAACGCTCTTCGTTATCGCTGAAGATTTCCACGACATGCTGGCCTGGGAATGGGTCCGGCCCTCACGGGGGATTCAGCGCTGGCGCCGAGAGCGCACGCTAAACAATCTCGATGCCCGCGCGCGCAAGAGCGCCGGATCGGCCTCCCTTACCCTGCTGCACACGCCCGCCGCGGTGGAGCGTTTCCGCCTCTCGGCCCGCCGCTCGCTGATGATCCGCCAGCCTGGCCATGAAGAGTGGCAGGTGATCTCGGCGTCCGCGCTCATAACCAGAATCGACAGTCTCTCCACCGAACGCCCGCTGCAACTCATCACCGCATGCAGACATGCCTCCTTGAAGGGGCTCGATCTGCTGATCCGCGCCGTCGGCCTGCTCAAGGAAAGGAATGTCCGCGTCGAACTCACGCTTTACGGCTCCGGTCCGGAAACGGATTCACTCCGCCGACTCGCCACGAGCCTGGGCATTCAGGACCGCGTCCATCTGCCGGGCAGCCTTGCCGTAGGCGTCGAACTCGACCAAGCCCTCCGCCGTGGTGACCTCTTCCTCATGCCGCATCGCACCGCAGATTTTGGCCGTGCCTTCTTCGATGCCATGGCCGCCGGCTTACCCGTCCTCGCCTTCCGGACGCCCGCCAGCGCCGCCACCGTCTATGACGGTCAGGACGGCTTCCTCACGCCGCTCGACGATGTCCAAGGGCTGGCCGAACGTATTGCATCGCTACACCGCGTCCGCCAGCCGCTAGCCGCCGCCTCACACGAGGCCCGTCGCCGCGCGCTCGAAAACACCCGCGCGCAATGGTTCGGCCTGCGCGCGGAATGGACCCGCTCGCTGTTTCAGGAGAGCTCCCTTGCCGCCTCCTAGCCGCCTTCTTCAAAACGTCTCCGCCGAAGTCGGCGCGCGCGTGCTCTACCTCGCGACCCGCTTCTTCATCCCGCCCTTCGTGCTCAACCATATCGGCATCGAGGCCTACGGACTCTACGGTGCCGTCTTTGTCCTCGTCTCCTACTTCGGGATGTCCGCCATCGGCTTCTCGAGTGCCTACGTGAAATTTATCGCTGAATTCGCCGTCACGGGACGGCACGAAAAAGCCAACCGCCTGCTCTCCTCCGGCTTCACCATCATGTCGGCCGTCGGCACCGCCGGTTTCGCCATATTCGCCCTGGCTTGGCCATGGATTGCCGCTGGGATGAAGGTCCCTGCTCCCCTCGCCGGTGATGCCCAAGTGTTGGCCTTTCTGATTGTCGGCATCTTCTTCGCTTACCTTGCCCTTTCCGTCTATCGGGACGCGCTTACCGGGCAACAGGAAATCGCCGTCATCCAGAAAGTTTGGATCGGGTCTTTTCTTCTCGAAACTCTGCTCGTCTATGTTTTGGTGGGTAATGGTTTCGGCCTGCGCGGTCTGGGAATCGCCTTTTTTATCCGCACCGCCGTTGACCTTGTCGCGCACTACTTTCTGGCGCACCGCCACATTCCCTGGCTGCGCGTTCGCTTCGTTCGGCCGGACCGGGAATCGCTCCGGCTACTCCTCAATTTCGGCGGAATTGTCCAGTTGAACTGCATGCTGTCGATCTTCCTCAATTCAATTGAACGCGTCATCGCCACCCCGCTTCTCGGCCTCTCCGCCGCCGGCCTGCTCGACCTCGGCAAACGCCTCCCCGGCATGGGGACTTCTATCCCCAGCGCGTTCGCCTCCTCGGTTTATCCCGCCGCAGCCGAGCTCCACGCCCGCTCCACAGACCCCGCCGAAGCCAAAGCCCGTATCGCCGCTCTTTACTTGTCCACGACGCGGTTGATGAGCGCGATCTCCGGCGTCTTGTTTGCCTTTCTCACGTTTGCAGCCGCGCCGTGCCTGTTGTTCTGGCTGGGGGAAATTCCCGCTGGTGCGGTGGAACTAACGGTGCTGTTTTCTCTCTCTTCTCAGGTCCATATGCTCACCGGGCCGGGCACTTCGATCGCAAAGGCCATCGGCCGTCCTCGCATGGAATTCCACTACAGCCTAGCGAACGTCCTCGCCCTGTGCGTCCTCGTGCCGGCCAGCAGATTCGTCTGGAGTGGTTGGACAGTGATCGGCGTCGCGCAAGCCTGCGCCGCTGCCACCATGTTTTCGGCATCCTGGTTCCTCTTCCGCGCCCACCGCAACTTTGGCATCTCCCCAACCACATTTCTCCGCCAAGCTCTGCTCCCCGGGCTGCTGCCGTACGTCACAGGCGCCCTCTGCCTAGTGCCCTTCAGCGCCTGGGCCTCCACTGGTGGTCGGAGTCAGGCTCTTATCGCCCTCACCACTCTGGGCGTAGTCTACCTGCTGGCCACTGGTGTAACACTGTTCGTCCTCTGTGCCAATGAAGGAGAGCGAGCGCTCGTCAACCAACTGCTCATCCGCCTGCGATCAAATCGACGGATCGCGGTTGAGATTCTCAAGCCACAGGGCCAGTTCACGCGCTAACCGCCGGGCGCCCAATTCGTCCTTGGCAACGGCCGCTTCTTCGATCTGCGTTCCCATCTGCGACACTATCTGAAAACCGAACAGACTGCCTGTACCCTTGAGGTTATGCCCCACCCGGCGCGCTTCGACGAACAGTGAATCTCCTTCCATCTTTTCCAATCCCGTCAACTGCTGGCGCGACTTCTCGATGAAAGCGGGAACCAGATCCGCGAGGTCCGGGTCAACGGCAACCGAACCGGCGGTCGGCATCTCCTGTTGTAGCGGACTGCTGGCAGCACCTATGACCGCACGCGTTCCGCTCTTCCAGCGCTCAACCACCGCAAGAAGCACCTGTGGGCGGACCGGCTTACTAACATAGTCGTCCATGCCAGCCCAGAGGGCCTGTTGACGGTATTCTTCCAGGGCATGCGCCGTCAGCGCGACGATAGGAGTAGGGCCGCGTCCGGATTGCCGCTCCTCATCGCGAATCGCCCGTGCTGCTAGGAAGCCAGTCATATCGGGCAGCATGACGTCCATTAAAATGACATCGTACCGCTCCCGGGAGGCGCACGCGATCGCATCAGCCCCGGAGCCGGAAACCGTTACTATATGCCCCTCGCGCTCTAATACGCGACGGGCATACGCTTGGCCCACCAGATTGTCTTCCACCAGCAGGACCGTCGCTGCACCGCGGGTTCGGCCGAGGGGACCAGATTGGCTGGACTCAACGTCTGAAGACGCCTCTAGTTGGCGCGCCAGCAAGGCCAGCATTCGACGTGTTATACGGGCTGGCGTCAGCGGAAAGTCGACGACTTCACAAGCATCGGGGAAGAGCTGAGAAAATCGCGAAGGTTCGGTATTCCGGCGGATTCGCAGCATTCGGATCGCGTGCCCCAGAGAGGCAAGGCGCAGGATCGTGCGGGCCTCTGCCACTTCCACGGCCGAGGCATCGTCAACGACAACCCAGTCAAAAGGACCCTGTCGATCGGCGCAGGTGAGCGCCTCCTCCCCATCGGTAAATGCCAAAACCATGGCCGGGAGGGACTCGAGCACCTGCGTTGTCAGCGCCTGGGCGTCAGTGGCCGCGAGCAACAAAACCCGCAGCGGGGCGCCGAAAGCGTCTTGCTCCACAGCGTGGAAAAGACGGAAGGAAAGGCGCAAACTGAATTGAGATCCGCGGCCGGGTTCCGAGCTCAGTCCGAGCGTTCCGCCCATCGCATCGCAAAGCATCCGCGAGATACTGAGGCCCAGTCCCACGCCGCCCGCTTGCCGGCCCACCGCCGAATCAATGCGGAAAAACTTATCAAATACCTTGGCCTGTAACTCCGGTTCAATTCCAATGCCACTATCTTCGACCGTGTAGCAGCAATCCAGTGTCCCTTCTCTGTTTATGCTCCATCCCAGCCGCATGGCCACGGAGCCATTCTGGGTGAATTTGATTGCGTTGCTCAGCAGGTTGAGCAGAATCTGCCGCAGGCGATTCACGTCGCCAGCGACCCGAGGCGGCATGGGCGGGTCCACAACAAAGAAGACCTTGAGCCCTTTGCCTGCCGCCCGGAAACTGATGATTTCAATCGCCTGTTCGCCCACTTCGACGGGGTCGAAATCTACTGATTCCAGATCCACTTGTCCGGCATCGATCTTGGATAGATCGAGCAGGTCGTTAATCAGGTGGAGTAAAGACTCCGAGCTCGACCGGACAGCGCCCAGCATCTCCCGCTGATCACTATCCAATGGCGTGCCGTCGAGCAGTTCCGAAAATCCCACCATTGCGTTGAGCGGAGTACGAATCTCATGGCTCACGTTGGCCAGGAAGTCACCCTTGGCGCGGTTGGCTGCTTCGGCATCATGGATGGCTCGTTGAAGATGTTTTTGTACCTCCTTCCGCTGCGTAATGTCCCTCAATATCACGGTGAAGACAGCTTGGCCTTGCAGCTTAGAGGCCCCGATGGTCGCCTCCAAAGGGAAGGACGTTCCATCCCCGCGCAGACCGTTTACCTCGAGCGCATCAGGCGGTTGATCGCCATTGGCAGCTATAGAGAGGGCGTCCGGAATGATCCCGGTGATATGCCGCCCCTCCATGGCGGACACTGGGCAGCCGAACATCCGCTCGGCCGCAGGGTTGGCGAGTAAGATTCGTTGATCGGCGTCGAACGTCAAAATGGCATCTGAGGCTGTCTCGGCCACGATGCGATATCGTTCCTCACTCTCTCGCAAGGCCTCGTCGGCCCGCCACCGCTGCGTGACATCCCGATAGCTCGAAACCCGGCCCGTGATCGCTTCACCAACCCGTTGCGGCTGAGTGTCCCGTTCGTAGACTCGCCCATCGACGAAGTGGATCACATCATGGGCGGACTGATCCCGCTGGTTGTACAACTCACTGCTTCGGGCGTTAAACGCCACTGGATCTTCGACCTGGCTCGCCACGAATGAACGTAACTGCCCTAGTCCCCGCCAATGGGATTTCTCGGGTGGAATTCGCCAAAGCTCCAAGAATCGCTGGTTGAACGCAACGATGTTCTGATCGAGATCGGAAACCAAAATGCCATCCGTGGTCGCCTCCAACGTCGCATTCAGCGTCGCCAGGATCTGCTCTCGCTCTTTATAAGCCCGGTGGGATTCGGTGATATCGCGGTAAGTCCAAACGCGTCCCACCAGTGCCTTTCCCATCCGGTGTGGGGTGGACTGGATCTCGAACACAGCGCCGTTGACGAGTGTTGCAGTGTCGATTTTCGGTTCGTCTGAATGCTCAAATAAATACTGGCGAGCCGCTTGCCGCGAGGCTTGGTCTTTGAACTGCGGGTCAATCCAGGCAAGGAGCTCGTCTCGTGACATGGATTCCTGAAAGGATCCAGGAACCTCAAATATCTCCCGCCAGCGCCTGTTGGCGCGCATCACGTTGCCTGACAAGTCGGTGACCAGAATTCCTTCGGCCGTGGACTCCAAAGTCGAATCCAGCAGGGCAAGGATCTGAGCCCTCTGCTGGTCCGCCTCGCGTTGTTCGGCAAATTGCTGGATCTGCTGCCCAAGTCCGATCAAAGTCTCTACCCAGCCAGCCGTCGGCGCCTCAAGTCCTGTCCCAAATAGCTCTAACACACCGAACGTCCGCTCCGCCGAACTCACCGGAAACGCCAGACCGCAGTTCAGTCCTGATTCGGCCGCCTGCAGCGTACGAGCGAAATTCCCCGCCGTTGCCAAGTCTGGCAACCACCGGAGTTCATTGCGGAGCCATGTCTCGCCCGGAAGGCCAACGCCAAGAGCAAAGCTCATTTCCTTGGTCACCGTTTCAAACGCGCAACCTCTCAGCTCCGGGATGATCCATCTGCCCTCACTGGCAAGAAACTGGCCGGCCGGGTCCCTGCGCCAAAGGCTCGCAAACCGAAAGCCCATGTGCGTACAGATGGTCTTCAAAACCTCTTCCAACGCGGGCTTGAACTCGCTGAAAGCCGCCAGGATGCGGGTAACCGCCAAGGCGAGAGCGTTGCGCTGTTCCCACTCGCGGCGCTCGGAAATGTCGGTTTCGATCGCCATGAAACTGGTAAGGGTTCCAGCATCATCACGAATCGGCTGTACCTCGATCGAGACCCAATACTTGCGGCCCGTCTTGCTATAGTTAACAATCTCGGCGTGAAAGCCCTCGCCGGCGACGAGCTTTTCCTTCATGTAGGCGACGATTTCCGGATCCGAATCCTTACCCTGCAAAAACGAACCCGGTGTCTTTCCTGTCACTTCGCCGATCGTGAATCCTGTGAGTTTCTCAAAACTCTCGTTTACCCACTCTATGCGGCCGACTGCGTCCGTGATGATGACGCTATTGTCCGTGCGCGCCGCAATCAGCGCCAGTCGCTGCGCGGTGCGTTCGCCTGCTTGCAATGACTGATTGGCAGCGCGAAGCTCCTGCCGCTGGCTACTGAGTTTCTCGGTAAGGCGCTTCAAATCATCCATCGCAATGCTTTGCGATTGGACGACCAGCAGCAGTTCGGGCATCGCGTCGTGCAGGGGAAAGTCGTCCAGCGTCAGCCCGAGAGAGCGGAGCATGCCAGGCTCCGGCAACCAGGGCGATGCCAGGAACAACAGCCGGTCCGGGTTGGACAGCGCCAGCAGTTGCCCCCTCAAGCGCAGCCCGTCCCGCCGCCGCTTCAACAAAAACAGCAGACTCAATCGCTGGTTCAGTTCTTCAAACCGAAATGGCACCTTGGGCCGTTCGAGTTCAAAAACATCGCTGATTAAATCGCCAATCCCCAGTTCCGGGCACACCTTGCCCAACGATCGCCCCCGCCCAACCACCCGCAGTTCTGCGTTGAAGGCGACATGAAATGGAAACAGAGATGCAATCTGCTCGCCCGCCAGCAGAATGCCGCCGGATTCCGGCGGACGCTCCCCGTCACTACCAGGAAACAAGGAACTCATCGTGGTCTGCACCAGAGGCCTTGGCGACGGCGAGTTCCACGCCTACCTTCGTGTGGAACATCTTTCCGAGACCAAGCACCAAGCCCCGAACGAATGGCGTCAATCCCTCCCTGGTCGATATGTAGTGGAGACGCAACGAGGTGTCTCCTAATTCGCTCACTTCAAACTCCGGCGGCGACAGATGAGGAAAGATGATGCTCAACCGGGCATGAAAATTCGGAAGGTTGACGAGAAACTCCCTGAGTGTGTTCCCGCCCGAAGCCATCATATCGCTGTAGCCGCGCTTGGTGGTCTCGAGAATCCAATATTCGCCAAAGGCTTCCATCACCTGATCCGGCGAAATGCCAAGTTCCGCACTCGCCGCGGCCACCAGTCCAAATGTGATCGCGTCGGGATACCCCTCGCTGCTCACAAAAACTTCAATGTCCACGCCTGCGCGTTCTTTAATCCTCTCCCATACCAAGGGGCCGTACCCGGAGGTCACCATCTCCTCGATCGCTCGATTCACCATTCCGTACACGCTCGTTCTCCTTATTTTTACGTATTCGTTTGACGGATTTCGTCAATGCGATCTTCCAAATCAAACCGCTTCAGCATGCGATAAAACCGAGTTCGTCCGATCCGAAGTTCCCGCATGGCTGCCGAGGCATTGCCATTGTGCTTGGTCAACGCATTCACCAGCAGTCGCTTGGAGGCGTCTTCTAAGGTACCTCCGGCTTCGGCCTCAACAACGAAATCCGCTACCGTCTTATCGTTCGATCGGCTCAGCCGTAGCCTATCCGGAAGATCCTCCGGCTCAATCTGATCGCCATTGGCGATCACCAAAGCCCGTTGGATCACATTCTGTAACTCACGCACGTTTCCCGGCCAATCATGGTTCAATAACACGCTCAGCGCAGCCGGTGAAACCCCATTTACGCGGCTACCCGCCATATCCCGGCTTCCCCGCATGAATAAGTGCGCAAGAACCGGAATGTCCTCTTTCCGGCTGCGTAACGGCGGTAACTCCAATTCATAAACTGCCAGACGAAAAAACAGATCTTCCCGAAACTTCCCGGCGCTTACGTCTTCCGGCAAGTTGCGATGGGTAGCCGTGATCAATCGGAAGTCGGAATGGATCTGGATAGTGCCTCCGACGCGTTGCAGCGTCCGCTCCTGCAGAACCCGTAGAAGCTTGGCCTGCACCGAAGCAGAAAGCTCCCCAATTTCATCCAGGAACAACGTCCCCTTGTTGGCTTCCTCGAACCTGCCGATCCGCCGATTCACCGCTCCGGTAAAGGCGCCCTTTTCATGTCCAAACAGCTCTGATTCAAGCAGATTTTCTGGAATCGCGGCGGAGTTCACTGCCACAAAAGGTCCCCGCTGGCGGCTGCTGGACTGGTGAATTGCCTTCGCGATCAACTCTTTGCCCGTGCCGCTCTCTCCCTGAATCAGCACCGAGACATCGCTCACCGCCAACCGGTCTAACTGGCGGAACACCACTTTCATCGCGTTCGAATTGCCGGCTATACCCGGGTATCCCCGGCCTTCCGCCTCCCGCTCCAACTGAGAAACGCGCATCGATAGTTGGCCGTGGGCAATCGCGTTCTTCAAAGTCGTCAAGAGCTTGGTCGCTTCTAACGGCTTGGTGAGATAGTCGTGCGCGCCGAGTTTCATCGCGCTCACGGCCGTCGCTGCTGTCTCGTCCGCTGTCAGAACAACCACCGGCAGCGCCGGGTAACGCTCTCGAATCCGCCCGAGAGTCTCAATTCCGCTCAAGCCCGGCATATTCATATCCAGACAGATCGCTTCCGGAACGTCTTCCGCCAACGCCTTAAGACACTCGTCGCCGCTACCCAGACAAGTGACGTCGTAGCCGTCCTTGCACAGCCATCGCTCCACCGCCGCGCAGAGCATTTCGTCATCGTCGACAAGAAAGATCAGGCTATTCAGTTCCGTGCGCATTTTCCTCGTTTCCTCTCATGCAGATCACCGGCCAACTCCGGACCGGCAGCTAGTCCCTTTATTCTGAGGCCTTTAGGAAAAAATGCAAAGGCTTCACGAACGGAGGAAGTGGCACATGTTCCCTTTCGGGCTGTTCCATTTCGAGCCAGTGGGTGAACGAAGTCGAATCAGAGCGACTACCCCAACGAGATGGAGCCATTCCGGCATCCGCCTTGCGGCTATCTGAGCCTCAGGCAGTGGGCCCGCCAAACTCAAGCGGAGCAGTCGTGAAACCACCTCGATGGCCAACCAACAAGAGTTCTCCGCGTCTGCCGGCCCCTCGGGCTTCAACGCGCAGGCCACGAATCTAGTCAGTGGGTCGTCACTGCCATCACGGGGAATTGCAGGCCCCCGGCCACCCCTCACCACCTAGCCGCAGTCCCCGCGGTACGCTCAAGCTCTAAAGACGAGCTGGCACCGCGCCTGCTCAGGTACCATGCCCGATGGCAAAACAGGTAGGTGTTGATTTCGGAAGCGCGGATGTAGCGAGGGCTGAGCATGAACGAATGAAGGCGGCGGGCGGAGGGTGAAGCGAACGCACCTGGGCTGAATGTGGAGCTGTCCGGTAGTATTGGCAAAGTCGTTAAAAAATCTCTGTGTTCCTAGTCGGGTCCTCCGTGGGGATTCCAAGGCCATCCAGGGAAACAGCACGCACATCAGATTCCGACTGGAACGATGGGGACAGTAACATGGGCCTGCCGCTTCCAGTCATTTTACCGCCACTAGTTCCTGTGGCACCGTTGCCCTTCACCCTAAAAAAGGCAGTTGGAAGCCCTTTCTGAGCGTCCGTCCTTTGAAGTGGTTCCTAATAAACGGGATGAACGACAAGCGACTGGGCCCAGGCACTCACCCGTTGGGTAAATGGGACAAGGAGCGAGCGGGCTACCCTGCGTGCCATCGGGTGGAGACGATGGGTGGCCCAGTGCACGTGAGCTGGGTAGAGTCCCTCAGTATCAGCACGCAGGGCATGCTGACTTACTTCATTCAGTTTCTCCAGCAAAGTGGTCTTTGGCAAAGGTTCGTCGAGGAGTGCCCGCTCCGTCGAAGCAGCCCCAACGCGCCTCCCAACCAGGAGATCCTTGGCACCTTGCTACTGACTATCTTAAGCGGGCACTGGCGCTATGCCCACATCGCTGGTATCCGCGGCGACGATGTCCTCCCCCAGTTACTCGGTATCGCGCAACTCCGCAGCGTAGATAGCGTCCGGCGCGTTCGCCCGGCATGACGAAGCGACCCTCACCACTTGGATCGACCTCCAAATGGACTGCGCGAATTCGCCACTTGGGTCGCCGCTTTGCTCGATCAGCCATGGGTTCTCGATCTGGACGCCTTAGTAAAGACCCTCTTTGGCGACCAAGAGTCCGCCCGTGTCGGATACAATCCCATCAAGCCCGGCAGCCCATCGCACGTCTACCAGACGATAGTTTTGGCGGCGGGCAAGCTGGTGCTTAACGTTGACGCGCAAGCGGGGAATCAGACGGCCAGTGAGATGCTCAGCCCACGCTGTGGGGCTGGCTGGATGCTCGGGAGCGCCACCTGTGGCCGACGTTCATCCGGGGCGATACCGCCTACGGCAACGAGAAGATGATGGAGGGTGCCGAGAGCAGTAAATTGCCGTAATTATTCAAGGTTCGACAGACTTCTAGCGTCGGCAATCTGATCGCCCGCCTGGCGTCCAAGGGCGGGAAGACGGCAGTGGCGCAACGCCGGGCAGGGCTGGGAAGGTGTGGAAAGCCAGTTGCGTTTGCAGGGTTGGACTCGGGAGCGGCGGGTGATCGTGCTGCGCAAGAAGTTGGCGGAGTCTCCCAACCCAAAGCTGGTAAAGGGGAAGAAACCAGTATTGGCGGGGCTGTGGTTAAAATTGGCTCCCCGGAATGGATTCGAACCACTGTTCACGGCGTCAAAGGCCGCTGTCCTACCATTAGACGACCAGGGAGCACTCGGTCGACAAAACCAGTTTACCACTCCCGATTACCACTCGGAATACTTCGTCCCCTCTAAACTGATTTTTTCCGACGAACTTCTCAAATCGAAAATCCCCGGCTCCGCCTGGCTCACCGACGCCGCCGCCTCTTCCATAATAATCTTCCACGACGTATTGTTCCCCACCATCGGGTCCATCGGCACCTGACGCAAA
>Ga0105048_10012307_pt1 | contig 13431 bp, 14 predicted proteins | sample MAT05_FD_78382 | JGI IMG/M metagenome (GOLD analysis project Ga0105048, IMG submission 78382) | Freshwater microbial communities from Lake Fryxell liftoff mats and glacier meltwater in Antarctica - MAT-05 | ecosystem: Environmental > Aquatic > Freshwater > Ice > Liftoff microbial mat | place...
GATCGAGCAGAGCGTTGGCGTCTGGGGTTCCGGCGAGGAGCTGCCTCAACACGCGGACAGCCTACTTCTTCGGCTTCTTCTTCGGGTCCGTCTTGGGATCGGAAGAGCCCGCCGGATCGACGGTCGGCTGATCGACCTTGTTCTCCGGGATCTTCACCTTGTCGGCGTCATAGCGATCGAGGTTCGCCTTCGGGTTCGCCGGGTCGTACTTCTCCTCGACGGCCTCGCCTTTCTTGGGCTTGTCCTCGGGGCCAGGCGGGAGCGGGCCCTCGAGCGAGCCGCCCGGGAGCTTGGAGGGGAACCGGTCGCCATAGCTCTCGACCATCGACGACGGGACGCTCGTGCGCCCCTGCCCGCCGACCTTGACCACGTACTTCGTCGACGGCCACATCACCCAGGCCTCGGCCGGCCCCGTGATCGTGAGCGCGCGCACGCCCTCGATCTTGGACTCGTCGACCTGGTAGCCCTTCTCCTGGGCGAGCCGGCGTACGAGCTTCACTGTCTCCCGGACCACGCCGTCGGGCTTCTCGTATCTCGTTACAGTTACGTTGACGAGATCCTTGTCCTCGATGCGGCCGCGCTTCTCGGCCTCGTTCGTGATGTAGCTCGCACTGAAGGCTTCGCCCTTGTTCCCGTCGATCCAGACCTCGACATCGAGCAAAGGTCCTTGGAACCTCCGGAACTTCCACGAGCCGAGATCCGACTCGACGACGCCACGCTTCGGCACTGGTGGATTCCCACCGCACGCCGAGGCGAGCACGAGTGCAACCAGCACAGATCGCATCCGCTATATCGTACCTCTTATCCGTGTTGACAGCGGACGCCCATCGCTGAATAGTCCCCGCCCACATGGCGAGCCATCTGTTCTCCTCTGAATCTGTCACTGAAGGTCACCCCGACAAGGTGTGCGACCAGGTCTCCGACGCGATCGTCGATGCCTGCCTCGCAGTCGACCCCAACAGCCGAGTAGCCTGCGAGACCGTCGTCAAGACGGGCTTCGTTCTGCTCGCGGGTGAGATCACGACCAAGGCCCAGCTCGACTATCCGGCGCTCGTGCGCGGCGTCGTTCGCGACATCGGGTTTGTCGGTTCCGACACCGGCTTTGACGCGGACACGTGCGCCGTCATGGTCGCCGTCGCGCAGCAGTCTCCCGACATCGCGCAGGGCGTCGATCGCGGTGACGCGGCGAAGCAGGGCGCAGGCGATCAGGGCCTGATGTTCGGCTACGCGTGCGACGAGACCAAGGAGCTCATGCCGATGCCGATCCAGCTCGCGCATCAGCTGGCTCTCAAGCTCGCCGAGGTCCGCAAAAAGAAGATCAAGGGCGTCGACTGGCTGCGCCCCGACGGCAAGACCCAGGTCTCCGTCCGCTACGAGGACGGCGAGATCGTCGGCGTCGAGGCGATCGTCGTCTCGACCCAGCACGCCGAGTCGGTCAAGCAGAAGACCCTCGAGGAAGCGATCCGCGAGCTGGTGATCAAGCCGATCGTCCCGGCGAAGCTGATCACCAACAAGACCAAGTTCCACGTCAACCCGACCGGCCGCTTCGTGATCGGTGGCCCGTACGGCGACGCCGGACTCACGGGTCGCAAGATCATCGTCGACACCTACGGCGGCTATGCCCGCCACGGTGGCGGCGCGTTCTCCGGCAAGGATCCGAGCAAGGTCGATCGCTCGGCCGCGTACTACGCGCGCTACATCGCGAAGCACATCGTGGCCGCGGGCCTCGCGCGCCGCTGCGAGGTTCAGTTCGCGTACGCGATCGGCGTCGCCGAGCCGGTCTCGATGCTCGTCGAGACGTTCGGCACGGGCAAGGTCTCCGACGACAAGCTGACCAAGGCCGTGCTCGCGACGTTCGATGCGCGCCCGGGCATGCTGGTCCAGGAGCTCGACCTCCGCCGCCCGATCTACCGCCCGACTGCCGCATACGGCCACTTCGGCCGCGACGGCTTCTCGTGGGAGAAGACGCCGCTGATCGAGAAGCTGAAGGACGCCGCGGGCGTCAAGAACGGCGTCCACGCGAACGGCAACGGCAACGGCAACGGCAACGGCAACGGCAAGACGGCGAAGAAGCCGACTGCTCCGATGCCGGCGAAGAAGGGCGGCAAGTCCGCCGCCGTCGCTCGCGCGTAACGCACGAACGATCGGTGTCGAGGAGCCGGCCTTCGGGTCGGCTCTTTGCGTTTCTGGGTGGGTGCACCGTTCGTACGGCTCGCCGCCGAGACGTGGGCCGCGCTGATCGCGTTGTGGCAGGCGGCGCATGCAACGGATCCGACGGTGCGCGCGACCTACGCCAAGATCGCCGAAGACGAGCTGCGCCACGCGGAGCTGTCGATCGAGGTCGATGCATGGGCGAGGACGAAGCTGTCGGCGGCGGCGACGAAGCGCGTCGAGGCGGCGCGTTCGCGGGCGCTCGCGAAGTTGAAGCGTGGCGTCCGCGCCGAGATTCCGGCGGAGCTCGTCGCGGAGCTCGGCATGCCGGACGCGGCCGCGATGCAGAAGCTGTTCGCCGACGCGCGCGCCCGCGTCTGGGCCTGAGCGCGTGCCCCCAGCTTGGGGGGGTCCTCTCCGCGATCTCGTTACGACAATGTAGTAACGGATTTCGGGGGAGGAGCTTCTGGGAAGGTGTCCCCGACGAATCGGTACGAACAATGTTCGTACGAGATCGTGGGGAGGTGCCTCGAAGTAGGGGGTGATGCGGCCGAGCGGCTCTCGGTGGGTGGCTGATCATCGGCGCGTGACGGATCTCGCGTGGCCCAAACGGGGGTCATGGCATGGTTGGGGTCATGCGCGCGGTTCCCGTCGCTGTGGCCCTCCTGCTCGTCGCGAGCGGGACCGGTCGCGCGTGGGTCAGCGGACCTCCGGGCGGGTCGCAAGCCGATCTCGCGAGCGAGCCACTCGTCGTGGTCGCGACCGGTGCCGCGCCGCGAATCGATCGCACGGTCGTTCCGGCGCGCTCGCTGCTGACGCGCACCCTGCCCGCCGGCTGGCAGGGCACTCTCGATCGCGACACCGGCGTGGTCACCCAGCTGTGGGGCGGCTTCATCGTTGCCCCCGGATCGATCGCAGATGTCGCGATCGCGGAGCAGGCCGCGCGCACGTTCCTCGCGGCGCACCTCGCGCTCCTCGCGCCCGGCTCGAACCTCGCCGACTTCGTGCTCGCCGCGAATCAGCTCGACGGTGGGCTGCGCACCGTTTCGTTCCACCAGACCTGGCGCGGGCTGCGTGTGATCGGCGGCAGCGTGTACGTCGTGTTCGGTCGCGATCGGTTGTTCGTCGCCGGATCGACCGCCGTCCCCGACATCGGCGCCAGGCTCGCCGCAACGACCGGCGTCGCGAGCGGATCGACCGCGACCGCCATGGTGCGCGCGCCAAACGTGATCGTGAACAGCCGGCGCGCCGAGGCGTGGATCACCGCGTCGATGGGCGTGCCCGTCGTGACGCGCGCGATCGGTGACCGCGTGATCCTTCCGATCGTGCGCGATGCGCGGGACACGACCAGCCTGGGCGTCATCGACGTTGTCGTCGCGGATCACCTCGACATCGAGGCCGTGGGTTCGCCCGGCCGCTGGGATGTGTACGTCGCCACCGACGGCGCACCCGTGCTGCGCGCGACGCGCCTGCGGTTCGCGACCGCCACGCTGGCGTACGACGCGGGCGTGCGGCGACCGACCGGACTGCGGCAGGATTTTGCGGCGAGGACGACCGACATCGTCGTCGATGCGGGCGCGACCACGACGGGAACCGATGGGACGTTCGCGTGGTCGGGAAGTGGTAGCGCGAGCGTGACGCCCGGGCTGGGCGGTGCGTACGTCCAGATCGTCAACGAGGCGGGTGCGCTCGCGACGGCGACGTTGACGGCGCAGCCCGCGGGAACCGTGCGGTGGTCGCTCGCCGCCGACGAGGTTGGCGATGCGCAGCTGTCGGCGTTCATTCATGCCGGCATCGGCAAGGCAAAGGCGCGCGCGCTGGTGCCGTCGCTGGCGACCTGGCTCGATCAGCCGTTCCCGGTGCACGTCAACCAGCCGGGATCGTGCAACGCGATGTCGACCGGCGACGCGATTCACTTCTATCGCAAGAGTGCGATGTGCGAGAACACCGCGCGCCTCGCGGACGTCGTCTATCACGAGCTCGGTCACGCAGTGCACATGCACGCGATCATCGCGGGCGCGGGTGCGTACAACGGCTCGCTCAGCGAGGGGCTGTCCGACTACTTCGCGGCGGGCATCGTCGAGGACCAGGCGATCGGGCGCGGCTTCACGTTCGACGACAAGCCCGTGAGAGAGATCGATCCGGCGGGTTTCGAGCGCAGGTGGCCCGAGGATCGCGGGCTGACGGCGCACTCGGCGGGTCTGATCATCTCGGGCACGCTGTGGGATCTGCGCAAGAGCTTGATCAAGAAGCTCGGCGCGGCGGCGGGCGTCGCGCGCGCGGATGCGCTGTTCGTCGCGGTGATGCAGCGCTCGCCGGATCTGACGAGCGCGTACGTGACGGCCCTGACCGCGGACGACGATGACGGCAACCTCGGCAACGGCACGCCGAACAGCTGCGCGATCGAGCTCGCGTTCGGCAACCACGGCCTCGCGACCGGCACGTTCACCACGACGACCGTCGGAGCTCCGGTGGTCGCGGGCACGACGGTCACGGTACCGGTCTCGGTACCGACCGGGCTCGCGTGTCCGCCCCCGCAGGTGACCGGCGTGCGCGTCGCGTGGCGGATCGGCAGCGGGGCGACCGCCATGACGGGCACGTTCGAGCTCGCAGCCGGCGCAACCGCGGTCGTCGGAACGTCGTGGGACGGCACCTTTCCCGCGCTCCCCGATCACGAGATCGTAAGCTACACGGTGACCGCGTTCCTCGACGACGATTCGTCAGTCGCGTACCCGCAGAACGTCGCGGATCGCGAGTACCAGCTGTTCACCGGCGAGACGCGGGAGATCTGGTGCGAGCACTTCGACGCGGCCCCCGACTGGACCACCTCGGGCGATGACGTCTGGCAGTGGGGCACACCTGGTGGGTTTCCCGCGAGTGGCGATCCGCAGGTCGCGTTCACCGGCGAATCTGTGTTCGGAACGGATCTCACGAGCGACGGCCGCTACGGCAACGCGACGACGACCGCGATCGAAACGCCGGAGATCAACGTGTCGATGTACGACCAGGTCCGGCTGCAGTACCGGCGCTGGCTCGTCGTCGAGGATGCAACCTATGATCGCGCGACGATCGCGGTCAACGGCACGACGTTGTGGACGAACGCGATGTCGACCGACGGCTCGCTCGAGCACACCGATCGCGAGTGGCGCTTCCACGATCTCGACCTCACGCAACAGGCGAGCGGCGGAACCGTCAAGATCAAATGGGCGATCGCGAGCGACACGTCGCGCGAGCTCGGCGGCTGGACGCTCGACGATGTCTGTCTCGTCGGCATCGGGAAGCATGCCGTGTGCGGCGACTGCGTCCCCGACGAGGACACCGGCTGCTGCTCGACGGGAACTGGCCCCAGTGGCCCTGTCCTCCTCGGTCTCGTCATCGTCGGCGTGTTGCGGCGTCGTCGTCGTCACCCTATCCGGCCTTCGAGGTCACGTTCCCCGACGACTGCTGACTACTTCCGCTGCGCGGCGAGCAGGCGATCGAGTCCCGTGCCGTCGCGATCCGTCTCGGACCTCATGCCGAAGTAGACCTTGGGGCCGCGCGGATCGTCGGCGATCGTCAGCTTGAGATCGAACGGCGCCGGACCATCGACGGTCTCGATCGCGTACGGGCTCGTGACCGTGGTCTTGGTCTCGTGGAGCTTGAACGTGATCGCATTGTCCGCGACGGAGAACGAGAACAGCTCGAACACGCCCTTGTAGAGGGTGCGGTCTTGGAACACGCCACCGCCCATGTTCGGAACGAAGCGGTAGACGTGGAGCTTGTCGCGATCCGTTTCGGGCATCCGATCGAGCCAGTTGCGGTCGATCAGAAGATCACCGGCCTCCTCGGAGGACACCTGCGTGGACGGCTTCGAGGACGAGCACGCCGCCGTGACAGAGAGGACGGCGACGAGAACGAGGGACATGCTGCGCATGCCCGCAGGCTAGCGCAGATCAGGCGGCAAGGATCCGCAGGGCGCCCGAGGCACCGCGCGTGATCTCGCGCTTACGCGCCTCGGCCGTACCGCCGACCGCGCACACGAGAAGCTCGGAGCCCTCGAAGTCGACCTTCATCATCTGGACCTGCCACGCGTTCCCGGCACCGAGGAGCGTTCCGCTGAACTCCTTGATGCGCGGACCAACCAGCACCATCCTGGCCGCCACCTCGTCACACGCGAACGTGTCCCCCGACGAGGCGAGCGGCAGGCCATCACCATCCGCGACCACCATGGCTTCGATTCGACCGTCCTCGCAGCACGATGCGAGCTGGAACTTGAGAGCTTGGGTCACCGTATTGGCGCGACGGCGGCGGCGTTCTTGGGTGCGCATAATGAATCGTCCCAACCCCCGACGGTGATCGCAAGAAACCGGCATAAGCTGCCCGCCGTGCGCGCTGCAATCGCCGTCGCCGTGACCCTCGCGACGGCCTGTCACACCCAGAAGGCCCCCATGACGACGACGGTGACCTGGCCCGCTCTCGACGACAAGCTGCTCGCGGATGCGGCTGCGACGTACAACTTCCGGCTCGGCCTGCCGACGCCGCTCGCGATCACGCCCGACGGCGCCGTGCTGTTCCGGCGGACGCAAGCGCGCGAGTTCGCGGCGGATCTGTTCGAGCTGTCCCGCGACGGCAAGGTCCGCACGCTCGTAACGGCCACCGAGCTGCTCGGCTCCGGCGAGGAGCACTTATCCAACGAGGAGAAGGCGAAGCGCGAGCGCACGCGCACGGCGACCAAGGGCGTCGTCGACATCGATGTCTCGGCGGATGGCTCGGTCGTCATGGTGCCGCTTGGCGGGAAGTTCTTCCTGATCGAGCGCGCGAGCGGCAAGCGCACGGTCATCGATCCCGGCGGTCCCGCCTACGATCCGCACCTGTCGCCCGATGGTACGCGCGTGGCGTTCATTCGCGACGGCGCGCTGTGGCTGACGACGACGCGCGCGAGCACGCAGTGGACGAAGCCGCCCGAAGGTCACGAGGATGGCGTCGCCGACTTCGCCGCGCAGGAGGAGCTGTCGCGCACGCGCGGCTACTGGTGGAGCCCCGATAGTCGATCGATCGCGTTCCAGCGCACCGACACGCGCGGCATGGACACGATCTACGTCAGCGACGCGCGCCACCCCGAGCGCGTGCCCGTGCCGTTCAAGTACCCGCGCGCGGGCCGACCGAACGCGAAGATCCAGCTCGGCATCGTCAAGACGGATGTTGCTTCCACCCCGCAGTGGCTGACCTGGGCCTCGACGTACGAGTACCTCGTCTCGGTGCAGTGGCCGGAGCAGGGTCCACTCACCGCGGTCGTGCTCGATCGCGATCAAGAGAACGTCGCGGTGCTCGCGTACGTGCCCGAGCAGCCGGACTTCGCGACGCTGCATACCGAGCGCGATGACGCGTGGCTCAACGTCGATGTCGGCGCACCGAAGTGGCTCCCCGATGGATCGGGCTTTCTGTGGATGACCGAGGCGAGCGGCGAGTGGACGCTCGAGCTTCATGGGCGTGACGGCAAGCTCGTGCGCATGCTGACCAAGGCGGGGCTCGGCCTGCGCAAGCTCGTCGGTGTCGACGACAAGGGCGCACTCGTCCTCGCGTCCGCGGATCCGACGATCGACGATGTCTACCGGGTGCCGCTCGACGGTGGGGCCCCCGTGCGTTTGACCGCGGGCGACGGCGTCGCCGGACAGATGCGGGACAGCGCACTCGTGAAGCACGGCGTGGTGGCGGTCGACATCGCGCTCGCAACGGGCGGTCGCAAGACCGTCGCGATCGGTCCGAAGGGCACGCACGAGCTGCCGAGCGTCGCCGAGCGACCGAGCCTGGTACCGACGACGAAGCTCGAGACCGTCGAGCTTGCAGGTCGCACGCATCACGTGTCGATCACGCGGCCGCGCGCGTTCGATCCGGCGAAGAAGTATCCGGTGCTGGTCAAGGTCTACGGCGGCCCGCACGCGGTGATGGTCGAGGCGGCGCTGGATGGCTACGTGATGGACCAGTGGTATGCGGACGCCGGCTTCATCGTCGTGCGCAGCGACAACCGCGGGACGCCGAACCGCGGCCGCGCCTGGGAGCGCTCGATCCTCAAGGATCTGATCACCGTGCCGCTCGAGGATCAAGTTGCCGCGCTGCAGGCGATGGGCGCGCGCCACCAGGAGCTCGATCTCGCGCGCGTCGGGATCTTCGGCTGGTCGTTCGGCGGGTACATGGCCACGATGGCCGTGCTCCTCCGCCCCGACGTGTTCCACGCCGCGGTTGCCGGGGCACCGGCGATCGACTGGGGGCTCTACGACACGGCGTACACGGAGCGGTACATGAAGACGCCGCAGCAGAACCCCGACGGCTACAAGGCGACGAGCGCGTTGACGCACGCCGCGAAGCTGACGCGCCCGCTGCTCGTGATCCACGGGATCACCGACGATAACGTGCACTTCGCGCACACGCTGGCGCTGATCGAGCACCTCTACCTCGCGGCGAAGCGCGCCGAGGTGATCACGCTGTCGGCGACGCACATGGTGCCGGATCCGAAACTGATGCTCGCGCGCGAGCAGGTGCAGATCGATTTCTTCCGCGATCATCTATCGAGCCCCACCCCTTGATCCTGCACAAGGACGCGCGCTGCGTCGCCGTGCACAAGCCGAGCGGTCTCTCCACGCACAGGGGCTGGGACGATAGCGACGATGCGCTGCTCCAGCGCGTGCGCGACGAGGTCGATCAGTACGTCTATCCGATCCATCGCCTCGATCGCGGCGCGTCGGGGATCGTCCTGTTCGCGCTCGACAAAGAGGCCGCGCGCGCATTCACCGACGCGTGGATGGGCGGCGAGGCGGACAAGCGCTATCTCGCGATCACGCGCGGCCATCCGCCCGAGCACCTGATGATCGACAACCCGGTTCCGCGCGCGCCGAACGAGGAGCGCGTCCCGGCAACGACCGAGATCTGGCGCAAGGAGATCTTCGGCCGCTACGCGCTCGTCGAGGCGCGCCCGCACACGGGTCGCCTGCATCAGATCCGCCGGCACCTGAAGCACATCGCGTGTCCGCTGATCGGCGACGTCCGCTACGGCAAGGGCGAGCACAACCGGATCTTCCGCACCGAGCACGCGTTGCATCGGCTCGCGCTCCACGCGACCAAGCTCACCGTGCCGCATCCCGAGGGTGGGCTCCTCGTCGTCGAATGTGCGCTGGCGGACGACCTCCAGAGCGCGCTCGCGAGTTGCCGCGCGGCATACGCTTAACCCCAGAGATCACCTCGGTTGATACGAGCCCGAGCCAAGAGCGCGAAGCGCTCGGAGCCCGAGCCCGAGCCCGATCTTCTAGAACGATGGCGAGGTGGTACGTCCTGCTGCTCGCCCTCGCCAGCTGCGGTCGGATCGGCTTTGACGCGCTCGACGCTGCTCGCTCGCTCGTCCCCGACGTCGTCACCTTTCCGTAGTCAGTTCTGGCCGATGTCCTTGGCGATCTCGCGCCACAGATCATCGCCAGTCAGATAGAACGCCCACATTCGCTCGACGGGCGAGACGCCGCGGCGCTCCTGATAGAGGACGAGATCGTCGAACTCGCCGTCGAACCAGCCCCACAGGAAGCGCGCACGATAGACGTCGAGGCCGCGCGCATGCAGCTCCGCGATCGCCTCGTCCTCCTCGAGATCGTCGAGATCGTCGACGAGATCCGACGCCTCGTCGATCACCTCGCCGAGGTGTGCGATGCCCTTCTTCGTCAGCTCGTACTTCGCCTTCTTGACGTTGATCTGGATCAACTCGGCGACCGCGAGATCCTGCAGCGGCTCGTCGAGCGGTGAGAGCTCGCCATCGAGCACCACGGGGAACGCGATGCCGCCCTCCTCGGGCTTGAGGTCGAGCTTCTTGAGCAGCCACAGCGCGATGTAGCTCGCCTTCTTGTCGTCGTCGATCGCGGTGTTCGGGCGGTGTACCAGCTCGTTACTCACGGGCGCAGCGTACTCCAGCTCTCGGCGACAAGATCGATGCGGCCGTGCTCGTCGTCGAGCCAGCTCGTCACGTCGCCAAACGCGTAGTGCACCGGCACCCTCGCGGCGGGTGGATGCAGCAGCGTCGCGCGATGCGGATTGCACAGCGCGAGCACGATCGCCGAGCGCTGCGGCAGGAGCGGCAGCCAGCGCTCGAGGAACGCGGACAGCAGCACGCTGACCGGCGGTTGACCTGGCAGCTCGAACTCGAGCTCGATGTCGCCCGCGATCGCGTCGGCGTCGTCGGCGGTGTGGAGCGCGAGCAGGAGGGCGTCGTCGACCCACGCGCCCTCGCTGGCGCCCTGGCACCAGATGCGGCCGGCCTGAGACCAGCCGTAGCCGGCGTAGTCGAGGTCCGGCGTGCTGCGATCACCGTCGAGGTTCAGCAGCTCGAGCACCGGCTGCTCGATGAACGGCAGCTCGGTGATCTTCACGAGACTAGTCCGCGAGGCGCTGCGGGCGGACCGTACGGCCCGCGCGAGCGAGGCCGAAGCGACCACCACCGATGCGACCACCCGAGCGGCCCGACGGGCGGCTGCCGGACGACGGACGGTTGTACGAGCGACCGCTCTGCGAGCGCTGGTACTTGGTCGGGTTAGCGGCACGGTGGCTCGAGCGCGACGACGAGATCGCACCGGCGCGCGACGGCGACGTGGTGTAGCCGGCGCCGCGGTACATCGGCGAGTAGCCGGGCGACCACATGTTCGACATCATCATGCCGAGCATCATTCCCGAGGCGATGCCCATGAACGGCGAGTGGTAGCCGTAGTACGCGCCGTAGCCCGTGGTCTGGTACTGCGCCTTGCCCTCGCCGGTCGGCTCGCGCTTGATCGTGAAGATCTTCTCCGGCTCGTCGACCGTGCCGTTGGTGTTCTTGTCGAAGAAGCCGGTGACGACCTGGGTCTTGTCGTCCTCGTCCTTGACGGAGATCGAGATGATCTCGTCGCCCTCGTAAATCTCGTTGATGCGCTTCTCGAGATCCTCGGGGCCATCCGCGGCCTTGTACGCCTCGTTGACCTTGTCCCAGTCGATCTTGACGTTGGTGTTCTCGGTCGTGGCCCAGCGCTCGGTGCCCTTGTCCTCAGAGCTGCAGCCCGCGCCAGCGCCCATCGAAACGATGGACAGCGAGAGTGCAGCGGCCAGCAGCTTTACCTTGGAAATCATGGGGGAACCGTAGTGTTCGGATCCTCCCCCGTCAAGCTGCTCTAACCGACCGACTAGGTGAACTTGTGTGTCACCCAGGCCGTAGCTACCTGGAAGTCCTCGATCGAGCCCGTCACCGACGACACGAAGGCCCGCGCGAACGCCTCGACCCGTGCGTCGTGGTCACGGAAGTCGAAGCCCTCGGGGAGCGGGAACGAGCGGAATACGAGCTTTCCGCGCTCGATCACCGGGGCCGGAATGGCCTTCGCGGTGGGCAGCTTGCGACTGCGGTTCTTCGACGCGATGTGGTGCGTGAAGATCGCCTGCTCGCGCGAGAAGTGGCGCTCGGTCGCGGTGGCCAGCGCGCGGAACCGAGCGCGCTCGTCGGTGATCTGCAGGCCCTCGAAGATCGCGCGGCACAGCTGACTCGACTCCTCGTCCCACAGCACGGCAGCGTGGCCCTCGATCAGCGCGGCGGCGACGTCGTCCTTGTCCTCTCGGTGGAGCTCGAGGGCACGGAGCGCGCGCAACACCGTCGGAACCGAGTCTGCGAAGATCCCGCGATTGGTTCGCCGCAGCACGTCCTCGGAGCCGTCGCCGAGCCGCTCGTAGCTGGGATAGCCGAGGCGACTCGCGAGCCGTCCCGCGAGTCCGTAGACGCGCGCGCGGTCCATTCCACCGAGGACCTGGACGATGCCGAGGATCGCGACGATCGGCCACGGATAGCGAAACTCGATCCGCGTGCCGAGCGCGAGGTAGCCGGAGATCCGCCCGTACAGCGAGCGATTGAACTTCTTGAGCCAGCGATGCGACTCGGCCGCGAGGGCGGCTTCCTCCGCGATCAGAACCGCGCGCAGATCATCGGGGATCGCGGCCACCTGTGCGGCGACCGCGCCCCGTAGATCTTCGATCGTCAGCAGCTGGAGGTCCTCGCCCATCAGCTGGAAGCTCGACGCATTCGGTGCGCCGAGCCGCGCGCGCAGTGCGTCGATCAGCATGCGCGCGACTATACGCGACGGCGCTAGGGCTTCGTCACGGTGCTGCTGTCGAGCGAGACCGCCGCGATCCGGGCGAGCGCCCGACCGTCGAGCACCGCCCCGGTGGCCAGCGAGATCGACGCCAGTGTGATCACCAGCGCAAACCGACAAGACTTTTCAAACATGGACCCGCCCGCCTTCCAGGGGCGGCCTGACGCATCAATCGAGCCACGAGGGAACGCGCGCCGCGGCCACACGCGGAGGGCATCGACGAGCGGGATTCGCCCGAACGGGCGATCGACGGGCGATCTGGGTCGTCGGAGATCAGGCGACGAGCGTGTCGTCGAGCTCGCGCACACTGCAATCGAGGACGGCCCAGATCACAGCCGCGATTACCGTGGCGACGGCATCCTGCTCACCCGGCGTCAACACGACCTGCAGCTCCTCGATCTGATCGCGGATCGAGCGGACCATCGCGCGGTCGCAGCGGCCACTGCGTACGGCCGACATCGCGGTCGCGAGCGAGCGGTGATCGAGACGTAGATCACCGAGCGGCATGCGGCCACCGAGCACGTGACACGCGAGCGCGAGGCCGGCACCGAACGCATCACCGTCGGCCATCCCCGGTGCGCGGGTCAGCTCGCGCTCGAGCAACCGCATCACCGCCGGCTGGCGGATCGCGAGCCAGCTCACGTCCTGTTTCGCCAGTTCAACATGGTCGTGGATCATCCTTCGAGGCTAGGCACCGCGCGCTCCGTTGCGCAATTTTTCGGCTATGGTCCGCCGATGCGTCCCGCCTATCTCATCGACGGTATTCGGTCTCCGTTCGGTCGCTACGGCGGCGGGCTCGCGGGGGTCCGCGCGGACGACCTCGGCGCGCAGGTGATCGCGGCCCTGGTCGCCAGGACCGGGATCCCGACGGACCGGATCGACGACGTGATCTTCGGCTGCGCCAACCAGGCCGGCGAGGACAACCGCAACGTCGCGCGCATGAGTGCGCTCCTCGCGGGGCTGCCGGTGTCTGTTCCCGGCGTGACCGTGAACCGCCTGTGCGGCTCGGGCATGCAAGCGATCGCGGACGCGGCGCGGTTGATCGCGACCGGCGAGGCAGACCTCGTGATCGCGGGCGGCGTCGAGCAGATGTCGCGCGCACCGCTCGTCATGGGCAAGGCGACCGAGGCGTTCGGCCGCGGCCAGACGCTCTACGACA
>Ga0105048_10012308_pt1 | contig 13430 bp, 12 predicted proteins | sample MAT05_FD_78382 | JGI IMG/M metagenome (GOLD analysis project Ga0105048, IMG submission 78382) | Freshwater microbial communities from Lake Fryxell liftoff mats and glacier meltwater in Antarctica - MAT-05 | ecosystem: Environmental > Aquatic > Freshwater > Ice > Liftoff microbial mat | place...
GGAATCCGGCGGGCGTTTGTTTTATCAAAACGGCTCCGTTAGCCAGTCGTCAACGGTGCGGGTGGCTGCATTGAAATTGACCCCGATGGCCGTCAGCGTCTTGCCCGATGCCGAACGCGGCCCGGCCCGGTATTTGTCGGCGTAGCCGTTGGCGCGGAGTTGGGCAAGTGCGTCAGAAGCTGTTTTGTTGAACTTAAACTCGAAGAGAAACACATCCCCCGCTGTTTCCACCACCGCATCCGCCCGGCCCTATGAAGAGTGATCGGCCCGGCGCCCCGGTTCGCTGTGGATGAACATCCCCAAATAGCTGAAAATGATGTGAATCAGTCCGTGATAGCCGCACGCGGCCCCGGAGCCCTCGGTTTGTTTCTGGCAGGTGTGGGAGGGCAGATCGGCCAGAATAGACTCATCAATCAGCAGCACCACCCGCCCGCGTTTGGCATGGAGCTTCTGAATAAGCTCCTGAAACTGCCCGGCTAAATCAGGTTCAACTAACTCAATATCAAACGCTTGAGCCTGTTTGGTTAATACCCGTTTGAGGGCGTTGGCTAATCCGATTTCATGGGCGCCGAGGGTGATGCTGATTTTCTCCTTGCCAGCGTGTTGCCGGGGTCATTGGCTGACTTTTTCAGCACATACTGAGCCAGCACCGGGAAATGGTCGGAAAAGGAAACACCCGACAGCGTTTGGCAGGTAATAGTTCGCCAGTCTGCACTAACAAATTGCTGGTCGATGCGCACACAATAGGGGTGACGGTTGAGGGTAAACCCGAGTCCATGACCCGCTTCCTCGAATGCATTGGTGAAGTTTTGGCTCAACTTTCCGTACGAATACCCAATGGGTGTTTCGTTTAAATCGCCACAGATGATGACCGGGTATCGGCTGCCAACTACATACGATTCCACTTCTCTGAGTTGCTCCGATCGGTTTTCGAACCCTTCTTTCAAGCGTTGGAATGTATTCCCAATTTCGTGAAAAAACGGACCTAGCTGGCCCGCTTTCCAGGCTTCTACCGCTTGGTTGGTTCGCACCCCCATCGACCATAAATGTACATTGACTACCCGGATCGTGTCGGCACCGTAAGCGATGTCAGCACACAAAAACCCGTTGATATCCGGCCCTTCAGCTCGGTTCCAGATCCGGCCATACTCGTTCACAATCGGGTATTTAGACAGTAAAGCCAGGCCTATTTTGCGGTTGTTATCGAAGCTGGTCAGCTTTTGGAGTTTGGCAGGGTATAGCTTTTCAAGCTGTTGATTGGGCGAATATTCCTGAAAACAGGCAATGTCGGCGTTAACGGGGAAGGCTTCCAACTCCTGCCGGGACATTTTCGGGAACGTTTCGCTGTTAAAACTCAGCACGTTCAGGGTTGGCTGCTGGCTCACCTGTTTGGTACCAGTGCTGACTCCCAACAGTCTTTTTACAACCAGCAGGCCAAACAAAATCCAGATGATACCGGCCATGGCGACCGTCTTTTGCTGCTTGTAGAGAAGATAGATACTGGCAACCAGACCAAAAAGTATCGCCAGGGGCAGGCTCATCATCACAAATCCAGTCAACCAATGGTCGGTGACGGGATAATAACAAAAAGACATGGTGACAAATAAATAGCTGAGTGCCGAATAGGCGAGTGGGAATTGACCGTACTTTTTCAGTAGTGCCCTAAGTGAGTCAACTACCGATTCGCCACTGTCTTTTAGTGTTTCGAATAGCCGTTCTGCAACCTTATCAATAGCTGTCATACATTTTCTGGTGAGATACGTTGAGTAATTCGGACTACTTTACCGTAAAGCGACCCTCGCCGATCCGGGAGCCACTAGTGTACAATTCAACCCTATAAGCACCTGGTTTATAAGGCGCTTCCCGTCGGAAAAGGAGTTCTACCCGTTGGTCGTTGTTCTCGAAAAACACCGACTGACGGAGACTATAGCCAATCTCCCGCTCATCAACCCACATAATGCCACCAAAGCCGCTTTCGGTAACCACGGCTCCGTTGGGGTCGAGTAGTCGTAGGTACAGGTCGGTGGTGTTTTTTACCGCTACCGGGTTCGAGAGCAGGATAAAAGTGATCTTCAACTGGTCGATGCGCGATGCTTTGTAGATTCCTCCCTGCCGTTCTTTACCATTGTCTGACAAAGCGGCTACCTCCACATCGGCTGCTTTCATGGCCGATGCCAGGCTTACTTTATCTTTTAGGTCGGCGTTCTGACGGGAATAATCGACCACCGTTTGTGCCAGGGCCGATTTGTCATTTTTTAAGCCTTCGTTTTCGCTGAGAATGCTTTGTTTCTCCTCTTCCAGCACGCGGGTCCGGCTAACCAACGAACCGTTTTCGTTTCGCAGGGCGCGCAGGTCGACCTCGTATTGCGTCAGAAAACTTTTGTAGTCGTTGATTTTAAAGTTGTACTGCTGAATCGAAAAGCTGAGATCGCTTTTCAGCTTCCTTTTATCGCTATTTAATTGCCTTTTCAGCCGTTCTAGCTCAATAACATTGCCTCCAAGCTTGCGGACTTCCGCTATTTTTTTATCTAAAACAGTGGAGATCGAATCGAGCTTGAGCTGGGTGGCGGCAAATTGCTCGACTTTGGTTGTCAGTAGCTTCTGAACTTCCAGGGTTTCGTTTCGGGAGCCGATGAACAGATAGGCGAGCAAAGCCAGCAAGCCCATCAACGCGCCAATTGTCAAACTCAACACCCCCTGCTTTTTCACCGGAGCTTCTGCTTCCATGGTCCTGTTTTCGGTTGATGGCATACAAAGTAACAAAACCGAACTTAAGCAGGACTTAAGCTCACTTTAAATTTACCTTAAGCCGAAAAAGAACTGGAAAGCGTAACGGTAAACGTAGTTCCCTGGGACGTTGACTGCACCTGAATAGCCCCCTTGTGTATCTGCACCACCTGCAACACAACAGCAAGCCCCACGCCATGACCCTTGCTCGATTGAGCAGTGGCATTACTCCGAAAGAACGGCTGGAAAATATAAGGCAGATCGGTTTCGGGTATCTGCGGACCCTCGTTAAAGACTGCGATTGTCATTGTACCCGCTTCGGAGCAAAAATCGACTTTGGCGGTTTTGGTTGGAGAAAACTTACAGGCGTTGTCGATCAGATTCAGCAGTAATACCAACAGCGAAGCCCGGTTACCGTGGGTAATCAAATCCTCTTCATTATCGGGGAAATCGGTGAAGGTGAGCTGGATCTGGTACTCATTGTGCCATTCCTGTACCTGCTTTTTGGTTTCCCACAGAAGCTCGTCCATCCGGACTGGCTCAACGTGCATATTGTTGGCCTGAATCGACGTATTGGCCAGTTCGAGCAGGGCGTTGGTCAATTGCGTCAGCAGGCGGGTGTCTTCCTGAAGCGACTGAAGGGTTCGTTCATACACCTCCGGGTTTCGTTTTTGAAGGAGCGCCACGTCAATCTGCGAATTGATTTTGGTCAGGGGGTTCTTCAATTCGTGCGATACATTGGCGATGAATATTTTTTGCGTTTTCAGGGCCTGCTCAATCCGGTCGAGCAACTGATTGAAGGTAGCAACCAGTACCCCAATTTCGTCGGAGCGGTTTGGGTGCTCCACCCGTTTTTGCACATTGGCCGGAAAAATAGTATTCACCTGCTGCACAATGCCCGACATCGGGGCTAGTGCCCGGCCGGCAAAAAACCAGCCCGATATGCCCAGTAACAGAATAGCGGCCAGAATCATGACGATCAGAATTTTCTTTAGATCATCCAGGGCTTCCTGGCCTGTCTGGTCAACTCCGCTGACAATAACCCAGTTGCTGCCCATATTGCTTGTTAGATGAATGGCCACGATTTGGTACTCGTTGCGATTCAGAAATACAGTTTGTTGGGTAGAGTCGAGCTGCGGAATTAATTGCTGGTGGAATTGGGTGTTGGCTATATTGGTGGAGAAGAGCACCTCCTTGTTTTTGTCATTATACACCGAAATGTTTTCGTAGAGCAGGGGTTTCTGATCGCCCGCATCAATTACTCGTAAGACGGTGCTATCGGTTTGTTTTAAATCGAACAGCAGGGTAGTGGTGGTAATGGCCCGATCCTGAAGCCGCTTAAAGAATCGTTTTTCCAGGTAAAGCTTGCTAAAAAAATAAACGCCGAGTGAGAATAGCAACAGGATTAAGGTTACCAGAATAACAAATTGGTAGGTAATTCTGGTGCGGATATTGATCATCAGTTCAGCACCTTTAGAACATAGCCCATACCGATCTGGGTGTGGAGTAGCTTCGGAGCGAAGTCTTTATCCATCTTTTTACGCAGGAAATTTATATAGACTTCAATGATGTTGGTGCCGGTGTCAAACGTTAAATCCCAGAGTTTTTCGGCAAGCTCTACCTTGGGAATTACCCGCCCCTGATGCCTCAGAAAGTATTCCAGCAGTTGAAACTCTTTGGCTGTCAGGGCAATTTCTTTGCCCGCCCGCATCACTCGCTTGGTGTCTGGATTTAATTCTAAATCGGCAATTCTTAGCAGGTTAGCGTTTGGTTGGATGCCGTTGCTCCGCCGGGTCAAGGCACGAACCCTGGCCATCAGCTCCCGAAACTCAAACGGCTTCACCAGGTAATCGTCGGCTCCCGCGTCGAGGCCCACAATTTTGTCGTCGGTTGTTCCCAGGGCAGTCAACATCAGTATTGGTGTGGATATGTTGGCTTCGCGCAGCTTCCGGCAAAGGTCAAGGCCATTGATGCCGGGCAAAATAAGGTCTGATATAATGAGTGCATACGAATCACGGGTGGCCAGTTGAAAGCCCATCGTTCCGTCGTAGGCTACATCGACTTCCCATTGGTTTTCCTCAAGGCCCTGTTGTATGCTTCGCAGCGTTTTGACCTCATCTTCAATGATCAGAATTTTCATAACCGCTTCCTTTCTTCTGTCGAATATACCAAAACAACGCAAAAGAGCGCTTTTTCGATTAGGAAGAGGCATTTTTATACTGAACCTAAACAGACCTGCAGTTTAGGTTCAGTGTTGAAACTCAGTTGACCCGCTTTTTTGCCCCGTTTGTTCGAATGCCAAAGGGCAAATACAAGGGGCATGTACTGACAAGGCTTGTGAGTATAAAAACACCCGCTAAAACTAAGCTGACAATGCCCCAGATTCCTGATGTAACCCCGGTAGCGAATAAAGTAATGAGGACCAGTGCGATAATAACCCGGACTGTCCGATCAATTGAACCCATGTTCTGTATCATAATCGTAGTTTTTTTGACGAAGGAAGGACTTTTATACCCTTGCGTCTGTGACAAAAATCATACAGCGTTTTGACTATGAACAGTTTATACGGGAGCGCGCAATCAGGGAAGCATCTCTATTTTATTACGCATCAGCTTGATCTGCCCCGTTTTTTCCAGTTGCTTGAGCAGGCGGGATATTACTTCGCGGGAGGTCGCCAGCTCCTGCGCGATTTCTTCGTGTGTGATGGCCAAAACGCTGCATTGACAACTCGCGACTTTCTTTTGGAGGTAGGTTAGCAGACGTTCATCGAGTTTGTGGAAAATTACCTCGTCAATGGTTTCGAGCAAGTTGTCGAATCGCTTCTGGTAGGTTTGAAACACAAATTGTTTCCAGGTAGAGTAGCGGCACATCCACTCGTCCACTTTTGCGACCGGGATAGCGATCATCTCGGTTTCTTCTTCAACAACGGCGGTGATTTCACTCTGTTTGCTCCCCAAACAGCAGGTCAGCGACATGGCGCAGGCATCGAGGCCACTCAGATAATACAAAAGTGCTTCCCGCCCTTCTTTGTCGGGTCGCATAATTTTGACCGAGCCACTAATAATAATGGGAACCGAGCGGATAAACTCGCCGGGCCGTATAAGATAAGACCCTGCGGGAGCCACCTTTAGCTGGCTTTCCTGGGCTAATTCTTCAATAAATTTGTACTCAAACCGGCCCGTAAAAATCTCCTGTAGGTACTCAACCGTTGCTTTCATAGTAGGCTAGCGTCGAAAATGAATGCAAATAAACGCACTACTACGCTCTTTACTGAGTCGGGCGCTTGATAAACTCTTCCACGTTCGCTTTCGTAATTTGCAACAGGCCTGTGTTTACGGTTGTGGGTACGGTTGTAATATCTGTTTGTGCATTACTGGCTGATAGCCGATTGGTCTGATGTACCATGTCATACAGAAACTGCGCTCCGTACCAGGTGAAGAGTTCCCGCTTTTGCCCCGCCAGCATCTGAATAACCCCTTCGCGCACGAGTTGAAGATGTTCGGGTTCCCAATCGACAGTTGTGATTTTCACTTTTCCTACCCGACCGGCTTCTTTAACGGCCAACCCCATCCCTGGACCCGAGTTAGAATCGAAGCCACACAGACCGGCTAAATCCGGGTGGGCACTCAGCAGGTCGGAGGTAATGCGGGCGGCTTCTTCCACATTGGCTTTGTCGTCGAATTTGCCAACGACCTCGATGCCGGGATACTGCTTCACCACGTCGAGTAGCCCCTGAAACCCCGCTTCCATATTGGTTAAGCCCAGAATACCCATGTAGGCGATTTTACCCTTTCCGCCCAACAGACGCACCATCTCTTTGCCCTGCATCTGACCAATTTCGTACCAGTCGGTACCCAGAAACGCGTGCCGCTTCGACTGGGGAATGTCAGAATCGTACACAACGGTGGGAATGCCAGCGGCTACCGCTTTGTCGATAACGGCCCGAATAGCGGGATCGGTCCCGTTGATGAGCAGACCCGACGGACGGGTGCCAATCACTTCCTCAATAACGTTGATTTGCGCGGGTACATCCCACTCAGCAGGCCCCAGAATCGAAACTTTTACCCCGCGTTCACGACCCCATCGCCGGAATGTGGCCTGGTCGTGGTTTACATACATCGGCATTGTTACGGCCGTAGTCACCATCACGTATTCTTCGGTACCACCCGATTGACTGGTATTTGCAATCGTATTAAGTGCCGTGGTCGCAGCCGCCTGACGGGGGGGGAGTTCGCAGGCTGACACGGCCAACAGGCTAAAGAGTAGCAGTTTTTTCATGCTAAAGCACCCCGTTTTTGCAGGGCTTTATCGGTCCAGACAGCCGTAATTAGAATCAGGCCCAAAATAATTTCCTGCCAATAACCCGACACGCGGGCTAGTACCATCACGTTGCTGATCAGGCCCATAAACACCGCTCCCAGCAAAGCACCAATTATTTTGCCGTGACCACCCGACAAACTGGCTCCGCCCAGAATTACGGCCGTAATAACGCGTAATTCCAGTCCACGGCCGGCGGTTGGCAGGGCTGTGCCCAGCCGGGACGCGAGCAGTATACCCGCTACCCCTGCCAGCAAGGCCGTCACTATAAAGCCCCAGAGTTTCATTCGTTTTACGCGGATTCCCGACAAATCGGCGGCCTGTTCGTTGCCGCCAATGTAGTAGTAGCGCCGAAAGAATACCGTTTTATTCATCAGAAAAGCAAACCCGCCCACAAGCAGCAACATGTACCAGACGGGCATCTGAACACCCAGCAAACGCGACTGGCTGAGGGCATTGAACCAGTAGGGGAGGTTCTGAATGCCCGAACCACTGAGCAGTAAGGCTCCCCCTCGAACAATGCCCATCATGGCCAGTGTCTGAATCATGGGGTTGATTCCCTGATAGGCAATGAGGTAGCCGTTGATAGCGCCAATTAGCCCGGCACTGGCCAGCGCCATCAACCCGGCAACGGGCACTGGAAGCCCCAGCGACATCATACCAAAAGCAGCTACTCCACCCGAAAACGCGACTACCGAGCCGACGGATAAATCGAAAACGCCACTGACCAACAGCAGCATCATGCCCACCGCAACAATGGTGTCGATGCTGAGGTTGAGCAGCAGTTGGCTCCAGTTACCAAATGTTGGAAACGTTTGGGGAAAGGCGATGGCCGCCCCAATACCAACCAGTAAAATGGTAAGCGTCAGGGAGTAGGTTCGTTCTTGGAGGAGTAGTCGCATAAGTTCTGGTAGGCTGTCAGAAATGAAGCGTTATAAAGCCGGGTAGTTTTTGGCAGTATCATCCAGCACCAATACCCAATCCTGACCATATCCATGCGTAGGCGGCTTAAACTGGAGTGGCTTCTGATTATCAAACGTACCCGCCGACTGCGTTTTTCCCGAACGGGGATCGAACCAGCTTGCGGTAAGGGCTTTGCCCGAAATCTTGCCCGGATTAACCGTAAACGGTTTTCCAGCCGCTGAATACACAAAGGCATAGTCGGCACCCCGGGTAGCCTGAATTCGTTCGGAAGGGCTAAGGTTGTTTTCGATAATAAGCGACTGATCGGGTACGCGATCGAGCAGCGGTCGGGCGGTCATTAATCGCCGAACGTGTTTCATCTGGTTGGCTCCCGGCAGGTCGAGGGCTTCCTGCCAGTACAAATGCGGCCCATTAACGGCCGGGCGCTTGGCGCTATACATCTGCCAGATGTCGTGGCAACCGTAGGTATGCCCATGCGCCCCCGCAAACAGATCTAAGTACGCATACAGGCGCACGTCATAGGCATTGGACGTGCCCAGGTCTTTAGCATTAAAACAGACCGGATGATCTTCGTAGATCGGTTCGGCATCCATGGTTGGTTTCACGGGCTGGTTATTGTAGGAGACCGTGATGTTGTCGTACATGGGTATGTTGCGGCAATGGCCATTCTGGTGCATGTTGAAATCGAACCAGGCATCATCCTTAAACCACTTGGATGCCCCCCCGTCGAGCCCGTTGGGTTGCGGATGATAGGTCATCAGGGCTTTATCGGCACCACCAACGGCCTCCTGAATTCCCGTTGCCATAGCCCGCCAGATTTCTACGTCAGACGAACCGTCGCGCGGTTGACGGTCACCGCCTAGTACCCAGACAATATTTTCGCGATTTTTGTAGCGGTTGCCCACATAACGACCATACACGAGTGCATTGGCCGGGTTGAAAATTTCGGGCCCGTTGCCCCAGGTGTTTTTAAAAACTTTGTCGCCCCAGGTGGGTAAAAAAGCGATAACGATACCGTACTGAGCGGCTTTGTCAACGATATAATCGACGTGTTTGAAATAGGCTTCGTTAGGCTTGGTGGGGTCATTGTCCTGGAGGGGCACCTCGCCATACGGGTTCTGTTCTTTAAGGCCGTCGAACTCGGCAAGAGCCACCGCCTGTACCACCGTAAAACCCTGCTCGGCCCGGCGTTTGAGGTACTGCTCGGCTTCTTCGCGGTTAAGCCGGTGGAAGAGTTCCCAGGCCGTGTCGCCCATCCAGAAAAAAGGGGTGCCGTTCTGGTGGACGAGGTAGCGCTTATTGTCGGACACTTTAAGTTGTCCGCCCGTGTACGGTTGCTGCGCGATAGCCAGCCCCTGTATGCATACGAAAAGCAGGAAGAGAATCGATTTTTGCATGAGATTTAGGAATAGAGTTGTGTTGAGATTATCGGGCTGTAATATCTTTGACCTGCTCACGAATATCGTCCATCTCGAAAATGCGCTCCCAACCTTCCCGGAACAAAATTGGTTTGGCTCGTTTCGAGATTTTATAGGCTGCATCGGAAAAGGTTCCGTTGACTTCGTTGAACAGCACGGCTATTTGAATACGCAAATGGCCCAGTACAAAGTCGCGGGCGGCTGCCTCGGGCACGCCGAGGGTCACAATTCGGTCGAACCCTTCTTTCACCACTTCCATGCAGGTCTGGGCCAGCGTTTCTACCATGGCCGGTTCCAGAATCGCCATTTGCTCCAGTGTAATACGGTGCGTGTTCAGAATTGGGCCGTACATGTCTTGGGCTACTTTCTCGCCCAGCGCATAATGGGCTTCGGTTCCCCCCATCAGGGCCACCACAACGGACTGTTTTGCCGAAATGCCGCCGTAAAAATCCCGGAAGGCTTCTTCGGTCGGCTCCCAGTTAAATACCGAGGGGTGGCAAGGGTGCGCAATCACATAACCGAGGTCATCGCGGTGGGCAATCACGCCGTCGAGAGGGGCAGCCGGGTCGAGTGTCAGCACCAGAGCGCCCGGTTTCATTTGCGGAATAATCTCATCGGAAATTTTACCGATGGCCACATCCGGCAAGGCCAGAATAACCACGTCGGCCTCGGCCACTGCCGGGCCCGGCTCACAGACTGTTACGCCCCGTTTCAGGAGATTATCGATTCCCTGCGGGGCAATTTCGAGGTACGAGACAGCGTAGTCAGACAGTTTCAGGAAGTTGTCGGTCAGGCGGCAACCCATTTTGCCACCGGCTCCTACTAAGGCAATTTTGGTCATGATTTTGGCTATGAATTTTTGATTTTCAGTTTGTCGGTCGTTGTTTATGCCAGCCTACGAGTCGAACAAACCGCTATTTTTTAAATACCTAATACTCGTTTCGGCCCAGTCCGCTTCTTTGGCAATGCTGCCAGCCAGTGTTGGTTCTGGTACAACCCATTGCTCCAAAATAGCCGTTGGGCACCGACTGTACTGGCTTACTTCCTCCACAAGCCACGGAATGTTCAGCATGCCTTGCCCAGCAGGTCGTCCGTCGATTTGAAAGCCCATCAGATGCGGTAATCGCTGAATGCCAAAGTCTTTCACATGCAGATTGACGGTGTAGGGTGCCAGCGTTTTTACTACTTCGGCCAGGCCTTCGCCCGCACCCATCGAGTTAACCGAGTCCAGGCAGATACCCACCTGCTCGTGGCCTACGCGCTCCATGATACTGGCAAATTCGCGGGCCAGCAGCCGGTCGTGGTTCTCGATGCCCAGCGTGACGCCAGACTTTACCAGCGCGGGCAGGGCATTTTTTAACAGGTCAACCACGTCATCTATTGCCGGTTCGTAGGTAGCTGTGTCAATCACAAAGCGCAGCAACCGACTGTTCAGGTGTTTCGTCAGAGCAATGTAGCGTTCCAGGTGTTCGTCGGTGAGCCCGCGCGCACCCACTTCCAGTACCACTCCCAACTGCAAACTTCGTTGGGTAAGAGTGACCAAACGCTCGTCGGAGAGTTCGTGCAGGGGTAAGTTGTCGCCAAACTGCACCAGCTTTACGCCAAACTGTTCGGCCCGGCCAAGCAAAGCCAGCTCGCCGAATGGTTGCGGAGGTGGGTTCCCCGGAGTGCCGATTGCCCAGCCAAACGTGTAGGTACTGATGCCGAATTGCATGGTTTACAGTGAATTACGTAACGTTAATCCACCCGGATTGGTGATTTTATCTCGTTGGCGATTGGTAAGCAATTGTCCGGCCGTTTGCCCCATCTGCGCAAAGTCGGTGGAAATCACACTGATACCCCCCGCCAGAATCTCTTTCATCGGTGTATCGTCGTACGACAGGAGGCCTATCTGCTGACCCAGCGTTAACCCTAATCGGTCCACTTGTTTCAGAAAGGCGATCAGGTCACGGTCGGCAAAGAGCAGGAATGCTTCGCCGGATTTTACCAGCGTATCGGAATACGATTCTACGATTTGACAAGGGAAATCATAATCTTTCCCAAATCGCCGGAAGCCTGTCAGAGTGGCCGCCGGTATGTATTGAAACCAGTCTTTCGACTGTACCAATGTCAAACCACAGTATTGTTTTAGCCGGTCCAAAGCGGCTAACAAGGCCTGATAAATATCCTGTTCAAAGTCTTGGTAAACAGCCGTGTATTCACCTGAAAGCGTGGGTAATATCTGGTCGATCAGTAACAACTTGTCGGCTGGAATCAGAGCCACAACCTCAGACACATCGCTCTCGAAATGCGGCATCAGCACATAGGCATTGAAGCGGCCAAGGTTATTCCGAACCAGCGTTTCAAACACAGTTGGGTTGTAATGGTGAAAAAACACGCTCAATGTCGCGTCGTCGGGCAAAGCGGCTTTCAGCGAGTCGTAAAGCGTTTCTTTGTAGGCGTTTAGCGTGTCGAAAATCACCAACACATTCAGTGTTGAGCGCACGTTGGTACTGGCCACATAAAATCCTTTGCCGTGTTGAGATCGCACCACCCCCCGTTGCCGGAGATCTTCGTAGGCTTTAGCTACCGTCACCTTCGCTACCCCCTGGGTACTGGCCCACTCGCTAATGGAGGGCAGTTGCTGACCAAGTTCCAGCGTTCCCAGCTCAATATTCGTTAACACGGATTCTATTAACTGCTGGTATTTGGGCTGATCCGCCGATTGATCAACAAGGGTAGGTTGCATATGCCTCGTTACTTTTTGTTGATTTTCTGGTAAAGACTATAAAAGAAACTACATTTGTGCGCACCTCGAAGAGTGCAGTAGAGTACAGTAGTGTTCGGCAAATGTACGCGGTTTTTGAAATAGTCAAACAAAATCGTCTAAAAAGTAAAAATTTATGGTTGCGCCACAACATCGTTAAGCAATGAAGAACTTGAAATTCGCAGTAATCGGTACGGGTTTTTGGGCTACTTATCAGATTCCAGCCTGGTTTGAAGTGGGTGGTGTTGAGTTAATTGCCCTTTATAACCGCACTAAATCCAAAGCCGATGAGTTTGCCCGGCATTTTGGGGTGTCCAACGTGTATGATAGCATTGATGAATTACTCGACCGACACGCCCACGAACTCGACTTCGTAGATATTATTACGGATGTTGATACGCACCTGTTTTTTACAACAAAAGCGGCCGAACGAGGGCTCGACGTGATTTGCCAGAAACCGATGGCCCCGAACCTTACCCATGCCCGGCAGATGCTGGAAACCTGCCGGCAAGCAGGCGTTCGGCTGTATATCCATGAGAATTTTCGCTGGCAAACGCCTATCCGAGCGCTCAAAACGGTACTGGATTCCGGTGTAATCGGGAAGCCATTCAAAGCACGGGTGAGCTTCTGCTCGGGGTTTCCGGTGTTCGATAATCAGCCGTTTCTAGCCGATTTAGACCAGTTTATTCTCACCGATATTGGCTCCCATATACTAGACATTACCCGGTTTTTGTTCGGAGAAGCGGACTCGCTTTATTGCCAGACAACGCGGGTTAATCCCGGTATCAAAGGCGAAGATGTAGCGAATGTCTTACTGCGGATGCAAAGTGGTCTGACGTGCTACGTTGAAATGTCGTATGCGTCGATGCTGGAAAAAGAAGCTTTTCCGCAAACGCTGGTGCGTGTTGAGGGTTCGGCGGGCTCGGTTGTGTTGACGCACGATTATGTGCTTAAAACGACAACCGCCACCGGCACCACAGCAACCACGGTAGCCCCCCGGCAATACGCCTGGGCCGACCCGGCGTATGCACTCGTTCATTCGTCGATTGTGGCCTGTAATCAGAACTTACTGAACGATTTACGCAGACCAAACGAATCGGCCGACTGCCTCGCCGAGACTACTGGAACCGATAATTTTGAGACCATCAAACTGGTTTATGCGGCCTACGATTCGGCAAAAGGAAACGAGGTCGTTGCTATACATCATTAACCGCTTTACCGTACCATTCATACCCTAGTCCCATGCTACAGCTTCGTACCATTAGCAAGCACTTCCCCGGCGTAAAAGCGCTCGATAC
>Ga0105048_10012309_pt1 | contig 13429 bp, 10 predicted proteins | sample MAT05_FD_78382 | JGI IMG/M metagenome (GOLD analysis project Ga0105048, IMG submission 78382) | Freshwater microbial communities from Lake Fryxell liftoff mats and glacier meltwater in Antarctica - MAT-05 | ecosystem: Environmental > Aquatic > Freshwater > Ice > Liftoff microbial mat | place...
AGCAATTGCCCTAGGTTGCACTATGCGGCTCGATCTGCGCGGCCCGCCGACCGGCGCTTCACCCGAGTGCGGGCGTCGACTCCCTGTTCAACCTCGAGCTCCATGTCCCGACATCTGAAGATTGGACGTCCCCCACCGATCGAGCCGCGTTCGAGCTGTCGAGCCCGAAGCCTCAGCTCCTCACCACGCCTATCGACGCGAAGACGGTCGGTGTGACCGGCTGTGGCAAGAAGGCAGTCTACAACCTGGTGGTCGATATCACCGGAGGGAAGTGGCTGCTGAGCTCCGTCGATAACAACGCCGGCGAGGCGCCCCCGAGTCCGATCGCTCAGCCCGCTGGTCCGAAAGAGGGGCCCGGTGGTCCGAGCGAGCAGAATCATCGGTAGCTCACGGGCGCCGCGGTCGACATGATCGCCTGGAGCTCTCGAGGAGAAGCTCCGCGGGGCGCGATCCCGTAGTCGCGCCGGAGCTCGTGCCAGGCGAGCTTGGGGTCGATCGTGGCGCCGAAGAGCACCTTGGCGGCCGTGCGTAGGCCGGTGGTGAGGCTGGCGTTCCCGAGCGCGGCGGGGACGACGCGGCGCGCGTGAGGATCGAGGAGAGCTCCTTTGACCTCGGCGGGCGTTCAAGCTGAGCGCGCCTCGCGTCAGGGGCTTCTCCCGCTCCCCTGGATCCGCTACACCGTTCACCAACGAAAGGCGGGGATCATCATGACCGAGACAGCATTGATCACAGGCGCTTCCGCAGGGCTGGGCGCGGAGCTCGCGCGGCTCTTCGCGCGCGACAAGCACGACGTTATCCTGGTGGCGCGGCGGCGCGACAAGCTCGACGCGCTCGCCGCGGAGCTGAAGGAGAAGCACGGGATCGCGGCGCACGTGATCGCCGAGGATCTCGCGGATCGGGGCGCGCCCGCGCGCATCGTCGCGGCCGTGCGCGAGCGCGACCTCAGCGTCGATTTTCTCGTCAACAACGCCGGCTTCGGCACCACCGGCGCCTTCGCCGAGCTCGAGGTCGCGCGGGAGCTCGAGGAGATCCAGGTCAACGTCACGGCGCTGGTCGAGCTCACGCGGCTGTTCTTGCCGGCGATGATCGCGCGGAAGAGCGGGCGCATTCTCAACCTGGGCTCGACCGCGGGGTTTCAGCCGGGGCCGTTCATGGCGGTGTACTACGCCACCAAAGCGTTCGTGAACTCGTTCACCGAGGCGCTCGGCTACGAGCTCAAGGGCACCGGAGTGACAGCGACGGTGAGCTGCCCGGGCGCGACAGAGACGGAGTTCGCCAAGGTCGCCGGCAACGAGAGCTCGCTGCTGTTCAAGGCGAGCGCGCCGATGACGGCAGCCGAGGTCGCCGAGCACGCCTATCAGGCGATGCTGCGGGGCGAGGCGATGGCGGTGCCGGGCTTCAAGAACAAGGCCGGGATCCAGTCGCTCCGGCTGGCGCCGCGGAGCCTGGTGCTCGGGCTCGCGGCGAAGCTCAACCGGCCGGCGCAGAAGTAGATCGCGGCGACACCGCCAGAGAAAGCTACTTGGGGGGCTGCGGAATATCGTGCGCCGCGAGTCGGAAGATCAAATACGCGCGAAAGGTGTTGGTGCCCGTCGAATGAAATGCATCGGCGACCCCACCCGGCTGATACCACATCCAGTGGGAGGCGGGGTCGATCGTCCCGACGGCGGGAATCGCACCCGTGGGGCAGGTCGGCGGAAACGTGCCGCCGGACGTGGGATCATTGGCTTCACCGATTGCCAGCGTACCGACTGCCTTGGGGGTCACCGCGCCGACGCTGTTGACCCAACCCGCGCTGGTGGTCGCAGGAGCGCCGGCTCCGCTGTTGCAGATCCCGATTTGTGTATTGACCTCTACCTGGGAGGGTCCCGTCGTGCTCGAGCTGAGATTGATGCCTGTCGCGCAGACCTCGAACTTCGGGTCACCGGTGTAGAGCGGCGCTCCGCCGGCCCGCAGGAACTGCCCGAGCACGCCCTGGGTCACCGACAGATCGTCCCAGGTCACGATATAGAGGTACGCTGAGGCCGGCGCGTCGGCGGCCGGCACGACGTAGGACTCCGGCCCTTCGCCGCAGTTGAAGATCTGCCCGGCGGTCTGCGCGCGTTGCCCCTGGGTGAAGTGCGTGATGCCGGCGACGTCGCCGTAACCAAAGCTATAGGCGTTGTCGGCGGTGATGACGACCTGGACATCACTCGTTGGATCGGGTGTCCCACCGCCGACCCCCACGAAGCCTCCGACCCCCAGGCCGAGGCCGCCTTCTCCCCCGAGGCCGCTCCCTGAAGAGACCGTTTCGCCCGCGGTGGCTCCGGTGGCCCCGCCGGAGCCCGTGGTGTCGACGCCGCTCCCGCCGGACGCGCTGCACGCCGGGACCGCGAGGAAGGCGGACGCGAGAAGGGCCATCCAGCGGGCCGGGGAGCGCGGCTGGATGCGCCCCGATCGTGAGGGTGCCAGGCGCGGCGAAGGACGAGCGAAGAAGGATTGCATCATGGGATCTGGTCCAGATCTATCACAGATGGCCGGCCGGGGGATGAAGGATGAAGGACCAGAGACGTGAACCCACCACGCCTGCGCCGGCAAGGTGATTGCGAATCGCGGCCCCATGACCCGATTCCCACAAAAATACCCTGAGCCGTACGATCGATTGCGTCGCGCGTCCGCCACGCCGCGTAGCGCGGCGCTACGCTGCAGCGTGGCGCGCGCGCAACGACACCCTTCCCCGCCGCGACGCTCGCCGCGCTCGCGCGGACCTCTTCGACGGCAGACGCCAAGCCGGGCGCGCCGACGATCTTCTGCGCCACCTACCCTGACGCGCCGGCGTGCAGCGCAGGCGCGGTCGCGTGCTCCTACTGCCACACCAAGAGCGAGTCGCCCGTGACGTGGAACGCCTTCGGCGAGGCGATCCGCAAAGAGCTCTTGCCCGGCGTGCCTCGACCGCTCGACGACGCTACCTTCGGCGGCGCGCTCCCTGCCGCGCTCGCGGCTGTCGTCGACGGCGACGCTGACGGCGACGGCGCCTCCAATGAGACCGAGATCCTCGGTGGATCCTTGCCCGGGGACGCGACGAGCCATCCAGTCGAGGGCACCTGTCCAGCCGACGTCGCAAAGCTCGACTACGCCGTGTGTCAGTACGACGCTCGCTATGTCTTTCGCAAGCTGAGCCTCGACTTCTGCGGTCAATCTCCCACCCTGCAGGCTATCCCGGACTTCGAGGCGGCGAGCACCGCGGAGCGCCCGAAGCTCCTCGATGCCGCGCTCGACACTTGCCTCAAGAGCGAGTTCTGACGCGGGAAGGACGGCGCTGTCTGGCGCCTCGCCCACCGCAAGGTCCGGCCGATCGCCAGCGTCAAGTCGGGCGAGGATCAGGGCGTGATCCCCCTCGCTGACTACGACGACGACTATGCCCTCTTCGTCTACACCCAGATCGATGATCACGACGCCCGCGACGTGTTGACGGGGACTTACTTCGTCACCCGCACCGACGGCGACGGGACCACCCCGACGACGTATGCGCAGGTCGACACCAAGAAAGGCCAGCTCCTCGACTCCGCCCACCGCGCTTTCATGATCTCCTCGGCCTGGTTCCTCGTCACCAACGTGATGTTCACCGCGCTGCCGCGCACCGCCGCGGCGCAGGCCTACCGCAGCTACCTCGGCTTCGACATCGCCCGTCAGGAGGGCTTGCACCCGGTGGCGAGCGAACCGAAAGACTACGACGCGAAGGGAGTCGCCGCCCCCGCGTGCGCCGCTTGCCACACCACGCTGGACCCGCTCACCTATCCTTTCCGCAACTACAACGGGCTCGGCAAGGGGGGCAAAGGGGCGTACATCAAGAGTCGTATCGAGAAGCTCTTCGTGGACGAAGCGCCCAACATCAGCAGCATCCCCGAGAACGGGACCATCCTCGACAAGCCCGTCGGTACCCTGGTCGAGTGGGCCAAGGTCGCGGCCGAGAGCGACGAGCTCGCGTCGGCGACCGTGATGGATTACTGGCTGCTCGCCTTCGGCGCGCCGCCCACTCCCAAGCAGACGTCCGACTTTCAGGCGACCTGGAAGACGTTCAGAGGCGATGATGGGTACTCCGTGTCTCGCATGCTCCACCACCTGATTCACACGGAGGCCTACGGTGATCCCTGAACGCGCTCTTCTCCTCGCGCTCGCTTCGAGTGCGCTCTTCACTGCGGCCTGCTCCGGATCGAGCGAGTCACCTCCCGGCCCGACGCCGACGCCGACGACGTCGCCGACGTCGACACAACCGGCTTCGCCCAACGCGGCGGTGCGCTTCAAGGGTCCTGATCGGATCCGCAACGATCTCGGGCGCGCGCTCTCCCTCGCGCCGAACGAGATCTGTAATGAGCTCGGGACCTTCTCGTGCACGGACACCGTCCACACCGTCACCCTCGGCGGGGTGAGCCCGTATGAGCACCAGATCTACGAGCCTCTCCGGCAGACCGTGGCGAGCACCCCGCTCGCGGCCGATCGCGTCGTCCTCGCTGCCTGCCTGGAGCGGGCCAAGCGCGATTTCGCCGCGCCGGAGGGCGCCACGGTGTGGAAGGGAGTCAAGGTCGACGGCGCCGGCAAGCTCGCGGAGGCCTCGACGGACACGGTGAAGGCCGCCATTGACGGGCTCTATGCCCAGCTCCTCTCGCGGCACGCCTCGGACGCGGAGATCGCCGCGATCCGCGGCTTCTACGACAAGGTCCTTGCCGGCGCGCCCGCGAAGCCCGCCGAGAGCTGGGCTGCGCTGTCGTGTTACGCGGTGGGGACGTCGGTCGAGTTTCTCTTCTACTGATCGAGGATGACCATGCGAAAGACCAACTCGACGAGTGCGTGGCGCTCGCGCACGGCAGCGGCCTCTCGCTCCCCAACGTCAACATGGCCACGAACGGCTTCTCCAAGCGGGGTATCGACGATACCTTGCCTCTCTGGGCCTATGGTGCCCCCGTGGCCACACCGGCCCTTTGGCCTTTCGGGCTCGACGGCTCACGCGGCCTCCCCGGCGCGCCCAAGGGCGATCTCGTCAACGCTGCCCGCGCCCTGCGCGACGGGACGCTGGAGCCGGGATCGAGCTTCTACCAGGCGTTCCAGGCCAGCGCTTCTCTGGAGCTCTGGAAGAAGCAGCGCCTCGACGCGCGCGTCAAGCTCGAAGGCGCGGACCTCATCGGCCGCCTCAACCTGCTCGGCGAGTCGCCCACAACGCCGCTCTCGGCCTATGGCCTCTCGCCGTCCCCGGACGCCGCGCTCCTCCAGAGCACCTTTCCCAACCTGCTCACCGACGAGCTGGAGGCGCAGGCGGCGCTGGCGTTCATGCTGCTCAAGCAGCGGGTCTCCACCGCCGTGACCATCGCGCCGAGCTTCAGCGTGCTGCTCGATCAAGGCTCGGTCCTCAACACCCCGCTCGCCTTCGACTTCTCCCACAACGGCCATCGCGCCTGTCAGGCCGTGATGTGGAGTCGTATCCTCGGGATTGCCGACAAGCTGATCGGCCTGCTCAAGGGCGCGGAGCTCACCCCGGGCACCGGAGAGAGCCTCTGGGATCGGACCTTGATCTACGTCGCCACCGATTTCGGGCGCTCCAAGCAGCGCGTCGCCGGCGCCGATGACTTCGGCACCGGCCATGAGCTCAACAACGGCGTTCTCCTGCTCTCCCCGCTCGTGCGCGGCAACACCGTGCTCGGCGGCGTCGATCGCAAGACGGGGATGACGTATGGATTCAACCCGACCAGCGGGGCGGCGGATCTCTCGCGGCAGATGACGGAGGCGGAGATCTTCGCGGGGATCCTTGACGCGATGGATATCGACGTCAGCGGGTCGGGGCTCCCCAGCGTGACGGCGTTCACCAAGTAGACCCGTCCTGCCCGCCTGTGGGGCCATGCGCACAAAAGCGAAACGGAGGCCCCCGACTCTTCGAGGACCTCCGTTTCAGCTCATCCCTCAGTGAGGGAGAGCCATCAAGCAGTGATCACTTCTTGACGCCGGCCTCGGCGAGGGCCTTGTCGATGATCTTCTTGAACTTCGCGAACGGCTGCGCGCCGCTGATGAAGTAGCCGTTGATCACGAACGCGGGCGTGCCGCTGATACCGGCCTTGTCGGCCACGGCGCTCTCGGAGTCCACGAACGCCTTGTGGGTGTTCGCGTCGAGGGCCTTCTTGAACTTGCCCATGTCGAGACCCTGGGTCTCGGCGTAGCTCTCGAGCGCGGCGCGCTGGAGAACCTCGGGGCCCGTGCCCTGCTTGTCGAAGAGCAGATCGTGCATCTTCCAGAAGCCGGTGTTGCCCTTCTGCGCGTAGGCCTCCTGGGTCGCCTCGGAGGCGAGGGGAGCGTCCTTGTGCATCGGGAGCGGCTTGTGGCGCCAGACGACCTTGACCTTGTCGCCGTAGGTCGTGTCGACCTGCTTCAGGGTCTCTTCCACGCGCTTGCAGAAGGGGCACTGGAAGTCGGAGAAGATCTGCATCGTGACCTTCGCGTCCTTGCCACCCTTCCAGGGGCTGTTGGAGGCGGGGGCGTCGACCGTCTTCTTCTCGGCGGCGGGCGGCTCCTTGCCGTCCTTGATGATCTCGGCGTAGACGTCCTTCGCCTTGATGCCCTTGGCGACGAGCGCCTGGGCCTTGACGAGCTCCTCGTCGATGACGGCCTTGAACTTGTCCGCGGGCTGCGCGCCCACGAGGCGACGACCGTTGATGAAGAAGTGCGGCGTGCCGCTGGCCTGGATGTCGTCGGCGAGATCCATGTCCGCCTGCATGCCAGGCTGGTACTTGTGGTCCTTGATCGCGAGCTTGACCTTGTCGACGTCGAGGCCCAGCTCCTTGGCGTAGCCGAGGAGATCCTCGTCAGCGATCTTCTGCTGGTTCTTGAAGAGCATGCCGTGCGCGGCCCAGAAGCCCTTGTCGCCCTTCTGCGCGCGAGCCTCCATGGTGAGCTCCGCGGCCGGCTCGGCGCGCGGGTGGAAGGGAAGGGGGTTGTTGCGCCAGATCAAGCGGACCTTGTCGCCGTAGCCCTTCATGACCTCGTCGATGGTGGGCTCGACGCGGCTGCAGAAGGGGCACTGGAAGTCGGAGAACTGCACGATCGTGACGAGCGCCTCGGCGCCGCCCTTGACCGGACCGTCGCCCGCGGGGACCTTCCAAACCGTCTTGTCGTCCTCGGCCGGCTTGGCGTCGGGCTTGGGCGCGTCGGGCTTGGCAGGCGCCTTCGCCTTGTTCTCGCCGGCGAGCTTCGCGTAGACCTTGTCGGCCTTGGTGCCCGAGGCCATCGCGGCCTTGGCCTTGCCGAGCTCCTCGTCGATGACCTTGCTGAAGGCCTCGATCGGCTGCGCGCCGCTGAGGAAGTTACCGTTGATGAACGAAGCGGGCGTGCCCTGAACGCCGACGGCCTTGCCGACGGTCATGTCGTCGTCGATCTTCTTGGCGAACTCGCCCTTGTCGAACGAGGCCTTCCACTTGGCCTTGTCGACGCCGGACTGCACGGCCCACTGCTCGTACTTCTCGGGCGAGAGCGCCTGCTGGTTCTGGAACGCGAGGCCGTGGAACTTCCAGAAGGCCTTGGAGCCGCCCTGGCGGAAGACCGTCTCGGCCGCGAGCGACGCGGGGCGGGCGTTGGGGTGGAACGGGAGCGGGTTGCTCTTCCACACGACGCGGAGCTTGTCCGGGCCGTACTTGTCCTTCAACTGGGTGATCGTCGTCTCGACCTTGCTGCAGTAGGGACACTGAAAGTCGCTGAAGAGCACGAGCGTGACAGGCGCGGTGCGGTTGCCCCAGACCGGATCCTTCGACGACACGGGCACGGCCGCGTCTTCGTCGCTCCAGGTGGCTGAGCCGTCCGCGGAGGCCGAGATTTCCTCGCCTCCAGCCTGGCGCGCCGACCCGTTGCGGTCGACGCCCCACATCAACCCCATCCCTGCGATGAAGCAGAGAAGGAAGCCGACGATGGCAGTTCCTTTGTTCATGTCTTTTTCCTCATCGAGCGGTCCAGAGAGTCTGCCTCCGGAGGCCGCGTAAGCCGCGCCGGGCGAATTCCCGGGTACGGTGTTTCAAGCCTGCTGCTCGCGGAGGTGAGGAGACCTCACGTCCGCGGGTTTGATTTTTCGAGAGCGGCGCGCTCGCCTGCTGCCTGCTGCCGGCGCTTCAGGCCAGCTTGGAGGAGCAGGGGCGCGGGGCTCGCGTCGTCGTCCCGCGTCACTGCCGGGTTCGCTGGCTCGCGGCCCGTTCGATTCGAACGGGGCGAGGTGCGGCCGGGGCAGGGGAGCTTGGCTATTCGAAGCCGAGCTGCCTTTGGACGGGGACCGTGACGCGAGCCGGGCTCAGCGCGGAGGGTGGTAGACGGCCTGCTCGATCCCGGGGAGGCTCACGTCGGTGACGGGGGCGTAGGCGGGAAGGAGCTCGCTCGAGGCGGGGTGAATCAGGGCGGCAGGGTCGAGCGCCGCGGGATCGAGCAGCAGCGCGGTCGCCCCGGCGGCGTAGCCGTCTCGCGGGGAGGGGGCGAGCTTCGGGGTCGAGGTGTCGAGGCGAGCGCAGCCGGGCGTCGCTTCGATGCGGGCGTCGTTGATGTTGAGGATGCGCTGCGGGGCGATCGCCGAGGCGCCGCGGGCGTCGCAGAAGGCGGCGATCTTGGGATCGATGCCTTCGTCGTCGGCGATCGCGCTCAGCTCGTCGCACGGAGACGTCGTGTTGTCGACGGCGGTGGCGAAGGCCAGCGGCAGTACGGCGGGCAGCCGCGGCATCACCGTCGCAGCGTCGACCTCGCACAAGGGGAGGATGGCGGCGCTGGCGCTCCGGGAGAGGAGCAGCGGGAACAGGAGAGCCACCGCGAATGCGGTCCAGACGGCCAGGCGCTGGAGGAAGTGGCGTGACATCCCCGGTGGGCCATGTCTAGCCGAGGTCGGGTGTTCGAGCAATCACGAAGTAAACTTGGCCTACGTTGTCCTACATCGATAGGTTCGCTCCCATGAGCACCGGGTCCCAGCAAGCAGAGCATATTTCGGCGGTATCCGAAGGCCTTGGTGGGGACGACCTCCCCCGTGCGCTCGGGCGCTACATCCTGGTCAAGAAGATGGCTCGCGGCGGCATGGGAGAGGTTTTCCTGGCCTCGACCACCGGGCTCGAGGGGGCCGAGCGGCCGGTAGTGGTGAAGATCATCCGCCGCGAGCACGCCAAGGATCCGAGCTTCATCGCGCGCTTCCTCGACGAGGCGCGCGTGCAGGCGCAGCTCCAGCACTCGGGCGTGGCTCAAGTCATCGACGCGGCGATCGAAGAGCGGACGGGCGAGCCGTACGCGGTGGTCGAGTACGTCGAGGGGCGGAGCCTCGGCGACGTGCGCAGCCGCGCGGTGCAGATGGGGCAGTCGATCGCCTGGGCCGACGCCGTCGCGGTGGGGACGCTGATCGCCGAGGCGCTCGCTCATGTGCACGAGCGCCAGGATCCGGCGGGGCGGGCGCTCTCGATCGTGCACCGGGATCTCTCGCCCCAGAACGTGATGATGAGCTTCACGGGCGACGCGAAGATCATCGATTTCGGCACGGCCCGCGGGCTGAACCGCCGCTGTCACACCGTGGCGGGCGTGGTCTTCGCCAAGCCCGGCTACGTGGCTCCGGAGGTCGCGAACGGCGACTCGGGCGACGCGCGGGTCGATCTCTACGCGCTCGGCGTGATGCTCTGGGAGCTCTGTGCCGGGCGGCGTTTTCTCCAGGGCGACGCCAACGTCCACATGGCCGCCGTGGCGCGCAACGGGAAGGATCTCCCGCCGATCGCCGAGCTCATCGGCGCGCCCGTGGAGCTCGACGTGGTCCTCGCCAAGCTCACCGCCTTCGATCGCGAGGTGCGCTACGCGAGCGGCGGCGCTGCGGCCCGCGATCTCGCCCGTGTCCTCGCGGCGGCGCCGCCGCTGGCGAACGGGGAGCGAGGCGTGCGCGCGCGCGCTGCGGAGCTGGTGAAGTCGCTCTTCCCCGGCGAGCCGTCGCGGTCGCGCAACGAGTTCGCCCGCCTCGTCGTGGCCGCGCGCGATGTCCGCGGTCAGATGGTGACGCCGAAGAAGAGCGTGGTCGCGAAGTCGACGCCGGCCGGCGAAGAGGATCTGCTCGCGGGGACGCGCTACCGCCTGCTCCGCGAGATCGGGCGCGGCGGCAGCAGCGTGGTCTACGAGGCCGAGCACCAGGACCTCGGCCGCAAGGTCGCCCTCAAGGTGCTGGACCGTGAGCCGAGCGCGTCGGAAGAGCTCTCGGCCCGCTTTCGTCGCGAGGCGCGCGCTCTCTCGCGGCTGTCGCACGAGGGGCTGCTCGCGGTGCACGACTTCGGTCAGGCCGAGGACGGGCGCCTCTTCGCGGCCTCGGAGCTGCTCTCCGGAGAGACGCTGGAGGCCTTCCTGGCCCGCGAAAAAGGCCTCGACTGGCGCGAGGCGCTGAGCCTCGTTGGACAGACGCTCGCGGCGCTCTCCGTCGCCCACGAGGCCGGCGTGATCCACCGTGATCTCAAGCCCGCGAACCTCTTCATGCTCGAGGGAGGCGGCCTCAAGATCCTCGACTTCGGGCTGGCCAAGAGCCGCGACGATCTCGGGATGATCGGCACGTTCGCCACGGAGCGCGCCGGGTTCACGCTCTTCGGCACGCCGGAGTACATGGCGCCGGAGCAGGCGGCCTCGGGCCAGGTCGACGCCCGCGCTGATCTCTACGCCCTCGGCTGCGTGCTCTACGAGATGCTGACGGGGCGCCTGCCCTTCGTGGGCGAGGGATCGGTGGCGATCCTCGACGCCAAGATCAAGGGCAGCCCCGAGCACCCGCAGGAGCGCGCTCCGGCGCGGGGGATCCCGCTGCACGTGGACGAGCTGGTGATGCGCGCGCTGGCGCGGCACCCGAGCGTTCGCTTCCAGACCGCGGTGGAGATGCGCCGGGCGATCGACGTCGCGCTCGAGGTGCCGATGAAGAAGCGCGCCGGCCGCCGGACGCTGGGCTTCGTGGCGCTGACGGCGACGATGGCGCTCGCCGCGGTGCTGCTGGTGGGCAAGGCGTCGCAGGTCCGCGCTGCGGTGCCGTGGCTCCGCGCGCCGGTGAAGACCGAGGTGGCCGCGGTCGCGAAGCCCACGGTGGAGGCGCCCGCGCCGGAGGTTGCAGCCAACGCGGCGCCTGTGGCGCTCGCCGCGATCGCGCCGGCGGCCGATCCCGCGGTCGCCGCCGAGGACGCGGAAGAAGGCGATTTCGTGGACGATACGCTGCCGACGCCGAGCGCGGCCGTGGCCGCCCCCGAGGTCGCGCCGCCCGCGAAGGCCAAGGCGCGCAAGCACGCCGCCCCCGCGAAGAAGGTCGCCGACGCCAAGAGCAAATCGGTCGATGCCGTCGCCAAGGCACCGGGAGCACCGGCCGGGGAAGCGGCGCCGGCCGAGAAGAACGCGGACCCGAAGGCGCCGACCAAGGCTGTCAAAGGGCACCACAAGCACAAGGGCAGCGTCGCCTCGAAGGCCCCGTAGCTCGCGGGATCTCATGATCTTTCGCGCCCCGCCTCGGACGAGGGCGCGCTCTATCTCCGCGTATTTCTCTCGATCGAGAGCGCTCGCGTTGTATACCGCGCCGAATCAATGGCGCAGATCGCCCTGCCCGTACCGGGCTCCAACACCGTCACGTCAGGGCCGCCGCACCGGGCGATCCTCCGCCTCGCGCTGCCGACCGTCGCGGCGATGCTCACCCAGAGCATCGTCAACGAGATCGACATCGTCTTCTTCGCGCGGCTGCCGTGCCCGGAGTCGTCGAACGCGCAGGCGGCGCTGCTTCCATCGCTGATCATCCTCTGGCTCTTCGGCGGATCGATCAGCTCGATCTCGGTCGGCACGCAGTCGTTCACGGGTCGAAGGTTCGCCGAGAAGCGCTTCGAGGACGCGGGCGCCGTGCTCGCCAACGCCGTCTTCTTCGCGCTCCTGGCCGGCGTGGTGTTCTCGATCCTCGGCTACCTCGCCATGCCGGCGATCCTCGGGCTGATCCTCAAGACGCCGGCCGCGCGCGAGGCGGCGCAGGCCTACCTGAGCTACCGGCTCATCGGCGTGACGTCGATGGCGGCGACGTTCGCCTTCAAGTCATTCTTCGACGGCATCGGCAAGCCCCAGATCCACCTCGTCTCCGCGGTGGTGATGAACGCGATCAACATCGCGCTCTGCACAATCCTGATCTTCGGCAGCCCGGCGCTCGGCGTGCCCAAGATGGGCATCGCCGGCGCGGGCCTCGCGGGGGTGGTCTCGACCTACGTCGGCCTGGCGATCATGGTCGGCTACGCGATGAAGGCCGAGTTCCGCACGGTGTACAAGCCGTTCTCTTTCGCCAAGCTCAACCCCGCGCTCACCTGGTCGATCCTCAAGCTCTCGATCCCCAGCGCCGTCGCCACCATCGCGGTGATGACGGGCTTCGGCCTCTTCGCCAAGATCGCCAGCGAGCTCGACGTCCGCTTCCCCTCGCAGATCATCTCGGCCCTGTGCGCAGGCGGCGAGGGTGAGCCCGTCAACGCCGCGTCGATGACGGTGATCGTCGGCGTCCTCAAGCTCACCTTCACCGCCTGCCTGGCCTTCGGGACCTCGACGGCGACGCTCGTCGCGCAGTCGCTCGGCGAGAAAGACGGCGCCAAGGCCGAGCGCTTCGGGTGGACGTCAGTGCGCCTCGGCGTCTTCATCTTCGGCCTGGTGGGCTTCCTCGAGGCCGCGTTCGCGCCGCAGCTGCTGGCCTTCGTCTCGCACAGCGAGCTGGTGCAGCAGGCGGCCCTCGGGCCGATGCGGGTGATGGGCATCTGCACGCCGCTGATCGCGGTGGGGATGATCCTGACCCAGGCGCTCTTCGGCGCGGGCAACACGCGCTTCGTGATGATCGTGGAGCTGATCCTCCACTTCACCTGCCTGGTGCCGCTGGCGTGGCTCTTCGGGATCACGCTCCACTACGGCCTGATCGGCATCTGGGCCGCGGGGGTGATCTACGTGGTGCTGCTGGCGGGGATCATGACCCTGAAGTTCCGGTCGGGGGACTGGAAGAAGATCGCGATCTAGCGCGGTTGGAGACGGGCTCGTCAGCGTTCACGTCCACGTCCACGTCCACGTCCACGTAGACGTTTACGTAGACGTTTACGTGAACGCTGACGCTGACGATATCCGTCTCCCGTCTCCCATCTCCCGTCCCCGCGCGCGTCCGCCGTGCGCGTGCGCGTGCGCGCTCCCTCCGGAAACGCGCCCACCCCCAGCCCCACTCTTCAGATGTCGGGACATGGAGCTCGAGGTTGAACAGGGAGTCGACGCCCGCACTCGGGTGAAGCACCGGTCGGCGGGGCGCGCAGATCGAGCCGCATAGTGCAACCTAGGGCAATTGCTCCAAGGGGATGCGGCGGTGTCGTTTGGCGTGGATTTGCGCGTTCCCTGTGATGCCTTGGCGATACAATAAAATGAAATGATGCCCTGAACGTGAACCGGATCCGGG
>Ga0105048_10012310_pt1 | contig 13429 bp, 13 predicted proteins | sample MAT05_FD_78382 | JGI IMG/M metagenome (GOLD analysis project Ga0105048, IMG submission 78382) | Freshwater microbial communities from Lake Fryxell liftoff mats and glacier meltwater in Antarctica - MAT-05 | ecosystem: Environmental > Aquatic > Freshwater > Ice > Liftoff microbial mat | place...
AGATGGTGGACACGTCGAGGCCGGTGGTGCCGAGCTTGGTGTACTTCATTCTCCCACTGTAAGGGCGACTGTAGGGAACGTTCAGTTGGCGGCGACGACCGCTATCTCGATCCGCCATGCCGGTCGAGCGAGCGCCGGCACGTTGATCAGCGTGCTCGCGGCGCGATGGTCGCCCATCACGCGGTCGCGCACTGCCATCACATCCGACAGTGGCTCGCCGTCGATCACGTAGGTGGTGATCGACACGATGTCGGTCGCGCTCATCTCGGCCTCGGCGAGGATCGCCAAGATGTTCGTCCATACCACTTCGGTCTGTTCGAGCAGGCTTTGCGGAACGGTTCCATCGACCGCCGTTGGCACGACACCCGAGGTGTACAGCGTGCGCGTCGGGTTGGCGACGAGCACCGCATGGGCGTACTTCGCGGCCGGTGCGGCGATCGAGGGGATTGTGATCTCGGTGTTCATGACGCTTGCGATCTTGGCACACGGCCGAGGCGGCGTAGTCTTCACGCATGGCACTCTTGGAGAACGAGTCCGGAACCCGGACCATCGATGGCGTCGAACTGACCCCCAAGCAGGTCGGCATGTCGATGCTGCCCAAGACCTTCGCAACGGTCGAGGAACAACGCCTCGAGCGCAAGCAGAAGCTCGCCGGCGCGTTGCGCATTTTCGGTCGGCTCGGTTTCGGCGAAGGCGTCGCCGGCCACATCACCGTGCGTGACCCCGAATTCCCCGACCACTTCTGGGTCAACCCGTTCGGGAAGAGCTTCCGCCACATGACCGTCAGCGACCTGATCCTGGTCAACCATTCCGGTGAGGTCGTCTACGGCGACCAGCCGGTCAATCGGGCCGCATTCGTGATCCACGCCGCCGTCCACGAAGCTCGCCCCGACGTCGTCGCCGCAGCCCACAGCCATTCGGTCAACGGCAAGGCGTTCAGCTCGCTCGGAATCAAGCTCGACCCGATCACGCAGGATTCGTGCATCTTCTACAACGATCACGTCGTGATCGAGGAGCAGGGTGGCGCGGTCGTGTTCGAGGTCGAAGCAGGCAAGGAACTCGCTTCCAAGTTCGGTACCGGCAAGGCCGCGATCCACCGCAACCACGGTTTGTTCACCGTTGGCCAAACGGTCGACGAGGCCGCGTTCTGGTTCATCTCGATGGAGCGCAGCTGCCAGGCCCAACTGCTGGCGATGGCAGCCGGCACCCCGCACCTGATCAACGACAAGGACGCGACCTACACCCAGCAGCAGACGGGATACCCGCTCGCTGGATGGTTCAGCTTCTCCCCGCTGTGGCAGGAGATCTGCCGCACGGATCCCGATCTGTTCGACTGAGCGGCTGCGCCTGAACGGGCAAACCACCCACAGACCCGCTCGAGACGAATCCGCCGGGTTCTCGCCCGAAGCCGTGTTCGTCCTCGGCGGCATCGCCCAGAACATTGGCAGCATCCTCGCCAAGTCGTTGTTCGACGAGGTCCAACCAGCAACGGTTGCCGTCGTACGGGTCGTCTTCGCCGCCGTTGTCCTGCTTGCGTTGTCGTGGCAGCAATGGATGCCGGTGTTCACGGGGTACGAATCGACTTCGGTCAGACGATGGACCCGAGCCGACCTCGGCGCCAGCGCGATCTTCGGGATCGCGATCGCGTTGATGAACCTGTTCTTCTTCCTCGCGATCGACAGGATCGATCTCGGCAAGGGTGCAGCGATCGAGTTCATCGGACCAATCGCCGTTGCCGCAGCTCAGACCCGTACCCGCCGCAACGCCCTCGCTGTCGGTCTCGCGATCGCCGGGGTCGGCCTCCTGAGCGGATTGGAGATCGGGGGCAACCCGCTCGGGCTACTTTTCATCTTCCTCGCCTCGGGCATGTGGGCGGTCTACATCGTGATTGGGTCGCGCGTCGCTCGCCAGGATCGTGGGCTGGCCGGGCTCGGCATTGGACTCGTCTTCGGAGCCGTGGTGATCTCACCGTTCGGGGCGAGCGGCCTCGCAGCTGTGATCGACTCGCCCAAGTTGCTGGTGTTGTGCTGCGCTGTTGGACTCTTCACCACCGTGATCGGCTACGGGCTCGAACAGAACGTGCTGCGGCGGATCCCGATCGAGCGATTCGCGTTGCTGCTTGCGCTCTTGCCGGTGAACGCGACATTCATCGCGTTCATCGCCCTCGACGAGCGCCCCACCGCCTTGGAACTGCTCGGGATCGCGCTCGTGGTGGCCGGTGTGATCGTTCAGCAACGCCGCGATCCCCCGCAGCCGGCCGACGACCCACCGAATTGATCAGTGGGTCCAGGGGGCGCAGAGACCGTCGAGGTCGCGTACCTCGATCTTGTCGCGGTTGTCATAGGTGACCCAGTTGGCCGGGTCGGGTCGCAGGTTGAACGTGCGGAAGCTCATGTCGGTGGTGTCGATCGCGAGGATTCGCCCCGACAGCGGCTCACCGATGCCGAGCAGCAGCTTGATCACTTCGAGAGCCTGGATGCTGCCGACGATGCCGGGCAGCACGCCGAGCACTCCGGCCTCTGCGCAACTCGGGGCGAGCTCGGCGGGCGGCGCTTCGGGCACCATGTCGCGGTATGTCGGGCCGTTCTTGGGGTCGAACACGCTGACCATGCCCTCGAACCGGAAGATGCTGCCGTGCACGACGGGGATGCCCAGCTTCACGGACGCATCGTTGAGCAGGTAGCGGCTCGGGAAGTTGTCGGCGCCGTCGACGATCACGTCGTAGTCCTTGATGATGTCCATGATGTTGCTCGCTTCGAGCCGAGTGTCGTAGGTGATCACCTTGACGTCGGGGTTGAGCAGGTTGATCGTCTTCTTCGCGCTGTCGACCTTGCGGTCGCCGATGCGGTCGAGGTTGTGCAGGATCTGGCGCTGCAGGTTGGAGGCATCGACTTCGTCCATGTCGACGATGCCGATCGTGCCCACGCCGGCAGCGGCGAGGTACAGCGCGGACGGCGAGCCGAGGCCACCGGCACCCAGCATCAAGACCCGGCTCGCGAGCAGCTTGGCCTGGCCTTCGGTTCCGACTTCGGGCAGCAGCAGGTGACGGCCGTAGCGGTCCTTCTGATCGGCGGTGAGCACGACCGGCTTGGTCCACGCCCGACCCTCGTCTTTCCACTTGCCGAACCCGCCGGCCATCGACACGACGTCGGTGTAGCCGAGATCTTGCAGGGTCTTGGTCGCGAAGGCCGAGCGGACGCCGCCCGCGCAATAGGCAATGACGGGCGCAGACTTGTCGGTGATGCGCCCTTCCACCTGGGCCTCGAGATGGCCACGAGGAATGTGAACGACCCCGGGAAGCGCGCCCTGGTCGAATTCGTCGGGCTCGCGAACGTCGAGCACGGTGACCGCCGCGCCGCAGTCACGACCCTCGGCGATTCGGGCCTCAGCGGTCGCGGTGTCGACCTCGGTGATCTCGGCCTTGGCCGATGCAAGCAAGTCACGGAACGTAGCCATGCGCTAAACACTACCGAATGGGTCGGGATTTACGTCGCGTCTGATTCCACGGGCGGTTCGCAAGCAACCAGCGCTGGCAGGATCTCGCTGATCTCGCCCCGCAGCACGTGATCGCCATGGTGATCCATCTTGGTTGGTTCACCGTTGACGATGATGATCGTGGCCCCTGCCCGTTGGGCCCGGGGCACCATGTTGGCCACCGGGTACACCTGCAGCGACGAGCCGATCGCGAGCAGCACGTCGCACTGATCGGCCGAACCGAGCGCCCGTGCGATCACGGTCTCGACCAGGTTCTGCCCGAAGCTGATCGTGTCGCTCTTGAGGATGCCGTGGCGCCCTTCGCGTCGACATGCGAGGCAGTCCGGGTCGGCCTCGCCGGCATCGACGCGAACCAACGACTCCGGCATCGGACGCCGATCGCCGCACGTCCAACACATCGTGAAGTGCAATGTTCCGTGCACCTCGATCACTCTCGATGGGTCATTGCCGGCCCGCTGGTGCAGGCCGTCGACGTTCTGGGTGACGAGCGCAACAAGCCGATCGCCGGCTTCCAGCGCGACGAGAGCCCGGTGGCCATTGTTGGGCTCACGGGTGTGGGCAGCATTGGCGAGCCGGGTCTGCCAGGCGAACTCACGCACGGCCTGGTCAGCGAGATAGTTTCGCAATGTCGACGCCTTCTCGGCCGCCGGGTTCTTGGTCCACAGCCCGTTCGGTCCGCGAAAGTCGGGGATGCCGGAGTCGGTCGAGATCCCGGCGCCCGTGAGCACCGTGATCCGGGTTGCCATCGACAGCGAACGACGAGCGGCGGCGAGATTCATCCCGGCCATTGTGCCGGTTGACGACTGCCACCGCTTCGTTGGTTTGTTTTCCACTTTCGGCTGCTCGAAACACTCAGTAGAGAAGCGACTTCCCTCGTCCTGTCCGCTTCCATCGAAGCCACGCCATTGGAGAGTCCCCATGTTGCCGACGCCACTGCCTGTCCCACTTCCCGCCAACCTCATCGTCGTGCCCTGGCACGACCCCATCGTCGAGGCCGTCGGCTTCGAAGCCCGCTCGCCCTATGTCGAACTGTTCTGGCTCGGCATCCTCGGACCGACATCGACCTGGTTGCTGCGACGGCTGGTGTCCGGGCTCGATGCGTATCCGGAGGGCTACGAACTCGATCTCGCAGAGACAGCCAACGCACTCGGCCTCTCGTTGACCGCTGGTACCCACAGCCCGTTCGGCAAGGCACTCAATCGGTGCATCATGTTCGGAGTCGCCCACCATGTCTCGGGTGGCATCGCGGTGCGGCGCCAGATCCCGCCGCTCTCACTGCGCCATCTTCGTAAGCTCCCGCATCACTTGCAGGTCGCTCATGCCGAATGGATCACCCAGCCGCGTGGCGACGCCGCCCTGAACCGAGCAGTGGAACTGGCGAGCGTGATGATCCGCACCGGTGACGAACCGCATCAGATCGAGCGTCAACTGATGTCGGTCGGTATCCCACCACGCGAGGCAGCCGAGGCCGCGCGACGATGCGAGAGCGGCCGGAGCGACAGGCGGGATAGCGTCGCCGGGTGAGCCCCGCCGTCGATCCTCCCCGAACCGCACTCGTCCTCGGGGGCAACAGCGACATTGCGCTCGCCGCGCTTCGGCGTCTGGCGGTCGACGGCTTGACCGACGTCGTGCTCGCCGTCCGTGACACCGATGCGCTGCGGACACGTCTGGACGCATCGCCGTTGCCGATCGACAACGTCGGAATCGTCAGCTGGGACGCGGTCGACGTGACCGCTCATGAGGCGCTGCTCGAGGCCGCTGCTGCCGCGCTCGGCACGATCGATCTCGTGCTGTGTGCCGTCGGCAGCCTCGGCCACGGCGCTGGGATTTCGGCGTCGCCGCACGATGTCGATCGGCTGATCTCGTCCAACTTCACCGGTCCGGCGACCGCCATCACCACCGCTGCCCAACATCTCGTGCGCCAGGGCAGCGGATCGATCGTGGTGCTGGCATCGGTGGCCGGGCTTCGAGCGCGCAAGTCGAACTATCTCTACGGAGCCGCAAAGGCCGGGCTCGACACCTTCACCCAGGGTCTTGCCGACGCCGTTGCCGCCGACGGCGTGCGGGTCCACCTGGTCCGCCCCGGATTCGTGTCGAGCAAGATGACCCAGGGACTGAAGCCGGCACCGTTCTCGACCACCACCGACGTGGTCGCCGAAGCGATCGCCGCAGCGGTGGTCGCGCCGCGCAGTCAGGTGGTGCACGTGCCTCGCCCGCTCGGCCCGCTGTTCGCTGCGCTGCGCCTCGCCCCTCGGCCGATCTGGCGCCGGATCGCAGGCTCCCGCTAGGTTTATCCGTAGTACGATGCGTACTACAACCGAAGGAACGGACGATGACCACTCCCCGAATCGAACTCCTCGCGGCCGTCAGCCGACTCGACGATGAATCGGCCACCCCTGCCACCGCCGTCACCTCGATTCGTCTTCCCGTTGCGCTCCGCGAGGCCATGGCTGCGGCCGTCGCTGCCGGATTCGACGCGTCGTCGAACGAACTCGGTGTCACGGCGATCCGCGATCGGCTGGAGTTGTACGCCCAACGGGTTGCGCTCGACATGCACTACGAAACGCATCCGGACAGTCGCCCGACCCTGGCCGAAATCGCGCTGGCATTGGCGGAACTCGACGGTGATCCACTCGCTGCCGATCCAGACCTGATCGCAGCAGCGGCCGAGGCCGTGGTCCGCTTCAAGCCGACTGCCAACGCCGACGACGTCTTGATGTACGCGGCGGGCATGATCAACGCCGTTCATCGCTGATGGCGACGACGATCCTCGACAACGAAGCTGTTCAGGCCCTCGTCGATCCTCGCCATCGCAAGCACCGTCGAATGCTCGCTCTCTGCGAGGCGGCGCACCACCGGGGCGCGCATCGCCGTTCGATCGACGCAGTGCTGGTCCCAGTCGCTGTTCGCGTCGAGGCAGGATGGACGCGCAACGGCCCGGAAGCGGCGCGGATCAACCTGGTCAGCCGGGCGCGAGATGTCGTCCTCGACACGAATCGGACGAACCGGGCGACCTTGATTCGGAGATCGCTCGGCGTGTCGGTCACCGATGCGACCATCGGCGAGTTGATCGGCTCGTGTGCGGGGCCGATCCAGGTCATCACGTCTGATCGTGACGACAGCGATCGGATGGCCGCGTACCTCGGACGCTCGGTCGAGATCATCGTGCTGTGATCGCGATCGACGGGTTCCCCGGATCTGAATCAGGTGAGCGGGATGAAATTGGTGACGAGGTCGATCATCAAGCGTGCCCCGTAACCAGTGGCGCCCTTGGCCAGCCATCCGTCGTCGGCATCCATCTTCATCGTGCCGGCCATGTCGATGTGCCCCCATGGCACACCGCCATTGAACTCGTCGAGGAACAGCGACGCGGTGATCGTGCCGGCCATCGGGCCGCCGATGTTGCGCATGTCGGCGACATGGCTGTCGAGCAGCTTGCGATACTCCTTCGCGAGCGGCAACTGCCAGGTCGGCTCGTCGGTGCGGGTGCCGGCGGCACGCAACTGATCGACCCAGCCCTGATGGTTACCGAGCACCCCGGCCATCCGGTCGCCCAGCGCACCGACGACGGCGCCGGTGAGCGTGCAGATGTCGACGATCGCATCAGGCTTCTGCTCAGCGGCGAGGCACAGGCCGTCGGCGAGGATCAGGCGGCCCTCTGCGTCGGTGTTGTGGATCTCGACCGTCTTGCCGTTGCGCATCGTGAGCACGTCGCCGAGCTTGAGCGCGCTGCCGGACGGCATGTTGTCGGTGCACATCAGATAGCCGGTGACCGCGGTCTCGCAGCCGAGCGATTGCAACGCTCCGAGCGTGGCCAACACAGCAGCGGCTCCGCTCATGTCCATCTTCATCGAGGCGTGCGATGGATCGCTCGGCTTGAGGCTGATACCACCCGAGTCGTAGGTGACGCCCTTTCCGACGAGGATGACGTGACCCTTGGGGTTGGCAGGGGTGTAGCTGAGCCGCACCATGCGGGGTGGTTCGACGCTTCCGGCGTTGACACCGACAATGCCGCCGCAGCCCATTGCCTGCAACTGATCCTTGTTGAACACCTCGACCCTGAGGCCTGCAGCGGCTGCAACCTCGACTGCTGCGGCCGCCAGCATCCGGGCCGTGAGATGCCCGGGGGGCGTGTTGGCGAGATCGCGGGCGAGCCAGGTAGCGCCTGCTGTGGCCTCGCCCCGCACGGCGCCGATCTTGGCCTCGGCGCTCCGCTTGGCTCCCACCACGAGCGACAGCGAGGTGATCGGCGAGCCGGTCTTGTCGTTCTTCAGACCAACGTAGCGATAGTTGGCGAGCGTGACGCCTTCGACCACGGCTTGGGCTGCGTCGGATGCCGCCACGACGTCGATGTCAGCGAGGGTGGTCGCGATACTGGCGCGCTGACCGGCCGCGCGAGCGAACGACGCCGCTGCGCTGCGCAGGCTGTTGGCTGTGACATCGACGAGCTTGCCGATGCCAACCGCGATCATCGCCGGGCCATCGGCCACCGGGATCACGAGTGTCTGGCCGACCTTGCCCTCGAATCCGTTGGCCGCCAGAGCCGAGCGCGACAGACCGAGCGATCGAGGCACCGCGCCTTCGGTCGCAACCGGAACGCCGATCGCGTCGGCGGTCTTGGGTGCGGAGCGGACGATGTCGAGGGCGAGGCTCATGTGGTGGTGCCAACTTTCGTGGATGGGTCGCGGTCAGGGTGCCAGGATACGACCACCACCAGCGCGCTGGATGTTCTCACCAGGTTCTCACCAGGGTGACGTTGCGCGATTGCTTGAACGCACGACAATGTTGTCATCCCAACGTGGCACCCTGACAGAGGAGAAACATGAGCAAGAAAAACGGCAAGCCGATGAAGACATCCGTGAAGGTCATCATCGGGGTCGTCGTCGTCGCGGTTCTTGCGGTGACGGCCGGACCGTTCGTCTACATCAACTTCATCAAGGACGATGCGCCCCAGACCGTGACCGATCAGGGCCTACCGGACCGGGACACGGCAGCGACCACCGCAGACACCACCACAGACACCACCACACCGGTCCCCGCTGAGACCGCTGCACCGACGACTGCACCAACGACTGCTGCGACCACGGCATCCAGCGAAGCCGCCACCACGACGGCCGCGGTATCTGCTGGTGCGGCAGAGAACTACACCCTGACGATGTCCGACGATGTATTGGTCAACTACGTCGGCTACCGAGTCGTCGAGGTGTTGTTCGGGCAGGACACCGAAGGCGTCGGCCGCACCCGAGACGTCACCGGCTCGCTCACCCTCGACGGCGCCCAGATCACCGCAGCCGAGTTCACGGTCGACATGACCACGCTGCAGTCCGACCAGGACAACCGCGATCGCAAGTTCAACGGCGAGATCATGAGCACGAGCGAGTTCCCCACCGCGACCTTCGTGATCACCCAAGCAATCGACCTCGGCGCCGTTCCGGCCGACGGCACCGAGGTCACCGCCAGTGCAACAGGCGACCTCACCATCCACGGCGTCACCAAGTCGGTCACGATCGAGGTCCAGGCCCAGCGCAATGGCGACATCGTCGACGTGCTCGGCTCCACCGACATCGTGTTCGCCGACTACGGCATCGACAACCCGTCCACCGGTGGCATCACCACCGAGGACCACGGCGCACTCGAGTTCCTGCTCAGCTTCACCAAGGCCTGATCCACCCAAGGCCTGATCCGCCCACGTTCTGATCCGCGACTGGCAGCGCTGCCAGTTCGACGGGTCTGCTCAGCTCGCGACCTGGTTGCGCTGCCACGCAGCCGACAGCGCGGCGTACTTGCCGCCCAATGCAACGAGTTCGTCGTGGCTGCCGAGTTCGAGCAGCCCACCCGCGTCCACCACGGCGATCCGGTCCGCGCGCCGCACGGTCGACAGCCGGTGGGCAACCACGATCACGGTGCGATCGAGCATCAGCGACTCGAGCGCGTGCTCGACCTCGGCTTCGGTACCGGGGTCGAGGTTCGATGTCGCCTCGTCGAGAACGAGCACCGCCGGGTCGACAAGCGCCGCCCGGGCGAGCGCGATGAGCTGACGTTCGCCCGCTGACAGTCGCGACCCACGCTCGCGCACCTCGGTGTCGAGACCTTCGGGAAAGGCCAGGAAGTGGTCGAGCACGCCGATTGCAGCGAGTGATTCGAGAATCTCGGCGTCCGTTGCCGAGGGCCGAGCAATGGCGAGGTTGTCGCGGATCGAGCCGCTGAACAAGAAGCCCTCTTGCGGCACCACGACCACCCGCTGCCGGAGAGATTCCAGCGTGGCATCACGCAGATCCACGCCGCCGAACGAGACGGTGCCGTTCGTGGGGTCGTACAGCCGTGCCATCAACTTCGCCAGCGTGCTCTTGCCGGCACCGGTGGGCCCGACGAGCGCGAGCCGCTCGCCGACACCGACCGTCAGGGTGACATCGGTCAGCACGGGTCTGCCCGGTACGTACTCGAATCCGGCCTCGACGACGGCCAGCTTGCCGACGGCTGGCAGCACCACGGCATCCGGCGCCTCGTCGACCTCGGGCACGGTATCGAGGATGCCGTACAGCTTCTGCAGCGAGGCTCCCGCCGACTGCACCGTGTTGTACAGCTGCGACAACTGTTGCACCGGCTCGAACAGGCTTCCGAGCAGCAACACGAACGCCGTCACCACGCCAAGGCTCACCGAGCCGCGATGCACCATCCATCCGCCGACACCGACCATGCTCGCGATCGCGACGATGCCGCAGAACTCGACGAGCGCGAAGTACCACATCGACACCTTGACGCTGTGCATGTGACCGTCGAACAACGACCGGTTCGATTCGTGGAAACGCCGTGACTGCTCGTCCTCGCGAGCGAAGGCCTGGATCACACGAACGCCGCTGATGCCCTCCTGCAGCGCACTCAGGTTGTTGCCCACCCGTTCGCGCACCTGCAGGTAGGCCTTGTTCGAGTCGCGTTGGAACTTGATCGACGCAATGACGATGATGGGGAACACCACCAGCGCCAGCAGCGTCAGTTGCCAGCTGAGCACGAACAGCAGCACGAGTGCCATCAGCACGAGCATTCCGGCTGAGATGAACTGGAGCAGACCGAACTGGATCAGCTCGGCCATCGACTCGATGTCAGCGGTCATCCGAGAGACGAGCACGCCGGTCTTTTCCCGGTCGAAGTAGGCGAGCCCTTGTTTCTGGAGGTGATCGAAGACCCGCACCCGAAGGTCGCGGAGGAAGCCCTCGCCGGCACGATTGATCGCAACGAACTGGAACCGGGCGAGCACGTAGGCCGCGATCGTCGCGGCGATGTAGCCGCCGACGGCGAGATTCAGCTTGCCCGCATTGCCTGCCGAAATGCCGTGGTCGATGCCGTAGCTGACGAGTACCGGTCCAGCGAGCGTGGTGCCGGTCCAGAGGGTGACGAGGACGAGCGCGAGCCGGATCGTCGGGCGATACGGCGCAGCGAACTGCCACGAACGGCGAATCACCTTGCGGGTGGCTTCCCGGTCGAGCTTGTCCTCGTCGCTGAAGAGCATGGCGGTACCCGGTGCCAGGTCCATCGCCTCGATCACCGTCAGCAGCGCGTCAGGTGCCAACGTGTCGTCGTGATCGAGGAAGGCGCAGTAGTGGCCACGGGCGGCATGCAATGCGTCGTTCGTGGCCACTGCGATACCACCATTCCCGTCACGGCGCAGCAGTCGAATGCGCGGATCTGTGGTGGCGGCGTCGAGGACCGCCCGGACATTGGCATCGGTAGAGGCATCGTCGACGATGCATAACTCCCAGTCGGGATAACATTGCGCCTGCACCGACGCGAGGGCTGCCTGCAGGAATTCCGCCGGCGGATTCCATACCGGCAACAGGATTGAAATCAGCGGCCGTTGCTTCAGCGCGGCCAGCCGACCCGCGAATCCAGCAGCCGTTGGCTCATAGTCGGTGCACCACTGGGCGTAGTCAGCGTAGTGGCCGTCTTCGGCAACATGGCGCTCGAGCACACCGCCGATCGCACCTTCCCGCGCCAAGCTGACCGCACGTCGCACGACCCACAGGAGCTTGCGTGGATTGCCGCCTGCATACCGGAGATGGCGGCGGAGTACGCGCAAACCGGCGCGGATATGAGCTGGCCCCATCAGGCGCGGGATTCAAGGCTGGAATGGGCATTCGGCATGGGGAAGCGCCTGCGTTTCGAGCGGGTTGCTGCCGTACCGGATCACGGCGCCACGGGGCGGCCTCGAACAGACGCCGCCGCTTCAAGCGTTGCCCATTTTACCGGGTCCATGCACGCAATGTCTTTACGGCAAGGGGGCATGGATGCCATATCGCCATCGATGGCGGCATGGTGGGCGTCTATAATCCCCGGGCATTGCCGCGACCCGGCCCCAGGCTGCTGCGGCTGCCGTCCACACGCCCACCGGTCCACGATGGTTGAACCTGCCCTCAACGTTCGATCAGTCTCCAAGCGCTTCGAGATCTACGAGCGGCCCGCCGATCGACTTCGGCAGACGCTGTGGCGGGGGCGGCGGCAGTTCTTCCGCGAGTTCTGGGCGCTGCGTGATGTCACGTTTGCACTCGATCCTGGCCGGGCGTTGGGCGTCGTGGGTCGCAATGGTTCGGGCAAGTCGACGTTGTTGCAACTCATCGCCGGGACACTCACGCCGACTCGTGGCGACGTGGAGGTGTCCGGTCGCGTGTCGGCCCTGCTGGAGCTTGGCAGCGGATTCGATCCGGAATTCAGCGGACGCGAGAATGTCCTTCTCAACGGCGCGATCCTTGGCTTGAGCCCGGCGGAGATGCGCGAAAAAATGCCGGAGATTCTGGCGTTTGCCGCCATTGGCGAGTTTGTCGACCGTCCCGTCAAATCCTATTCGAGCGGCATGCAGTTGCGGCTGGCGTTCGCCGTGGCCACCGCCGTCTCGCCGCGCATCCTGATTGTCGACGAGGCGCTGGCGGTCGGCGACGAGGCATTCCAGCGCAAGTGTTTCGCGCGCATCGAGAAAATCCGGGACGACGGGGCGGCGATCCTGTTCGTCTCCCATTCGCCGCAGCAGATCCTGGAACTCTGCGATGTCGCCATGTTGCTCGACGGGGGCGAGGTGTTGCTGCAGGACGAGCCGAAGCGCGTCGTGTCCGAGTACCAGCGACTTCTGTATGCGTCGCCCGAGGCTGCAGCCGCACAACGCCGACGGCTTGTAATCGGTGGCGACGCGGCACCCGATGCGGTCGACGAAACAGGCATTGCCTCGCCGGACCACGCAGCAAACGGCACCACGACCACGGCAGTGGCGACATTCGACCCTGGATTGCAATCAACCAGTGTCGTGGCGTACGCCACCCACGGTGCGCGCATCCTTGCGCCGCAGATCACCACGCCCGACGGCGAGGAAGTCAATGTGCTGGTACGTGGTGGTCGCTATGCAGTCAACTACACCGTCGCGTTCGAACAGTCCGCCCGCAAGGTGCGCCTCGGCATGATGATCAAGACCACGACCGGTGTCGAACTCGGCGGCGGCACCTGCCCGGACGCCGGTGCATTGGACGGAGAGTTTGCGGCTGGTACGCGCATCTGCGCGCGATTCGAGTTTGTGTGCGATCTCTTCCCCGGCATGTACTTCCTGAACACCGGACTCATGGGGGAAGTGAACGGCCATGACACCTACCTGCATCGCCTGGTCGATGCCGTTGCGTTTCGCGTGGCCAGCGATGCGACGCGCAAGCATTCGGGCTATGTCGATTTCCGGGTTCAGGCTGCGGTGGTCATGATCGAAGCAAACCATGCCCCTGCCTGAACGCTCCGCGGCGCAACCCCAGCGCATCTACGTCGTGGCGGGGATGCATCGCGCAGGCACCAGCGTGATGGCGCGAGCGTTGCAGGCGCTGGGCATCGACCTCGGGCCCTGCCTCATGTCGGCCGATGTGCGGATGAACGCGCGCGGCTTCTTTGAAGATCTTGATCTGGTCGGCAT
>Ga0105048_10012314_pt1 | contig 13427 bp, 3 predicted proteins | sample MAT05_FD_78382 | JGI IMG/M metagenome (GOLD analysis project Ga0105048, IMG submission 78382) | Freshwater microbial communities from Lake Fryxell liftoff mats and glacier meltwater in Antarctica - MAT-05 | ecosystem: Environmental > Aquatic > Freshwater > Ice > Liftoff microbial mat | place...
ACTAAAAATGACAACTAATGCTACTACTAAATTTTTGATGTTGTTGGTTACTATTTTCATGAGTAGGTATTTTGAGTTTTGTTATTTGTTGTTTTTACTCTCTATTACCCAATCTGTGCCAAATAAATAATACGCTGATAATCAAGTATTTAAAGCGAGCCCACCTAATTCAGTTTTCCAATTAATAGACTATTGCTAATTTTTTTCCAAAATTTAATTACCGGGATGTACTAATACCCCAAAACAATGCGTTAAAACATAGTGGGCAAATTTTAGCTGAACAGCATTGACAAAAATCCTCATCCAAAAATGACAAAGATTAAATCAGAAAGATTACTTCTGCTTGCCATAACATTTTTTGTTTTTACCGGTAAAGTAGTTGCTCAGTGCAACCAATCAGATATTTCTCCAATTGCTTTCCAAAAGATTGTAGCCTCAGAAGTTACCTGCCCACAAAATGGAAGTATTACCCTATCTGGCGTGTCGGGTGGTGGAGGCCAATTTGTGTATGAAATTTTTGCCGGGCCGCTAAAAAGGGGCGTACAAACCCAACCTGTTTTTTCTGCATTGGTAGCAGGGATATATAGTGTTAGACTTACTGGTTGCAATGGTAAGTTTATAGAAACCAATGTAGTTATAGCTAATAAATATATTGAGCCACCTTTACCGTCTCTGCGTTTTGTAAAAGAGCAAAGCTTAAAATGTAATACAGCTAATACGGGCAAAGCAGTAGTGTCATTAAATCTTGATTTGCCAGGCAGCAGCTTTGCTGATTCGGCTTTTTATAGTTTACCTTTTACCTATCAAATAACATTAGTAAAAAAACAGCTTACCGAAACCGGTAAAGAAAAAACATACACCCTGCATAACAGTAAGTTGCAAGCTTATGAAGGCAACTCAAAAGTGCTTATTAAGTTTGATACTATAACCGGACTTGAGGCAGGCAAGACTTATTATATTAAAGTAACAGACCAATGTGGTGTTTTTAAAACAGCCTCCATTGACATTCCTGCAATTGAAAATATACCTCTATCTTATTCCTTTGATTTAAAGGAACCATTTGTATTAGCGAACAGTGAAAACAATTTTAGGCTAAAGGGAAATTGTATTCAATGGGGAGAACTTAACTTAATAAGTAATGGCAGTATTATTAGCGCTATTGCTGGCAACAATACCTATACACCCCTCTCCGTTAAAATTATTCGGCTGGATAATAATCAAACAGTAGCCGAAAGAAAAATTACATGGGGCAGCTTATACAAATCTGAAAACAGGCCTTTAAAAAATGACAATAACCTGCTTTTTGATTCTTTGCCAAGGGTGGCTCTTAAAGTGGAAATAACGAATCAATGTGGCGTGGTAAGTACCATAAAAGCCAAAGTGGCTAACCAAGCTAATACTTTTCACATGCAAGCCAAACCAGCATGCTTTAACGATAAACACTTTGTTGAAATTTTTACTGCAAGTGGAATACCCTCTCTGCCGGTAAAATTTTCTTTGTATGGCAAGCAAAATAAATTACTCAGCAGCAAAATTTTACTGAGTAATGCAAAGCAAAGTATTTACCTGGAAGGTGAAGCACCGCAGCCTTCGGAAGCCATAACTGAAGTGGCTGCTTATGGGGTATATATGGCCGTTATGGAAGATGCCTGTGGCAGAAAAGAATCCATAGAATTTGAAAGTAAGCCAGGAAGCAAATTGGCTACCAAGCCGGAAGTTAGCTTTAACAGCTATCAGTCTTCCTGTGGGGCAGAGGCTGGTAATGAACTGTTTACCGTTTTTATTAATCAGCAAAATGAAACACCAATAAGCAGTATTGAATTATTAACTGGTCCCAATGGAATAGCCTACCCATTGGTAGCTAAAACCAAACTAACTGCATCGGATAAGGTAATTGAACAGCGTAAAATATTTTTCTTCGATTCATTAATCCCCGGAGTTTATGACGTTAACATAACTTATGGTTGCGGAGAGACCTTACAATCTTCCTTTACTACAGAAGACGAAACAACAGCTTCCATAAAAGGTAGCTTGAATTTTTCTGTGCTATCAAACAGGTGTACTAATAAGGGCAACACCGTAACTGGAAGCGCCCATGTATTGAGTGAAGATGAGCAACTGCTTGCTGTACAAAAGCCTCAAATAAGAATTATGCAGGCGCCTGCAGGTTTTGTAGAAGAAATTGCTATGTTGAACAACGGAAAAGATTTTTATTTACCCATTGAATTAGGCAATTATAATGCAACAACTGCTGCTGAAAATGAATTAGAAAATGGTATAGAAACAATTGCACCTAAGTATAGTTTTCAGCAATTGATTAACGGTATTTTTAGATTTCCGTCTGGTAATTATACCTTTCAGTTGTACAGCAAGTGCAGTGGAAAATTGCTGGATAGTAAAAGCTTTACTATTGACGATGCAGGTTATACAACGCCATCAATCGGAGCAAGTGCAGGGCTAATTTGTGACAATGGGCAGGCCCGTATTGTAGTAAATCCATCAGGTGGTGATGGATTGTTTCAATATCAAATTAAGGAAATTAATTCGCTGGCGCAATCTTCATACGGACCATTACAGGCAAATAACATTTTTCTTCTTCCATCAAAAACAGCAGAGGGCTCCATTTACAAGGTAAGGGCACAAGATGCCTGCGGTAACAGTACTTTAGCAAGCGTAGTGGTAAGTGCTGTAACCAGTAAAATATACCTGGCAAACGATGTAAATAATCTTGATATGCCTGCTAAAATTGTTACTGGTTTTGTTCCGGGTGCATCCTATACCTGGTTGCAGCCTGGTGGCACCGATATCACTGGTAACTCCAATGAAGTTTATTTTGATAAATTTAAATCATCTGATATTGGTAATTATAGTGTGGCTGTAAATGCGCTGGAAGGATGCATAAAAAGAACAGCTAGTGGATACGTTGGCAATGCACAGTTATCTAATAAAACTGCAGAAATATTTGGGTTTGATGCAATTGCAAAAAACAATGCACTTGTTCAACTACAGTGGCAAACACCTCCTAACGCTACAATCACCGAATTTGAAATACAAAAAAGTGTAAATGGTAGTGATTGGAATGGTATAGGAAAAGTAAATGGTAGTGAGTTTTCATTGCAGCCAAACAATAAAAAATTTGAGTATCCTGATAAAATTGAAGCAACTCAAAAAGAGCCGGTATTGTACTACAGAATTAAGTACAGTATAAACAGTACTATTTTCTTTACAGAAGTTAAAAGAGCTTATTTAAGAAATGACTTTAAGATAGAAAAAGTTTACCCTACTAATTTTTCAAACACAATCTATATTGACTTTGTAACTGCCTCAGCAGACAAGGCTGTGCTTTTGCTGAAAGACCTGTCTGGAAAAGAAGTACAACAAGCTACCCTGCCAGTAAGTGTAGGAATCAATCATGTTCAACTCAATGCAAAAGCAGACCTAAGTGCAGGTAGTTATTTGCTGGTATTAACGCAGGGGAAAAACAAGTTTGTGACTATGCTGATAAAGACAGAATGATTAATAAGGCCCCAATGGTTTTGCGACACGGTTGGTGTTTTCAACAATCATTTGCCGCTATTACAAAGTTAAATGCAATAAAACTTTTTGGATTCAAATTTTATGAACCTTTTTATGAATACTATTAACCCACGTAAATTGAGTAGCATATTCGGCAACAATATTACCTACATACCTGAGGAAAGAAAATCTTTTATCCGGCAATTGCGAAGTTTTTTTTTATTACTACTGGTATTTGCAATACCCTGCTTTTTTGTTAATCAGGCAAATGCGCAATGCACCACGGGCTGCACCAACACAATTACACTTACCTCAAATAGTAATACAATAAGTTACTCATTAAATAGTAATGAGATAATCTGTATAGTAAAGGGTAGCTCTGTAGTTGGAAATGCAACAATTACCTCCGGTACAATTAACGTAAATAATCAACCCAACGTGACTTTGTGTTTTGGGCCAGGTGTAATTGTTGCCTCCGGGGTTAGCATTACAAATCCTAACAATCAATTTACAATCAATAATTACGGTATTCTTCAAAACTCTCTAACTATAGGAACCAGTCAAGCTACCTTAAACAATTACGGTACCATTGCAGGGCCTGTAACTTTAAATAATGGTAACATTAATAACATGAGTGGAGGAACATTTAGTTCTTCTGGCTTTACTATGAATGGAGGTAGCTTTACCAATAACACAAGTTCAAACTTTAACCTTTCCACCGGATTTACAAACAGTGGTGGTAATTTCTCCGGATCAGGTTCCTTTACTGTTGATGGAAATTTGATTACCAACGCTGGTTCAACAAGCATAGGTGGCGCAGCCAACATAACGGGAAGTGTTACCACTAATACGGTTACCACATTTGGTTCTACTTTGACTGTAGGTGGCAGCTTTATTTCAAATTCAGGTGCAATTTCTATAGCGGGTGCTACTACCATAACGGGAGCCTTAACAACAAATACAGCTTTTACAGCTTCCTCCAATTTAAGTGTTGGTGGAAACATGCAGACTAACTCCGGCAACTTTGCTGTGTCTGGAACAACGGGAATAGGAGGAACCACGACCATAAATACCAGCGTGAGCCTTGCAGGTGCTGCCACGCTAGGTGGCAATGTGGTGATAAACACAGGAACAACTACCCTAAATTCAGGTGCAAGTATAACAGGTACTTTGACCAATTCTGGCACGGTAAACTTTACTGGGTCTTTAACATCAACCGGAGCTATTAACAATAACGGAATCATTACTTCAAGTTCAGGATCTTGCAAAACCTTATGTGGCTCCAGCATTACCAATAATGGTACAATTTCCTCTACAGCGGGTCCAAATATGAATGTTTGCGTAACGCCAAGTGCTGGTACACAAACCAATCTTTCTTTAAACAGCACCCCTACGGCCAACGTCGGTTCGCTTGCTGCAAGCGTTTCCGGAACCACTGTTAATGGAACTTTTTCCGCCGCCAGTCCTTTACCAGGTGGTTATGTTCTTTTGCGAAAAGCCAATACAGCTTTTACTGATGCTGACCTGCCAGTAAACAATAATTCTTATTCTGCTGGATCTACGATTGGGGCAGCCACGGTGGTATCGCTTTTTGCAAATTCTGCTACCAGTTTTTCAAATGCACCAGGTTGTGGTACTTATTTTTACGCAATTGTTAGTGCTTCAAATAATTCCGCAACATGCGCAACATTTAGAACTGCTTCCTATGCAAGTACTGGTCCAATTGTCGTTACAATACCTACGGCTATTTCTTACGTCGGTTCTCCATGGTGTACCTCCGCAGGTACACAGGCAGCAACACAAACCGGGATTGCTGGTGGAACGTATTCCTCTACAATTGGCCTTAGCATTTCTTCTACTACAGGTCTTATAACACCTTCAACATCAACTGCAGGCACTTATGTTGTAACGTATGCTTTTGCAGCCTCAGGAAACTGTGCTGCCGGAACAACCACTGTAAGTGTAACCATCACTGCACCGCCAACCATTTCATACACAGGTTCTCCGTGGTGTGTTGCAGCATCCACCCAAATAGTTACAAGAACAGGCGTTGCTGGAGGTACTTATTCTTCTACAACAGGATTATCAATTAACGGAACAACAGGAACAATTACCCCCTCAACCTCTACTGCCGGAACTTATACTGTTTCTTACGCCTATCCTGCTTCGGGGGGATGTGCTGCTGCAACAACAACTACTTCAGTAACTATAGCTGCCACTCCAACTATAACGAGTGGAACATCCACAAGTATCTGCTCAGGAACTGCTTTAAGCTTTGCACTAACAGCAAGTTCGGGTGCTGTATTTAGTTGGATAGCGACAAATAATACCAATACAACCGGTGAAAGTATAACTGCACAAACCGGGGCTATCATTAACAATACAATTATAAATAACAGCAACACCACCCAAAATGTAGTTTATACAATTACACCAACTGGATCTACAGGCGGTGCTTGTGTTGGAACAGCTCAAATAGTTACCGTAACAGTAAATCCAAGACCAGCGGTTACGGCAATGATCTCAACGGTTTGTAGCGCAACTGGATTTACAGTATCACCAGTTAACTCAACCAATGGGATTGTACCTTCTGGAACTACGTATTCCTGGTTGGCACCAAGTGTAACAGGCATTACCAGAACTGTGGCTGCATCGGGTGCTTCTACTATTTCAGGCACTTTAACCAACACAACAAATGCAGCCATCAATGTAGCGTACACAGTTACCCCAACTGCTGGTTCTTGTGTGGGACCAACCTTCACTGTAACTGTAACAATTAATCCACAACCTGCCGTTACAGCCATGACCTCTGCAGTTTGCAGTGGAACCGGATTTTCTGTAACACCTGCAAATTCTCTCAATGGAATTGTTCCAACAGCAACCGCATATAGTTGGTCTGCTCCCAGTGTGATTGGGATTAATGGAACTGCGGCTGGATCAAATGCTTCTACTATTGCAGGAACCTTAACCAATACAACTAATGCAGCTATCAATGTAGTTTATACAGTAACCCCCAATTCAGGTTCTTGTAGTGGAGCTCCCTTTAATGTTACGGTAACAGTTAATCCTTCTCCATCCGTATCAGCAGCATCAACTGTTTGTGTGGGTAGTACGTTAATAGTATCACCAACTACAGGTGGCACCTGGGTAAGCAATAACACAGGTTTGGCTACTGTTACCAATGCAGGTGTTGTTACGGGCGTGGCTGCTGGTTCTACAAACTTCACTTTTCTACAAACAATCAATGGTTGTACTAATACTACCTCTTCAGTAGCTATTACAAGGCCCGTTGTTACTGCAACAGGTTCTGTTTGTATTGGTTCTTCCATTACATTAACACCAACTACTGGTGGTACATGGGTAAGTAATAACACAGCTTTAGCTACTGTTACAGATGCAGGTGTAGTTACAGCTATTGCAACTGGTTCTGTAACTTTTACATTTACACAAACCGCTGATGGTTGTAGTAATACTACTGGTGCAGTTACCATAAATGCTTTACCAACAGTAGTTATCAGCCCAAATTATTGTGTTGGTGGAGGGCAGGTAAGGCTAACCAGTAATACCCAAACCAGTTACTTGTGGAGTACCGGTGCAACAACACAAAGCATTAATGTGAATGTAGCCGGCAACTATATTGTTACTGCTACCAATGCCGCTGGTTGCGTTGCAACAGATGTGCAGGTGGTAGGTGCAGAACTGGTAACCAATGGTGATTTTTCTTCAGGCAATACCGGGTTCGTTTCTGCTTATACCTTCGTTGGTCCGCCATCTCAAACTGCCTTGTGGCCAGAAGGTACTTATACTGTGGCAACCAATGCGAACGGTTACCACAGCAATTTTTGGGGCAATAAAGACCATACAAGTGGCTCGGGTAACTTTATGATTGTAAATGGTAGTGTAAATACATTAAATATTTGGCAACAAACAGTTACAGTGCAACCAAACACCAATTATTATTTTTCGGCTTGGGCTTACAGTATAAATAAGGTAGGACCATTTGCTGACTTAAGGTTTAGGGTGAATGGTACGCAGGTAGGCACCATTCAGTCATTACCAGCCGGGCCAGGTAGCAACACAGAGGCATTTGCATGGTATAATTTTTTTGGTACCTGGAATTCGGGTAGTGCTACAAGTGCTGTAATAAATATTGTAAACCTCGAATTAGCCGCCGGCGGAAATGATTTTGCCATAGACGATATTTCTTTTGCCACACTGGCACCAGTAAATTTAGTGCTGGCACCTGCATCAAATACACCCTTATGTGCAGGCAGTCCGCTAAACCTTACCTCAAACGTATCGGGGGGCAGATCGCCTTATACCTACACCTGGACAGGGCCATCTTCTTATACTTCATCAATACAAAACCCAACCATAGCAAGCGCTGTTGCTTCCAATGCCGGTGTATATACGCTTTCAGTAACAGATGGATATGGATGCTCCGCTAATGCCAATACTGCGGCAGTGGTTATAAACACCTCGCCTGCCAGCCGCTCTGTAACCACAAGTGTTACAAGTATATGCGCTGGTTCATCTACCAACATCCAGGTTTTGTTATCAGAAGTAGGTGTAAACTATCAACTAAGAAATAATACGGGAAATGTTAACATCGGCGCTGTAGTTGCCGGCACCGGCGGTACAGTTAATTTACCTACTGGTATATTAAATAGTAATACCACCTTTAATGTACTGGCTACTGCTGGCACTGGTATTTGCAATACGCAAATGAGCAGCACGGCAAATATAATCGTCAATGCCAACGGGCAGTGGATTGGCGCCGCTACCGGCGATTGGAATATTGCAGGCAATTGGTGTGGCGGTGTTCCTACTGCTTCAACCAATGTAACTATTCCTGCCGCAACAACCGTCAACATTCAATCGGCCAATGCTGTGGCAAATAGTGTTACCATTGCTTCAACTGGCAGCCTTGTAATGACGGGAACCAATAACCTAAGCATTACTGCCGGCGGTATATTTACAAACAACGGAACATTTACAGCGACAAGCAGTACTGGCACTGTAGCTTTTTTGGGTAGCGGTACTATCAGCGGTATTGCTACTTTTAAAAATATTGATACTTATGGCGCTTTAAACTTTGGCACGTCAAGCACCGTTAGTGGTACCTTTAGTTTACAAACTGGCGGTAGTGTTACTGGTAATGCGCCAAACTATACCTGCCCTTCCGCTGTTCTTTTATACAAGCCGGGGACAGTATTTACAAGAGGGTTAGAATGGACAACAGCCTCAAGTGGTGTAGGTTATCCTGCCAATGTATTGGTTCAAAATAATACTACCATTAATTTTCCGGTAAGCGGTAATGGCTATATCTGTTACGATCTGCAAATAGATGCCGGCTCATCTCTCAAACAAAATTTTAACAGCGGTAGCGCCAGCTTATTTGTAGGTAGAAATGTTACCATTAATGGCACGTTAGAATTGGGTACCAGCAGTGGGGGAGATATCACTCTTGGTGGAAACTGGACAAGAAATACCGGTGGTGTATTTAATGCCAATGATAGAAAAGTAACATTTGATGGTACCGGAAATTTTAGCGGTAATGGTCTGGCAATGTCCACTATCACGGCGCCAGCCGCCGCTGCTGCCAAAAACAATGAAGGCGGCTTTGGTGGAGAAAATTTTGCACATCTCTGGATGAATAAAACAAATATTATTGACTCGCTGGTACTGCTGAGCAATATAACTATTACCAGGGAAATTGGTTTTACCAGGGGTACTCTTAGCTTGCGTAACAGCGATGTTACCCTTGTATCTAATAACACACGTACGGCAGGCGTAGCGCCAATTGCTACCCTTGCAAATGTATCTATCCGATATGGAGGTTTGGGAAAATTTGTGGTGCAACGATTTGTTCAAAATCCTACTGCCGTTCGTTCATGGAGGTTGATGTGTGCACCATTGCAAATTACAACGGCTCCTTCTATAAACGAAGCATGGCAGCAAGGTGTGGTAAATCCAGATAAAAATAACCCCAATGCAAACAGCAATATGTACAACCCATGGCCTGGGTATGGCACACATATCACCGGGCCTGGCGGCACCTACAGCGCCGTAAATGGATTTGACCAGGGCACTTCCACTTCTTCGATATTACAAACCAGTGCAGGGGTACCAAGCTGGACTTCTCCAACCTCTACCATCAGTACAAAAGTAACCGACAGGCAAGGTTGGATGTTATTTATAAGGGGCGATAGAGGTTTTACTATTGGTAATCAGTACGTTGCTGCTCAAAATACCACACTGGAGCCTAAAGGCAGAATAAATATTGGTAATGTAACGGTGCCGGTTTCATCGGGCAGGCAGGTAATTGCCAACCCTTATCCATCCGCAATCAGTTTATTGAATATTGATGTGGCAGGTACTTTGGGTAAACTAAGTAGCTATTATGTGTGGGATCCCAAATTTTTTACCTCTTATACGCAGCCTGGCAAATGGGTTTCTTTTACAGGTATTGGAAATTCATTTGCAAAAACCACCAGCCAAAGTGCTTACTCTACAGGCGGAATTGTTGAATCTGGTCAGGCATTTATCGTAGAATCTTTGGTGGCAGGAAGCATAACTTTTAAGGAGTCAGATAAGCTTTCCTTAATTAGCAGCTTAACCGGCATTAGTAACAGGCCGGTCAATTTGCCAGCTTTTAGTATGTTTAGAACAGATCTGTATGTAAAAAATGAATCTACCTATAAACTAACGGATGGTGTTTTAAATATTTTTAATGCTGCTTATAACAACAACCCAAATGAAGATGATACTAAAAAAGTTATTTCTTTCAACACAAGAGAAAGTTTAAGCATTATCAGAGATTCATTAAAAATGGCGATAGAAAAAAGAAATGACATCCAGGCGGCTGATACTATTTTCTATTTCACTTCAAGATTAAACGAGCTACCCTACAGGTTTAGATTTGAAGTAACAGATTTTAGTTCAATTACCGGGGCATTTTTAGAAGATAGATTTACAGGTATTAAAACTCCCATAAATAATAGTGGGGTAACTGAAGTAGATTTTACAATAAATACCGATATTGCCTCTAAAGCAGAAAACAGGTTTAGAGTGGTATTTAAAAATTTCTTAACCCTGCCGGTAAAATTATTAGACTTTACGGCGAATAAAGAAAGAGAAAGTAACAATATCAAACTTCAATGGAAGGTAGATAACGAAACCGACATGGCTGGCTACCAAATTGAGCGCTCTGTAAACGGGATCAACTTTACCAAAATAGGTTATCATGTAACCTATAATTCCGGCAGCACAGTAGCTATTTATAATTGGGCAGATACCAAAACCTTATCTGGTTTAAATAGTTACCGGCTAAAAATGATGGATAAAGATGGAAAATTTACCTACAGTAAAATTGTAGCTGTTAAAATCAACGCACCAGAGGGAAATGTAAAAGTGTATCCTAACCCGGTAACAGATGGAAATATTAAAATAAACTTTTCAGGTATGCCAAAAGGACGTTACCATATTAACCTGATTAATGCGGCGGGCCAAATTGTTTTGGAAAACAACCTGGAACTTGAAAATGAAAATACCATAAAAGAAATAATGATTGGAAACGCATTCCCAAGCGGCACTTATCAGTTGGATATCAGCAACAACAGTAACTACCGAAAAAATATAAGTGTAATGATTGAAAAATAACGGTTTAATGAATCTACAAATAAACAACCACGGCTTTTTTCGTGGTTGTTGTTTTTTTATCAGGCCTTACTTGCTTGAAACTATCTTTGTATTTCAGTAAAACCAGCCTCCGTTTTTTACTATAAGAAAAATGGGATCCATCTTAAATTGTCGCAGGAACCAGCATTGGTGAGGATACCGACCACGGCTGGGCCTCGGTCGGTGGCCTCACCGACCGAAATCAGGAGCGACAATTTTGGATGCTCCCGAAAAATGTAAACCCATTTTAGGAGAATATTTTAAGTGTACTTTTATAACAGGATTAGTAAACAAAAGCATAAAGTTATTTCAGTAGGAGACGCAGTTACCGGAAAGGTGCGTAAACTATTTGTTTATTATCATGCAACCGTTCACCATTTTAAAATGCCGTTATTAATAAACCTATGCAGAGAAAAATGAGGGAATCGCAATAGAATGTATTTTTGGAGGCTAAATTACATAGTTGCTTTGAGTTGCTGCTATAAAAGTAAGTCAGCTTTAACCGTTGTTTTTTTTGTGTAGGCAAACAGCAAAATACTTTAATAGATTTGATTGAAAAGTTTCGAAAAAAAACTCTACAGTATGATGAAGGCTTAAAAGTGATTTTTTATTCAAAGACATCATTACTATTTTAATTGAATAATTTGGTTTTTGGGATTGCTGCCAGTTTTAAACAATCTACAAATGGCAAAAAAATTATTTTCGATTATCCTGTGTGTATGCTTTACTACTTTTGCTTTTGGGCAAAATGATACTGCTATTATATCCAATGATACAAGAGGTAAACCAGGAGCTGTTATAAAAAAACTTACAGGTAATATTTTTAACCGGTATTTTAACGATTCAACCAGCCCGGAAAAACCAAAATTTTTATTGTATCCAACGGTTGCATTTACGCCGGAAACAAGCTGGGAAATTGGAATTTCTGCCTTGCTGCTGTATTACGCCAAAAGAGATACAACTAACCGCCTGAGTGAGATACAATCCTTAAATTTTTACACGCTTAATAAGCAATACGGAGCTTGGTTTGAGCATTTTATTTACACTGATAAAGACAAGTGGTTTTTTCTTGGAAGATTACGGTTTCAAAGGTTTCCGTTGCTGTATTATGGCATTGGACCGTCCGCTAAAAAAGAAGATGAATTACTGGTGAATTCAAATTATATTTTAATACGGGAAAGAGTTCTTCATAAAATTGCACACAATCTTTTTGCCGGGCTTGAAATTGATTTCCAAAAATTATATAATGGCAGTATTGATCAAATGGGCAGCACGTTGCCAGCACCACCGGGCAGCGCCGGTACGCAAAATATTGGCCTTGGTGCAGGTATTGTTTATGATACAAGACACAATATACTCAATGTGCGAAATGGCAATTTTGCAGAAGTTGCCTGGTTAAACTATTCACCATCGCTTGGCAGCGACTATAAATTTCGCTCTTTAACATTTGATGGCCGGTTATACCGAACTGTAAAGAAGAACCAGGTATTTGCAGCTCAGTTGTATGGCCAGTTTATTGGCGGCAATCCCCCCTTTAACCAAATGGCATTGGTGGGTAATGAAAATATTATGAGGGGTTATTATACGGGTCGTTACAGGGATAAAAATTATATTGCTGCACAGGCCGAGTATCGTTTTTTGCCATTTGGATTTAGCAAACGCTTAGGAGCCACTGCGTTTATAGCTTCGGGTGTAGTTGCGCCGGCATTCAATAAATTTTCTATCAACAATATTTTGCCATCTGCCGGGGTAGGACTGCGTTATCTTGTTTTCCCTAAAAAGGATATTTTTTTAAGATTTGATGTTGGGTTTACAAAGGAAGGACCAGCATTTTATATTTTTTCCGGAGAGGCTTTTTAAGTATGGCAAATTGAAATGTGGTGATAGTTAGGTTAATAAGTATCCTGATCCGCCAAATGTACTGCTTACACTCTATCCCAATCCCTTGCCAGTTGGCATTATTGAGCTTGGTTTACATTACCACCTGCAAAATGGTTGTAGCATACAAAAGGCGCAGGTGGGTATCTGCGCCTTGTGCTTGTGTAACCGTTATAATAGCTTTAATTAAAACGTCCATTCTGGCCTAATAAAATGGCAGGTGTAGCCATAAGGATTTTTCTGCAGGTAATTCTGGTGTTCTTCCTCCGCATTCCAAAAATCGGTGGCAGGTACCACTGCGGTAACAACCGGTCCCGGCCATTTGCCAGAAGCATTTAATTCACTGATCAATA
>Ga0105048_10012315_pt1 | contig 13426 bp, 14 predicted proteins | sample MAT05_FD_78382 | JGI IMG/M metagenome (GOLD analysis project Ga0105048, IMG submission 78382) | Freshwater microbial communities from Lake Fryxell liftoff mats and glacier meltwater in Antarctica - MAT-05 | ecosystem: Environmental > Aquatic > Freshwater > Ice > Liftoff microbial mat | place...
CTCGGTATCGGGGTGTGGCGGGATCGATTCGGTGACGATGCAGACCTCATGCCCGGCGAGGACCTGTGCCTGCGCCAGTTCCCGGACAAAGACCTCCGTCCCCCCGATGCTGGGCGCGAAGGAATCGCTCCAATGAAGGATGCGCATCACGAGAGCCGCAGCAACAGCTCGCGGATCACGGGGGCGATCTCCTCCGTGCGCGTGCCGAGGTTGAGCCGGAAGGAGGGGACCCGCCGGACCAGGCTTCCCAGTTCGGAGAACCCGGAGGCATCGTCCGGAGTGAGTTGGAGGAGGGTGCTCGGGGCCAGGGCGCGAAGGCTGTCAACGGGGGAGATCCGTTCGACGGAGGTCTGCGGTTTCCCCGTCACGGTCGGGGCCAGCACGGCGAGGATGCGGCGCGCGAGCGCCACCTGTTCAGGAAAATGGGAGTGGAGGAAAATGACCGGCTTCTCCTGGGGGGAAGGCTTCGGATCGACCGAGCGTGAAACCAGCTCGGGGAACCGGCTCAGATGATCCCGGTGCAATTTGCCGGTGCTGTAGAGGCTGTAGGCCGTGGGCACTTCGCCCAGCGAAGCCAGACAGTAGTCGTCGCTCAGGTAGTCCAATCCCTCCAGGGCCGAGAGGAGGGAGGTCGTTGATTTGCCGGAACCCCCACGCCCGACCAGAAGGGCCACGCCGTCCGCCGTGCCGACGCAACCCGCGTGCAGAAGGCGGAGACCGATCTGCGGAGCCCACCATTTGAAGATCGTGAGCAGGGGAGCCGCGTATTGGTGGTTTGGCAGTTCCCGGGCATCCGGCAGGATCCAGGCTCCCCGGCGCGACTCGGGATCATACAGGTGAACCCCTTCGGCCTGCGTGACTCCGGCGAGACGGAAACCCTCGGTCGCACCGCGTACCGACAACCGGCCCCCGGTTGGGTTGCTGGGTGCGACCCATGGACGGGGTGGCAGGGGGACGCCGGTTTCGGTTTCGTCCCAGGCAACGACGTCGAGGTCGGGGGCGGCTTCGGATCCGGGCAGATGGACAAGGGCAGGCGGGATCGACGCTGCCAGCGCGCGGCCGGCGGCACGGATCCGGAAGGTGCGCCCGGCGACCTGGTGGCGGAGATCAAGGGGCTTCGCCGTCCGTTCGACGGCCCGGTCGAAGGCGTTGAAGAGGTGGTCCAGATATTCGCGCAGGACGGCGCCGGCGGTCGACATGGGAGCGGTCAGGAGCCGGATCCGGGGGGCGTGACCTGATTGGGCCACCCCGTGATGTCGACTTCGTGGATGGGGTCCAGCAGGAGGAGGTGTTGCATGTCGGAGTAATGTTCGAGAGTCGGTGCCTGGTAGGAACCGGACGGAATCAACGGCAGCGAGGTGGAGGTCTCCGGGGTCTCGACCTCGACCAGCAGACCGTGGCTGAGGAGGGTTTCGGCGAAGGCTTTGGCATCGGCGTGGACGGTTTCCTGCGGGGCACCGGTTGCGGCGGCGAGGGCGGCGGCGGCGGATTCGATGGAGTGGCCAGAGGTCAACAGGCTCCACAAGGGGACCCCGGCATCCCGGAAGCTGTGGTAGTGGCCGGTCTTGAGATTGATCGCGAGGACTTCCTGATCGAAGACCTCGGCGCTGACGTCGGGTTGGGAGATGTGGTAGGTGATCATGGGCGCGATGTTCAGGTGGCGTTGCGGGGGACGCGTTGTTCCTCGTAGTAGGAGCGCTCGGTGTTGACCTCCCATGGATCGGTGGGTTCGCCCAGAATGCGGTGGACGGCGGCGAGCCCGGTGAGCATGGAGTGATCCTGATTGTTGTATCGGTGCTGACCGTTGCGGCCAATCGTTTGGAAGTTGGTCAGGTTCTGGAGCCAGGTCCGCAGAGTGGTGAGGTGACGGCGGTAGGTGGTGTCGTACACGGGATAGGCCTTCGGTTGCCGGATGACCGCGCCCCAGTCGACCTCGGCAGCACGGGCAAGGCCCAGTTGCTCCAACTCACGGGAAGCGAGTTGGACGAGGTCCTCGTCGGGCAGGTTCCAGGTGTCATCGCCGCGAGTGCAGAAGTACTCCATGCCGATCGAGGAGGTCCCGGGCACGGGCACGAGATCGGCACTCCAGTTCCCAAAATTCTGGATGCGCCCGACGCGGACGTTGGGGCTGTGGATGTAGAGCCAGTTGTCGGCGAAGAGTCCGGTCCGCCGAACCACGAGGCCGACGAGAATGAAGTCGCGGTAGCGAAGCGAAGCGGCGGCGTGGACGACCTCGGGGGGAGGGCCGGGGCGGAGGCGGGCGATCAGGTCGTCGAGCGCCATGGTGCTGATGAATTGGTCGGCGTGAACCTCGTGGGCAGGGTCGTTGCGCGGGCGCGCGACGACGTGGGTGACGCGTCGGCCGTCGTGATGCACCTCCAGGACTTCTTCGCGGGTCCGAACGGTACCGCCCAGCGCGGTGATCCGATCCTGAAGCTTCTCCCACATCATGCCCGGGCCGAGCCGGGGGTATTGGAATTCGCGGATGAGGGATTTTGGGCCGGAATGCCGGTGGGGCAGAAGGGCTTGGCGGACGGCGGATCCGAAGGACAGATCCTTGATGCGTTGGGCCGCCCATTCCGCGCGGATCTCGTGGCAGGGGATGCCCCAGACCTTCTCGGTGTAGGTCTTGAAAAAGGTGTCGTACAGGCGTCGTCCAAACCGGTTGATCACCCAATCCTCGAACGATTCCTCCTGGCTGTTACGGCGTATCCGCGCGTGGGTGAAGCTGAGGATCGCCGCCGAGCTCTGGACGGGGCCGAGGTTGCGGAGGGTCTCCCAGACATCGAGCGGGTACTGGTAGAACTGTTGGTTGTAAAAGATGCGCGAGAGTCGCTGGGTCCGTCGGAACTCGGCTCCCAGAGTCTCCTGCCACAGGGCATCCACCTCGGGAACCTGGGTGTAGAAGCGGTGTCCGCCGATGTCGAAGCGGTAGCCCCGGTGGACCTCGGTCCGGGCAATGCCGCCAACGCGTTCTCCGGCCTCCAGCACAAGGGGGCGGATGCCGCTGCGGGCGGCCTCAAAGGCTGCGGTGAGTCCGGCAGGACCGCCCCCGACCACGACGACACTCTGGGAAGATACCGGCGGACTCATGTGTTCGACGGGCGGGGTGCCGAGATTTGATCCCGGTAGTGCAAGGCGGTTCCGATCAGGGCTGCCAGCCCGCATTCGGCGTAGAAGACGAAGTGCCAGGGAATGGTTCGGAAGGCGAACCAAGGACTTCGGGTTCGCGCGACAAAGGAGTAGAAGCGGAGGTTGACCACGATCAGAAAAGCCAGAGAGACCGCGGTTGCGAGGAGTGCCTCGGGAAACCGGAGCGCCGCCACGAGGGAGCCCAGTGCCAGGGCACAGGCAAGGGTGCTGAGCCGGGCGGTCCGGTCAACGCTCAGGTCGCCCGGGAGGCGTTGACGACGAAGGATCAGGCGCGTCCACGGAATCCCGCGTTGGAACAGATCGGTCCGGAGCAGGTTGGCAGCAGTCCACTTCTTGAGATGTTTGGCCTGGAGATCCTTGACGAGTCGGATCCGGTGGCCGGCATCGGAAAGGCGGCAGCCGAGTTCGATGTCCTCGATCGACGGGATGGCAAACGTCGGATCGAAGCCACCCACCGCACGAAAGGGGTCGAGGCGAACGGCCCCGAGGCCGGCCCAGAAAGTGGAGGCTTCTTCGCGGCCCTGCTGGTGGACGTAATGATGGAGGAGATTGCGGTACTGGGAGAGGAACCCCGGGTCGCCGGGATCCGCATCGTAGGAGCCGAAGACGGCCGCAAGCCCGGGATCCGAGGCAAAGAGTTCCTGGATCCGCCGCAGGGTGCCGGGTGGGACCACGACATCGGAATCGACGAAGAGGACGAGGTCACCGGTGGCGGCGGCTGCGCCGGCATTCCGGGCAACGGCGGGGCCGGACTGGAAGGGGACATGGAGGAGGAGGGTGGATTCCGGGAGCCAGTCGAGTTCCTCGGCGGGCACGGGCACGTCAGCGACGACGATCACCTCATCGGGGCGGGGGGAGAGGGTGCGGAGGGCGGCAAGCGCGGGCCGGGAGAGACCGAGGCAACCGTGGATCGGCATGACCAGCGAAACCCGGACCAGACCGGTCCCGGGCCGGGCGTCGGGGTCGGGTTGGTTGGCCATCGCAGGCGGGGTAACGATCACGGGTACAGGGTGCAATGAGGCGCGGGGATTCGCTTGATGTCCTTGGTAACGAGCTTGAAGTCCGGCATCGTTGGAACGACGAAGCTGCCGTTGCAAGCCTCGAGGGGGAAGCGGCCGACGACGGGGCGCATTTTGCTGTCGATGGCCGACCAGGACCGGTGCGGGGAAGACGACGCGGATGCCTTGAAACTCACCGTTCTTGAATCCTGAAACCAGGCACGTCCCGAAATCCACGATGACAAGAAGCGCTCCCAACTGGAACCGGATTGGATTCCCACTCCATGCCCGGGTGTAACGAGATGCCGCCTCCGGCAGTCGGGTCGCGGACGACGGTCAGAGGACCGCGGCGGATCCCCGTGGTCCTGTGGATCGTGTGGGTGATTTACGGGCTATCGGCGTCCGGTCGGGTGGGAAATCAGGACGCCGAGGTGACGATGAGCATGGCCCGGGCATTGATGGGCGGAGGGGTCACGCTGCCGGAAGGCATGGCGAATGGGACGCGTGGGGTGGGCGGGAGTTGGACGAGTCCCTACGGGGTGGGGCACAGCCTGTACCTGATGCCCTACGTGGCGATGGCCCGGGGGGTGGCGAAGCTCGCGCCGGCACTTCCCGTGGTGATGTGGGAGGAATTCCTGGTCAGCTTCGCCAACGTGCCGGTCATCGGCGCACTGCTGGCCTATCTCGTGGCTGCCTGGCGTCGTGCCGGGGCGTCGGAGGCACGGGTGACGCTGGGGGTTCTCGTGTTCGGCTTGTGCACGATGCTCTGGCCTTACGCCAAGCTGCCCTTCAGCGACAGCCTGCTGGCACTGACCACCTTTGCCGGGTGGTACCACTGGACCCAGGGCGAGGGACGGAGGTCCGCCTTGTTGGCCGGGGGGTGGCTGGGGATGGCGTTGCTGAGCCGGAGGCAGGCGGACGCGGTGGTGCCAATCCTCCTCTGCCTCGCGGTGGTCGATGGGTGGCGGAAGGCTTCCTGGGGGCGATTTGGCTGGCTGATCGGGATGCTGTTGCCGGCGGTGTTGCTGCGGTTGCTCTTCAATCAGGCGCGGTTCGGCAACCCCTTCCTGGAGCGGCATCCGGGGATGTTGGGAATCGGGGAAGTGCTGAGATCGGACCCAGCCTCGCAGTTCCTGGAAGTGCTCCTCTCTGCGACGTACGGCTTGCTGCCGTACAACCTGCTGCCTCTGGCGTTCCTGATCCTTGGGATGGCGGGCTTGTGGAAGCATCAGCGTCCCACGGCATGGGTGGTCCTGACGTTGATGGGCGGAGGGATCGGGTTCCTTTCCTTCATGCGGTTTGGCTCGGGAGTCAGCTTCGGCTCCCGTTACCTCCTGTATCTGGTGGGTTTCATGGCTCTGGCCTGGCCCTGGGTGCCACGACCGATGCCGGTCTGGATCCGGTTGGCCTTGGTCCCGGCGGTCGGGGCTTCCCTGTGGTGGATGGCGGGCGGAGCGGCCCTGGATCCAGTGCCGGTGATGTACCGCGTGGCTGGGTTGAAACCCCCGTTCCTTCAATCGAAGGGATTGTACCAGGAATGGGGTCGGGTGCTTTCGATCCGGGACCGTTCGGGGCCCGCCGCGCTGGAGGCGAATCCCATCTGGCGTCACGATGCCTTCCGACGGCCCGATTTCTGGTGGTGCCATCTGGCGGCCCGATGGGGGAAGGGCGGGTTGGTCGGGGTGCCGCAGCGTCATCCACCCCGGGTACCTACCGGGACCGAGCCATACACGTCCGAGAGTCCGGTCAGGTGAAGGGTCGGATCGTGTCGTTCCCTCAACGCCCGCACGGCCATCGGGTCACACCGGTGATCCGGGAACGCCCGGCCGCTGGCAACGGCGTCGAGTTGGGCAAGGAGGTCGTCGCCATCGCCGTTTTCGAAGAGCAGTCCACTCAGCCCGGGCGTGACGCTCTCCGCGAGACCGCCCGTGCGACTGCAAACCACGGGCACACCCCGGAGAATGGCCTCGGGTGCCACCAGTCCGAAGGGCTCGGCCCAGAGGGACGGCGCGACGAGTGCCCAGGCGTCGGCCAGCCACTGGTCGATTTCAGACCCATTGCGCCAGCCGCAGAATTCGATGGCTTCGGCGGGGGCGAGTTGCCGGGCGAGGGCTGCGAGGGCGGGCCGGAGTTGGCCGTCGCCGACGATTCGGAGGCGTGCGTCGTGGTGGGTTGAACGGAGGCGCGCGAAAGATCGGATGAGCAGTTCCACGCCCTTCTCCCGTTCCAACCGGGCCGCGCAGACGAACTGGGGATGCAGGCCCGTCTGGCGTTGGAAGCAGTTCGCCGTCACCGGCACCGGGATGGGCAGGAGTACAGGATGACTCCCATGCGAGCGCAGCGTGGCGGCCATCGTCTCGCTGTGGACGAGGGTGGCGGCGGCCCGGCGGAGGGCACGCCCGATGAGGGCATAACGGGGTTGGTCCCGGAGCCAGTGGAGGGTGCCCAGGCAGGCTTCGCGGCACACGGCACCGGCTCGTTGCGTGCAGATCCTGCCATCCGGAAGGAGCTTCGTCCCGGTGGGACAGACCGACTTGTAGTCATGGATCGTCGTGACAAACGGAATGTCGCCGAAGGCCCAGACGATGGCGGGAGAAAGATGGTAGGCGAAGAGGTGGAGGTGGATGACCTCCGGTCTGAATTTCCGGATCGCTCCGCGGGTGGCGGCGACAGCAAAGGGATTGCCGATCTGCAGAAAGACCTGGGCCGCCGGGTGCCGGCTCGCCGGGGCGATGAAGTCGGCGCGGCCCTCGGCTGCCGTTCCGGCATTGCTGGTCAGAAGTCGGACTTCGTGGCCCGCGGCGGGAAGGTTTTTCACCAGCCATTCCACGTAGGCTTCAGATCCGCCGCGGCCCGGATTCCAGTCGGTGACTTGCAGGATGCGCATGCCGGGTCAGGTCCTGGGGAGGTCGACATGTGGGCCGGGGGGGATGGAGCCTTCGGCCGCCAGCACGGCCGCCAGACTCTCCCAACCGTCCGTTGCATCCGCGCCGGGATCCGGGAGGCCACGAACCGCATCAGCGAACCCGGCGAGCGCGGAGCGGTAGGAGGGATCGTGTCCGGGCCGGAGCCAATGGTGAAAAGCGTGGCGGAGTTGGGCGGCGGACCGGCCGGGCGATCCTTCGACCAGTCCATAGCCGGAGCGACGGCGGAGTCGGACGAGGGATGTGGGGCGATGTCGGTCCACGAGGAGCGATCCGAGATCGCCCTGGAACTCGAGGTGGTCGGCAGGGCCGGTGAGGAATGAGAAATGGCACTGCACCGTGATCCCGCCGCCGAGGCGGAGATGGACGTCGGCGGAGTCCTGTTCGGAGTGAGTGGAGCGCGTGTCGGCAAGGGCCGATCCAATCCGGGCATCCAGCAACCACCGGAGGAGGTCGAAGTGGTGGGACCCGAGGTCCAGGAGCACGCCGCCTCCAGAGGCGCGGCGACGCTTCCAGGGCGGGAGAGCATCGCCGGTCAGGGGTTCGCAGTCGCGGACGAAAAGGACGGCGGCAATCAGGGGCGACGCCAGGAAGTAGAGAAGCCGCCGGGAAACGGGCCAACGGCGGGCACGGGTTCCACCGGTGAGGAGGCCGAGGATCAGGCGGTCTTCGAGGGCCGGCCAGAGGAAACCAATGCTGACGTGCTCGATGCGGGCACTCGGTTCGAACCAGATCCGCGGGTGCTGGGGGCGCAGGTCGTCGAGGAGTCGTTCCTGGTACAAATCGAGGGCTTGGTCGAGTTGATCGCCCAGCGCGAAGAGCAGGTCGCTCCGGTAGGAGATGTTGTGGGCCAGGTTGGATTGGACTTCCCCCGAGGGGTGCGCGGGGTGCCACCGGGAATAGTCGAGCGTGTAACCCGCCCATTGAATCAAGCCCCGATCACAGCGGTTGGTCACGGACGGGACGACGACGGAGTAGGGCCCGTCGAAGGCCTTGAGGGTGGCGTCCAGCCAGCCCGCGCAGGGGAAAGAGTGGGTTTCGCCGATGAAGACGAGAGGCGCGGTGGCGGCCCGGACGCCGGTGGCCCGCGCTGCATCCATGTTCACGACCGAATCGCATTCGATGCCCTGGACCCGTCCGAGCGCCTTGAGTTCCGCCCCGTGGATTCCGTCGAGTCCACCCCGGTTGGCAATGACAACGAGTTCGATCCGGTCCGGCGCAGCCTGCGCGAGCAACCGGGCTACGACCGGGCGGAGCGTGGCGTAAGTGTCGGTCACCAGGATGTAGGTGAGCTGCGGGGAGCCTTGAGGGAGGGAACTCAAAGGATGGCGGGGAATGACGGTGGCGTTGGAGGGATGCTGCGCATCGTCCGGAAACGCCAGGCGCGCATGACCCAGGGTTCCAGTCGGCGGACTCCCCTTCGTAGAAAGGAATGTTGGTACCAGCCCAGCCAGCGTCCCGCGCGGGAGGAAGGTCTCCAACCCGCCCAGTCCGTCTGGTCGAGGCAGGCGTAGTAGAGTTGATGCCAGCGGGAAGTGCCAGGATGCAGCCAGGGCTTGAGGTTACCGCTGAAGTGGACGAGGTGGGGTGAACTTCCGTCGGGTATCTGACCCGGGCTGCGGTTCCACGCGGGATCGAGCGGAGCCCATCGCCCTGCGAGCACGGCGTTGAGGGCTTCCTGATCCCAGAAATAGACGTGGTCGTGGTGCTCGTGCAGGTAGCGGAGGGCCGCCTGGGTGATCTGGGCGGTGCGACAGGCATCGAGGTCGAGAACCAGGACCCCGGCATTGAAGTAGGGGGTGGTCGCGTCGAGCCTCAGGGTCTGCCATCCCGCCACGCCGAAGGGCGATGACACGGTCGGGACCAGGAGGTCTGTCACAGCAAGCGCGAGGTTCTCCCCGGTCGGTAACTCCCAGAGCGGACCGATGTCCGACAGCACCAAAAGGTCGGCGTCGAGCCAGAGGGCACGATGGACTTCCGGACCCAGGAGTTCGGGCAGCAACAGCTTGTCGTAGGTGGCCGCCGACATCCGACCCCACAGGGGAAGTCCGGTGAGGGATTCCCTCCGGGGCGAGACCCAACGGAGGGTCACCCTGCGCGGGTCCAAGCCCCGGCCGATGCGGACGCGATCCTCCAGCGTCAGCCCGCTGTCGATGACGTGGAAATCGATTCTCCGGGTGGAATTTGTGTGGAGGAGGACGGATCGGATCATGACCGCCAGCGGGCACGCGTAGGCCGAGTCCGCGCCGCAGGCGATCACCACCGGAGATGGATCGACTTCACTCAATGGATTCGAGGGTGCCTGTCGCCACCAAGGATTGAAGTGCAGAGTCCGAGATTTCGGGGATCGCCAACGGGGCGGGCAGAAGGCCTCCTGCGGGCGCTTCGCTGACGCAATCTGAACAGGGGTTCCGGATGCGCCGACGACGTTGCGTTGGCGGTCGGATCGGCACCGGGCGCATGGGCTCCCACCCATCGGCTCCGTGGTCCGAGAATGCCGTGAGCTGGCCCCGGAACTTGAATCACACTTTATAAAGTGTGATCGGCGGTCAGACGTCCGGAGCGGCGGGAAGGGAGTGGATCGCGGATCGTGCGCGGATGAAGAACTCCGGCACGAGGCCCGCCCGGGATTGCTGTCCCGGGAGCTTCGGCGCGGGTGCCCGACCCCGGGGATGTCGGTTCGATGTGCACCAGGACATCCAGGACGGTCGGAAGTTCGGCGCGGACGGCGTCCTTCACCTGATGGGCGATCCGATGGGAATGTTCCACCGAGAAGAGGGGGTCGACGTGGACGTGCATGTCCACCAGGAACCGGTTGCCCATGCGGCGCACGAAGGCTTTCTGGACGAAATCGACGCCTTCGACTCGTGCGGCGGTCGAGCGGATCTGTTCCAGCACTTCAGCGGGCGGTTGTGTGTCCATTAGGTCTTCCAGTGCGGGACGCAGGATGCGCCAGCCATTCCAGGCGATCAACACGGCCGCGAACACCGCGGCGAGGTCGTCCGCACCGGCCCAGGCGGGTCCACCGACGAGGGCGATGGTGATCCCGATGGCGGCGGCGACGGAGGTGATGGCATCGGCCCGGTGATGGAAGGCGTCCGAGGCGACGGCGCGGCTCTGGGTGGCGTGGGATTCGCGGAGGACCCAGCGGAAGAGCGATTCCTTGATGACCACCACGGCGACGAGGACGATGAGGGTGAAAGGTTCCGGGGCTCGGTTGGGATGGAGGAATTCGCTGATGGAATGGATTCCGATTCCCCCGGCGACGAGCAGCAGGAGGGTGCCGATGCCGGCGGCGGCGAGGGGTTCCGCCTTGCCATGGCCATAGGGGTGATCTTCGTCCGCGGGCTTGGCGGCCAGCGTGACCCCGCGCCAGACGATCAGGGCGGCCAGCAGGTCGCCAAACGATTCGACGGCGTCGGCGATCAGGGCGTCCGAGTGTCCGTAGATTCCAGTCACGAGCTTCCCACCGCCGAGCAGGAGGTTGGCGATGACCCCGGCCAGCGTGGCGCGGAGGTTCCGCTTGAGTTCGGCGACGGTCACGGGGCAGGGGGATCAGTCGCGAAGCATCTGATTGGCCAGATCATTCCGGTCGAGCTTGGACCGCGGGAAGTGCCGGGACAATTCGATCCCGGCCGCCTCGACGCCTGCGACCACCGCCTGATGGAACCGGCCGCCAGTCCAGTCGGAATCCATGGCCGCGTGGATCGTCTCGGCGAAGCCATCCCCGGCTCGGAAGGTGAGGGCCTCGTCCATGGCCACGGCAAAGCCCCGGTTGGCCGGCGCGAAGTACAGCAGGGCGGCATTGCGCAGGGGCGTGCGGTTCATCATCAGGACGTCGAACTGGCGTCGGGCCTCACGGACCGGATTGGCCGGACGATGCCGGGTGACGAAGACCCGGATCTCGCCGGAGGTGCGTTCCTCAAGGCGGCGGATGGCTTCGGCGATGGCAACGTCCTGAATATCATCAGCGGGAGGAGCAGACATGATTCAGGATGCACAGGTCCGGAAGGACTGCCAAATGGGGGGGCGGAAGGGTGGGCGCAACGCAATCCAGCCCCTGCTCAGGATGTCCCCGGGAGGGTTTAGAAGCGGGTATCGGGTTTGGCGAGGTCGAGTTCGCGGATCCAGATGTTCCGGTAGCGCACGTCATGGCCCTCTGCCTGGAGCTTGAGTCCACCCGGCACGTCGGTGATTCCCTTGCCCCCGTCGTTGCCGCCGTCGAGACCGGACTTGGGTCCGCCCCAGACCTGGGAGATGGGGATGTTGGTGTGCACCATCAGTCCGTTGAAATACATGCTGACGAGCGCCTTTTCGGTGCGTTTACCGTCCTCGAATCGGGCGGCGCGGAACTGGATGTCGTAGGCATTCCATTTTCCGGCGCCGTTATAGGCTTGGTAGGGCGACGGGGTCTCGTTGATGACCGCGCCCATGCCGTGGGAGGTCTTGTCGCCGTCGAGCACCTGGATCTCGTATCGGTTCTGGAGGTACACCCCCGAGTTGCCGCCCGGTTTGGCGATGTAGAACTCGACGTGCAACCGGAAGTCGCGGAACTCCTTCTTGGTGACGATGTCCGCTGCTCCGTATTTTCCCCCGGCCGCCGCGGGGTCATCGGTCATCACGACGGTGCCCTTGTCCACCGCGTCATCGACCACCTTCCATTTGATGGGAAGGGACGAGGCAAAGCCGGGTCCCTGCCAGTAAGTCCAGTTCTCGTCGAGCGACTTGCGGGAGCCGTCGAGCAGGACGAGGGCAGACTTGGGTGCTTTCGCCCCGACGCCGACCGCCTCCGGTTCGGCGGCGAAGGACGGGAGGGAGGAGAGGAGGCAGGCCAGGGCGAGCGGCAGGAAGCCGGAGAGGGAACGGAGGTGCATGTGCCGAGGGTGGGGGAAGACGGGGGAGGAGATCAAATTCCAAACTCCCGCCTTGCTTCGCGCTGGGAATCCGATACTTCCAGCGGTCCCGATGACAAAGTCGTCGGGGATCCTGTCCTGCTGAAAAGCTCGGACAGGGCCGGAGTCGGCGCCCAGGCGTCGGACCGGTTCAGCGAAAGGAAGTGAAATTGAAGTGAGCGAGGTCAAACTGAAGAAGGGCGAGCCCGTGGATCGCGCATTGCGCCGTCTGAAGAAGAAGGTGGATCGCGAAGGCACGCTGAAGGAAGTCCGGAACCACCGGCATTTCGAGAAGCCGAGCGAAAAGCGTCGGCGTCGGATGAAGGTTGCGAAGTTCAGCGCCATGCTGGCCGCCCGTTACGCGGACGTCTAAGGACGTTTCGAAGCCTTTCCCCTACGCATCGGCGTGGGGGGGAGGTTGATTCTTTTTGGGATCCCGGACGATTGGTTCCATGTATTCGCTGTCCACCTGTTGGAATTCAGCCCGGCACATCGAAGGCCGGGAAATGCTGCGCGAGATTCGTGACTTGGGGTTCACCCACGCCGAGTTGAGTCATGGCATCCGGATGAGCCTCGTCCCGGGCATTCTGGAAGCGGTGGAGGCAGGTGAGATCCTCATCTCGACCCTGCACAATTTCTGTCCCCTGCCGATGGGGATCAATCACGCGGCCCCCAATCTTTTCAAGTTCAGCTCCGAGGATCGTCGGGAGCGCGACAGTGCCCGGAAGCACACCCTCAAGACGCTGGAGATGGCCGAGCGGGTCCGGGCAAAGTTGGTGGTGCTGCACACGGGTGCGGCGGATCTGGGCGGATTGTTCGGCAACCCCGATTACACGGAGAAACTCGAAAAGCTGGTCGAGGCGGGCCAGAAGGACACGCCGAAGTACCAGAAGCTCCTCCAGGAAATCGGCGATCGCCGCGAGAAACGGAAGTCGGCCCCCATGCAGTTTGCGGGCGACATGATCCGCGAGTTGGCGGAGGTGGCGGGTTCAAGGGGCTTGCTGCTGGGCATCGAAAACCGCGAGGCGGTCGAGGAGATTCCCTTCGATTACGACATCCAGTTCTTCCTCGAAGACATGCCGGAGAACGTCCGTTACTGGCACGATTGCGGCCATGCCCAGATCAAGGAGAACCTCGGTCTGATCGATCAGCACGCCATGCATCTGGAGTCGCTCGCCCCCCGTCTGGCCGGCCTCCACATCCACGATGTCATTCCCCCCGGCATGGATCATTGTCCGCCCGGATCGGGGATGATCGATTTCAAGGCCCTCGCCCCGTTCGTGACGCCGGAGCACATCAAGGTGCTGGAATTGAACCCGGCAGTGACGATCGACGATGTCCGCAAGGGGTTTGAGTTCGTCAAGTCGGTCTGGGGGCCGGAGTGAGTTCAGCGTCGGCTGGTGCGACCGCCGCCCGCGGGGGGATTGCGGCCTGGGTTCGTCTCGGGGTGGCTTCCATC
>Ga0105048_10012321_pt1 | contig 13422 bp, 12 predicted proteins | sample MAT05_FD_78382 | JGI IMG/M metagenome (GOLD analysis project Ga0105048, IMG submission 78382) | Freshwater microbial communities from Lake Fryxell liftoff mats and glacier meltwater in Antarctica - MAT-05 | ecosystem: Environmental > Aquatic > Freshwater > Ice > Liftoff microbial mat | place...
GATCTCGAGGGGGTCGACTGGTGTGGCCATACCCCATCCTCTCATGGGGCCTTGGCCCGAGGAGAGGTTGATCAGTGCAGGATCAGGTGAAGAGGCTGACTCCGCCGGGCCCGACCAGAAGGCCGACGATGATCAGCAGGATGCCCTGCGTCATCTGCTTGCGAGTGAGAGCGATGATCCCAGCGACGACCAGGACGACCGCGATGATCCAAAGAATGAAGCTCATGAGTTACACCTCCTTCGACATGCTCGAAGAGTCGGTGAGCACCGGTGGCACGGTGACGGTTGGTTCGACGAAGGTCGCCGCCATGTCGGCCGGGAGGGCGCTCGAGGGTGCGTGGACAGTGGTGCTGCGGTGGCGGCCGCGAAGCGGCTTGGTCCAGGTGGCTACGGTCGTGCGAACCGTGACTGATCCGTCACCCGCCGTCGTAGGCGGTTTGAGGCCAAGTGCCTGCTGCACTTTGGTGCGGTTGGACCATGCTGCGGCACCGAGGCCAGCGATCCAGAGGGGGCGCATGGCTCGGCGAAGTGAACGTCCGATGTTGGGCATGTTCGGTTGTACCCACGAGGACGCGCGTCTAAACCCTCGGTGCAGAAACTCGCCAGTAGAGGGTGTCTCGCACGCGCTAGCTGCGAACGAATGAACGCCTCGGAGAGTACTTGGCTGCAGAATTCCTGTCCGATCGAAATTGTGCGCTCGTGCCTACCTACCGGTCAGTAGGGAGAGTAGGGTGATGTCCGTGACAACCTCCGACACCGTGGTTCTTGCCCCCCGCACCCATTCGCTGAACGACGTGCGCGACATCATTCCCGAAGAGTGCTACCAGCGCTCGGCGGGGCGTGCAGCGCTCGCCCTCGCCCAAGCGCTGGTGCTGTACGCACTCCCCATGGCCGGCCTCGCGCTCACCAATACGTGGTGGGCGCTGATCATCTTGTGGGCACTGGCCGGTCTCGCCGTCTCGGGTCTGTTCGTGCTGGGTCACGACGCCTCGCACATGGCCCTGCTGAATTCGCGCAAGGCAAACCGCCTGGTTGCACAGATGTGCATGATCCCCAGCTTCCACGTGGAGGCTGCGTGGGACCTCGGTCACAACCGGATTCATCACGGCTACACCACTCGGCAGGGCTTCGACTTCGTGTGGCACCCGGCCACCGTCGAGGAATACGCGGCGATGGGCAGGTTCGCTCGCCTCCGTCACCGTTTCGAGTGGTCCCGCCTCGGGTCCGGCGCCTACTTCCTGCGCACCGTATGGTGGCAGAAGATGTGGCGCTTCAATGCGCCGGGCAAGCGTCATGACGCCATAGTGCGCGACAAGATCGTGCTCAGCGTCGTGTTGGCGCTCGCATTCGGTGGCGCTGCCACGTACGGCGCGCTGACGGCTGGCGTGGTCGGTGCCTTGTGGGTGCCGTTCAAGATGCTGGTGGTGCCGTTCCTGCTCTTCGTGCAGATCATCGGCTGGACGGTGTACGTACACCACGTGGCTCCCGACATCCGTTGGTGGCCGCGTAAGGAGTGGTCGCAGTTCAAGGGTCAGATGGAGAGCACCACCATCTTGCGGGTGCCGACCGTGGTCAATCGGCTGTGGTTCCACAACATCTTCGTGCACGTGCCGCACCACGTCGATGCCCGAATTCCGTTCCACCAACTGCCCGCGGCCGCCGCAGCCATTGCCGCCAATTATCCAGACACCGTACGTACCGGCAAACTTTCCATGCGCGAGTACGTCCGCGATGCCAAGGCATGCAAGCTGTACGACTTCGAGGCCGGCACCTGGCTGCCGTACTCGGCTGCGTCCACGAACTGAGCCACTCCACCCCTGCGGTGGGTTGCTTGTCGTTACTTGACGGCGTTGCCTTCGGCGTCGACGACATACCAGACCCCACCGAGGCCCTGGCCGTTGGCGTCTCCTGGCGCGGCATCACCGGCGAAGCTGTACAGAGGGTGGCCATAGAAGGTCACCTGCGTGGAGCCGTCGGCGGCCGTCACGGTGCCGAGGTCGTCGAGGTTCGGCGCGAAGGGGATCGGCGAGGCCAGCACGATCGGTGCCACCCCCGCCGTGCAGAACGCCGTCATCGATGCCCTCAGTCACTTGGGCGTGCGGCACCTCGATCTGCCGTGCACCAGCGAGCGTGTTCGGCAGGCATCTGACGGCAGCATTCAGACAGTGGCCCGCGGCCGCGCCTCGGCCGCTGCCTTGCGCAAGGTGACGGCCAGTACAGCGAAGGCGACCGTTGCGACGACGGCGAACGCAAATCGCAGGTCATGCCACTGAGCCAGCGCCCCGGTGCAGACGGCGGTGAGCATTGCACCCGAGCGTTGGCCGAGCAGCATCGAGCCCAAGCCTGCGCCGGCTGTCGTTCCTGGCAGCCGAGCTGCCGTTGCATAGAGCTGCGGGAAGACCACGGAGAGCCCGAGCCCCCATACCACGAGGCCGACGATGGCGATGGCTCCGACCGGCGCCGTGACAGTGATGATGGTGCCCGTGGCGACGACCCACAGCGCGCCGAACAGCAGGCGCTGTTCACCAACCCTTTCGAGCACGTGGTCGCCTCCCAGCCGACCGACGAGCATCGCCCCCGCGCACGCGACGGTGCCAACACCGCTGAAGCGGCCGGCGTCGAAGACATCTCGCATCAGCAGCGAAGCCCAGTCGTTGGGCAGTAACTCCAGCGCGACAGCGGCCATCGCCGCAAAGGCCATTGCTGTGGACGCGCTGACCCGAGGCTTGCGGGCCGCTGACGCACCGTTGGTCACTGCGGGCACAGGAAGCGGTTCGGATGCAGGAGGGTCTACCGGCACGAGCCAACGGCGTACGACGAGCACCGTGCAGAGCAGTGCGAAACCAACGATGGTGAGGTGTACCCGAATGTCGATGCGGGCGGCGGAAGCGAGCGACCCGATGATTGCTCCACCGGTGAAACCCAGGCTCCACATGGCATGGAGCCGATTCATGATTGGCCGGCCGAGCTGCTGCTGAACGGTCACACCCTGCGCATTCATGGCAACGTCGTTCCATGCATCCAGCGTGCCGAGCACCGCCAGAAGCATCAGCAGCAAGGGGGCGACAGGCACGACGGCGATCAACGGCATCAGGATGGCCAACATGCTTGCGGCATAGGTCAACAGGCGCTTGCTGCCCGTCCTGTCCATCGCGCGGCCCACGAACAGCGACCCGATGATGCCGCCCAATCCGCCTCCTAACAGCGTTGCGCCGAGCCCTGCGTTGCCAACGCCGAGGTGATCTCGAATCTCGGGGAGGCGAGGAAGCCAGTTGGAGAAAATGGCGCCATTCACCAGGAAGAGCGCGGCAACGGCCGCCGCAGAGTGTCGAGAGCGTGGCGCTGGACGGTGAGTGGTCATCATGACGCGGAGTCGAGCGGCAACCAGTCGACTGCCGGAGACTGCTGATACAGATCGCTGAGCGCGTCGTAGAGGGTGGGCTTCGCAGCGGCCAATTGGTTCGGCACACAGAAGAACGCCTCCGTGGCCACGGCGAAGAACTCGGCCGGGCTGGCCCACGCGTACGGTCGCAGGACCTCGTCCGAGTCGCGGCCTTCGGTCCGGTGGAACTCGTCGTCGAGGACGCGCTGCCAGTGAATGAGCGCGGCACCTCGCAGCGGCGGAACGCCATCGGCGTAGCCGTCGTTCATGTCGATCTTGTGGGCGAACTCGTGGATCACCACATTGCTGCCGTACGCAGGGCGCCTGCTGTCGGCCAATGCTGCGTCCCACGAGAGCGAGACCGGCCCGCTGTGCGGACTCGCTTCGCCGATGATGCCAATCGGCTGGTCGGTGTAGGTGCCCGCCACGGGTCCGGCGCGCACGCCGCCGGAGATGGAGGCGGTAGGGCGAACGATGATGGACTTCACCTGCCGGTACGGCCAGAGATCGAACGACAGAAGGGGTATGGCGGCGTTGGCCGCCAATGTCACCAGAACCTCGTCGGTGAGTTCGCTGCCGGCCACGGCCTCCCAACGCTTCGTGCGCACCAGTTCGTCGACGTGTGCGAACAGCCGTTGACGAAGCTCGGCGCCGAAACGAACTGCAATGCGGACGTTGGCCGTGACGATTGCCTCGATGACGGACTCATCTGGTGTCGAGTCGGTGGAGGATCGACGCCACGGCATGGTGGGCGAAACGGTAGCGGCGCGCGAGCATGATCCGATGAGCACATACGCCGAGGCGACGCTGCCAGAGATGTTGCCCGGAAACGCCACGGACGCTGCCGGTGCTCGGGCACTGTTTGCCGAAGCGCGCCGTACTGCAACGTTGGCGAAAGGGATGTTCGGTCCGATCGCAATTCATCACAGCGATGTCTCGGAGCTACTGCGCGACAAGCGCCTCCGCGGCCCAGGAATGGATCTCGCGCGCCTGTCGGGCATCCCCGAAGGCAGCAGACTGTGGAATCGGCAGGCCCAGATCCTGCTGTTCATGGAGGGGGAGGACCACCACCGTCTGCGTCGCCTGGTGTCCAGAGCATTCACGCCGCGCGCCGTGGAGGCACTGCGCCCGTTCACTCGTGCGACGATCGCGGGCCTGGTGCATGCAGTGCACGCGGAGGGTCGGTGTGACGCAGTGTCGGCGCTGTGTGATCCATTCCCGATCCCGGTGATCTGTGCGCTGGTCGGCATCGAGGCCGACCGTCTTGCGGACATGAGTCGGTGGGCATCGTCGATCCTGCTGTCCCTGCGGCTCGATGCAGGCCAGTTCATCGAGGAGATCGAACAGGCGCAGGGGGAGATGGACGACCATCTCACCGGACTCATCGCCCAACGGCGTGTGGCACCCCGGGACGACTTGCTGTCGAACCTCATCCTGGCGGAAGAAGAGGGCGACCGGCTCTCTCCATCCGAGCTGCTCTCGGTCGTGGCGATGATGTTGGTTGCCGGCACCGACACCACCCGAAATCAGCTGAGCAACATGATTCACACGTTCGCCGAACAGCCCGACCAGTGGGCCTTGCTGCGCCAACGGCCGGACCTGGTGCCTGCCGCCGTGGAGGAAGCGATTCGGTGGGAGCCGGCAACGGAAGCGTTACCGCGGTTCGCCGTCGAGGACATCGAGATCGGCGGGTATCTGGTGCCCGCAGGAACGATCGTGGTTCTGATGTCGATGTCTGCCAATCACGACGGCACCGTGCTGCCGCATGCCGACGTCTTCGACATCACCCGCGAAGTACCCGCTGGCTGGCATCTGCTGACATTCGGCGGCGGCATTCACCATTGCCTCGGGGCCAACCTTGCTCGGCTGGAGCTGACCGAATCGTTGGCCGAGATGTCGTCGCAGTTCGCCACACTCAGCCTCGCGGGTACAGCGGTGCTCAACCCGCCGGGCTCGGTCATCCAGGGTTATGCCGCGCTGCCGGTCAGCTGGACGTGACCAACGCGTCACATCGTGAAGGACAGGTTGTGGGCTGCGTGCGTTCCCAATGGAACGTCACCGGCGATGGAGATACGGCCATCGGACAGCGGCTCATCCGGGTCGATGCGGCCGCAGGCCAACAGCATGAACGTCAACGAATCCATGGTCAGTGCGACATCGGGTGACGCGAGCTCGTCGACTCGCGCGGCCCGGCCGTCCACCTTGGCCAACAGTCGGCGGGCGACCGGGCCGGTGAGCTCGATGGCGATGCCCCGCCCGTCGGCCAGCCCGATTTTCTTGCCGACGATGTAACCCAGCGAGGCGTGAACCTCGTCGAGGGCGAGTTCGGCCGGCGGACCACTGTCGTCGCCGTGGATACCCAGCGGAACACGAATGTCGCGCTCGTGCACCCAGACGTCGAAACAACGGATTGCCATGAATCGGCCATACGTGCCGGGCCCGACCGGGGTGAGTGACGGTTGTGCGAACTCGTCGTCGGTCATCATCGTCAGCTCGGCCACTCGCGCTGTGGTGACTTCGTGGTAGCGCCGCATCATCTCGGCTCGCGAGAGCGTCTGCAGCTCAGGCTGAATCGTGGCCATGCGCGCGAACGGGTTGTCGTCCCCCGGTCGCCACCCCAGCAGCGCCTGTTCGATTGCGGTGGTATGGACGACCACGTCCCGCATCAGCCACGCGGGGCACAGCGACTGGGAACCCCATTGCTCGTCGGACAGTTCGTCGACGACGGCGCCGAACGATTCGAACACGCTGCGGAGGTTGTCGATCAGCTGCAGTCGGCTCGGAGCGCTCACCAGCAGAACGTACCTATTGCCAGTGCCGGTGTCAATTGATCCCCCCTCCACCCACGAACCTGTCGCGCCCGTGACCACCAGGTGAGTCGGTGGCCAGGGCGACACGTTGGGTGGTAGTCGGCGTCGGAAGGCGACGGTACCCTCGCTCGAGTGCACACTGAGCTCGCTGCCGGCCCGTGGTCGCCGCTGCGTGTGCGCGTGTACCGGTGGTTGTGGATCGCCGGGCTGGTCAGCAACGTGGGCACGTTCATGCATCTGGTCGCCGCCAACTGGACCATTGCGACTCTCTCCGACTCACCCACATTGGTCAGTTTGGTCCAGGCCTCGTGGGCGGTTCCCGGGTTCCTGCTGGCGTTGCACGCAGGTGCATTCGCGGACCTGCTCGATCGCCGCAAGTTCATCATCGCCACGCAGGTTGCCGCGCTGCTGGTGGCGGCAGCGCTGGCTGTCGCGCAGGGCACCGGGGCCATGACCCCGACGGTGCTGCTGGCTGGCACCTTCCTGGAGTCGATGGCGTTGACATTCGCAGCGCCGGCATTCATGGCGCTCACACCCGAGCTCGTGGACGCTCGGACGCTGCCGCAGGCAATCGGGCTCGATGGGATCTCGCGCAATGCAGCACAGACGATCGGGCCCGCGCTTGCTGGCGGCGTCATCGCGTTTGCTGGGCCGGGCGGTGTGTTCGCCTTGAATGCAGTGTCGTTCGTGGGGGTCATCGCTGTCGTGAACGCTTATCGCGGGGGTGCAGCTCGCCCCACACGTCCTGAAGAGATCAACGCAGCAATCCGTCAGGGGGTGCGACATGTCAGGAGTCGAGCGGCACTTCGCAATCCGATCATCCGGCTGGCAACGATGACAGTGGCAGGCGCAGGCCTCGCGGCAGTCATGCCACTGGTTGCCCGTCAGCGGCTCGACGTCTCCGCAAGCGGATTCGGTCTGCTGTCCGCCGCCTTGGGGCTCGGTTCGGTAGGCGCAGTGTGGCTGCTGCCACGGCTGCGGGCAGCGCAACATCCCGAGCGGGCAGTGCTGATCGCAGCATTGGTGTGGTCGGGCGGCACGGCGCTGTTCGCTGCTGCCGAGCAGCTGTGGGTAGGAGTGGTGGCGTTGCTGTTCGCTGGAGCGGGCACGATGGGAATGCTCAACGTGTTGTTCTCCAACTACACGCTCAAGCTCGAAGGCTGGGTTCGCGGACGCGGAAGTGCGTTGGCGATGCTGATGGTCTGGCTCGGAACCTTCGTCGGGGCGGTCGCTTGGGGCGGTATTGCGACGGTGGTCGGCGTGCGCGACGCATTGTTCACCGCTGCCGCGTTCAACGTCGTGGTGGCGTTGGTGGCACCTTTGATCGCGCCCGTCACGCCCTACTCCACAGACGCCGATTCGCTCACTTCGTCGCCCTCGGTGTCGTAGGGGCCGAGTTGCTGCAGCACGAGCACTGGAGCGCCCTCGTCAAGTGCAGCCGCAATGTCCACCGTCGCCACGAAGCGCCAATCGCCATCGCCGTCAGGGTCGACGAGATGCTGCGTGATGACCCATCTGCCCGGCTCCTCATGCAATGAGAAGTGGGCGGCGGAGCGAGCATCGCCGTCGATACCGACTGAATCGTACGTCTGCCAGTACGGCGTCATCGCTGTTGCCAGCCGCTCGTAGCTCCAGCCGGTTCGCTCGACCAACACCGGGTAGGAACGGCGGGCGAGCAGCTCCACCCAGCCGAAGGCGGCTGTGCGGACGGCCGTGCGCCACGCAGGGGGAGGGCCGACCGGCCCCACACTCGGGGCAACCGGTGCGAGGTGTTCGTGCACTGGCTTGCCGGCCAGAACCGCCCACTCGTCGAGAAGGGTGGCGTCGGTGGCGCGGATCAACTGGCCCAGCCACTCGACGATGTCTTCCAGCCCGTCGGTGTAGACGTCGTCGGGAAGGGAACGGTCGAGCGTGCGCCACGTGTCGGTGAGGTAGCGCAACACCAGACCCTCGCTGCGTTCCAGCCGATAGCGGCGCACGAACGTGGCGAACGTGTCGCCGCCCTCCAACATCTCACGCGTGATCGACTTCGGTGACGGGTACTCGTGAATCCATGGGTGGTGCTGGTGGTACTCGTGGAAGCATTCGTCCAAGAGGTCCGACAGGGGCTTGGGCCATGTGATGGTGTCCAGCACCTCCATCCGCTGCTCGTACTCCATGCCCTCGGATTTCATACGGTTGACGGCGACGCCCTTCGCCGCGTTCTGCTGGGCGTAAAGGATCTGGCGCGGGTCGTCGAGTACCGCCTCGACGACACTGACGACATCGAGGAGATACGAAGGGTCCTCGCGGTCGAAGGTGGAGATCACCTCGATGGCGAATGGGGTCAGCGGTGCCGAGAAGCGCAGGGCGGCGCGCTCGTCGGTGCCTTCCACGAGCGACCCGACTCGCACGCCGAGGCAGCGGCCGCTGGCATCTCGCATGCGCTCCGCAACGCCGGCAGCCTCCAGGCTGCGGTACACGGCAATCGCGCGCTTCTTGTGTTGCCTTCGCTTCGCCGGCGCGTCGTGGTTGGTGGCCAGCAGGTGTTTCAACGCGGTAGGACCATCCGGCCGGCCAAGGACGCCGGCGACAAGGTCGGCTGTCACACGAAATCGCGACGTGAGCGGCTCAGGACGGGCCGCGATGATGCGGTGCATTGCAGCTTCGTCGTAGTTGACGAAGCCTTCTGGCACCTTCGCCTTGCCGGCCTTGCGTCGAGCCTTGGGGTCGTCGCCGGCCTTGGCCAGCGCTCGACTGTTCTCGATCACGTGTTCGGGTGCCTGCACCCAGACATGACCGTCGGGGTCGAAGCCCGGCCGACCGGCACGCCCAGCCAACTGGTGGAACTCACGCACACTGAACTGGCGAACGCGATTGCCGTCGAACTTGGTGAGCGCCGTCATCAACACGGTGCGGATGGGAATGTTGACGCCCACACCGAGGGTGTCGGTCCCGCAGATCACGGGCAGCAGACCCTCGGCCGCAAGGCGCTCGACCAAGCGCCGATAGCGGGGGAGCATTCCGGCGTGGTGCACGCCGACGCCATTGCGGATCAACCGGTCGAGTGTCTCGCCGAAGCCACGGCCCATCTTGATGCCAGCCATCGCCGCCGCGATCGCTTCGCGCTGGGCGCGAGTGGTGACGTTGGTACTGACCAGACCTTGGGCACGTTCGATCGCGGCCGCCTGGTTGGCATGCACCACGTAGACCGGGCTCAGCCCGTCGCGGACGGCCTCCAGCACGCTGTCGGCGACCGACATCATGCGCCACTGGTGGTAGAGCGGTGTCGGCCTGTCCACCGACGTGACCTCGGTGACAGCCCGGCCCGACCTCTCCAGGAGGTCCGTCGTGATCGACGACATGTCGCCGAGCGTGGCAGAGGCCAGGAGCATCTGGCAGCCGGTCAGTTCCAGCAGCGGTATCTGCCAGGCCCAACCGCGGTCCGGGTCGGCGTAATAGTGGAACTCGTCGAGGCAGGCGAAACCGAAGTCGCTGGCCGAACCCTGAGCGAGCGCGTTGTTGGCCAACACTTCGGCAGTGCACACCAGCACCGGCGCGTCGGAGTTGATGGATGCATCGCCGGTCGCGAGGCCCACCTGCTGTGCGCCCAGCAGGTCCACGAGGTCGAAGAACTTCTCCGCCACCAACGCCTTGATCGGGGCTGTCCAGACGGCGCGCCGACCATCGTTGAGCGCCAGCAGAATGCCGGCGATCGCAACCAGGCTCTTCCCGGACCCTGTGGGCGTCGCAAGCACGACGTGCTCGCCCGCAGCGAGTGCCAACGCTGCTTCTTCCTGGTGTGCGTAGAGCGGCCGGCCACCCGCCGTCGCCCACTCCGCAAAGGCATCGAGCACCAACGACGGATCGCTGCCGGCGGGCGGAAGTAAGTCGGTCAGGGTGGACATGCCGTGGCCAGTGTGCCGCACCAGGCGCCGGAAAAGTTGAATGCCGTCGTATCCCCCGCGAACTGCTGCCTCTGTGGGTCAGGACGGCACCTGGCGCGCGACGCGATGACGCACACCGGTCTCGATGCGGCAGGTCGTGAGCGCTACCGGGAACTTGTGGAGAGCGCACTCTTGCGTTCGGAGTGAAGTGTCCGTACGGTGAACGGATGGTTTCGTCGGAAAGTCAGAACCCACTGATGGGCTTTTACTTCTATCCGCGCGGTGGTAGCGCCCAGGTTGCTCGTTACCTGTCACTGGCGCTGGTGGGCACCCGATGGGAGCCGACCGTGTATTCAGGGTCACTGGGCTCGGATCGCGAGCCCTCGCACGCAGGCCGGTTCTTCTCCGACGTGCAGTCGACGTCGTTGGACTACGGCCCGGCTGTGCAGTCGTGGGCGGGAGGCGGTGACCCGATGTCCGCGGCGGTCCCGATGCATGCATCGTACGAAGACAAGCCAGGCGTGCCTGATTGCCACTTCTTCGATCTGGATCCCGCCGCATTCACCCGGCAGGTGGACAGCTGGAAACGGCTTCTTTCCAGTGCGCGCTGCGTGCCGACCTTGGTGCACCTGCACCATCTCACCCCTATGCATGAGGCCGTGGCTCAACTGTGGCCGCATGCTCCTGTGGTGACTCACCTTCACGGCACTGAACTGAAGATGCTCAGGTCGACCTATGAGGGTCCTTTTGCGCAGGACTGGATCTGCCGCATGCGCCGATGGGCTCAGCGTTCGGCGAGGGTCGTCACGGTCTCGGCAATGGACCATCAGCTCGCACTCGACCTGTTGGCCGTCCCAGCACAGCGTGTCGTCACGATCGCAAATGGCGTCGACACCGATGTGTTCGCCCCGCGGGTACTGACCGCCGCTGAGCGTCAGGCGCGTTGGCAGCGGTGGCTTGTCGATGACCCACGCGGGTGGCGGCCAGGTGAAGGTGTGGGTTCGCTTCGTTACTCGGCTCGTGACCTTTCGGCGTTCGTCGATGGCGACGGCTCGCCTGTGCCAGTGGTGCTGTTCGCCGGCCGATTCTTGCGATTCAAGCGTCTGCAGCTGCTGATCGAGGCCTATCACGCGATGCGCCGGACCACTGGAAGTGCGGCGGTCCTTGTGATCGTTGGCGGCTACCCGGGCGAATGGGAAGGCGAACATCCCTACGACACGGTGCAGCGGTTGGACGCGCAGGGCGTGTTCTTCGTTGGTTGGCGCGACCACGCAGACCTGGCGGAGGCGCTTGCGTGCAGCGATGTGTTCGCTGCCCCCTCGGTCGACGAACCCTTCGGTCTCGTCTACCTGGAGGCGATGGCAGCGGGGTTGCCGCCGATCGCCACCAACACCGGCGGGCCGCGAGCATTCATCAACGTCGACCCCACCCGTCCCACCGGGTGGATGGTCCCCCCCGACGACGTGGCAGCCGTCGCGCAGGCGTTGGTCGAGGCGGTCTCCGAACCGTTGACGCGAGCGGCCAGGGGTCGACGTGCGGCGCGTTTCGTTCGGGAGCGCTACTCGTGGGCGTCAGCCGCCGGTGAGTTCGCTCAGTTGTACAGCACCGTTGTTGCCGAACCGGAGAGCGGTCGACGCGATCAGCTCGGGCTGCCGACGAGCGGCGTCGCGTAGGACACGATCGCGCCGTGCCCGTCGTCGGGTAGCAGGTGAACGAGGAGGCGGCCGTTGCTGATCTCGGACCAGATCGGGTTGTGCGTCCCCACCCGGCCGGTCCCATGTTGATACCGAGGAAAGGGAACCTCGCGCGTCATCACCAGATCGTCAGCGCTCAGCAGTCCGATGCCGCCCAGCCAGCCACGTCCGTCGGCAAGGCCGACTTCAGCAACACCGCCACAGAGCAAGTGGCCGGTCTCGAGCCACTGGCCGTCCTGATGGTCGACGAAGAAGCCGGGGTTGATCGTCGCCTTCAACAGGCGGCCGTCGACCGACCAGCGATAGAAGCGGCGCGAACCCCACGACCAGCCGACGAGATCGCCGTCGTGCCCGCATCGAACTATTGCGCCCACATGATCGTCGACGTCGAAGGCTCGTTCCGGCTGTGCGCCCGGTGTCATCCGGTAGATGGTGGCCGACGAGTTCGGTCGGTACTCCGCACTCGCGATCCAGAAGGCTGCTCCGTCGAAATCCATCCCGCCAGGGTGGTAGCGCGCACCATCACCGACTGGAATCTGCTCGATCAGCTGCCCGTCTCCGTCGATGGCCAGCACGAGCCCGCGACGGCGCTCAATATCGACGGTCGAGACCCACCAGGTGGAATCCACGCGAGCCATACCCTGCGGATGGAAGGCATCGAACCGCAGCGGCAGTTCGTCGATGAGCTCCCAGGTGGTCGACCGCGTGAGCGCGGCGACGGTGTCGGCTATCGAGAAGCCCACGCGTGTCTGGTCGTACAACATGCGGTGCGAAGTATCGCGAACTTGCAGGGCCGCGCGGCTGATACTCCAGAATTGCCGGGCGACCAGCGCCCGATTGGCCGGCGGAGAGTCAGCACTCATCGACGACCCACGGCTACGCTCGCCGGAGATGGGAGAGCAGACCGACACGTCGAGCGCAGCGCGCACCCCTGAGCAGTTGCTGGCCCACGACATGCCGGTCGGCTTTCGTCGCGATATCGAGGGTCTCCGCGCTCTTGCGGTGGTCGTGGTGCTGCTCTACCACGCGAATCTGGGGCCGACGAGCGGTGGCTTCCTCGGTGTCGACGTCTTCTTCGTTGTGTCGGGGTACCTCATCACTTCATTGTTGATGAAGGATCTGCTGCTGCACGGCGGCCGCGCCTTGCCCCGTTTCTGGGGTCGCCGCGCCCGACGGTTGTTGCCTGCCTCGCTGCTGGTGGTCATCGTCACCCTGATCGCCGGGCGCTTCATGCTGGACCCGCTCTCGCAGGCCGACCTGGCCAACGATGCCCTGTGGGCCAGTGGCTTCGTGATCAATGTCAAGTTCGCAATGGGCGACGGGTATGTGGTCAGCCAGTCGATGCCCACGCCGTTGCTGCACTTCTGGTCGCTGGCGGTCGAGGAGCAGTTCTACATGGTGTGGCCGGTGCTGCTCTATGCGCTCACCCGCGTGCGGTGGCACGCCCGCCGGTACGCGCTGGTCATCATGGCCGGCTTCTTTCTGCAGTCGTTGCTGGCGTTCGTGTGGTTCGCCGAGTGGGCGCGCACGCCCACGTTCTTCCTGCTGCCAACGCGCGCCTGGGAGCTGATCGCCGGTGCAATGTTGGCTCTCACCGGCGGCGCGGTGATGCGCCTTTCCCCGACCGTCCGAGCGTCGGCGGCATGGTTCGGCCTGTTCATCATCGGCTA
>Ga0105048_10012325_pt1 | contig 13421 bp, 10 predicted proteins | sample MAT05_FD_78382 | JGI IMG/M metagenome (GOLD analysis project Ga0105048, IMG submission 78382) | Freshwater microbial communities from Lake Fryxell liftoff mats and glacier meltwater in Antarctica - MAT-05 | ecosystem: Environmental > Aquatic > Freshwater > Ice > Liftoff microbial mat | place...
CGACAGCCCGGCCTATGTCGCGGCTCGGGCGCTGCGGGCAGGTGCGACCGAGATGTTCAACATGGTGCTCGTCGAGGGCGTCGACACGCCCCTCTGACGGTCATGGGTCGAGCGGCCGGCCGTTGCGGTGGCGGGTACGGCTGATCGACTGCTCGCGCACCCAGCGGCGCAGTTCGACGTGTGGATCGTTCACCGGCGGCGTCGGATCGACGTCGACGCCCGCGGCGCACCATGCACGCAGCCGGTCGTCGGCCACCTGACCGACGAGGCGGATCCGCTCGACGCCCGGCGCCATCGGATCGTCCACCACCTCGACACCCGCCGTGCGGGCGCCGAGCCTGGCGCTGGCGAGTTCGGTCGGATCGGCGCCGTCGCCCGCAACCAGCGCCACGCAGCCCAACGGTCGATACCGCAGCACGTTGCGCTCGCACACGAGGCCCGACGGATCGTGTTCCACGACGAACGTGTCGGCCCACACCCGAGCGAATGTCTGGTCGTCCGCATCACCCGACGACGTCCAGGTACCGAACGCCTCCACGTACTGCGGGCCGCCGGCCTTCGGACCGCAGCCCACCGACGACCGCTTCCACCCGCCGAACGGCTGACGCTGCGCGATCGCCCCGGTGATGTGCCGGTTCACGTAGGCGTTGCCCACCTCCACCCGGTCGAGCCAGCGTGCCACCTCGTGCTCGTCGAGCGACTGGATGCCGCCGGTCAACCCGAACGCCGAACCGTTCTGGATCGCGATCGCGTCGTCGAGATCAGCGGCGCGCACGATGCCGAGCACCGGCCCGAAGCACTCGGTGCGATGGAACCACGACCCCGGCCGCACCCCGAGCCGCACACCCGGCGTCCAGGTGTACTCGCCGACCTGGTGCGGTTCCACGAGCCACGACTCCCCGGGTTCCAAGACCGTGAGCCCGCGCCGCAGTTGGGGTGACGGCGTCCCGATCAGCGGTCCCATCATCGTCGCGAGATCGGTTGCCGGGCCGACGCGCACGCTGCGCGTTGCCTCGGCCAGCCGGCCGAGGAAACGAGGGTCGTCGTACAGGGGTGCCTCCACGATCGCGAGGCTCGCGGCCGAGCACTTCTGCCCAGCATGCCCGAACGCCGATCGGACGAGATCCTTGATCGCTGCGTCCTCGTCGGCAGCGGCGGTGATCACCATCGCGTTCTTGCCGCTCGTCTCGGCGAGCAATCGCATCGACGGCTTCCAGTCGACGAAGCGCATCGCGGTCTCGTACGCACCCGTGAGCACCACCGCACCGACGTCGGGATGGGTGACGAGGCGACGGCCCACCTCGTCGTCGGGGCACGCCACGTATTGCAGCGCGTCGGTCGGCACACCGGCTCGCCACAGCTGCTCGGCGAGCAGACGGGCGGTGGCGCGTACCTCCGGCGCCGGCTTCAGCACCACAGCGTTGCCGGCCGCCAGTGCGGCCAGCACACCGCCGGCCGGGATCGCGTACGGGAAGTTCCACGGCGACGCCACCACCACCACGCCGAACGGATCGAACCGTCCTCCACGCTGCTCGCCCTCGACGATCGTGTCGATGCGCGAGGCGTAGTAGCGGGCGAAGTCGATCGCCTCCGACACCTCGGGATCGCCCTCGCCAACTGTCTTCGCGGCCTCGTGCGCCATCAACGCCAGCGCCGCCCCTCGCTCGCACTCCATCACATCGGCTACCTGCCTCAGCACCCGCTGACGCTCGGCCGGCGACGTCGAAGACCAAGCGGAGCGCGTCGCGACGGCGACCACCGCGTCGATCGCCTCGATCGTGTCGATCAAGGGCACGTCTGCCATGGTCACCAGCGCCGGGGCGTCGAGCGCTGCTTCGATCCACGCCCGGTTGGCGGCACTCGTCCAGTCGGTGTCGGGCGAGTTCGCGAAGGGCGACCCAGTCGGGCCGGAGACGTGCGGCGCCGTTCGGTCCTGTGCCCGGCGCGAGATGGTCGATACGTCGTACCGAGCGGCGACCGCCGCCTCGAAGCGTGCACGTTGCTCGTCCCACTCGACGCTGTCGGGTTCGAGGGTGAACAGCGATCGCAGGAAGTTGTCCGGCGACGTGTTCTCGTCGAGCCTGCGAGTGAGGTACGCGATGCTCGACGCAAGGTCGTCCGAACGAACCACCGGTGCATAGAGCAGCACGTCGCCCGACTCGGTCAGCACCGCCCGCGCCTGAGCCGGCGCCATGCCCTCGAGCATCTCCAGATCGATGCGATCGATCGACGCCAGGCCCATCGCCCACGCCACGTCGAACAGGTTGTGGCTGGCCACACCTACCCGCACGGCCGCTGCCCAGCGAGGGTGGAGGGCCGACTCGATCAGCCGCTTGAAGCTCGCGTCGACCTCGTGCTTGGTGGCGTACGGCGCCTGCTGCCAGCCGTGCAGTTCGCTCTCCACACGCTCCATCGCCAGATTCGCGCCCTTCACGACCCTGATCTTCAGCGTGCCGCCGGCCCGCTCGTGGCGTTTCGATGCCCACTCGCACAGCTGTCGGCACGCGCCGTGCGAATCCGGCAGGTATGCCTGCAACACGATGCCCGCTGCCTCACCGGCGAACTCGGGCTCGTCGAGCACCCGCCGCATCGCCGCGATCGTGAGCGGCAGGTCGCGGTACTCCTCCATGTCGAGGTTCACGAACGTGCGCGGGACGGCTCTCGCTGCCAGCCGGTACAGCTCACGAAGCCGCTCGGCGATGCGCGCCACGGAGTGCTCGAACGCGAGCACGTCGAGGTTCGCACAGATCGCAGAGATCTTGAGCGACACATACGTCACGTCGGGACGAGCGATCCGTTCACGCAGCAGCACCATCCGGGCCTCGGCCTCTGCGTCGCTGAGGATCGCCTCTCCCAGCACGTTCACGTTCAGCCGGAAGCCCTCATCGGTGCGGTGCGCCACATGCCGGGCGAACGCCGGATCGTCGGCCGAGAGCACGACGCCCCGCACCTCGGCCAGGATGCGTCGTCGCACCAACGGCATCACGAGCCGCGGCAGCCGCGGCGCCACGACGGCGCCGAGGCGAAGCGACGCGCGGTCGACCGCGTCGAGTCCCGACGAGTCGCCGAGCTCGCGAACGACCGCTGCGAAGCGGGCCGCTGCGCGGCGATCGTCGGCGAGCCGGAGCACCTCGTCGGTGAGCGCGAACGCGAGCTCGCGCAATCCGACGTCGTCGACGATGCGTGCGAGCCGCACCTGCCGGCGACGCTCGCCTCGATGCGTGTCACGATGCGCCGCGATCAGCAGCGCTGCCGCTCGACCGACCGCCGCACGGGCGTCGACCGGTGCTGCGGGAGCGGAACCGGCGTCGGGCGGGGCATCGGGCGGCAGCGTCATCACACCTTCACTGAACATCGGTGGAGATAGCACCCACGTGGTACCCGTCCCCGTCGGATTCGTACCAAGCACACCCGAGGCTCGCTCCCTACGATGACCGGGTGCATTCGATCGTTGCCGCACTCCACGACGTGTTCGCCGGCGTGCCGCACACGATGTTCTGTGTGAAAGACGGCCACGGGCGCTACCTGGCGGTGAACCAGGCGTTCGCCGAACGTGCCGGCCGCAGCGTCGAGGCCGTGCTCGGTTGCACAGCGGCCGAACTCTTCCCGGCCGACCTCGCCGCCTCGTACGAGGCACAGGACCGGCGGGTGATCGAGACCGGCGAGGCGATCCGTAACGAACTCGAACTGATCCTGCGCCCGGACGGCAGCCGCGGGTGGTACGTGAGCACCAAGACCCGCCTCCTCGACGAACACGGTGCCCTCCTCGGCCTTGCCTCCGTCTCGTACGACCTCCGATCGACCACGGCGCCCGACGATCGGCACCAACGACTGCAGGCTGCGATCGACCTCGCCCGCCGGCGTTTCGCCGAACCGGTCAGGGTCGACGAACTCGCCGCGGCCGCCGGGCTCTCGCTCCCTCAGCTCGACCGAGCGCTTCGCCGAGCGATCGGACTCTCTCCGAAACAGCTCCTGCTTCGGGCTCGGCTCGACGAGGCGATCCGCCGGCTCGACGACACCGACCTCTCGATCGCCACGATCACCGGGGAATGCGGCTACTACGACCAGAGCTCGTTCACCCGCCAGTTCCGGCGGGCGACCGGCCTCACGCCCGGCGCATACCGGACCGAGATCCGCCGGCGTTGAGGCGCCCGGGCACCGTCAGCGCCACACGTGTGCACGGACGGGCACAAAGGGGGTCGGTAGGCTTGAAGGTCTATGGCGAAGCACCATCTCTCCCGCTCGGCGTACGATCGGCTGAAGGCCGAGTTCGACGACCTCACCACCCGGGGGCGGATCGAGGTCGCCAACAAGATCGAGACCGCCCGCCTCATGGGCGACCTCAGCGAGAACGGCGACTACCACGCCGCCAAGGACGAGCAGGGCCACATGGAGGGCCGGATCCGACACCTCGATCACCTGATCGACCCGCTCAACCACGAGATCATCGAGCCGGGCGATCCCGAGCTCATCGGGCCCGGCAGCATCGTCACCATCGTCTACGAGGGCGACGACGACGACATGGCCGAGCGCTACCTCATCGGGCATCCCGAGGAGAAGACCGCCGAGCTCGACGTGATGAGCCCCCATTCACCCCTCGGCAAAGCACTGCTCGAGAAGGGCCCCGGCGACTGGGTCGAGTACGAGGCACCCCACGGTGTGCTCAAGGTGAAGGTCCTCGAGGTGGAGAGCGCCTGAGTGGCCATTCGTGACGGCGGGGGCGTCTCGTCCCCCATCCTGCCGTCGGGCGCGGCCATGGAGCTGCCCGGCCGGGGCACCACGTTCGTGCGCCACGTCGAAGGCCCGCCCGGCGCGCCCACGCTCGTACTGCTGCACGGTTGGACTGCCACGGCCGACCTGAACTGGTTCACGATGTACGAGCCGCTCGGCAAGTACTACCGCATCGTGGCCATCGACCATCGCGGCCACGGCCGAGGCATCCGCTCGAAGAAGCAGTTCCGTCTCGAGGACTGCGCCGACGACGCAGTCGCCGTGTGCGACGTCCTCGGCATCGACCGGTTCATCCCGGTCGGGTACTCGATGGGTGGTCCGATCGCGCAGCTGGTGTGGCGTCAGCACGCCGACCGTGTCTCGGGACTGGTGCTGTGCGCCACGTCGGGCTACTTCGCCACCTCACGCGAGGAACGGATGAGTTTCCTGGGTCTGTCGGGTCTGGCGGCCGTCGCCCGTCTCACGCCGCTCCAGGCGCGCCGCTGGCTCACTGCGCAGCTCTACCTCCAACGCAAGACCGAGCAGTGGGAGCCGTGGGCGGTGCAGGAGGCGAGCATGCACGACTGGCGGATGGTGCTCGAAGCCGGCCGGGCGATCGGCTCGTTCTCATCTCGTCCCTGGCTGGGCGAGGTCGACGTGCCCACCTCCGTGGTCATCACGATGCGCGACCGGGTGGTGCCGGTGCGTCGCCAGGTGCGCCTCTTCGAGTCGATCAAGGGCGCCGAGGCATTCCGGGTCGACGGCGACCACGACGCCGTGGTGGCCAACGCCGAGCGGTTCCTGCCCACCCTGCTCCGCGCTACGCGCAGCGTCGTCGAGCGCGCCGACCTGCGCAGCGCACTCCCCACTGTCTGACCTGCGGCGGCGACGAGGCCGTCGACCGCCCGATGACACAGGGCGCTTCGGAACGCGTTCGCCCCGAACGCGGGCATCCTCTGTGCCGTGAAGAAGGTGATCGCGCTCCTCGGACTGACCGGCGGTCTCGCCGTCGCGCTCGGCCTCAAGCACCGTCACGATGTGCGACTGCAGCGCAACGTCGACCTCGCATCGCTCGGCCTCAAGGTGGGCGGCACCTACGCCTCGACGGCTGCTCGCAAGGTGTTCGCGTCGGCCGAGCGTCGGATCGAGCTCGACGCCGAACGCGAGCTGAAGACCGCCGAAGCGATCACCGAACGGCTCGGCAACATGAAGGGCGCGCTGATGAAGCTGGGCCAGATGGCGAGCTACCTCGACGAGGGACTACCGACGCCGTTGCGCGACGCCCTCTCGCAGCTGCAGTCGAATGCGCCGCCGATGAGCGCCGAGCTGGCAGCCCAGGTGATCCGGGAAGAGCTCGGCCGTGGTCCCGACGAGCTCTTCGTCGAGTGGGACCCCCAGCCACTCGCCTCGGCGAGCATCGGCCAGGTCCACCGTGCAGTCGTCGTCGATCCCGAGACCGGTCTCGAACGGGCCGTCGCAGTGAAGGTGCAGTATCCGGGCGTGGGTGAGGCGATCGCCGCCGACCTGCGCAACGCCGATCTGCTCGGCGCGATCCTCAAGCAGGGCTTCGGCGGTCTCGACCCCGACGAGATGGTGGCCGAGGTGAAGGAGCGGATCACCGACGAACTCGACTACGAGCTCGAAGCTCGCAATCAGACGATCTTCGCCGACCACTACCGCGATCATCCGTTCATCCACGTGCCCGACGTGCTGCACTCGCTCAGCACCCGTCGCGTGCTCGTCACCGAACTCGTCACCGGGCACACGTGGGCCGAGGCCCTCACGTGGGATCAGCGTCAGCGCGACATGATCGGCGAGACCCTGTTCCGCTTCGTGTTCCGCAGCCTCTACGGCATGCACCTCTTCAACGGCGATCCGCACCCCGGGAACTACCTGTTCCACGGCGACGGCAGGGTGACGTTCTTCGACTTCGGCCTCGTGAAGCACTTCAGCGATACCGAGATGCACACGTTCGTCTCGATGGTGCGCACCGCCGCATACGAGCACGACGTGCCAGCGTTCCGAGGCATCCTCGAGCGCGCCGGCATGCTCCGCCCGGGCGCACCCGTTCCCGACGACGAGGTGGGCGAGTACTTCAGCCAGTTCTACGAGAGCGTGCGCGAGGACAAACAGGTCACCTGGTCGGGTGAGTACTCCAGCCGCATCGTTCGCCACACCTTCGACCGCTCCAGCCCCATCTCGCAGTACGCAACGGTGCCCAAGGCGTTCGTGTTCATCCAGCGGATCAACCTCGGCCTCTACGCCCTGCTGGGCGAACTGACGGCCAGCGGCAACTACCGCCGCATGGCCGAAGAACTGTGGCCGTTCGTGCAGGGTCCACCGAGCACCCCCATGGCCGAGAGCGAGCAGAGCTGGCTGCGCTCGGTCAGCCGGCGGGAGCGGTCGTCGGCTCCGTCGTCGGCTCCGCAGCCAGACGCTCCCTGACCGACGCGGTCAGCACGAGGTAGAGCGTTCCGGCGAGCAACGACAGCAACGCGAAGGTGGCGATCGCCCAACGCGCCCCGACCGCCCCGGCGAGCAGGCCGGCCGCGAGGTTGCTGAGGGTGATGATCAGCGTGACGATCCCGAAGTCACCGGCGAGAATCCGACCACGGATGTGATCGGGCGCCCGCCGCTGAAGGCCGTACGTGCTGAGTGTCCATTGCGCACCCCCACCCAGGTGGGCGAGAAACACGAGCGGCACTGCCACCGCGAGGGCCGGCGCGACGGCCAGGCCGAGGTAGCACACACCGAACGCGAGGCCCGCGCCGCCGCACATCAGCAGCACGCGAGCCATCGACGGTCCGACGAGCTTCGCTGCGATCAACGGTCCGAGGGCGACGCCCACCCCACGAGCGCCGATCAGCACACCGGTGGCGGCGTCGCCGCCGCCCAGGTCCTCCTTGGCCAGCACCGCCAGCAGACCGACGATGCCCGCCCCCATCGCGAAGCTCGCCTTCGACGCGAGCAACGACAACAACACCGAGTCGCGCCGCGCGTACCCGAGCGCCTCGCGCATGTCCGCGATCGGTCGCATCCTCGTGATGGTCGTGGCCCCCTCGGTGCGGGCAGTCTGCATCGGCCGACGGATCAGCGACACCGCGCCGGCGGCGACCACGAACGACAACGAGTTGACGATGAACGCCACGTCTCGACCGAACACGCTCGCCACCACTCCCCCGACAGCCGCACCGATGGCGAGCATCGCACCCCACAACGACCCGGACAGCAGTGCTGCCTTGGTGAGCTCGTCAGGGCTGCGGGCCAAATTGGGCAGCCCAGCCTGTGCCGCCGGACCGACGAACGAGCCGAGGCCCGAGATCACGCACAGACACGCGAAGCCGAACCACAGCGACCCTGCTGACCCGACCAGCAGTAGGCCGACAGCAGCGATCGCCTGCACCAGCGACACAGCGCGGATCACCTTGCGCCGGTCGAAGCGATCGGCGACGGAACCTGCGATCGGCGCCATCAGGAACGCCGGCAACGCCTGGGCCACGTACACGAGCGTGACGAGGATCGGGGCGTCGGTGGTGTCCTGCACAAGGCCGACGAAGGCCACATATGCAAACCAGTCGCCCATGAACGACACCACCTGGGCCAGGAACAGCGAGCGGATGTCCGGGTTGGTGCGCAGCATCGTCCACATGTCCGATCCGTTCTAGCTGACGGCTCGACACGGCGCCTCGCCGGTAGGGTCGCCGGATGCGTTCGTCCAGATCTCTCCGTCTCGCGCCCCTCGCGCTCGCCGCTGTGCTGCTCGTCGCCGCCTGCGGTGAGAGCCTCGACGGCAGCGACGCCGCCGACGGGGCGACGACCGAGACCACCGCCGCGGACGGTGCCACGGCGACCACCGCCCCCGGCGAGGAATCAGACGGTTCGGACGGCACTGGCGACACCGCAGCCGGAGACGCCGACACCTCGAACGGCAAGCCCGAGGTGCAGATTCCCGACACGCTGCCCACCGAGCTCGTGATCACCGACCTGGTCGAGGGCACAGGCGACGCCGCCGTCGTGGGCGACACCGTGGTCGTGAACTACGTGGGCGTCCGGTCCGAGGACGGCACCGAGTTCGACAACAGCTACGACACGGGAGCTCCGTTCTCGGTCCCCCTAGGCGGCGGGCGGGTCATCGCCGGATGGGACCAGGGCCTCGTCGGCGTGAAGGTGGGCGGTCAGCGTCAGCTCGACATCCCTGCGGACCTCGCCTACGGCGACAGCCCACAGGGCGACGTCATCCAACCCGGCGACGCGCTCACATTCGTCGTCGACGTCATCGCTGTGCTCGCCAAGAGCGACCCGGCCGATGCGCCCACCATCTCCGTCGAGCCCGGCACCACCGCCGACTCCCTGCAGATCGAAGATCTCACCACCGGTGCAGGCGACGAGATCCAGCCCGGCCAGTCGATCGCGTTCGACTACATCTTCATCCGGGCCGACACCGGCGAGCAGCTCGAGTCGAGCTGGGAGAGCGGGTCGCCGCAGACCTTCCCGTACGACGAGGTGCAATTGCCTCCCGTGTTGTTCGAGGCGCTGGCCGGTCTGCAGGTGGGCACCCTGCGCCAAGTGACGATCCCGTTCGCCGACGCCTCGGATATCTTCCAACTGCCCGGCGACACCGACGTCGTGCTCGTCATGCAGGTCAACGCCATCTACTGACGCCTCCGGCGGATCTCCTGAAGCTCTTCGCGGCGCCGACGCGCACCAGGCGTCAGGTCACGGCGCGCAGGTCGAGACCGATGTCGAACACCGTCACCGAGTGGGTGAGTTCGCCCACGGCGATGTAGTCGACGCCCGTCTCTCCCACCCGGCGTGCCGTGGCGAGGGTGAGTCCGCCACTCGCTTCGAGGATCACTCCGGGGCGAATGCCGTTGCGGATCGCCACGGCCCGCTCCATCTCGTCCGGCTCGAAGTTGTCGAGCAGCACCACGTCTGCTCCCGCCTCGATCGCCTCACGCAGCCCGTCGAGTGAGTCGACCTCGATCTCCACCGGGATGCTCGCTGCCAGCTCGCGCACGAGCGCGAACGCAGCCGCCACGCCGCCGGCGGCGAGCACATGGTTGTCCTTCACGAGCGCGGCGTCGCTGAGGGCCATCCGGTGATTCCGGCCACCGCCACACCGCACGCCGTACTTCTGCAGGGCGCGCAGCCCCGGCAACGTCTTGCGGGTGTCGCGCACAACGGCCCCGGTGCCCTCCAGCGCATCGGCCCACCGTCGCGTCAGGGTGGCCACGCCGCTCACGTGGCACAAGAGGTTGAGCGCCGTCCGCTCGGCGGTGAGCAGCAGTCGTGTCGGCGCCTCGACTCGAGCCACCACCGTGCCACCCGCCACGCGTGCACCATCGTCGACGAGGTAGTCGAAGTCGCTCGAGGCAGGCCCACACACGGCGTCGATCACTGCAGCTGCGAGCGCCAGGCCAGCCACCACACCCGGCGTACGCGCACCGAACTCCGCCACGCTGCGCTGGTCGGCGGGCACGGTGGCCGTCGATGTGACGTCGATGCCACCGGCGAGATCCTCTGCGATCGCCGCTCGGACGAGCGCGGCCACGGCATCGGGATCGAGACCGCCGGCGATCAGCCGGTGGCGCGTGTCGTCACCGAGGGGATGGAAGCCGAGGGGGTGGAACACGAACATGGTTCAGACCTCGTGGGTGGAGGCGACGCCGGCGGGGATGGCTGGCGGCGCTGGTTCGAACATCGCGTCGACCGGCGCTCCCGACACCATCACACGACCCAGCGGGTCGAGTCGCACGTCGAGGTGGCGAAGCCACACGTCGCGCGGCTCGGTGTGGTCGGTACGGCGATGACAGCCACGGCTCTCCGTGCGGGTCGCGGCCGCAGCCACCACCGCTCGAGCGACAGTGAGCAGGTTGGTGGCCTCCCATGCGTCGCGCGATCCCGATGCCCGGTCGACGGCCACGTCGAGCGCATCTGCGGCAGCCGAGAGGCCCACCGGCGAGCGGAGCACGCCGACGTGTTTCGACATCGCGGTCCGGATCGTGGCGCGCAGCGACGGATCGACGAGGCGCAGAGCCGGCTCGGGATCGGTCTCGACCCACGCCACATCTTCTGGCAGCTCCCACGCCAGGTCGCGGCCAACCCGAGTGCCGGCCACCACGCCCTCGGTGAGGCTGTTGCTGGCGAGTCGGTTCGCGCCGTGCACACCGGTGCAGGCCACCTCGCCCACGGCGTACAGCCCGAGCAACTCGGTACGGCCGTCGAGACCGGCCACCACACCCCCGCACACGTAGTGCGCCGCCGGGGCCACCGGGATGCGGTCGGTCGACGGCTCGATGCCGGCATCGCGGCATGCTGCGGTGATGCCGGGGAACCGGGTGTGGAACCGCTCACCCATGTGCGTCGCGTCGAGGTACACGTGATCGTCGACGCCGGCCGGCGCCGTGGCCATCCGGCGGCTGATCGCAGAGGCCACCACGTCGCGAGGTGCGAGGTCTTCATGTGGGTGCTCACCCGCCATCACCCGTTCGCCGGCAGCGTCGTAGAGGATCGCGCCCTCGCCGCGCACCGCCTCACTGATCAGTGCCTGCTGCCCCTTGGCGTCGGGGCCTCGCCACAGCACGGTGGGGTGGAACTGCACGAACTCGACGTCGCTGGCCGCCAGCCCTGCCCGCAGCGCAAGTGCCAGTCCGTCGCCGGTGACTGCCGGGGGGTTCGACGTGCTCGCGAACACCTGTCCGTAGCCGCCGGTCGCCAGTACCACCGCCCGTGCCGTGACCACCCCGACGGAGACGACGTTGCCCACGGGATCGATCCGGGCGATGCGCACACCGGCGGCCTGGCGCTCGCCTGCCGAATTGGTGCCCACGAGGAGGTCGAGCGCGAACGCACGGTCCAACACCTCGACACCTGCGGCGACTGCGTTCTCGTCGAGCGTGCGTTGCACCTCTGCGCCGCTCTGGTCGCCGCCCGAGTGGACGATCCGGTTGTGGCTGTGCCCGCCCTCACGGGTGAGCGCCGGGCCGGTTCCCTCGTGCGACGGGTCGAATGCAGCACCCAGCCGCATCAGGTAGCGCAACGCCTTGGGTGCCTCGGCCACGAGGGTGCGCACGCTCTGCTCGTCGCACAACCCAGCGCCGGCGGCGAGGGTGTCGCACACATGGTTCTCGAGCGAGTCGCTCGGATCGAGCACGCCCGCCAGACCGCCCTGCGCCCATGCGGTGCTGCCCGCGTCGAGGGTGTCCTTGGTGACGATCAGCGCAGTGCGCACCGGCCGTGCTGCGAGCGCGGCCGAGAGCCCCGCTGCACCCGAGCCGAGCACGACGACATCGACGTCTCGTGTCCATGTGGCCGCCGGCGCCAGGAGGCGCAGGGGCAGATCGTGCCCACTCACGGGTTCATCCTGTCGGATCGCTCTCGCGTGACTCGGGTCGGGTCACTCGGCCGTGCGGCTGGGCGTGCCGATCGCGATCATCCGCTCGACGCTCAGCCGCGCCCTGTCGGCGATGTCGGACGGCACGCTGACCTCGTCGGTGAGGGTCTGCAGCGAACGCAGCAGCTTGGCGGGCGTGATCATCTTCATGTACTTGCACACAGCGGCCCGGTTGATCGGCTCGAAGATCACCAGCGGGTTCGCCTTGCGCAACTGATGGAGCATGCCTGTCTCGGTGGCGACCAGCACCTTGCTCGCCGTGGTCTCCTGGGCGGCGGTCACCATGCCGGAGGTGGAGAGGATCTTGGTGCGCTCGGCGGGCACCACACCTGACGACGCCAGGTAGAGGGCGCTCGTGGCACACCCGCACTCGGGGTGGATGAACAGCTCGGCCTCGGGCTCGGCCTCGACGCGCGCACGAAGATCGGCGCCGTTGATGCCGGCGTGCACGTGGCACTCGCCCATCCAGATGTGCATGTTGTCGCGCCCCGTGAGGCGCTGCACGTGCGCTCCGAGGAACTGGTCGGGGCAGAACAGGATCTCGGTGTCGGGATCGATGGACGCGACCACGTCGACCGCGTTCGACGAGGTGCAGCAGATGTCGGTCTCGGCCTTCACCGCGGCCGTGGTGTTGACGTAGCTGACGACCGCCGCACCAGGGTGCTCGGCTTTCCAGGCCCGCAGCTGGTCGGCGGTGATCGTGTCGGCCAGGCTGCAACCGGCCCGCTCATCGGGAATGAGCACCGTCTTGTCGTAGCTCAAGATCTTTGCCGTCTCGGCCATGAAGTGAACGCCACAGAACACGATCGTCGACGCATCGACCGTCGCAGCGAGCCGAGACAGCGCCAGCGAGTCGCCGACGTGATCGGCGATGTCCTGGATCTCGGGCAGCTGATAGTTGTGGGCGAGGATCACGGCGTCGCGCTCACGAGCGAGCCGACGCACGTCCTCGGCCCATCCTGCGGGGAGCTCGGTGCTGGGTGTGCTGGTCACGGCGCCAGGCTACGCATCACCGTCGACCGACCAGGCACGTTGTTCACGGATTCACGAGCACCATGAGGGGCAGCACGAACAGGCGAACGGAAAGCGACTCCGAATCCACACACTCGCCGGCGTCGCCCCGACGGGGCGACGGGGCGACGGGGCGACGGGGTGACACGAGCGGCAAGAATCAGCAGATCAGCCCAGTGCGGACCGCACGGCGTCACTGATCTGCAAACCGGCGGCTGCGACGGCGTCACCGACCAGTTCGCCCGGCGCACGAGTGAGACGTTCCACCGGCCCGCTGACACTGACGGCGGCGATCACCCGGCCCGAG
>Ga0105048_10012327_pt1 | contig 13419 bp, 7 predicted proteins | sample MAT05_FD_78382 | JGI IMG/M metagenome (GOLD analysis project Ga0105048, IMG submission 78382) | Freshwater microbial communities from Lake Fryxell liftoff mats and glacier meltwater in Antarctica - MAT-05 | ecosystem: Environmental > Aquatic > Freshwater > Ice > Liftoff microbial mat | place...
AAGTGCGGTGGGCGTGCCACCTGTACGTGGCACAGAGAGGATCTCCCCGCTTGCCGTGTTGGCCCAGTAAACGTTGTTTTGATAGACGGCGATGCCCGAGGGCAGAGCTTGATTCGCGGCGAGCGGGGTCGCGGTGGTGGAGCCCTTCGCCAGCTTCATCAGTGAACCTGTAGCCGTGTGGTTCACCCAATAGACGTTGAGATCATCCGCCGCGATGTCCTGGGCCTCTATTTGGCCTGAAACCAGAGTCTTTGCGCTGCCGGACACACCCCTCAGGGCCATCGTTCGGATGCCAGAATTTTGAACCCAATACAGGCTGCCTCCGGCTTCGTCGATGACGAGCCCCAGATTATTGCTCCCACCATCGAGTCGCTCCACCGTGCCAGAAAAATCGAGCGCACCCCAAAAGAGCCCATGATCTCCACCATCGTTGCCAGTCCAATAGACATCCGATGCGCCAAGCGCGATGCCCCAAGTATTGCCTAGATGTCCGGGGCCACCTGGAGAAACGGCGCCACCTTCGAGCGGTACTCGAAGCACCGCAGGATTTCGATAGGCCCCTTGGCTTGTCCAGTAAGCGTGCGTCTTGTTGATAGCCAACGATCGAGGATGATCTTGCCCCTCCGCAAGTGTCACCGGGCTGCACCTGCCATTGGTACAAAGGTTGTCCGAGCAGTGGCGTCCACAGCGGCCGCAATTGTTGGGATCGCGATCTAGATCGACCTCACAGCCGCTCTTCGGATCCCGATCGCAATCGAAAAACCCGGAGTTGCATTCGAATCCGCACTTCTGCTCGACGCAAACCGGATAACTACTGAGCAAAAGCGGGCAAACGTCGCCGACGGCAGCGCAGTTGCGTACGTCCCCGTAGAGAACAGCCTGGTTCGGATCCCCAGCACCACCTTGCAAGCCAACGCCGCCCGCGGCCCGTCCAGATTGGCCGCCCGTGCTCAGTGTTCTGGCATACTGCCCCTCTGGGCTGCACGCAGCGAGGGCCATGAACAGCGCAAACCAGCGTTGTGGTTCTCGGTTGAGAACCAAGTCGAAAAGTGAGGCCGCCTTCACGCGCGGAGGCTCGCGTGTTCGCCGCCAAACTTCGGATCCCCAAACGCATCTCCCTGAGCTCCCATACCATTGGCGAGGGCTTTCAAAAGCCCCACATGCGAGGCTTGTTCTCCGGCTTTTCCACCTGTGTAGCGCAAATAGCGGCCCGTCTTGAAATAACCACCCAAGCTGCCGCCCAGCACCCACGGCAGGTCGGTAATGCTGTGCGAGCCGCCCTCCGCGAACACGTTGGCGCACAATACAGCCGAATTGTCGAGCATCGTGCCCGAGCCCTCTTTCACGGCTTTCAGCTTTTCCAGAATGTACGCGAATTGCGAGAAGAACCACTGGTCTACCAGATTCTTCCGACGCAAGTTCTCCGGCGATTCATGGGCGTGGTGCGCGATCTCATGGTGCTGGCGAAGTGGGCCACCCGAGCCCGCGTTGTCCGCATCGCGGCCCGTTACAAAATCATTGCCCAGCCAAAAGAAGGAATAGCCTCCGTTCGACGAATCCGCCCACAGCAAGCTAGCAACGCGCGTGAGATCACAGGCCATAGCGGCCACCACCATGTCCGCTTGGAGCTTGTGGATCGTGGGGATCAACGGCGTGTACGCGGCATTCAAATAATCCTGCGCGGGATCAGGTGCGTCGGGCTTCGTGCAACTGGCAACGAGCCCGGCCAGCTGCCCCTCAACGTCTCGAATCGCCTGGATATGTGCCTGGATCTTGGCTTTGTCGTCCGTGCCCATCCGGCTGCCTAAAGACTCCAAATTGCGACCCACGTAGTCAAAAACACTCTTTCGTTCCAGCCGAAGGCGTTCCAGCGAAGCGGGATCAGCAAACTGCCCCACGCCGAAGAGTTTGGCAAAGAGCTTGGTCGGGTCAGCCTCGGGCTCGGGCGCATTGGGGAGGCCTCCGATCGTCGTGCCGCGAAAGGAACAGAATCTGTCGTTGCCATTGTGCTTCAAGGCCTGGAGCTGCAACGAATGAAACGCAAGCGGTGAAGTATTGGCGATATGATCGGCAACGTACATGTCCACCGAAGGGCCACCCGCCGAGAGCGGCACGCCGTCGCTGATGGTGCCGTCGATAGAAGCACCTTCAACACCCGTGAACATCATTGGAAGCGAGGCGTGCCCCTGGCCCGCTGTTTGATTCTCGTAGCGTAGCCCGCCTGCAATGAGGATGTCTTGTTGGTGCGGGATGAGCGGCTTCAGCACCGATTGTTCACCTGTGTTGATCGTGAAGCTGGTGGCGTCTGCCGTTGGCCAGCCCCCTTGTGGCCAGAAATACTCAGGAATGACGCCGTTCGGCCAGGCCATGAGGATCAACCGCTTGGCGGTGCCGAGCGTGACAGCTTCTAGCCGTTCGGCCTCAAGAATCGGGAGAAATGCCGCGCTTGCGCCGAAGGCGGCCAGGAAATTTCTGCGCTGGAACTTCATTGGCTCAGTTCTCCTGGCGCGAGACTTCGGTACGAAAAGGATGGGCTCTGGGCTAATGCTGAAAGCAGCGTCCGGATGTCGTAGTCCGCTTTCTCAAAGGCATCAAACGCCGAGCTGAGTGAAGGCGCATCTTCCGGGAGCTCTGCGCGTCGAAACGCAAATCGGAACCACTGCTTGGCGATACAGTTCTTCACCTGGTTACTGTTTGAAAGCAACGCGGCGAGCTCGGCGGGGCCATTGAAGCTCTGATCGCTGCCATCCAATCCGGAAATGCTTCCCGAGGCGTCAATCGCTTTCCCGGCCTCGGTGGTGCGATACGCACCGATGGCGTCATAGTTGCCAAACCCGTAGCCGATGGGATCAATGAGCTCGTGACACACCTTGCAGGAAGCGTTGGTCATGTGGGCCTTGGAACGCTCGCGAAGCGACTGGCCTGGAGCCAGAGCAGGCAGCGGCGGGACAACGGCTGGGGGAGGAGCGAGGGGTTGGCAGAGAAACTGCTCGCGCAGCAATTGTCCCCGCAAAATAAGCGAAGCTTCATAGGCATTGGCGGTTGTCGAAAGCAGCGCCGTTTGGGTGAGAATTCCAGCGCGTTCAGAAGCGTCCAGAGCCACCTTTCGCAGGCCTGTTCTAGTAACTCCTGCCACGCCATACAGCTTGGCGAGTGGCTCATTCACAAAGGAGAACGTTGCGCCGAGCAGGGTCGCGAGCTTGGCGTCCGAATCGAGCAGCACGTGATTCACAAAGGCTGCGTTTTCCGCCTTCATGTCGCGCCGCAAAGCGTCGTTGAAGAGCGGGTAAGTTGTCGGATCTTTAGTGATTCGGAGCACGTTATCGAGTCTGAGCCACTGCGAGTGAAAGCTGGTGACGGTGTCGCGAGCCTTGGGATCCTGAAGCATTCGCGTGACCTCGGCAGCCAAACTGCTCGGTGTGTCGAGCCTGTTGGCCTCAGCAGCCCCGAGCAGTTCTTCATCCGGCATGCTGCTCCAGAGGAAATAGGAAAGCCGGGAAGCGACTTCGTAAGGTGTGAGGCGAATCGCGCCATTCGTTACGTGCGGCGCGCTGAGCCCGAGCTCCCAATGGTAGAGAAACTGCGGTGATTGCAGAATCGCCCTCACCAAAAGCTGGAGCTTGTCCGTGAACGTCACGTTGCCGGGCAGCGCACCGGCTTCTGTGAATACCTGCAGCAAATCAGCCACTTCAGCGGGGGTGAGGCGGCGCCGATAGGCGCGCCGACCGAAGCCTTCAACGAATTGCTTGGCACACATCGCATCGCCCTGGAGCGCCGGATCGCAGCTCAGGCCGGAAGCGAGCTTGCCAGCGTTGCCGCTGGCTAACGTCTCGGCGGCATCCATGTATCCGCTCACATCTTGCGCCGACACGATGCCAGGCGTGGCGAATCCTGAGCCGCCAATCGATTCTCCGGCAAACGCACCAGCAGGCGCACTTGGATCATTCAACAGATCTCGAACGGTGTTATTATATTCGTCTCGAGTTAACCGCCTGAGTGGCAAAGGCGGAGCGAGCAACTGAGACGGCGGCGAAGTGCGTGGAATGCCATCGGTTGTCCCTCCCGTACCGGGTTCGGTGGGTGCCGAGGCCGTCCGGTGAGAGGGGCGAGGGCCGGAAGAGTACGCCGAACACGCCCCGAGAAGCAGGGTGCATCCGCCGAGCAATCCGCGAATCCAGAGTTGCCGAGATGGTGCTGGAAGCCACTGCATGCGCTGCGCAGTTTAGCTTGTTGTGAAAGCTGGCCCATGACCAAAATTGCGCTGTGTGCTTCTGCTGGCTCGTTGTTAGGTGGCCCAAGCCCTCCGAGACTGCCTGCCCTACAGCAGCCTCACCTATTTCTTCGCGTGGCGGACGAGCCCGGTTGCCCGCAACGTGGAGCGACTCAAGATACGCGACAAGAGCCTTAAGCTCAGCTCCGCTCAGGGTTGATGTGTGACCGTGTAGTTCGCCACCACCGCAAGACTGATCGGTGAAGCGTCCAGCAAGGTGAGGGCACAGCCGTCGTGCATGAAGGGAGCGCGCGCTGACACGCCGATCAGTGAGGGAGTTTGTAAGGCGGGCTCATTGGCGCGAACGACATGGTTCTGATTGTTCGCGAGCTTGGCGCACCTCATCCGTGAGCTTGTCCATTCCGCTCAACTTGCGATCCCAATGAAAGGGTTGAGTACCTGCGATGCCGTTATGCAGAGATTGCGTCCGCCGTGCGCCCTGGCCCGAAAATTGCCAGACGCGGCCGTCTTCCGCGCCTTCTGGGTGGCATGAAGCACAGGCTATGCCGGCACCTGAGGCCTGATGAAAGAGGTCGTGTCCCGTGTCCCGAACCGAGAGCCCGCCGAGATCGACCTCACGGACAGGGGAAAAGTTTTCGACGTTGTCAAAGATCACGAGCTTGGCTGGCTCGCGTTGTCGGCTTCATTCTCGTCGATAGGGCGATGCCGGCAGGCCGCGCCGAGCGTGATCGGAGTCGTATGGCCTGAATATAGCCAATCAACAGATTTTCTGGCGTGAAAATTGTAAATGGAATTGACAATTTTCATAAGGCGACGATTGTTACCCCATGGTCGTTCGTACTCTGGAACCGCACGTGCGGGCCCTGGCGCGGAGGTAACCGGTTGTTGTAGTCCTTGGGCCTCGACAGTCAGGGAAGACGACACTCTGCCGGGCGGTCTTCCCCAAGAAGCCCTACGTCTCTTTGGAAGATCCAGATACGCGCCAATTTGCGACGTCGGACCCTCGGGGTTTCCTTTCGCAATACCCACGAGGAGCAATTCTGGATGAAGTGCAACGAACACCAGACCTCGCGTCGTACCTACAAAGCATCGTCGATGAACGCGGAAAGTCCGGACTTTTTATCCTGACCGGATCTGAGAACTTTTCGCTCACCCAAAGCGTCTCGCAATCACTAGCTGGGCGTGCCGCGTTGGTCACCCTACTCCCCATGAGCCTTGAGGAACTTCGTGGCTTCCCCAAGGCGCCAAGGGACTTCTTCCGTGTGCTTCTCAATGGCGGCTACCCAGCCATCTATGATCGTCGCCTGAAGCCAGGAGAGTGGCTCGCCAACTACGTTCGCACGTACGTCGAACGCGATGTGCGGCAGGTGCTAAAAGTCACCGATCTCACTTCCTTCCAGACGTTTCTTCGTTTGTGTGCCGGGCACTCGGCTTCGCTCTTGAATCTGTCGGCGTTAGGAGCAAGCTGTGGGATCACACACAATACCGCGAAAGCGTGGATCTCGGTGCTTGAAGCAAGTTACCTGCTCCGCCGGTTACCGCCTTGGGCCGCGAACCTGAATAAGCGCCTGGTCAAGACGCCCAAGTTGCATTTCTATGATAGCGGGCTCCTGTGTTACCTATTAGGTATTCACAGTCCCGAAGAGCTGACCGTTCACACCCACCGTGGCGCGATCTTCGAAAGCTGGGTCGTGTCGGAGATTCATAAAGCGCACACCAATCGGGGAATTGAACCCCGTCTTAGCTTTTTTCGAGATCATCAGGGCACAGAGGTGGACGTCCTGGTTGAGGCCGGAAAGCGACTGCTCGCCGTAGAAGTGAAATCGGGGCAAACTGTAGCATCGGATTTTTTTGATGCTCTCGCCAAGTTTCAGGCTCTCGTCGCCCGAAAGGACGTCGAACCGGTTCTGGTGTATGGCGGGAGTGTTTCTCAGAAACGCTCGTCCGGTAGCGTTGTTGCCTGGTCTGAAATCCAGGACGGGGACTGGACGGGGACTGGACGGGGACTGGACGGTAGCTCTAACGCTTCGCAGGCGCCGGCAAGCTCTTCTTTCCAGCGCCCATGGGTTTGAACTCCAGCGTCAGATTCTCGATCGTCGTCAGCGTGACTGCGTCGGGCTCCGAAATGAGCGGCAAGAGTAAAAGCTCGTGACCCGCTGCCAGCTCCAGCTCAATGTCTAGCTTTACTGGGCTGCCATCTTTCGGCAGGGCGAGCATTTTCAGCTGCAGGGCGCGTTGCGTATCTTTGTTCAACAGCACTAGCGGATGGGATTTAGCTTTGCCTTTGCTGGGTTTGGTGGAGGCTGTGACACGGAGCCGATAGGTGCCGGAACGGGGCACAATGAAGGAAAGCGCCACCGTCTGCTGGTTGAGCTTCTGGCCCGCGGTAGTTGTAGGTCCGCGCACGAGGGCTTCCAAGCGGCCCTCTTGAATCTTAGCATAAGCGTCATCGTGATTGGGAAATCCAGAAGTGGACCACACGCCGCCGTTCCAGCGCAGCGGCTTGTAGTTCGCGGCCATCACGAAATCATTCTGGGTCAGCTGATCCAATCGGAAAATTGGCTGCCCCGCTTGCGTCCAAGGGTTGCCTAGCAACGTGTTGGCTGCTGGGCCCTCCCAGGTGCTCGGGAGCTTCCACGCGCTCAGTTGGGTAGTCTCGGTCTTGAGTACCAGATCTTCGAGCGTGACCTCACCGCCCGTCAGTATGCCGTCGATTCTCGGGAGTATCACCAATTCTTCGCCCGCATTGAGCTTGGCGAGCACACTTGGAATGGGGAGTGTTTGGTTGGGTGTGAGTGCGAAATGGCGCAGCTCCTGGACTCCACCTTTCGTTTTCTTGAGCAGCGTGAGCCGCACAGGATTGAGCCCGTCCCACAGGCGCATCGTGGCTGTTCCCGAGAGCCAATAGCTGCCAGCCTTGGGCGCCACAAATACCAACCCGCACAGCTTCTCACCCGGGGAATCAGCATTGGGTGCTCGAAACTCAAGCCGCACGCCACGACCTTTCATTTCGGCTTTGGGTTGGTCACCAAAAGTATCTTTCTTCGCCTTCCACCAGCCGTTGTCCCAGGTGAGAGGCCGATAGCTCGTGGGCTTCTGAACGTCCGGATACACCTGATCCAAACGCCAGATCGCTTTGCCTTGATGCAGCTGAGGATTGCCTTCAGCCGAGCCGAGTGTTTTGCCTTTCCAGATCGGCGGAAATCCAATCTCGCTTTCGTCGGGGCTCACGAACGAGACGTACTTCCGGTCCAAGGGCTCGAGCGCCTTCCAGAAGGCTTGCCCGGGTGTCTTGCTGTCGGCGTAGAGAAGCACCGGCCTGCCCGTCTTCGACAGCGTGAGCGTTTTCCCGATCAGCTTCCCGCGGTAGCCCATCGCGTCTTCCGTGGTGAGCCCTGAAAAAGGCAGCTCTAGAGTAACGTCTGCTGCACTCTCTCGGTCCGCGTACGCAACGATCACCCCACGCCCGTTGCGTAGGTCCTGAAACACGCGAAGATTCGCGCCGGGCGGACGCACGCTGCCCACTCGGTCGCTCAGGCCCAAGTGATGCGCGAGCACATTCCAGGCGGGAATGAGGGGCAGCGGATAGCCGTACCAATCCCACAGCGAAGTGCCAGGGCCGTAGTAGTCCCAGAAGCTGGTGCCGTGGGTTTCGTAGCCCAGGATGAAGAGGATCGTCTTTTCTTGGCCAGCAGCTGTGAGCTCCGCGACGGAATCGAACATCGCGTTGGTGCTTTGCGCAGAAGTGAGACGCGTGGCAGCCGTGGGTTGGTCGACGGCGGTATTGGTGAAGGACCAGCCCTCATTGAACCAAATCTCCACGTGTTTCGCACCGAGCTCATCGAGAGCCGTGCGCATGCGCGTCATCAGCGCCTCATCGGCGAGCCAGCCTTCGCGATATTCGTGCCAGGAAATCACGTCGATGTATTTTGCCCCACCAATCTCCAGAAAGCGCCGATTGATGCCGCTCGGGATGGTGAAGAGATTGTTCACCATCACCTTGGCATTCGGATCCCAACGCTTGATCTGCTTGGCCGTGCGCAGCGTGAACTGCGCGTACTCATCCTCCAGGCCGTCCCAGTGGTCGAGCTCGGGTTCATTTTCGATTTCAAAGATGACGGCCCGATCTTTGTAGCTTTCCACGGTCTTCTTGATGAAACGGTCCCAAGCGGTCAGAAGCTTGAGATTGCTCCAACGCGGATCCTTCGGCCCCCAGCGCATGTCTTTGGGGAGCGGGTGCTTGCCGTCCATGATCCATTTGGGCCAACCATAGAGCACCAAATGCGCGGACTGCCCGAGCGCCTCAAGTCCCTTGAGTTCCTTTTCCACCGAACGAAAATCGCCGGGACCATTGGGCTGCACATCCTGCCATTTCGAGAAGGGGTACCAACGCGCCCAACCAAATCCGATCTGCCGCGCGAGCCCGGCTGCCACGGGACCAAAATAGGAGCCACCAAAGCGCTCTTTCGGATCGGGCTTAGTGGCTGCTTTGGGGTAGGGGAGGGACGTCACCGGGAAATCTGATTGATCCACTAGCTTGCCTGCCAGCCACACACTTGAACGTGCGAGCACGGTACCTGGAGCGGCGAGCTTCAACTTGAACGTCTCGCTTAGTGTAGCGCCCGGCAGCAGCGTGAGCTTGCGCTCAATAGCTTCACCGCGTGGAGCTGTGCCCTCGTAGTCCATGAGCTGCACGCGCACTGTCGCTTCGGCAGGCCGCTGGCTGGGATTGGAAACATGCGCGGCAAGCCGTAAATCTTGCCCGAATTTCAGTAATCCTCCACCATTTGTGTACTCGGGCAGGTCGAATACTTCTGTCACGACTTCGAGTGGGCGACGTGGCACGTAACGCGCTTCCTGTTGAGTGCCCGGAGTGACGCTGAGCGCGTCGAGTTCGATTGGTACCGTGCCTTCGATGAAGATGGCGTACTTTTGGTCGACCCAGAAACCATCGGGCGCAAGATCCGCCTCCACCTTGAACGAGAGCCGCTGCCAGCTCTTGCCTACCTTGGCAACCTGTGTCCCCGCCGGATCCCAAATACGCTTCTCTCCTTGGGCTCGTTCACGTGCGGTGGGTGGAACCTGGATATGGATCTCCCCCGGAACATCGCCTCTTACCGATAGGCTCAGCGTGTAGCTCTTCCCTCGCTCAAGCAGCATCGGCGCACTCAAGAACCAACGCTTCTCACTGCGCAGCACGAACTTACCGTCCGGAGCATCCGGCTTCGCAACGAGGTACTGCATTTTAGGATCTATGCCGTTCCAGTAAAGGAGGCCACCTTCAAACGAACCGTTTCGCAGCAGGTTACGGCCCACGCTGGGTGCTGTGGGTTCCGAAACGGCAGCAGGTGCCAGACACAACAGCGCCACTGCGGCCAGATAGGTAAGGTGGACTATCCGGAGAGCAGGGCGCATTGAGCCCCATTGCCATGTTCAAGCGTGGGATAAAAGGAACTTTGGATTACAACGCACCCTCTGCGATTCATCGCGGTGTCGCTAAACTGTTCAATTCCTGACCCACCATAAATATGCGTGAATCGTGCTAGGACGACGGCGTCAGGTTGAAGGCATTCTGCTAGCGGCTCAATGCTATCTCTTCGATTGGAAATGAGGCTGAGCATGCATTTTCAGCGAAGTTTACGACTTTCGACATCCTTTCTAGTGCTTTTCGGCCTTGCCGCATGCAGCACCGAAGTTTCGGGCCCTGGACGCAAGAACGCCGCTCCAGGAGGAAGCTCGGTGCCGGGAGGAGGCACTGCGGTTGGCACCAATCCCGTTCTCACCGACACACCCACCACCCCGTTGCCCTCGGGAGTGAGCACGACACCAGGTGTTCCACTCCCGGCAAGTGGGGCGCTCGGGCCGGTCGCAGTGCGGCGACTGAGTAACGACGAATATGACACAACGCTTCAGGACCTGCTTCAGGCAGCTCCCGGAACGGCCGTTAACTTCCAACCCGACGCGCGCAACTTGGGTTACAGGAACGTCGCTGCCGCGCTCACGGTTCCGTTGGTTGTGGCGGAGCAATACAGTACGGCTGCCGCAAAGCTAGCGGCGCAAGTGTCAGCCAACGCGGCCACCCTCGCACCTTGCGCTGGTTCGGATGCAGCGGCAGAAGTCACGTGTGCAGAGTCATTCATCACGAGTTTCGGGGCGAACGCGTTTCGTCGGCCCCTCGTTGCTGAGGAAGTCACGGCGTACTCGAAGATCTTCCAGGATGAGCGCGGCCGTACCAGCTACGCAGAGGGTATTGGGGCCGTGGCTGAGACGCTGCTGCAGTCGCCGTACTTCCTTTACAAAACCGAAATGGGCGCCGGTACCGGAGTTGCGCGCCTACTCACTGCGCATGAATTGGCGACTCAGATTTCGTATCTTGTAACGGGTACGATGCCGGACCCCGATCTGATGGCGGCGGCCAACGGCAACCAGCTCACCACGGCGGACCAGCGCGAAGCTCAAGCAAGGAGGCTTTTTAAGTCGAACCGCACGCCAACCTGGCTGCGCGGGTTTGTGACGCAGTGGACCAGCATCAGCACCCTGCCCGCCGTGAAGAAAGATCCCGCATTCTTCCCGACCTACGACACCAACTTGCAGACTGCCATCATCGAGGAATCCAATCGCTTCGTCGACGCCGTGTTCGCCAACGAGGGCGGAAGCTTGGCCACGTTGTTTACCGCCAATTGGTCGATTCTGAATCCTGCAACGGCAGCCCACTACGGAACGGCAGCAGTTCCCTCCGACTGGACGAAGACAAATCTTCCCCCGGGTCAGCGCATGGGCATTCTCACCTCTGCAGGCTTTCTCGCCGCCAACGCCAAGGCCATCGATTCTTTCCCCATTCGGCGCGGAAAGGTGCTCCGCACGCAGATCTTGTGTCGCCCGTTGGCGCCACCGCCCCCTGGGTTCGTGCCGACGGATCCGGAGCCGTCAACCGCACTCACCACCCGCGAGCGCTTTGCGGCCCACTCACAGAATCCGGTCTGTGCGAGTTGTCATGTGGAGATTGATCCGCTCGGCTTGGGTTTTGAAAACTACGACGGCATTGGTCTTTACCGCACCAGTGAGAACAGCAAACCCGTGGACGCTTCAGGCGCAATCGTGAACGTTTCGCCTGAAGTCGACGGCCCGTTCACCGATGCGATTGCGTTCATTCAGAGAATTTCGAGCAGCCAGGTCCTGAAAGACTGCGTTGCTCGGGAGTCGTTCCGCTGGGGAGTGGGTCGCGTCAACGTCTCCGAGCCGCCCGATCAGACGAGCCCCGACTACGCGAAGTTCCTGAGCGACAAGGCTGTACTGGATGCGATGTCCGCACAGATGACCGCGAGCCCAACTTCGGACATTCGCGAGCTGCTGGTCGCGTTGGTCCGTGCTGAATCCTACCCCTACCGCTCTGAGCTCTAGCTCCTCAAAAGGAAGATTGAGAGGAACAACCCATGTTGTCGAAATCACTCATCAAGCGACGTGAGCTCATGCTTGGCCTTGGTGGCGCGGGCTTTTTGGCCAGCTCCATTTTTCGCGGAAGCTTCGTGGAGGCTCAGGCAGCGCAATTTCCGACTCGCCTCGTAATTCTGTTCTTTCCGGGTGGCGTCTACTACCCGGTGACCGACGCGCAGTACGGCAATTTCACGTTCGATGCAGCGCTCAAGCCTTTCGTTCCGCTGAAATCCGAGCTGCTCACGATCAAGGGCATGAATAACGACGCCGCCCAATCGATGTCGGCGACGAGCAACGAGCCACACGGCGCCGGTATGCGCGGTCTTTTGACCGGCGACTCCTCGGTCAAGAAGGACGGAGTCGCGGAATGGGCCGCCACCGACACCATCGACCAAACGATCGCTGGCGTGATTGGCAAGGGTGTCAAATTTCCCTCGTTGCAGTTCGGAGTGTTTTCTGACTTTGGCGCCCAGATCGATCAACGTCGACTGATTGTGAAAGGCAGCCTCGCGCAACCCGGCGTGGATTCGCCAGCAAGCATGTTCAGTCGTTTGTTTGGCGACGGAGTGCCGGCACCCGCGCCCACCACCACTTCCACAGGGACCATGACGGCACCGTTGCCACCTGTGATGGCGGATAACTCGGCGCGCAAGCGCAGCATTTTGGATCGGCTGCTCACCGAGGTCGCGGCGATCAAAGCAGCAGCGGGCCCCGGCGAACAGGCGAAGCTCAATGAGCACTTGGAGTCGCTTCGCTCGCTCGAAATGCGGATCCCCACGACCATGACAGGTGGGATGCTTCCGGTCGGAACCGGCCCGACGTCGCCGGTACCAGGAGTCGGCTGCATGACGCCGAACATTGGCGCGGCCTCTCAGGAAATCCCGACCATCATGGATCAGCAGTACGACCTGCTCTACCAGTCGATCGTCTGTGATCTGTCCCGAGTTTCGTCGATCCAGATGCTCTGCTCCGCCCAGAGCGGATTGCCGTTTACCTGGCTTGGCGCTAAGGACGACCACCATACCTTGGAACACGGTGGCCCTTTGGCGACGGACACCGTCAAAGTCGACGACTACATCATGGGTCAGATGGCAAAGTTTGTGACTCGGTTGAAGAACACTACCGAGGGCAATGGAACTGTGCTCGACAACACGCTGGTGCTCATGATCTCCGAGCTCAGCAATGCCGAGCAGCACTCGCACGAGAACATCCTGTGCATGACAGCGGGCAAAGCTTCAGGCAAAGTTCGCCCGGGTCGCGAGATCGACTACCAGGGCCAGCCGAATAACTTGGGGTTGCGCAGCATCCTAGAAGTTTTTGGGATCAATCAAAGCTCTATTGGCGACGCGAACCTGAACAGCGGTAGTCCAATTTCGCTCGCATAACAGCTCACTCGAGTTTCAGAAGATTCTGGAACGGCTTTCTGTTTTTCCAACGATAGGCCGCGAAGTCGCGTGTATCCGTAGAGAAGATACGACCGGAGTTCAAGGACTCGGCGCAGATCACGAGCGAAGCATCTGCAAGGTCCATGGGTAAATCTCGATATTTGTGCATGAGCTCGGCGATTCGCTCAAAGTCGCTGACCCCCAGATCAAACACCGAAAAACTTCCGCGCTGCGCGTGCGCCATGAATTTCCTGGCCGCATCGGGATCCACCCGCGCCACGAGGAGATGGCACGTCTCGGTGAGAACGGGCCAGGTCGTGACTAACGGCTCGCGCGCCGCCGCCAGGGCTGCCTTGGAAGCTTGGTGGT
>Ga0105048_10012328_pt1 | contig 13417 bp, 11 predicted proteins | sample MAT05_FD_78382 | JGI IMG/M metagenome (GOLD analysis project Ga0105048, IMG submission 78382) | Freshwater microbial communities from Lake Fryxell liftoff mats and glacier meltwater in Antarctica - MAT-05 | ecosystem: Environmental > Aquatic > Freshwater > Ice > Liftoff microbial mat | place...
CCCGTGGCCACTAACGGCCAACTCTGCAACCTCGACAGCATGAATGCCTTCCGCATCGCGACGGAATTGAAAACGCCGAAATTCTCGGACCATCCCGGGCCGCCAGTCAATTCGACAACCCGCCGCCACCAGAAAACACGAAGGCCCCCCGGCTTCAGCCAAACCACGCCCCTCGTCGCCACCAATGACGGCTACCTCACCGCCGCCGCCACCCTCGCCAACCCCTATCCCCAGGGCATCCAGCAGCCCACCGGATCGTCCCTCGGCCTCGCCACCTTCGCCGGCAAAAACGTCACCTTCTACGATCCCACCCCCGGCTACGCTTACTCCACCCGCTGGCAAATGTCCGTCCAGCGCGAACTCTTCCCCGGCGTTCTCCTCGAAGTCGGCTACATGGGCAACAAGGCCGTCAAAATGCCCGTCGATCGCAACTTCAATGGCACGCCCCTGAAGTATCTTTCCACCTCGGCCTCCCGCGACCAAGCCACCATCGACTGGCTCTCGGCCAACGTTTCCAACCCCTTCGCCGGTCTCCTCCCAGGCACCAATCTCAATCGCGGCACCGTCTCCCGCAGCCAGTTGCTCGCGCCTTTCCCCCACTTCGCCGGGGCGAATGGAGTCGCTGGCCAAGCCTTCACCGACGGCAGTTCCTCCTTCCACGCCCTCGAAGCCCGCATCGAACAACGCAGCCGCTTGAACGACTGGGAACCGCTTCTGGAAAAGCGCATCGCCGCCGAGGACCGTCCCTATCGAGTCGTCTGGAGCGGCACCTATGACCTCCCCTTCGGCACCGGCAAGGCGTTCATGAAGTCGGCCAACCGCCTCGTCAACCTCGCCGTCGGCGACTGGAACGTCAACGTCATCACCACGTTCACCCCCGGCGCGCCCCTCAACTGGGGCAACGTCATCTACCTCGGTGGCCCCTTGAATCTCACGACGCACAACGTCGATGGTGCCTTTGACACCACGCAGTCCAACCGCATCCCGGCCCAGCAACTCGCCTCGAACCGTCGAACCTTTCCCTCCCGCTTCGCGAACCTCTGTCAGGATTCCGTCCAGCAGGTGGACTTCTCCCTCATCAAGGGCTTCCGCATCACCGAAACCGTCAAGATGACTTACCGCTGCGAGTTCTTCAACTCCACCAACCGGGCCATCTTCAACGCCCCCGACCTCGGGCCCACCTCGTCCACCTTCGGCCGCATCCTCGGCCAAGCCAACTCGCCCCGCCGCATCCAAATGGCCCTCCGCCTCGTCTTCTAACTACGATGCTCTAAGCCCCCGTGCGGCATACTGAAGAGATGCCTCGCCTGCTCCGATCAATCTTACTTCTGGCTCTAATCACCCTTCCACTTACCGCCCAAGACTTCTCGGCCAACGCCGCCCGCGAGCTCCGCTCCCCCCGCAAAATCCGTCTCCACAACCAGCCCGTTCTCCTCCAGTCCGCCCGGGTCTGGAACGCCGGCGAAACCGTCACCTGGAACGGCATCGTCGATAACCCCCTCCCTGGAACCTTCTCCCTCGCCATCTCCGGCAATATCGTCGAGGGCTTTCTCTCCACCGCCTCCGGAGAAACCTTCCAAATCGGCGGCAGCCCCGGCCAACTTACCTTCACCGCCGTCCCCACTCAGCCGTTTATCTGCCCCGCCTCCCCACCAGCCGCCGAAGCCGCTCCACCCAGCCCCCGCCAACTCGACTCCGACAACCAAATCGATATCCTCGTCGCCTACTCCACCGCCGCCCGCGTCCGCTCCGGCTCCGCCCTCGGCATCACCAACACCATCCGTGGCGCCATCGCTTACACCAACCAAGCCTTCGCCAACTCCGGCATCGCCACCACCCTCAATCTGGTCGGCGTCAAAGAAGTCCCTGTCTCCGAGTCCGGCTCCTGCTTGTTCGACCTCGTCCAAATCACCAACCTCGGCAGCACCCCCGGCAACGACTTCAGCCCTCTCCGCGAGCAAACCGGCGCCGACCTCGTCAGCCTCTTCATTACGGACGGAGACTGCGCCGGCATCGCCTGGGTCCTTACCAACCAAGCCGGCAGCCCCAACTCCGCCTACAGCGTGACCGCCCTCAACACCAGCACCAATTTTCTGACCTTCGCGCACGAAATCGGCCACAATCTCGGTGCCAATCACAACCGCACCAACGCCGGCCCCGACCCTGGACTCTTCTCCTACTCCTACGGTTATCAAAACACCTCCACCGAGCCTTTCTTCCGCGATCTCATGTCCTACGAATGCGCCGGTGCCCCCTGCCCGCGCCAGCCCTACTTCGCTAACCCCAACATCCGCGTCTTCGGCCGTCCCACCGGCATCGCCGCCCCAGCCCCCAACAGCGCTGACGTCGCCGCCACGTTCGCCCTCTCCGCCCCCGTCGTCGCCAACTACCGCCCCCGCAACCCCAACCCCGATCCCACTCTCGTCCCCACCTTCAGCGCCTCCCCCCAAACCACCCAGGTCCCGCGCGCAGGCGGCACCTTCACCGTCAGCATCAAAGCCACCGCCCCCTGGATCGCCAGAAGTGGCGATACTTGGCTACCCATCGGCGAGGTCTCCAACCCCGGTAACGCCGACATCGTCGTCCGAGTCCCCGCCAACAACTCGATCGGCGATCGCTACGGGCAAATCGTCTTCTCCCCCGCCGACAACATCAACAGCATTCAAGCCCAGGCCAACTTTCTCCAAGCCGGCGTCCAAGCCACCTTCTCTCCCAGTTCCACCACCGCCGCCGCCGGCCCCGTCTCCGGCCAAACCCGCCTCACCCTTTCCGACGAATCTTTCTCCTGGACCGCCGCCAACCCTCCCGTCGGCCAGAATTGGTTCACCTTTTCGCCCACCTCCGGCACCGGCAGCACCACCATCACCTACTCCGCAGCCGCCAACCCCTCCACCACCTTCCGAAGCTCCGGCCTTTCGCTCGGCAACACCGGCTTCGGCATCAGCCAATACAATTACATCATCACCCCCAACGCCGCCGCCGTCACCCTCCCCGCTGCTGGCGGCTCGGCGACCATTCCCGTCTCTCCCAATCCCGAGAGTGGTCACTGGATGGCCACGGCCTTCAGCTCCGGCCAATGGCTCACCGCCACCCCCGATACCTCATCGCAATTCCGAACCTTAGCCACTTACTCCGCTACCCGCAATCCCAGCTCCACCGACCGCTTCGGCACCCTCACCATCGGTAGCCAATCCGTTACCGTCCGCCAACTCGGCCAGCGCTGCACCCTCTCCACCCCCATCACCCTCGGGATCGTCGTCAACGCCCAACTCGCGGCCGCCCCCGCCTGTGGATCCTCTTATCTCAGTAACAGCCAACGCGCCGCCTACACCAATCGCTACACCTTCGCCGGCACCGCCGGCCAAACCGTTCGCATTCTCATGGAGTCCGCCGCCCTCGATAGCGTTCTCTATCTCACCGGACCCAACAACGAACTCGTAACCCAGGACGATAACTCCGGCGGAAGCAACAACGCCGCCATTCCCAATCCAACGAACTTTTTCACCCTCCCCTCCACCGGCACTTACTCGATCGAAGCTACTTCCTTCTCCCTCGGTGCCTTCACGCTTCGTCTTCTCGGCTCCAACCCCGCCGCCGCCACCCTGCTGCCCGGCTCTCTTACCGTTTCGCCCGCCGCCGGAACCGGCACCCTCGCCCTCTCCATCCCCGCTGGCCTCGCCTGGAGTGCGATCGCCTCCTCCGCCGATGAGTGGCTCCAAGTCACCTCTCCTCCGGGCACCGGCAGCACTACCCTCTCTTACTCATACTTCCCCAACCCCTCCACCACCGCCCGCACCGCCACCATCCGCGCCGCCGGCCAGACGTTTACTCTCACCCAATCCGCCGCCCCCCCGGAACAGCGCGCCTTCGGTGGCCCTCCTCCGCTCACCGGACCCGGCACCCGCGACACCGGCCCGCTCTACTCCGTCACCGCAGATTCCAAGCACGTCTTCCGCTTCACTCACCCCGGCGGCTTCGCCAGCCTCAACGTCGTGAACATCCTCATCAATACGGCCCTCGACGGCGGCGGTGCCTGTTACCTCGCCTATTCGCGCCCCGCCGGTGTCCTCTATTTGGTCGACGACGCCGGCCCCGATATCGGCCTCAGCGCCCTTACACTTGGTTCCAATGCCACCGTCTCCAACTCCCAGTGCACCATTCACGGAGCGGAATCCTCCGCCGTCGGCAGCGGCAATAACTTATCGCTCACCCTCCGCATCGAGTTCACGCCGGCCTTCTCCGGCTATCGCGTCGTCTACCTCGCCGCCCGCGATTCCTCCGGCGTCAACTCCGGCTGGAACACCCACGGCGGCCTTGCCATCCCTACCCTGCCGGCGATTTTCCCCCGTTCCGGACCGATCGAACCATCCTCCGGCGTATTCTTCTCGGGGAACATCCGTTTCTCCTATCAACACGAGGGCACGACCAACAACCTCGGTACCGCCTGGGTTCTGATGGGCACCGCCGTCGATGCCCGCAACGCCTGTTACGTCGCTTACTTCGCCCCTGGCAAATTACTCTTGTTACTACCTGACGACGGAGACGCGAGCAGAGCTCTCTCCATGCCGATTCCGAGCACCGGCTCGATCCAGAACTCGCAATGTACAATTAACGGAAACATGACAAGTCTTGTTTCCGGTCAAGGGGAACTGGCGTTCAGTCTTAATCTGCTCTTCAAGGCTCCGTTTCAACACAAAAACATCGGCATCTGGACGGCCACCCAAACTCTCGCCACGCCCGGCAACCCGGCCAAAACCAGCCCATGGACCATCGTCGGAGGCTGGAACCCCAGCCGCACAGGATTTTAACCCAACTATGAACCGCCGCACCCTTCTCTCTTTACTTCCCGCCGCTCTGCAGGCCCAACAGCTCAGTAAGTCCTTCGATTCTCACGGCCCGGTTATTATCGAGAAGAAGCGGGCCGGCAAACCCCGCGCTGGCCAAGTGGTCGTCGCCATTCAGCCGCACTCGGATGATATCCCCATCTTCGCCGCGGGCTTGTACGCCAAGCTCATCGACGAAGGCGCCACGCCGTACATGATCCGCGTCACCAACGACGACATGGCCGGCCCGGGCAACTACGCCGAAACCGTATCCGCCAACCAACGCGACCAGGATGCGCTCAACCGCGTCTTCGGCATCAAGAAGACCTACGAGCTCAACTACAACAACCACATGATGGACAACATCGCCCGCAGCGAACTCCGTCAGCGATTCATCTTCCTCTTCCGTCTCCTGAAAGCCGACATCGTCATCACTTACGATCCCACCGGCCACTACGAAGAGAACCCCGACCACTATGTCTCGAGCGCCTGCGTCGAAGCCGCCGCCTGGATGGCCGGCGGCACCAAAGACTACCCGGAACACTTCGACGTCGGCCTGAAGCCCCACAGCGTGAGCGAGAAATACTACTTCGCCCGCTTCCAGCAACAAGTCAATCGCATCATCGACATCGCCCCCTGGGTGGAAAAGAAAATCGACGCCAACCTGGAGAACAAGGCCCAAGGGCCGGCGGGCGAAACCGGTGCCCGCCTCCGCGCCCGTCTTCAGAAAGAGGGCAAAACGCTGCCCCTGTTAGGCAACGACGACACTACAGCCAACCGTAACTACATCCGTCAATTCGTCCTCGAACGGGACCGGGCGATCGGCAAAACCCACGGGCTAGATTTTGCCGAACAGTACCATTACATCGGACCCGGACCCGATCGAGTCCAAGACTACATCAAACAGAACGCCCAGCCGCGCTGAGCATCCACTTACTTCGGAGTTACGTGAATCAGCGCGCCGGGATTGGCGTCTTCGAGCATCCACAGTGAGCCATCGGGACCCTGTTCCACGTCGCGGATGCGCTTGCCAACGTCCCAGCGTTCAGCGGTCTTGGCTCCGCCTTTCCCGTCGAAAATGATCCGGTTGAGAGATTTGGTGGCCAAGCCGCTGATGAAGCCATTGCCGTCCCATTGCGGGAAGGTCTTCTTGCCACGGTAGAACATCAGGTTGCCCGGGGCGACCACGGGAACCCAGTAAAGCACCGGCTTCGTAAAGTCGGCCCGGGTATCGTGGCTGGGAATGGGCACCTCGTTGTAGTTCATGCCGTAGGAGACGACCGGCCAGCCATAGTTCTTGCCCTTCTCGATCAGGTTCAGTTCGTCGCCACCGCGCGGGCCATGCTCGACCTCCCACAGTTCCCCGGTCGGCGAAAACGCCAAGCCATACGGAGCGCGGAAACCGCTCGCCCAGGTTTCCGCGGGCGTATCGTTGGCGGTCGGGAAGGTGTAAGTGCTCACCGGCTTCGCGGTCTTAGCAACTGCGGTGTCGCGCGGCGGATCGATCAGGGAGATTGTAGCGGCGCCGGTCTTGCCGAAGTTCGGGTTGCCGGGGGCGGGTTTGCCGTCCAGAGTCAGCCGCAGAATCTTGCCCACGGGTTGGTCCGGATCCTGGGCCGGGACCATGCGCTGGCGATCACCAACGGTCATGTAGATAAATTTGCCATCCGGCGAGAAAGCGATCTGGCCGCCGGCTTGGCCGCCCTTGCCCCTCGGCATTTGGCGCCAGAGAACCTCGAAATCGGCGAGTCTTGGCACCCGGCCGGTGATCAGCTTAGCGCGAGCGAGCGCTTGGCCGCCGCCGTAGTCACCCGGCTCGATATAGGTGACATAGACACTTTGGTCCGTGGCGTAATTGGGCGAAACGAAGATGCCCAACATGCCGTTCTGGCCCTGCCAGTAGACGGGGGGCGTATTGGACAACGGGGCGATCTTTTCTCCCGCCGCAGAGACCAGCCAAATCGGACCGATTTTTTCGGTTACCAGCATCTGGCCATCGGGCAGGAAAGCCACGCGCCAGGGCAGTCCGAAAGTGGCCGTCGTGGTCATTTTGAAAGGTAGGCTGGCTTCCGCGTTCGTGGCGCCTACATTGACTTGGGCCCAGGCCGCCGCCGCAAAGCCTAGAGACAGGGCTGCTCTTGCCAATTTCATCGTCGTTCTCCTCGGTTCGATCTTAAACATCATCTTCCAGTATAGAAGTGGAGGCCCTTCAAGGTTTAACGGCCTTCTCGAGCGCCACGGCGTTCATGCAATAGCGGAGCCCGCTAGGCTTCGGGCCGTCCGGAAACACGTGGCCCAGATGCGCTTCACACGTATTGCAGATGGTCTCGACGCGCTCAAGAAAGGCCGGTCCATCGAAGCGATAGGCGATGACGTTCGCCTCGATCGGCTGCGTGAACGACGGCCAGCCGGTATGAGACTCAAATTTCTCATTGGCATCGAACAGCAGGGTATCGCAGCAGACGCAAGCATAGAGCCCCGGCTCAAACAGGCTACACATTGCCGAGCTGAAAGCTCGTTCGGTGCCGGCCAAGCGGGTGACTTGATACTGTTCGCTCGTCAACTGTTGCCGCCATTCCGCGTCCGTTTTGACGACTTTCTGGGCGGGAGTAGGGTTGCCATTGCTGGAGAGGTTTAGAACTTCGGGCCATGTGAGCATACTCCTGAATTCTAACCCGCAGCCGCGCTTAGGTAAAATTCGCCAGGCGGAGCCTTCGCCATACCCCAATCGAGATCAGACTGATGTACCGCACTATTCTGAAACTCGGCTTTCTGTTGTCCCTCCTCACCGGCTGCGCCAAGGAGCCGACCGGACCCGGCACCTCCATTCCACTTCGTTATCCGGTGCTGTTGGGCAATGATCGCCAGCTACTCGTGAAAGACAACGTGGAGAGTCTCACCAAGGCTTCCGTCTCCCTTGGCCCGAACTTCGTGGAATTCACGATCCTCGATTCCAATGGCGCGCTGTATTCCATCCCAAGAGTCACGGAATTCGACAGGAAATCCGCCTTCTTCGACATGGGAACGTCGCAGTTCCGAGTATTCCTGGAACTCAAGGCCCAAGGCAAGCCCAGCCTCGAAAAGGCCAAAACGCTCGTCAAAGAGATGGCCTTCCGCCGAGGGGAAGTTCAGGACACAAAGTCCGCCTCGCATGGAATCGATGGCGCTGGGTCGTTTGCCGCGTTAATTGAAGTCACCCGTGAATCCTGGAGATGGTGATAAGGGAAGCTCAGCGCAGCTTCGTGTCATACACTGCGTTAGCGGCTCGCTCCCGGGCTTCGAGTTCCGCCCGGATGGCGTCCATGTCGGGCGCAACATACGGGAGAGGAGGCTCCAGCACAAAGTAGTACCTCTCGGAATCGGTAAATTCGCCGAAGTAGCTCGACGAGTTGCGCTCGTAGAACTTCACGCCGTCCGCAGTTTGTCGCGGCCGGGTAGTGACTGGATTTTCCAGCATCACGTACGCCCCACAGGCCGGAGCCGGCCAAGTGCTCGCTTGCTCAATGATGGTGTTGCCGGCCCTCAACTCCGCTTCGATGAGTTCGCGGAGGGCGACGGGGAATGAGTCGATATCTTGCATGATGGCTAGTCCAATGGCTCCGGTCCTAACTTTTTGAGAAACTCGTCGCGTTCCATCGAGAGCGCCGCCCCTTCGCCGCCGCTGGTGGCCCAAGAGGCGTAGGCATACGCCCAACCCGCAGCCTTCCGGCGCGCTTCGCTGGCCTTGACTGGATCGTTCTCCCGCAGGCGGATCCAGCGCAGGCGATACATCTCGGCGGTCTGGAGGCCAGAGTAGATTGCATTAATTCCGTCGCCAATTTCGTGTTCGGCTTCTTCCAGCCGATCCTCGAGTTCGAGCTCAAGGGCGCGTTGCCACCACTTCGGACCTTCGGGCTTTTCCTTCCGGCGCACCCGGCCGTAATCGGCACTCTTCAGAATGAAGCAGGCGTAGTTCACCGCGAAGCGCAAGGATTCGGCGTCCGCCGTCACCCGCGCGCGCAGCATCGCGGAATCATCGGCCCATTCGGTGAGCAAGTGCACCTGCTCAATGGCCTCGTTGTCGACCATGATATTCCGGACCATCAGTGCCGAGATCCTTTGCTCGTCGAACCGCTTGAACTCCAGGTTCGCATGGCTTTGTTCGGCTTCGGCTTGTATATCGTCGAGTATCTGGGCGGTGTCCCGGCCCTGCTTCGGGAGAACGTGGAGGCTGATCTGGATCTTCCCCGCCGGGTCCAGAATCAGCATCCGCTTGCCATCATCATTCACGTACCAGCCGAGCGCCACCTCGATCTTGGCCTGGATCGCACCGGCACCGAGGAGCGCAGTCTTGGCCTCGAGATCCGAATCCAACAGATTAAGAACGAAGCCTGTGCCCTGATCGCGAAGCCGGGCATTGACGGGATGATCCGGATCCAGCGTCGCCAAGTCATCCGACTTTGCGTAGAAGCCTAACTCACCGTCAGTGAAATACCGTGGCGCGGGCGCGGCCGGCTCTGGCTCAGGCACCGGAGCCACTTCTATCACCGGACCCACCGCAACGGTCTGCCCCTGTGGCCTTTCAAGCAGAAAGCTTTGAATCGCTATCTTCCAAACGGTCTCCAGCGACGCGCTGATCGCCTCAGGCGCAAACAGCCCCAGATAAACGAATCGCCCGCCGTCTTCGAAAAACGCGAATCGGACCTCGAACGAGGATCCCTCCTGCTCCTGCCTTCCTATCCCGACCAACCCAGGGACATTACCCACCGCCGCCGGACGAAAGGCCGTGGGCCGGATCTCTTGCGAGGACAGCAGGTACAAGCTCCAGTCCTGCAGGGTTCCATCTTCAAACCCGGGTCGTGCCGCAACGGTCAGCACGACGGCGGCCCAGGGCGCGGCGACCAGCGCCAGCGGGGCGAACGCGGTTGGTTCATTGAAATCAATGTCCTCAGAGGGAAGCTAGTGCGATTTCCAATCCCCCGGAACGGCGACACGAAACGCCAAGTCCGCAAGGCGGGCGGGTATTTCAAGAAGGACGAACTCAGTTGAATCAGACATAACACTAGAGCGGGCGTAAGCCGGGCCTCGAACCGATCAGTCGGCCCCGACGTTTGTCACTTTTAGCAGTTGGGCCAGATACTCTCCCCAGAGCAGAGGCAGGGAATGGGTGCCGTGACCGCGAGTCTTGTCACTCGTCGGAATCAGGATGTAACGCCCGCGCTTCATCCGCTTGATCTCTCGTTCGAGAATGCCGAGTTCGGGCGGATTGACGAGATCGTCCGCTGAGTTGATGGCGTAGAGCGGAGCTTTGATCTTCTCCAAATGCGGCGCGGGGTTGTAGTCGGCCGAGCACTCGAAGGCGTACAACATGTCGTTGGAATCTCGTGGGGGCGCGGGGAGGAAACGCGCTTCGAACGCCTTGTCGGCTTGCTCGCGAGTGGGCGCCTGTTTCAGTAGCTGAAGCGGGCTCGACGTCATCATGAAGAGCGCGAATTCGGCACCGAGCATGCCTTGAAGCGCCTTGGTATAGGCACCGTTGTTGAAATCGGGGTCCCCGCGGATGGACTGGATGATCATCTTTCGCAACATGCGGTTGCGGCCGGCAATCTCGACCGGGGCAGAGGCGAGCGGGAGCAACGCATCCATGAAATCGGGAAACAGGTGACCCCACATCCAGGTATGCATCGCTCCCATAGACGTCCCCATGACGAGGCGCAGGTGGTTCACGCCCAGCTTTTCAGTTACTAACTTGTGTTGGAGCCGGACCATGTCTTCATAGCGGTAGTTTGGGAACTGGAGACGAAGCCCGTCACTCGGTTTGCTCGATTGGCCATGGCCGATGGCGTCAGGAAGGATTATGAAGTAGCGCGACGCGTCGAGCACGCCGCCGGGCTTAAAGAGGACATCGGCGAAGTTGGCCGAGAGGAAGCCCCGACCGCTGCCGCCGGTGCCGTGCATGATGATGACGGCGTTGGTTACCTTGCCCGCGGCATCCTTACTTGGCGTGCCGATCGTCGTGTAGTGGAGCCGCAAATCCGGAAGCGTTTGGCCGGAGACGAATTGGTAGTCGCGGAGGAGGAAGTCGCCCTCCACTGGCTCGGGATAGTTGGCCGCAAAGGCGGAGGCGCAGAATAGCAGGGCCAGAGGGAGGCGGGACGATCGCATTTCCAGCAGGGTACCATGAGGCCCGCTAGCGCCAATCGGCCGTCAACAGCAGATAGGCCGCCGGCATCAGCAGCGCAGCGTTGACCACGACCCCTATCCAGGACAACCAACCCAGCCGCTCCCCTCGCACGAGAGAAATGACCGCGGACACCTCACCCACTCCTGCCGCGATGGTCAGGAACGTTGCCAGCACAAAAAGCGGGGCAATTGCCTCGCCCATGTTAGTGGCTCCCTTCGTAGTTCGAGCCCAATAGTATCCGTAGCTCCCGGCCAGCGTCGGAAGGGCCACCGAAATCACATTGAAGATTGGGGTTCTCATGCGCCCTTAGGGCGCCTTCTGTCGGCTTATCCGATCACCCCGGGAGAACGCGGGTCAGATCCTCCGCTAGAATCGTCGGGGCCCACATGGTTTCGATGTGTTCGACCACGAGTTCGGTGCCGCGGGCGTGGCTGACAAAGGGTCGCGTGCGGGGATCGTACATCGCGTCGGTAAGATCGCGGGCCAGAACGACTTCGAAGCCGAGGCGGGTCATCTGGCGGGTACCGAAGCCACGGTTCAGGATACAGATATTGGTGTGAACGCCCATCAAAATGATCTTGTCGATGCCTTCCTGCTTGCAGAAGTTATAGACTTCCTGACCGCTCTCACTGACGCCGTCGTAACCGACGATGTCGAGGGCTGGATGCTCGCGGGTCCAGGGGTAGGGCGGGCCGGTCTCTTTCTTCAAGATGGGATCGTCGCAGCCGCCGGCGGAATCATCGATAGGAAAATCGCGTTCCTCCAACGGGACGCGGGGACAACGATTGATGATGGGAAAGGGCGAGGCGGCCATGGGGGCGCTCTTCATTCGCTCGCGGAAGGGCGTTCCTTCATAGAACTTCATCGTGTCGCTGGGGGCATGGATGATCATCACGCCGAGACTGCGGGCGGCGCTGACGACCTGATTCATGCGAGGGGCCATCAACCCCACGCGTTGCGCCGAAAGGCCGCAGGTGTGAGAATCCCACATGTCACAGATGATGATGGCGGTCCGGGCGACCGGCCACTGCACCGTCTTTTCGGTGGGGCCGGCGCCCTTCGTCCGGCGGCGGGTCCGCAGGCTCAGGGTGCCGGGGACCTTCGGGCGGTTGGGCAGGGGCGCGGCGGAGACGAGCAGCATGGCCGCGGGTATCGATGCCAAAAATGACCGTCGGTTAGCGAGTTTCATGGCGGAGGGCCTTCCTTGTTCCATCAGATTCTATCAAGGTGGAGCGCCCCGATGAGAGTATATCTCTATGACTTGGCAACAACTTCTTTCTGGGCTTTTCGGACTGGCGTTTTTGAGCTTTCCGGGGGCGGGGCAGATTTCGCGGGAAAAGATTGAATGGCTCGACGTTTGGATTCCCGATACGAACGACCGGGCGCTTCCGAGGGTGCTGCTGGTGGGGGATTCGATTACCCGGGGCTACGGCAAGCAGGTGGAGACGGGGCTGCATGGGAAGGCCTATGTCGCTCGACTGACTACGTCCAAGAGTCTGGGGGATCCGGCACTGCTGGACCAGGTCGGACTCGTGCTGGCGGAGCAAAAGTTCGACATTATCCACTTCAACAATGGGATGCATGGCGATGGGTACAGCGAGGAGGCCTACGCGGCGGCGCTGCCGCTGATGCTGTCCCGGCTGCGGCGCGATGCGCCGGGGGCGCGGATTGTTCTTTGTACGACGACCGATGTGCGGGAGCGGAATAACCTGGACAAAGTGCTGCCGAAGACCGGGCGGATGATACGGCGGAATGAGTTGCTGGCCGATTTCGCCAAGCGGGAAAAGCTTCCGGTGAATGACTTATTCGAATTGATTCAGGATCATCCGGAGTATCACAACGCGGACGGGGTTCACTTCAACGAGAAAGGGAGCGCGGCGCTGGCGGCGCAGGTGGTCACCGCGGTTTTGAAGCTGTTGCCTTGAGCAGCGGGCGAAGCATATCTGGCCGCAGGGCTTGGGGCGTGGCGGCACCGATCATAATCATGTTGCGGGCCAGTTCGGATTGGAGCAACTCCATCACCGCTTGGACTCCGTCAGCTCCGTAAGCCGCGAGCCCCCAGAGAGGCGGACGGGTTACGACGACGGCGGTGGCGCCCAAGATAAGGGCTTTGAGGATGTCGGTGCCCCGGCGGAAGCTGCCATCGACGAGGACAGGGATGCGGCCTTGGACTTTGGCGACGAGGACGGGGAGGAGGGCGATGGAGGAGTGGGAGGTCCCGTAGGTGGACAGGATGAGGCCACTGATGCCCCGGGCGGCGGCGATTTCGGCGTCGGCGGGGCGAAGCAGTCCTTTCAGAACGATGCGCTGGCGGAGACGGGAGAGGGCGGCCCAATCGATGGGTAGGTTGGGGGCCAGCGTAATGACTACGACTTGGGCTTCGGTCGTGGATTTGATTTCTGGAATCGTTGTCTGCAACCAGAAGGGCGAG
>Ga0105048_10012332_pt1 | contig 13415 bp, 12 predicted proteins | sample MAT05_FD_78382 | JGI IMG/M metagenome (GOLD analysis project Ga0105048, IMG submission 78382) | Freshwater microbial communities from Lake Fryxell liftoff mats and glacier meltwater in Antarctica - MAT-05 | ecosystem: Environmental > Aquatic > Freshwater > Ice > Liftoff microbial mat | place...
GCCTCATCAAAATGTATAAAATACATCAAAACCGCTAAAAGTATGATGGCAAAAGAAGATTGTACAGCAAATGTTTTTCCTATTTTTTTGTAGCCAATATAAATGAATGGAATGTTAAGAACAATCATCACCCAACTGATATTTACATGGAATATTTCATGCGCCAATATAGATAAGCCTGTCACACCACCATCCAAAAAATGATTAGGAATCATGAACCCTTTTAATGCAATGACGGCAAGAGTTACACCTAGAAAACTGTAAATGATAGAAGAAGGAGAAAATATAACTTTCCAGTTGATTTTTTGATGTGGGTCCATAGACTGACTATTTTAAAATGTCAAAACTAAGATATTTAGCCTAAATTTCACAATATAATGATGGCCATTTCTCTTTTTTTTATGAGATCAGATAAGTGTTTTCTTTTGATTGGTTCCAGATGCTTTTTTGCATAATCCGTATGATAATGATGATTACTCATAAAATTGATCTGAACTCTATCCCAACTTTCTTCATCTTCGATGACATTAAATGTCAATAATTCCCGGTACAAAGTTTCACCAATAGTATAAAATCTAACGGTACCTAGATAGTCAAGATCCGCATCGCAAAGTATTTTCTCCAATAAATTCTGAGGCTCTTGAGGTATTTTTGTAGCCATGATCATATTGCTTATACGCTCAATTTCACTATCCTGATATCCCCATTCAGGAAGGATTTCCCGCGCATATCCAACCCCTCTTTCTTCATGGTTGGTATAAGTCCAAATAAAACCGGTATCGTGCAAAAGCGCTGCAGTTCTTAATAATAGCGCATCTCTTTTACTCATTCTTAATCTTTTTATGTATCGATTACAAACACTCAGCACATCTATAGTGTGATGAACTCCATGGTAACTCAGTGTTTGTGGAATTTCAGATTGTAATTTGTGTAAGATGAAGGTTTTAAGTTTCCTGATGCTCATGGATAAATATGCAAAGATAATCAGTATTTACAATAATCATAAATCATTCCAAAACGAGTATTTACAGATTAATAATATATTTATGTACAAATCTCATTTTACAAAGTGTAGCTTCAATTCTACCGAACATTAAAGAAACTAGTGTATTCATTCCATCAACCAAAACAAAAAAAATTCTCCATCAAAGTACAACAATGGATTACCTTATTAGCCATACCTGTAATACCAACACCTATTTTGTACAAAAAATATTTCGATTGATTAAAATATATAGTGTTTGCGCGACCTATCAACCTTTCGTTAAAGATGTAATCATGGGAAGAAAATAGCATGCATCAAAATATATCAAAGACATATAATGTTTAAAAAAAAAGCCCATTACTGGTTAGATTTCCTGTAATGGGCTGTATTAATTCTATGGGTAAACATTAGGTCCCCAAATAGTTTTTCAACAGCTTACTTCTGTTTACTGATCTTAACTTATTGATTGCCTTATCTTTAATCTGCCTTACTCTTTCTCTGGTGAGTCCGAATTTATCTCCTATATCTTCTAGTGACATCGGGTGCTCTATGCCGATACCAAAATACAATTTGATTACATCCGCTTGTCTGTCAGTAAGGGTATTTAATGACCTTTCTATTTCTTTTCTAAGCGATTCTCTGTACTCCAATGCGGAGTCAGTATCCGGAGTACTATTGTTTTCCAGCACATCCAGCAAGGAATTGTCTTCTCCATCTATAAATGGTGCATCCATAGACACATGCCTCGCTGCAACTCCAAGGGTAGTTTCTACTTCTTCAGTAGGAATCTCAAGCAATTCTGCCAACTCTTCAGCAGATGGTTCTCTTTCAAATTGTTGCTCCAATTCTGAAAAAGCTCTGTTGATTTTGTTCAGTGATCCCACTTTATTTAACGGCAACCTGACTATTCTGGATTGTTCTGCCAATGCCTGAAGAATCGATTGTCTGATCCACCACACCGCATATGAGATAAATTTAAATCCCCTGGTTTCATCAAATCTTTGAGCAGCTTTGATGAGACCCAAATTACCTTCATTAATAAGGTCACTCAAAGAAAGACCTTGATTTTGATACTGTTTGGCCACTGAGACAACGAATCTAAGATTGGCTTTAGTTAATCTTTCGAGGGCTTCCTGATCTCCTTCCTTAATTTTTTGAGCCAGATCTACCTCTTCTTCTGGTGTAAGTAAGTCTACCTTACCTATTTCCTGCAAATATTTTTCGAGAGACTGACTCTCTCTGTTAGTAATGGATTTAGTTATTTTTAACTGCCGCATTATATAAATTTATATCATTTTTAATGACGTTTTTTGAAAAGAGCCGCAAAGATAAATAAATTTACCACTTCCAAATGAATTAATTGCTTGATTTCCTATTTTTTATCAAATTTATTCTCTGCCTACTTATTGTCATATTAATCAAAAATCGAATTATCAGAAACTTTTAAGATTGCTGATATGTTAAACTTCCTGTAAAGAAGTAACATAATAATTAATAATAAGTTAATCTTTGTAAAAAAAGTTCATTTGTTTTGTCAAATCAAAAAATTATTTTTTATTGCAGCTTCTTAACAATTTCTATATTATAATAATTACCAAACAGGTCAATGAAGAGAGTTAGATTAGACATGGAGTATATTTTCAGAGCGTCGCCTACGATTTTATATACATTTATGACGACACCAGCATGTCTGGTCAGATGGTACTGCGATGAAGTTGATATAACCAATGATGTTTATACGTTTTACTGGAGCGGTAGCAGTGAAATAGCATACTTATTAGATGATATTGAAGATGAAAGAGTGCGGTTTGAGTGGGAAGATGCGGAAGATCCAAATGAGTTTCTTGAGTTCCGAATGTATAAATCAGATATTACCAATGAAACGATAGTCGAAATTACAGATTTTTCTGATGAAGACGAAACTCAGGAAATCAAAGATTTATGGGCTACTTTGATGGTTGACTTGCGCAAGGAATGTGGTGGATAAATCTGACAGACTGGATAATTAAATCTTTAATACTGCCTTTGGTTATATTATGTATTTTGCTGCTATTCATTAATCATAATTCATTGATTTGAAATTCATTGCAAAGACATTGGAAGGGTTGGAAGAAATTCTGGCCGATGAACTTTCGGACATGGGAGCTCAGGATATCGAAATCTGGAAGAGAGCTGTAGCATATTCTGGGGACAAAATGACCCTATACCGATCCAATCTTATGTTGAGAACTTGTCTCAAGGTATTGGTTTTTATGAAAGAATTTTCTGTAGAAAATGAAATTGAACTCTATAACGAGATTAAAAAAATCCCATGGGAAGATTACCTCGGTTTGGAAGATACCTTTGCTATTGATTCAGTAGTTAATTCTGAAAAGTTTCGTCACGCCAATTTCATTGCTTTAAAAGCAAAAGATGCCATTGCAGATAGATTCAGAGAAAAATATAACCAAAGACCTAATGTTGACACACAAGACCCAACTTTAAAAATTAACATTCATATTCGTGAAAATATTGTTACTTTAAGTCTGGATAGCAGTGGTCAGTCGCTACACATGCGTGGCTACAGAAAACATTCTGTAGATGCTCCACTCAATGAAGTCCTTGCTGCAGGATTGGTATTGATGTCTAGCTGGGACAAAACCAGTACTCTGATCGATCCTATGTGTGGTTCAGGTACTATACTTTGTGAGGCAGCTCGCATTGCAGGTAAAATCCCACCACAATCTCCTGACAGGGCTTTTGCTTTTAAAAAATGGAAGTCATATGATCCTGAATTATGGAAAATGGTCTGCGATGAGGCTGAAGCCAAAATTAATACAAAGGATATTCCGTCTCTCCTTGGCTATGATATCAATCAAAAAGCAGCTCAGGTTGCCATTACCAATATCGGTGAAGCAGGACTTTCCGAATTTATCAAGATAGAAAAAGAAGACTTTTTTTATCTTGAGGGAAGTCAAGACATTATACTCATCTTTAATCCGCCTTATGATGGCAGGCTTAAAGAAAAAGATGTGCTGGACTTTTATAGTTTTATAGGTGATAAACTCAAACTTTCATTTCAGGGTTGCACTGCATGGATACTTTCAGGTCATATGGCTGCAATGAAAAATATTGGTCTCCGCCCATCTGCCAAAAAATCTTTACTCAATGGAAGTATACCTTCGTTATTTTGCAGATATGACATGTATGCAGGTAGTAAAAAACAAAAATGGCAGGATATGTATCCCCACGAAACAGCAACTGAAAATGAAAATAACGAATGATATTGTTTTACGGTATGGCATAATAATGCTGCTTTGTATTTTCTTACAAACATCAGTGGTAGCGCAAACCGTACAAGATACCATCTCAAAGCCAATGAATTATCCCATTTTATCTTTCAGACCTGATCTGACAGGAATCAACAAGCCAAAAAATTTTTTTAATAAATTTGAATCAAATGCTCTTCCATTTTTTTGCAGAATAGAGCATAAAATAGAAACCGGCAGTAAAATAGCCTTCCGTTTCAGATTAGGTGATTTAAATTATGTGAATATGCTTGAAAATAAAAGATAATACCTTAACTTTGTAACCATAACTTATAAAATCAAATCAAATGGCAACAAATCTTAAATTTCTTTCCTTTATATTGATTACCGGATTAGTATTTTCATCCTGTAAAAAAGATCCTGAAACGGTCAGCGGATGCACTGATCCACTCGGAGATAATTTTAATGCAGAAGCTACCATAGATAACAATACCTGTACCTTTCAAAAAAGATTTCTGGGAGATTACACTGGTCAGTTCAACTGTGCAGGAACATTTAAAGCTGTCTTTTCTATGGCAGAACTAAGCATTACAGAATTGATTAAAAAAGATGAAGTAAATATCACGATCCAATCAACCATCGGGCCTTTGCCAGTAATGGGGAAAATTATTGATAACAAATTGGTCGTAGATGCAACTTTAAAGGATTTGCCTATAAGCGCAAGGGATATAAATCCACAATTACCTGATATACAGCTTATTGCAACTGGAATTGTCACTACAACCCTATCATTGGATAATACAAACAAAATATTAACAGGTAGTATGAAACTTACTCTTAATGCAACTTCGCCACCTGAATATGCCTTTCTTTCTTTATCCGATACATGTGAATTAACAGCCACAAAAAAATAATACCAAAAAATCTGGAAATAGATTACGGGAGTTTAATTTGTGAATGTGGATTCTTTTTTAGTCCGCCAAGTCGTCGTATGACTTCCGATGCTATGGTCAGTCCAAATAGTGCCGGCATATAAGATATGGTACCATAAAACGACTTTTTATAATTTTTTCCATCGGTAAGCCTCAAAGCTTCTTTAGGTTGTATTTCTTCGGACCATACTGCAATAATGCCTTTGCGTATACCATCTTTTTTTAATCTTTTGCGTACGCTCTGAGCAAATTTGCACTCCTTGGTATCTGCTATATCACCCACTTTAATTTTTGAAGGATCCAGTTTCCCGCCTGCTCCCATAGAACTGATAACTTTCGCACCGCTTCTTCTGGCTACGCTTAATAGAGCGAGTTTTGGTGTGATGCTATCGATACAATCCATCACAAAATCATATTTATTTTCCCTGATCAAAGCTTCCATATCTTCAGGCTCCATAAATTTTTCATATGCATCCAGTTTTAAAAGTGGGTTTATATCCTGAAATCGTTGTTGCAATAATACCGTCTTGGTCAAACCAATGGTAGAATGCAATGCCTGCATCTGGCGATTGATATTGGTGGGATCCACCACATCACCATCTATTATCGTCAAACTACCTATGCCGGCTCTTACCAAAAATTCACCTGCATAACTACCTACACCACCCAATCCTACCAACAAAACATTGGCTTTACTAAGTCGCTCTAAACTTTCATCCCCGATCAACAATGCTGTACGTTCTAACCAATGTGGTGTTTCCATTTTTCGGTATAAAATGTTATAAAATTTTGATACATTTGATCTTTAAGGACTTGGATATCAATTCCCCTCATAGCGGCAAAAATACGGTATCTTTCTTTGATGTCCATGGTAATGTCACTATCAGTTTCCAGAAATATTTTATCCAGAGGAAGACAGAAGAGTGTTTCTTCAAATGATAATGATATATGGTCATGCGGTGCCACAGAAATATACATTCCTGCTTCCAGTACCTGTCCTGCAAGGGTTTTATTTCTTACAAAACCATGTACTACCCAAGGTGTCTCACCATATTTTTTTCGCAAACGAAGCATTCTGTCAAAAGCCCTCACACAATGTATCACAACGGGCGACTTTGAGATGTTTGCAATTTGTATTTGCTGTATGCATATTTTTTCCTGCAATTCAATGTCTGCACCTTTGAGATTATCCAGACCAAGTTCTCCCATTCCCAAACAAAAAGTATCGTTGCCGTATAGATGTGACATCAAAGCCAATTCGTTTTCATTAAGCAATTTTAATGTCCACCAAGGATGGTAACCGACGGTATAATATATCACATTTTTATCCTGAGCATTATGCATTGACATTATTTCCAGTACATCATCTCCATTCCATCGACTATGCGTATGAAAGTCTATGTAAGGTATCTTCATCTATATGAATGTCATGACATAAACCAGCAAAAAGCAACCCCTTATTTGAAACCAATGATGGTACCACTAGGAATCACTGCATTTTTGTTGACGACCACAATGCCCTTTTTAATGACATAATTTTCCTGTTCTTCATCAGCAAGATTATCGTTGCCTCTAATGCTGACATTATCTCCAATCCTGACATGCTTGTCAATAATGGCATTTTCAATGTAACAGTCTTTACCAATACCCATTGGTATCTTGCCCGGTGTAGACAGATCTTCTAAGGATTCAAAATAATCGTTGCCCATGATATAGGCATTCTTTATTATGGTGCCATAATCTATTCGGGATCTAATACCCAAAATGGAGTTCTCTACGAGCTTAGCCTGAACGATAGAGCCTTCAGCAACTATGGCTCTCGTAAAAGTAACACCTGAAAATTTGGCAGGAGGCAATAACCTTGGCCTGGTAAATATTTTATTTTCATTGTCAAACATGTTGAACTCAGGAATATCAGCGGCCAAAGCGATATTGGCTTCAAAAAATGATTTAATATCTCCTATGTCTGTCCAATACCCATCGTATGCATAACTGACCACATTCATACCTTTATTGATAGAATCTGGTATTAGCTCTCTACCAAAATCCAAGGCTTTTGGATTTTCATTCAGTAATGCCCGCAAAGCAGTTCTGCTAAAAACATATATACCCATAGAAGCCAGATATATTTTGCCTTTTTCTTTTTGCTCATCACTCACTTCTGAAGACCATTCGGAAAGTATTTCGCGTTTAGGCTTCTCAATAAAACTGACTATTTTATTTTCTGCATTTACTTTCATGATACCAAATGAAGTAGCATCATCTGCTATGACCGGAATAGTCGCAATAGTTACGTCAGCACCTTGCTCTACATGGTTTACTAATACTTCTTCAATGTCCATCTGATATAACTGATCTCCGGACAATATCAAAATATAATCAAAATCATAATAAGCAAAGTTTCTTACAGATTGTCTTACCGCATCTGCTGTACCCTGAAACCAATCCATATTGCCGCTTGTCTGCTCAGCGGCCAGAATGTCTACGAAACCATTGGAAAAATGATCAAAGTGGAAGGAGTTTTTTATATGTTTATTGAGAGAAGCTGAATTATATTGAGTCAATACAAAAATTCTGTACAATCCAGAATTAAGGCAATTGGAAATAGGGATATCTATCAGACGGTATTTCCCTCCAATTGGCACAGCAGGTTTTGACCTGTCTTTGGTAAGCGGATACAATCGGGTTCCGGCACCTCCACCCAGTATCAGGCATATCGTTTTTTGCAACACATCACTTGATGTACTCATAATATTATATTTAATTGACGAAAGATATTATTTTCATTGCAATAATAGGGAATAGCTTACAATTTCATGCAAAAGATTCAAAAAATATTTCCTCAATTTACAATTTACTTTTATATTTAATATTTCGTCAAAATTTACTTGCTTCGATGATGGCATTAAGATTCACATTATTTTCGATAAGATCAATAGCCATCTTTATTTTCCACGGAGTACTTCGGTTGATTTTAACTTCGATCTTACTAATTCTGAGTACTGACCCATAGGTATCCAACTCCGTACGGATCAGGGGAAGATTGTTTTTCTCAATATACCTGATGGTGTGTTTATCCATCTGGCCTTCACCAGTGGCCACGATTCCTGAAAGCGGGCAATTGGTAATACCGTGATTATGGGCCATAAATTCTATTTTTTTGATAGCTTCATTGATAGATCTTTTAGCTACTACCAACAATAAATCCTGCGAACTTTTCAATTCTTTCAAATCTATTAAAGAACCTGCTATAATGCTCTCTACTTTATTATCTACAAAATCTGCATTGTAGATCACTACACCCATCACCGCTTCCGCTACTGACCTGATCAGCGGGTATGCCAGTTTACTTTCATATGGCATCAAACCAAGCAAAGGTAAATTATTGGCCTCGAGCCATTTACCAACATAATGTTTAACTTTTGCCATTTTATCCGGACGTACTTTATTAATAATCACCCCTATGATAGGTACATTTTCTTCACGAAACAATGCAGTAGTCATATTCAACATGTCTATCGTACTACCTATACCACCTTCGACGATCATGACCACACCTGCATTGAGTAATCGAGCCACCTTGGCATTGGATACATTTGCCACACTACCCACTCCCGGATGTCCCGTACCTTCATAAATGACAATTTCATTGGCTTTACTCATTTCTCGCTCAGCATTGATCAAAATATTATCCATATCAAATGACTCGGGCGAATCGAGATACATTTCTGTAGCACCGGGACCAAGGATGACAGGACTATGAAGTTCCGGAACGATCTCAAAATTTATCAGGTCAGCAAAAAGTATGGTATCCTTATCCACCCTCAAATGTTGGATATCCAAAAATTTTTGGCCTACAGGTTTACAATATCCTACTTTGAGTCCCATTTTCATGAAGGTAGAAACAAGCCCTAGGGTAGAGGTTGTTTTGCCCACATGCTGACTGGTTGCTGCTACATAAATATTTCTAAACTTTTGCATACCATTACTTTATTTATTCAGGACTAAAAGTAAGGCATTCAGGTTTACAAACAAAAAAAAGCCGCAAAAGAAATATTTTACGGCTTTAAAATTTTATTGGTTCTTACGCAAGTTTATACTAAATCATCCTTACCTATGTCACTCAATTCATCTCCGCCTTTAGGGTCCACTCCATATTGATTTGGGCCTTTTGAACCCTCAGTACATGCCAAAATAAGGTTGTAAATCGGAATTAAAACGAACCATCCACTTTTATCTACATCATGCATTCTTCTAATAGCTACTGCAAGTGATGGGATAAGTAAAGCAATACTAAATATAATGGATAAAAATGCTAAATAAGAAGACACAAATGTCAAAGCAATTAATCCATAATAAATATTAAGGTAGAATAAGATAAACATCCAATATTCTTTCCTTCGTGCCCTACCATCAAATTGTGCGTATTTGTTTTTTACAACATCTAAAAAATATTCCTTAATAGTAAGTTTTGTTTTAATAAAAAATTGATTTCATGTCAAAAATAATATTAATATTTGATTTGAAAAGTATTTTATAAAATAAATAGAATATTTCCTCGCTTTTACAATAGTTTGGAAATGCTATTCATGTTTTTTAAATATTTTAATTCTGAAATAAAGCTATACTAAAAATTTAAAAGTAATACCTATTCGGAGTTTAACTCAACAAAAAAAGGTCCAGGCGGGGAGCCATGGACCTGTAATTAATAAACCAATCTCAATAAAAAGTTTATAAATAAAGACGAAAATCCAAATACTATTGGCCGGTATTTAAACCAGCTAAAATTCGTTTACCGAACTTTTCTTTTTTGGATTCTATCTACTTCAGGTTGTAATAAAAGTGGTCTCTACTTCAAACTTTTAATGATCGGGTTCAAAGATGTTCACCTAAAACCCACTCCATCCCGTTAGCAATCGGGACAGAGGGGAGATGGTGATATTTGTTAATCTACATTATTATACAAAAATGAATTATTGGAAACAAATACGGTACTGTCATCATCCATATTGATCATGTAGGCAGAGTTTTGTTTACTGTTTGATTTATTAGTCTCATCCAAGGTAACATTTCTTCTGGCATATGCAGGGACATTTTCCATATCTGCAATGATCTTAGGATTGTCAAGTGGCTTGCTGTTGTTTTTGCGTAGATACTCTCTCCTTGCGGCATCAGCTTCGCTCTTCTTTTTCATCTCTTCCGTTAGATGGCCCTTTTTATTTACATAAGGATCATCTGTCTTGACACCTAGCATATTAATGGTCTTTTTTACATCATCTGTATCAAAATCCACTACATTATCCGCATAGGTCTCTTCAAAATCAAACACTGAATAATCATCTTCAATGATGGTATGTGTTCTTTCATTCTCCAGAGAAACTTTTACTTTTTCCGGTTTTAATTCTTTGGACTTTGTGCCACCTTCTCTAAATCCGGTAGCTATCAGGGTAATCATTAGTTTTTCGCCCAAGGATTCGTCTTTACAGTTGCCCCAGATCAAGTCAGTACCATAACCAGCTTCTTCCTGTACATGTTCTGTTATTTCTCCGATTTCGTCCATGGTAACTTCTTTGGTTCCGGACGTAATATTAAGCAATATATGTTGTGCACCTCTGATGTCATTGTCTTCCAACAACGGAGAATTCATTGCGGTATTTATCGCCTTTCTGGCCCGGTCATCTCCATCTGCCATAGCACTGCCCATAATGGCTACACCGCTGTTTCTCATGACAGTATTGACATCTTCAAAATCCACATTGATGTATCCCGGTACAGTGATAATTTCAGCTATACCTTTGGCTGCTGTAGTCAGAATGTCATCAGCCTGTCCGAATGCCGCAGAGAGTGCCAGATTGCCATGTATCATCTTCATCTTATCATTGCTGATAACAAGGATAGAATCTACGTTTTTCTTCAATTGTTCAAGTCCTTCGTGGGCCTGCCGCTGACGTCTTAATCCTTCAAACTTAAACGGAAGGGTTACAATCGCTACCGTAAGTATTTCCATTTCTTTGGCTACCTTGGCAATGATCGGAGCGGCTCCTGTACCAGTTCCACCACCCATACCTGCGGTAATAAACAGCATCTTAGTGCCGTCAGAAAGCCATTTTCGGATGTCTTCTATGGATTCAATGCAGGATTGTTTTCCTACTTCAGGTATGCTACCCGCTCCTCTTCCTTCTGTCAGATTTGGTCCCAAAGCAATTTTAACAGGTACCGGATTGCTCTCCATGGCTTGCGCATCAGTATTACAGATGGCAAAATCCACGCCTGTGATTCCCTGTCTGAACATATGACCGACAGCATTACCGCCACCTCCACCTACTCCTACTACTTTTATGATGGATTTTTCGTTTGTTGGTATATCAAATTTCATCTTTCAAAAATTTCTGTTGGTTAAATAATATGTTAGAATTCAGAATCAGGTACAGTTTCAAAAAAATCTTTGGTCAAAGTAAATAGCTTATTGAACAATCCTTTTTTCTTTGTTTTATCCCCGCCATTTTCTATTTCTTCCTCATCATCGTCGCTATCTTCTTGTATTTTATTGTCCTGTTTTACTTGATTTGTAAGGGGTGGATAATTATTGGAGAATCTAGGCTCTTCTGTGATCCTTTTAAACTCTTCCACATAATTGGTCTTATCCCCAAAGCTATCTATGGTATGCTTCAACAAGCCAACGGCTGTAGCAAATATCGGGCTGGCCAGTTGACTGGAATAACCATGTGCCAAGTGTTCGATGGGTTGACCTATACGGGTAGGCAATCCGGTATGATATTCAGACAATAAATCTATATGCTTAAGCAATGAGCCACCACCGGTAAGTACCATCCCTGCGATCAGTTTGTTTTCATAACCTGACCTGCGAATCTCCCAAAGGACATAATCAAATATTTCCTCCACTCTCGCCTGAATGATTCTGGCTAGATTCTTTTCAGAAATTTCTTTATGTTCTCTTCCTTTAAAACCCGGAATAGTAATAATTCTGTTATCAACGATTTCATCGGCCATGGCAGAACCAAATTTTACTTTTAGTTTTTCAGCTTGTTCATTCATCACTGTACAGCCTTCTCTGATATCCTTTGTGATAACGTTGCCTCCGAAAGGGATAACACAGGTATGTCTGATGATGCCATCCTTAAAGATAGTAATATCAGTAGTCCCACCACCTATATCTACCAAAGCTACACCAGCTTCCTTTTCTTCGTCGCTGAGCACAGCTGCTGCTGATGCAATAGGTTCCAGCGTAACATCAGCTACTTCCAGACCCGCTTTCTCTACACAACGCAGTATATTTCTACTGGCTGATATCTGACCTGTAATGATGTGAAAGTTCGCTTCAAGTCTTACGCCTGACATGCCTATAGGATCAAAAATATCCTGTTCATCATCGACAGTATATTCCTGTGGAACTACATGAAGGATTTTATCTCCGGGAGGTAAGACAAGCTTATACATATCTTTAATGAGCTTATCAATGTCATCCTGATTTATTTCAGTATTGGAATCATGTCTTACCAACAGTCCATGATGATGCAGGCTCTTGATATGCTGACCGGCAATACCAACATGTACTACTCTGAACTTGCAGTGAGCATTTCGCTCTGCAATATCCACAGCTTCCCTGATGGCTTTTACTGTTTTATCAATATTGGAAACAACACCCCTCGAGACACCCTCTGAGCGGACTACGCCCATACCCACTATTTCCAGTTTGCCGTACTCATTGAGCTGGCCTGCAATAGCACATACTTTGGTGGTCCCAATGTCGAGCGCTACTGCTGTGTTTTTTAATTTTACCTGATCGTTCATAGCACAAATTATTTAATGTTGAATACTTTGCTTGTTATTGTCTGTTGTTATTAATGCTACCTGTAATGTATCCTTTAAAACAGGTTCTATTCTTTTTGCCAGTGCAGGATTGGCCAGCATACCTGACACCTGATTGGCATATTTCAAATTTAATGTCTTATATCGGCTCCAACCCAACTTCGGAAGGCCGTCCCGATAAAATATTTTGAGTTTTTCAAATTTTTCTTCAATATCCCTACCATCCCCAAAAATTAATTTTTCACGACCAATTTTAGGGATCAGCACAATGTCACCTATGCTGTCATTTTCTATATGTGCTTGTTCTATGAGCGCACTCAGAAACTCATCATGTGCAACATACTTCATGATATTAAATACATCTTTTAACTTTGATGGTTTTTCATCACTTAGAAATTTTGAATAAAAAGTATCTTTAAC
>Ga0105048_10012333_pt1 | contig 13414 bp, 7 predicted proteins | sample MAT05_FD_78382 | JGI IMG/M metagenome (GOLD analysis project Ga0105048, IMG submission 78382) | Freshwater microbial communities from Lake Fryxell liftoff mats and glacier meltwater in Antarctica - MAT-05 | ecosystem: Environmental > Aquatic > Freshwater > Ice > Liftoff microbial mat | place...
CGCCGAAAAATACGATGACGCCCTAAAGGTACTATCTACCATTCCGGAAGGCGACACGCTTTATGCACTTAAAAATCAGAAGATTGCTTACACCTGGTTCCTAAAAAAGGAATACAGGAAAATGCTGGAAGTTTCTAAAAAGGGAATTGAAGCAGGAAGCAGCTGGACCCTGGATTTTTACGCCAAAACTATTCTTGCTTACAAAGAGCTGAAGCTTTACGATTCGGCGATTTACATCTCAAGGATTGCAGAAAATAGATTTCCTTATACGCCGCTATTTCCCGCCAGGAGAGCTGCAGCGTATATCGCCGAAAAAAAATGGGCTGCTGCTCAGCAAGACCTTAACCGAGCATTACGGATAAATCCACTGGATAATGATGCCCACTTTACCGTCGGTGAACTGGCCGCAAAAGCAGGCCACCCTGCCCTTGCCCTGATGGCAGTTCAGATGTATATGCTTCTGGGAACAACCCAGGCCGAACGTGAATCGGGCCTCGCTATCTGTGATGCTATTGCGGACGACAAATCGGAGTGGACCAAGGAAGCTGAAGTACCGGTGTTTCAATCGCAGCCGGCATTTGACGAGCTTAACGAGTTGGTGAAAGCGAAGGTTGCCCTGAGTCCGAAATACAAGTATAAAATGCCGTTCGATGTTACTTTCGGTCGACAGATGCAGCTAATTATGGAACGTCTTGAAACCATCGAGGTTCCCGAAACTGATACACTGACAAAATTTTACACCGACTTCTATAAAAAAGTATGGAGGGATGAACACCTTAAGGCATTTATTCTTGCAACACTCGACGGACTTAATAATGATGCTGTTAGCAAGCAGTTGAAGAAAAACCGAACAGAGGTAAATGAATTTGTGACGTCGGCCGGGAAAAGCCTTGGCGACATGAGGAAAAAGAAAAACCTGGTGCTTGGAGATGCCGCCGAAGATGTGGTGTATTATTATAATGGCGGCACATACCCTTCATCTTTTGGAAAAGAAGACGAGGAGGGAACTGAGCAGGGATTCTGGAAGATTTACTACAATAACGGAGTATTGAGCGGGGAAGGCTTGATGCAGGATGGTAAAAAAACCGGCATCTGGCACTTCTATTATCCGAACGAGAGGTTGAAAGAGACCACAGAATTCAGCAGTACTGGAAAGGTAACCACGCGGTTTTACCCTAACGAATCCCCGGAGCTTCTGCTTACGGTTGAAAACGATAAAGTTTCCGGACCTTATAAAAAGTTTAATGCAACGGGAGCGCCTTCCGTGGAAGCGATGCTTGAAGACTCAAAGCTCGTTGGTGAACTTAAGGAATTTGATGACCGCGGAAATCTCGCCCAAACCAAGCAAATCTCCAATGCCATGCTAGATGGGCCAAATATCTCCTACTTTCCGGGAGGCAAAATAAAATCCGAAGGTTCCTACAGTAAGGATAAAAGGAACGGACCTTTTAAGCAGTATTTTTTAAATGGCAAAATCTCCTACGATTATACATTGGAAACGGGAGAAGCCCAAGGCGAATTTATCAGCAATTTCAGCAACGGTCAAACAGAAGAAAAAGGTCTATATAAAAAAGGAAAACGCGAGGGTCTGTGGACGCGTTATTTTGAAAACGGGACGGTACGCGACGAACGCAATTACTCAAATGGCAAAGCAACAGGTGCTTTCAAATGGTTCGATGACGACGGAAAGCTTTGGGCAACTTTCATCTACAAAAATGACAATATCAAGTACTACGAATTCTTCGATAAAGATGGAAAAAGCATCGTAAAGACCGAGGAAAAAGGCGGCAAGCTAGTTTATACTGAGTATTCTCCTGTGGGCATAAAAACTGAAGAGGCGGAGTACATAGACGAAAAGCTGGAAGGAAATTATATGTACTATTTTCCAGATGGCAGTTCGAAGGAGGAAGTGGCATACAAAGGTGGAATACTAGAGGGGAAACGCACAAAATATCATCCCAACGGAAAAAAAAGATTTGAGTTTGTGAATTCAAATGGGGAAGCACATGGATTTTATCGCAGCTACTTTGTCAATGGGCAAGTTGAGCAGGAAGGCTATTACAAAAACGGTAAAAAAGAGGGGGAATGGAAAGACTTTTACAAGAATGGAGTTATCTCAACGAAAATCCATTACATCAACGGTGATCAGCATGGGCCCGAATACTCCTACCTGCCGGATGGAACAATTGATAATGTCGACTATTATGAAAACGGAGCACTGATGAAAGTGATTCTTCACAGTCAACTTGGCGTTCCTTACGACACCATTGATTTCCGCTATGGAAACGGGAAATATGCTTTTAACTATCTAAACGGGAAAATTCGTCAGAGCGGCGAATATAAATATGGTGTCAGGGAAGGTAACGTACAGTTTATATACGGTAATGGGAAAGTTCACACATCCTCAACTTATAAAAATGGTTACAGGCAGGGAATCTCAGAGGAATATTTTGACAGTGGAAAATTATACCGCAACGGCAACATGGTTAATGGAGAGAAGGACAGTGTTTGGGTGGAATATTCTGAAGACGGTAAGAAATTCGAAGAACAGACGTTTTCGAACGGTCAGTTGAAAGGGAAAGAAATTACGTATTTTCCTGACGGAAAGATTATGCACGAATCGGAGGTCTCCGGAAGCGACTATCATGGAATTATGCGCTCCTATGCTCCTGATGGGTCGCTTGCAATACAACGCCGATACAAAAACGGAACACTGGTTTCCTACACTTATGAAAAAGATGGCGCGTTGCTCCCAGAAGTAACTGTAAATGGAAACGCAACAGTGGTTGCCTATTTTCCAAACGGAAAGAAGTCTATTGAATACACACTGGTAAATGATACGGAGAACGGTCCATATGCGATGTGGTATCCTGATGGCAATCCAAAAAGCGAATTCACCTACCAGTTTGGATACACCGAAGGAATTTCAAAGCAATATCATTCGAACGGAAAATTGCGCTGGGAAACTTCTTACAAGAACTTAAGCCGTGACGGACTACAGAAAGAATACGATATGAACGGAAAATTAAAAAGGGAAATTCCATGGGTAAATGGCGTTAAACATGGAAAAGCGACCTGGTATGATGAGACAGGAAAAGTGGTGAGGACAGCAAATTATATCTACGGCGTTGAAAATTAAAATCCTCTCGTTCTCAGCTGCTGCCTTTATCGGTATACAGTCGTTTGCTCAACCGGTATTTAATCTGGCGGATGCAAAAAAGCTGGCCGGTGAAAAAAAGGCCGTTGCACTACTGCACAAAGTGGTAAACGAGATTTCGATTAAGGGCGGACAGCCGCTGCTGATGTCGGAACATTTCTCTCAGATCCTCAACCTTTCGGACGCAACGGTGCATTCTAACGAAAGAAGCATTCCGTTCAGTGATCGTTTCTTCCCTATCGAAGAGCTTTCGGCTGTTACGTGGGTTCCTGAGGAAAAAGGTTATAAAAAGATAAAAGCGAGGGATATTGAAGATTATAATGCAATCAATGAAGGGCTGTTTTATGATGACATGAAGGAAAAACGCATCCGGTTTCCTTCGGTTACAGATGAAAGTATTACCGACCTTTCCTATACCTATAAAATAAGCGATCTGCATTTTGCTTTTCCGTTTTACTTCAGGGCACAATACGCGGTTCCGGTGATCCTTGCTGAATATCAGCTTGTTTATCCTGATAATATGAATATCCGTTACAAACTCTTCGGCGACGATAACGGAATTGAATTTAAAGAGGAGAAGAAAGGTGGAAAAACGATTCTCACCTGGTCGTTGCGTAATGCAAAGCCTGAAAAAGATGAAGACAACGCACCAAATTCATCGTATTTCAGTCCGCATGTTTATTTCTTCATCGAATCTTATCCAAACGCAACGGATGACGCATTCCTTACGCGGAACACAGACGACCTTTACAAGCATAACTTTAAGTTCATAAAAGACCTCAATAAGGCAGATGCCCAGCCTGAAATGGTAAAAGTGGTGGATTCGTTGCGGGCAGGAATTACAGATACAACCGAACTGGTACGACGGATGTATTATTGGGTTCAGGACCATATTAAATACATTGCTTTTGAAGACGGTTTGGGCGGATATTATCCCCGGGAATCAAATGACGTATTTGCAAAACGTTATGGCGACTGCAAGGACATGGCTGCGTTGCTCAATTTTATGCTGAAACGCTGTGGTGTAAAAACCTATATGTCGTGGGTTGGAACCAGAGATATTCCTTATAAATACGAAGATTTACCGTTGCTGGGCGCTTCCAACCACATGATTGTGAGCTGGAAAAATCGTGGTAAATGGGAATTCCTCGACCCCACTTCCACGCACCTTCCTGTTGGAATCCCATCACAGGGAATTCAGGGAAAACAGGCGATGGCTTCAATAAATCCCGGACAATTCGAAATCCTTCCGATTCCATCCGCGCCCAGTAGTAAAAACCGAACTGTTGATACCCTACGGTTGGAATTAAGTGCGGAAGGGCTTATAAAGGGAAAGGGTTCGTGGCTGCTCGACGGATATTTAAAAATGCAGTTTAATTACCTGTATGAAAATACAAAAGGTGAAGCGCGGGAAGAAGCAATTAAAAGCACATTGAAACGGGGAAATAATAAAGCTAAAATTCTCAATTATTCATTGTCAGGCCTTGAAGATCGGGAGAAGCCATTAAGAATTGATTATTCCTTTGAAATTTCAGATTACGTTACCAGCATCGGCGATGAGATGTTTCTCAACCTCAATTTTTCGCGTTCCCTCGAAAACAGCGCTATTGACACAAGCACCAGAAAGCAGGCATACTGGCTTCCTTATAACTATTGCGACAGTATCGTGACCTCAGTAGTTCTTCCAGCAGGTTACGAGCTTCAGCGGATCCCCGAATCTTTCAATTACAGTAACAATTCAATTCATTTTAAATCGGAATATTCAGTAAGTGGGCAAACGGTAAATTATTTCAGCAATCTATGTTCGGAGGATATGGAAATAGATAAATCCGAATTCAACGATTGGAATATAGGAATGCAGAAGCTTCGCGCACATTATAAAACATCTTTACTACTTAAAAAAACAGGTAAATGAAAACCCGGCTATTGATTGGAATTCTATTCATCTCAGCGCAGCTTTTCTCGCAGAAAATAGATCCTGAAGAATTTGACCTTACTGATAGCACTTTAACCATTAAGCCTGATATCAAAGACCTGAAAGACCCAATTCTGGAAGTGTTTGATAATGTTTCTGTCATTTATAAAGAAGTTAAGGACGGAGGAATCAGGAAATACCAGGTGATTCATAACATGAAATACCTGCATGAGGATGCGGCAATTGAGCAGCTTAACCGGATTTACCTTCCGTCTGGTCAATCGGATAGCCTTGTGCGTTTACGTTTGCGTGTTATAGAAAACGGTTCAGTTGTAAAAGAACAGGGGTTAAAGGATATCAGGCGGATCGAAGAAGACAACGTTACCTACTCGATCCTAGCCGTGGAAGGCCTGAAAAAAGGCCAGATGCTGGAACTGATGATGGTTCGCTGGATGGATTTTGATCAATACGGAACTGTGAAAATCCAGGGAACCTCCCCGGTAAAAATTCATAATTTCAAGTTGCAATGTCCTTCGTATTTTAAATTCGTTTTGAAAACTTACCCGGATAATGCTGTCTTCACCGATACTGTCCTCGACGGAACGCGTTATCAGGAAGTTACATTTAAGGATATTCCGGCAATCCGCGACATCGAATACTTACACCTTGATGCAAGGGCAAAACGGCTTGAATACACGCTGGAGTGGAACTACAACACCCGCAAGAAACTAACGTCGTGGGCCGACAAAGGAAGAAACCTGATGGATTACCTGATGTTTTCGACTCCCAAAGATGTTAAAACAGTGCAGAAGCTGATCTCTAAGAATGGCTGGGACAAGGAAACTGGCTACAACCAGATTTATAAGATAGAACATTGGGTAAAAACCAACCTAAGACTGGAGAAAGGCCTGCCAGCGAATCCTGAATTTGACATGCTGGTAAAAAACAGGTACGGTGATATGACTACCGCGCTTCGTTTTTACATCGTTATCTTCAAAGAGCTCGACATTCAATATGAGGTGTTGTTTACCTGCGAAAAAGCTAAGAAGTTCTTTGATCCGGAATTCTGCTCGTCCAGCTACATGGAAGATGGCTTATTTTATTTTCCTATGTTAAAATTGTATATGGATCCGCTCGATCTTAATAACAGATTGGGAGATTTCAGCAGCCTTTATCTTGAGCAGGGAGCCCTGTTTGTGAAGCCGGTTGACGTCGGCGGCGTGGTAACGGGCTTAACGACAGTTAGAACGATTCCGGCTTTTGACTACGATTCGGTTAGACGATTTAACACGATAACTGTTGACTTCCCTGAAGGGATTGAAAAGAATGCAAGAGTTCATACGCTTTACGAAGGAAGAAAGTATGGAACGGATGGGTTAAAAGCAGTTTTTCATTCGATCGGCCCTGAAAAACGGGATGAATTCCTGGAGGAAAATGCACGAAGGGATAGAAAAGGCGGCACTTTTAAGGTGATAAAAGTTGATAATATCGATATGGATGATCCGAATTCTTATCGCAAGCCGCTTGTGATGGAATTCGAATGGACAACAGAAACATTTAATGAACAGGTGGGTGATCGCGTGCTGTTTAAACTGGGCGATCTGATAGGGCAGCAACTAGAGCTATATGATAAAGAAACACGGGAATATCCTATCGACGAAGGTTACCCACATGTAGCAGAATATGATATCAGCATTTCAGTTCCGGAAGGTTATACTGTAAAGGGATTCGAAAATATGGCCAAGACGTTCGACTATAAGGACGCAAATGGAAAACCGCTTTTTGGTATTACCGTAACGCCTTCATTGAACGGCAATAAATTCGAAATGAAGATTCGTGAATATTATGCGCGTTGCACTTTTCCTGTTTCAGACTATTCGAATTTCAGGACTGTGATTAACGCAGCAGCGGATGTTAATAAATATACATTGCTATTGGAGAAGAAATAAATTACCAATAAGGAATCAATGTCGTTTAGTTAGAGTCTGTCCATAGAGTCAGGAGTCTGAACTATAGAAGCTTCTCATTAGGCGCACGACGGCCGGAAAAGCGCAGTCCCACTTTAGGACGGGATGATCATTTTTCGGACTAGTGCAACTACATCAGGAGATTGTATATACAGCCTCTAACTAAACGACATTGAATAAGGAATTACGAATAGTTTGTTAACTCAACGGCATTAATTATGATCCTGGCAATAGAAATTGTAGCCAGGATTATTTTTTTGCTTTCTTACAGGAAACGCTTTTCATTTCTTCCAGGCCATCCCACCTGCCCGGGTTTTTAACTGCTTCAAAATCTGAGCAGGCCTCGCTGTGCTTTTCCGTTTTATTGTAAGCAAGGCCTCTTCCAAACCACGCTTCATCAGAATCCTTGTTGTATCTCAATGCTTCAGTAAATCCCAAAATGGCATCTTTGTACTTTTGGTTTAGTACACATTCCCTGGAAAAATTCATAGCATTCTCATAGGGAGTTCCGGTTAATGGTACCGAATTATCGTCAGCAAGCGCAAATCTAACGGGTAATGTACATTCCACACCCACGGGTTTTCCATTTTGAGTTGCTGGAGTCCATGGAGGCATTTAGCTTATCACACGCATTGCCTCTTCCATCAAGCCTCCTCCTAAATCTTTAATACCCTTAATTTCAGAAATACTTCCATCTGTATTTACTAGGAAAATAATGTGTACCGTCCCAGATAGCGACATTTTCCGGGCAATCGGAGGGTATTTCATATTCTCTTTCAGGAATTTGTAGAGAGCTTCACTTCCACCCGGATATTCAGGCAGCACGTCCAAGATGGCACTCTTCGATGCTTCATTATCCTGTGCATTTCCAGCATGTAAAAAGGAAATGAGCATTAAAAAAGAAATAATTATTCTCTGGCACATACGGAGTTGTTATTTTTAAATTCATAATGTATTTATGCATACCGTTAAGAAGCAAGTAAAAATTCGTACCTATTTGCAGACTTTTCCCTTCATTGATGGAATATCACTCCATTTTTCCGGAGATTTTATCATTTCCAAATCCTTACAGGCTTCTTCGTCCTGTTTCAACTCGTAATAGGCCTTTGCCCGAAGGTAATATGCTTCGTCTTTTTGCGGATTTATTTTAATTGCTTCATTAAAACCAATGATTGCATCAGTATAATTTTTCTGAATCATCTGTATACGACCATAAGTTATACAGATTTCTTCATATGGACCTTCCTGTAATGGGCCTGTTGAGTTGAGAACAAAATTTACTGGCAAAGTGCATCGCGTTCTGACAGCTTTGCCAGCTAAAATTCCCGGCTTCCAGCGCGGCATTAATTTTACAATTCTCATCGCTTCCCCGGTAAGACCGCCGGGAGCCGTTTTAAGTGCCACAGGATTTGAAATCGACCCATCCGGCTCTATGATAAAACAGATATGCACCTTTCCCTGAATTCCGATTTGCTTACCTATGGGAGGGTAAACCATGTTCTTTTTCATGAAACTGAACATTTCCTCAAAGCCACCAGGGTATTGTGGCGGCTCATCAACTACGTTGTAAATAGAATCATCAGCTAACTCAGGCAGAGTCGTGGCTTTAACAACAGTATCAACCTGCGCATTAACAAAATCCGAAAACCGTGTTACGAGAAGAAGAAGAAAAAAGTAACGCATCATTTAATTGGTCAAAAAAAACAAAATAAATTTAATTATTCAATCCGGATTCTATTTGCAGACTTTTCCCTTCATTGATGAAATATCATTCCATGTTTCGGAAGATTTTATCATTCCAAAATCCTTACAGGCTTCTTCATTCTGTTTCAATTCAAGATGGGCCTTTGCCCTAAGGTAATATGCTTCGTCGTTTTGCGGGTTGATTTTAATTACTTCATTAAAACCAATAATTGCATCAGTATAATTCTTTTTGTTCATCTGATCACGGCCATAATTCATGCAGATTCCCTCCGGTTTCCCTGTTTTAGGAGCACCTGATGATTTGAGAATAAACTTAATTGGTAGCGTACACTGGACTCTTACTGGTATATTATTTTGAAGTCCTGGCTGCCAGCGAGGCATTGCTTCAACAACTCTTGTGGCTTCTTCAGTAAGTCCTCCAGGAAAACCTCTTAAAGCTCTTACTTCTGTAATCGCCCCAGTAGGCTCAACCACAAAGGTGATAAAGACAGTTCCTTCAATTCCAATTTGCTTTGCCACTGAAGGATAGGTGATATTTTTCCCAAGGTAGATTGACATTTCATCATCACCACCAGGGAATTTCGGCATTTGTTCCACGATAGTGAAAATGCTGGCATCCTTTTGTGCAAAATTATTTGTCTGTGAAGACAAATCGGAACCCAGTAGAAAAAAAAACATCAACATTAAGAAGAAATGTTTCATTGAACATTGAAAGTATTTGACAGTTTTTAAATTTAAGAGACCAGTTATTCAAGAGCAAATCTGAACGGATATGTCATTTCAACCTTTACCTGACGACCATTTTGCATTCCCGGTTCCCAATTCGGCATTAGATTAAATACACGAATAGCTTCCTGAGTAAGTCCGGCGTCAAGACCTCTCACAGTTTTTATCTGGGTAACCGAACCATCCTTTTCTATAACAAAAGCCAGAACAACTACCCCTTGCAACCCGCTTTCCGCCGCAGCTTTGGGATATTTTAAATTTTTCATAATAAACGAATTCATCTTTGCTTCACCACCAGGAAAGCTTGGCATCCGTTGGGCGAACAAAAAAATTTCGTCCTCAGAAAATTCTTTTAAACTGTCCGTCGTCTTAGTTGTATCAGCTTGGACAACAATGAATTCTGAAGAAATACAAGTGAGAAGAACAAAGAAAATGTAACGCATGGCCCGAAATTTAAGATAAAATGAAATTAATCAATCCTTGATTGCTACGGAAATCCACTTAAAACAAAAAGCCCCGCCTAATGGCGGGGCTTTTTAAATTGTTTACTTAAATCTTGCTGTGCTTATTTAGCCAGACGTGAAACCAGACGCTCATTAGCGCTAGTTAAAACAACCTGATAAATACCTTTTGCAAGGGTGTTTGTGTTAAGTATGGTTGAAGTACGTGCTCCTGTAGAAACAAAGTTCTGTGAAGAAACGATACGACCTGCTGCATCAACAACTTCAACTGTCCATTTCTGATCTGCAGTTGCACCGTCAAGGCTGATGGTAGTGTACTCATCTGCAGGGTTAGGGAAAATTCCCATTTCCACAGAAGATGCTTCATCAGGAGTGGTTGTGTTATCGGCAAGTTTTGCATCTGACTGGTAACAAACTACTGCGTCAACATCAAAACCATCTGCTGAACCACTGAAGGAAGCTGGATTAGATTCGTCTGTGATACGGAAATACAGTGCATAAGGAAGTGGCCCTAAATCTACAGTACCGTCAAGACAAAGCTGACCAAGATCTTCCCATGAAAGAAGGTCCAAAGATGCTTCAACTTTTGCTTTTTCAGGATACTGACCACATGTAGGATTGCCAAAGCTTGTTTCAACAACCTGAATGTCTGCACCTGGATTGTTCCATACAACGAAATCAAATTTCACTGTAATAGTACCACCAAAACCAAGAGATACGAAGTTGATGGTGTCATCACCCTGTGGTAAACCTAAAGCCTTGTTTTCGTCGCTGCGTGCAGCAACAACATCGGTTCCGTTTTTACGGTCACCCTGGATAAATTCAGTTACTTCCTGAGCTGAACAAGGAGTCAAATCATCATTCGGCGTTCCCGGTCCGTTAAGACACTCGATCGCGTCAACATCATAACCGTCTGCATCAACTGGAAAGAAAGCAGAAGTTGCATCAGAGATATCAATGATTTTGATGTATTGTGCTGCCGAAAGAGATCCAAGATCGAAGTCGCCTGACTGGCAGGTTGAACCAAGATAAACATAATCAACACCGTTTAAAGAAGCAAATACGTCTGCTTCTTCAGGGTAGTTTACACACGTGTAACCGTTGGTGATCTCTGTTAAGCGGATATCAGCTCCAAGGCCGTTAGCAACAGGAGCGTCGAAAGAAAGAACGATTTCACCACCGAACCCTAAAGAGAAGAATGATCCATCAGGACTTCCAGTTGCAGAAAGCGGGTTGCTACGTGAGGCAATTACATCAGAACCGTTCTTACGGTCAGCCTGGTTGGAAGAATAAACTCCAGTTCCAACACAAGGAGCAACATAAGGTCCGTGAAGACATTCTACTGCATCAACGTCAAAACCGTCAGAAATCTGAACGTTTGCAAATTGAGCCGGATTGCTAATGTCTGTGATACGGATGAAGTTAATATAGTTAGAAAAAGCTGATGCGAAATCAACTCCTCCGTCCATACCAACAGTACCAACAGCGGTATAGCTCAAACCATCCTGAGATACTTCGATGCTTGCCATTTCTGCGTTGTTACCTGCAGATGACTCCCAGATGAAAACGTCATTTCCCGGACCATTAGCAATCGGACCAGCAAACTGGATTTCGATTGAACCACCAAATCCAAGAGAAACGAAGTTCTGAACCGGAGCATTAGCAACTGGAGTTTGTCCATCGGGAGCTCCAAGCGCGTTCGCTGAAATTGAACGTTCAGGATTTACCGCTGTTCCAAGTTTAGTTAACAATGGAGAATAGGAAACTACAGTTGTTCCGTAGCAACCTTCGGATGGACCAGTAATCAAAGAAATGTTAACTGTTACAACACTGTCGCAACCTGCAGAATTTTCGAAAAGGAATGTAAAAGATCCCGCGGCGTTTGTTGCATTTCCATCAGGTAAAATGTATGAACCGCCTTGCTCAATGATTACATTTATTGTAGTTGCGGAAGGTTGATTAACAGAAAGGTGAGTTATAAACAATGACCCGCAACCGGCATCAGACTGAACAAAAGTCTCGTAAGTTCCTGGTTCAGCAACAACTTCTCCGTCAGGAAGCGTGTATGAATCTCCTTCACAGATTGCTGGATTTACTTCCGTCGTTTCTCCTGTTAGAACAGTAAGGTTAACAGTTATTGTGCTATCGCATCCATTGGCTGACTGAACAACAACTGTATGTGTGCCATTTGCGGAGAATGTTTCCCCTCCGTAAGTCACACTCTGTCCGGCACAAATTGTTGGGCTGAAGCTTGAAGAACTGTTTGGACGAACTGTAAGGTTAAGGGTGATTGTTCCAGGACAATTTGTTAATCCCGATGCCTGGATAATTTACTGACCTGGCTGAGTGTAAGTTTGTCCTGCAATTGTGAATTCTTCCCCTGCACAGATGCTTTCATTCATTACAGTATTTACTGGCTGGATAACCGTAAGGTTTAGAGTTATTGTGCTATCGCAGCCATTGGAAGACTGAACGACAATAGTATGAGTTCCATTTTCGGAGAATGTTTCCCCTCCATAAGTAACACTTTGTCCGGCACAAATTGTCGGGCTAAAGGTGGAAGAACTGTTTGGAAGGATTGCTAGGTTTAGGGTAATGATATTATTCGGACAGTTAGAACCGGGAGTCTGAATAATAAATTGTCCAGCGGATGAGTAAGTCTCACCGAAAATTGTGAAGCCTTCACCCTGACAAACGCTTTCGTTCATTACGGTGTTGGAACCTTCGATCAAAATAAGGAAAAGGGTAATCGTACTGTCACAACCATTGGAGGATTCAATTGTAACCGTGTGCATTCCTTCCGTTGAGAAAGACTGTCCGCCGTAAGTTACGCTTTCGCCTTCGCAGATGACTCGTTCGAAAGTTGCGTTTGAGTTTGGAAGTTCTGTAACGTGAAGAACAACAACTCCCGGGCAAGCTGTGGAAGGGCTGCCCTGAGCATTAATTGTATAATCACCGGGCTGACTATATGTGATGCCATTGTAGCTGACACTTCCACCTTCGCAGAATGACAGATCAATGTGCTGGGCGCTGGCAACCCCAACAAGAGCCTGGATATCAGCGAATATAAGGGCTCGACTCCAGTACCGAATATCATCTACTGTTCCCTGAAGGTAATAAGGATCAAATCCTGCCACATCGCTTCTGCCGATTGTTCCGGCAATAGTCCCATAGCTTAAAGGCCCACCTGATCCGCTGTAAGTTCCTCCAATGTTCGTGCAACCGACATAAATATCCATGTCCTGTGGTCCACGAATTACTCCCGTAACAAGGTACCAGACATTTAGGCTGAGAACCATGTTACCCGTTTTTGTTCTTCGACTGGTTTGATTGGTAACCCCAACGTCACCATCTCCATAAGAAATTTGAGGGCGGCCGGCTCCGTCGAAATTCATGAAAACTCCCCGGTAAGAATTTTGGGTAAAGTCTGTATTCATGATATTACATTTCTGACCAGCATAATCTTCAAGTTTCACCCAAGCAG